>Ga0302314_10022651_pt1 | contig 10295 bp, 7 predicted proteins | sample III_Palsa_N2_3_FD_200533 | JGI IMG/M metagenome (GOLD analysis project Ga0302314, IMG submission 200533) | Peat permafrost microbial communities from Stordalen Mire near Abisko, Sweden - III_Palsa_N2_3 | ecosystem: Environmental > Terrestrial > Soil > Palsa > Peat permafrost | place: Sweden... | reverse complement strand
TGGCACGGCTGCCGCAGATCACACTTACCGGCGCGATCGCGTCCGAAGCGGCACGGCCGTATCAGCTGTTTTCGCCGGGGACGGGGGCGTGGAATGTGCTCGGGCAGGGGCTGGCGCCGATCTTCCAAGGCGGCACGCTGCTGCATCAGCAGCGCGCCGCCAACGACGCCTTGAAAAGCGCCGCCGCAAGCTACCGTGCTGCGGTGGTGGGTGGATTCCAGAACGTCGCCGATTGCCTGGTGGCGCTGGGCAACGACGGCGACGAGCTTACCGCGAGCGAGAATGCCGCCAAGGCGGCGGCGCGCAGTCTCCGCCTGGCGCAGGTCGAATACAACTCCGGCAGCACCTCGTATCAGACCGTGCTCACCGCCGAGATCCAGGACCAAAACGCCACTATCAATGTGATCAAAGCCACCGCCGCCCGCTACACCGATACCGTCGCGCTGTTCACCGCCCTCGGTGGCGGCTGGTGGAACCGGTCGGACGCGGCGCCGCCTCCCGCCAATCTGTTCCAATCTTTGGAGCCAACGACATGAGATCCTTGCTGATTGCACTTTCGGCAGCCTCCACGCTGCTGATCGCCGTCCCTTCCTATGCCCAGGACACCGCTGCCACCGTTTCCACTGCGGTCGCGCGCCTGATGCCGTGGCAGGATAGCGTGCAGGCGGTCGGCACGCTGCGCGCGGCGCAGGGCTCCGACTTGGCGGCCGAAACCTCGGGCGTGGTCGATTGGATCGGCTTCGATTCCGGCGCCATGGTCGCTGCCGGCACGCCGCTGCTGCGGCTGCGGCTGAACGACGAGCCCGGCCGGCTCGCCGAATTGCAGGCCGCCGCCGATCTCGCCCGGATCACCTACCAGCGTGATGCCAAACAACTGCGCGACCAGGCGGTGAGCCAGGCCACCATCGACGCCGATCTGAGCCACCTCCATGCCGCCCAGGCGCAGGTGCAGGAAGAACAGGCGCTGATCGACGAAAAGACCGTGCGCGCGCCGTTCGCCGGCCGGCTCGGGCTGCGCGAGGTCGATCTCGGCCAGTATCTGCCGGCCGGCACCGCGATCGTGACGCTGCAGGCGCTCGATCCGATCTACGTCGATTTTTACGTGCCGCAGCAGTCGCTTGGCGGACTCGCGGTCGGGCAGACCGCACAGATGAGCGTGGATGCCTATCCCGGCAAGCAGTTCGCGGCGCGGGTGACCGCGATCAATCCCAAGATTGATCCCGCCAGCCGGATGGTGCAGCTGCGGGCGACCCTGCCGAACGCGCATTCCCAGCTGTTGCCGGGGATGTTTGCCACCGTGATGGTGAATGTCGGGGCAGTACGCCAGCAGATCACGCTGCCGAACGCGGCGGTGGTGTATAACGCTTACGGCAGCAGCGTGTTCGTGGTAGTGCCCGGCAAAAATCCAACCGTGCGCGAGGCCGCTGTCACCACCGGCGACACCCGCGGCGATCAGGTCGCGATCTTGACCGGCCTCAACGCCGGCGACGAAGTGGTGACCGCGGGCCAGGTCAAGTTGCGCCCCGGTGCCGCGATCACCATCAACAACAGCGTGGTGCCGTCCGACAACCCCAGCCCGAACCCGGCGGAGGAATAGGAATATGCGCTTCACCGATCTTTTCATCCGCCGCCCGGTGCTTGCGATCGTGGTCGCGGTCGCGATCCTGCTGTTCGGCCTCCGCGCCGGTTTCATGCTGCCGGTGCGCGGCTTCCCCAAGACCGTGAGCGCGCAGATCAACGTCTCCACCACCTATTACGGCGCCGACGCCGACGTGATGGCGGGGTTCATCACCACGCCGCTGGAGAACGCGATCGCGCAGGCCAGCGGGATCGACTACATGACCAGTTCGAGCAGCCCGGGCCAGAGCCAGATCACCGCGTTTCTGCGGCTGAACTACGATCCCTACAAGGCAATGACCGAGATCCAGTCGCTGGTGAATTCGGTCAGCAACCAACTGCCGTCTGCTGCCCAGTCGCCGGCGATTACGATGCAGACCACCGACCAGAATTATGCGCTGGCGCTCGGCTTCAGCAGCAAGGTGATGTCGCCGGAGCAGATCACGGACTATCTCAACCGGGTGGTGCAGCCGCAGATCCAGGCGGTGCCGGGGGTGCAGCAGGCGCAGATCCAGGGCGCGCAGAATTATGCGCTGCGGGTGTGGATCGAACCGGAGAAGTTGGCGGCGTTCGGGCTCACCGCGACCGACGTCACCAATGCGCTCACCGCCAACGACTATATCACCGGCGCCGGCAACACCGCGGGCGAGATGACGGCGCAGATTCTCGGCGTCAGCAGCGGGCTGCACTCGGCGGCAGAGTTCCGCAATCTGGTGGTGAAGCAGACCGGCGGCGGGCTGATCCGGCTCGGCGATGTGGCGAAGGTCGAGCTGGGATCGGACAATTACCAGCTGACCCTGCTGGAAAACGGCCGGCCGGCGATCTTTCTCGCAGTCCAGGTCGCGCCCGACGCCAACGCGCTGGAGGTCGCCGCGAACTGCCGGGCCAAGTTCGCCGCGATCAAACAGGCATTGCCGCCGGGACTGGACGCCGACATTGGCTATGATTTTACGCTTTCGGTCGCCCAATCGGTGCGCGAGGTGGCGAAGACGCTGGCCGAGAGTCTGCTGATCGTGACGCTGGTGGTGTTCGCGTTCTTGCGCACGGTGCGGGCCTCGGTGATCCCGGTGATCACCATTCCGCTGTCGCTGATCGGCGCCTTCGGGGTGATGTGGGCGCTGGGGTTCTCGATCAACCTGCTGACGCTGCTGTCGCTGGTGCTGGCGACCGGTCTGGTGGTCGACGACGCCATCATCGTGGTCGAAAGCATCACCCGCGAGATCGCCGAGGGCGCGACCCCGCTGGTGGCCGCACTTCGATCCGCGCGCGCGCTGGCGTCGCCGATCGTGGCGATGACGATCGTGCTGGTCGCGGTCTATGTGCCGATCGCGCTGCGCAGTGGGCTCACCGGCGCGCTATTCACTGAATTCGCGATGACGCTGGTGGGGGCGGTGACGGTGTCGGCGATCCTGGCGCTGACGCTGTCGCCGGTGATGTGCCGGTTCCTGCTGAAGCCGGCGCCGCGCGCGGCGGTGCGGACCCGCGGCCTCAGCGCGCTTGGACGCTACTACCGTCCCGTGCTGCGGCTGGCGCTGCGCTGGCGCTACGCGGTGCTGGCGTTCGGCGTGGTGGTGCTTGGCGCCAGTGCGTTCTTCTATCACGGCGCCAAAAGCGAGCTCGCGCCGCAGGAAGACGACAGCGTGGTCAACGAACAGGCTACCGTGCCGGCAACCGGCACGATCGACCTGATGCGGCTGTATGACGCGCCGATGGAGGCGATCTATCGCTCGATCCCGGAAGCGCAGGTGAACTGGCAAGTCGACGCGCCAGGCGAGGGCGGGACGCAGGGCGGGATGACGCTGGTGCCGGCGGAGGACCGGACGCGCTCGAGCCAGGCGATCGCCGACGATCTGCAGCAGAAAGCGGCCAGCATCGCCGGTGAAAACGTCGCGTTCTATCTCGATCCGTCGCTGCCGGGGGTGAACGGGCTGCCGGTGATGTATGTGCTGAAAACCACCCAGTCGGCAGCCGCACTCGATACGATCTCGCAGGAATTCGAACAGCGCATGAACGCGACTGGGTTGTTCGCGTTTGCCGACCGCGACCTCAAGATCGATCTGCCGGAAACCGACGTGGTGGTCGATCGCGACAAGGTGGCCGCACTCGGGCTCGATATGTCGAAGGTCGGCGGGATCCTAAACGGCATGCTATCCGGTGGCTATGTCAATTATTTTTCGCGTGACGGCCGGTCCTATAAGGTGATTCCGGAAGTGGTGCGCGGCGCCCGGCTCGATCCGGCGGCGCTGGGAAATTACACCATCAGCAATATCAACGGCGTGCCGGTGCCGTTGTCCGCGGTGGCGCATCTGGTAAGCCGGGTCGGCCCCGAACAGATCAGCCATTTCCAGCAGATGAATTCCGCCACCATCAGCGGCGTGCCGATGCCGGGAGTGACCCAGGCGCAGGCGCTGGCGGCACTCGACAAGATCGCGAAGGAGATCCTGCCGAACGGCTACGCCACCGATACCGCGGGCCCCCTGCGGCAGTTCGCGCAGGAATCCTCCGGCTTCGTCGCCACCTTCGGCTTCGCGCTGGTGGTGGTGTATCTCGCCCTGGCGGCGTTGTTCGGCAGCTTCCGCGATCCGCTGATCGTGCTGATGTCGGTCCCAATGTCGATCGGCGGTGCGCTGCTGTTCATCTGGCTCGGGATCAACGGCGCCTCGATCAATATCTACACCGAAGTCGGGCTGGTGACGCTGATGGGACTGATCAGCAAACATGGGATCCTGATGGTGGAGGTTGCCAACGAACAACAGGCGCTGGGGCAGGGGAAGTGGCAAGCGATCGAGCACGCGGCAATGCTACGGCTGCGCCCGATCCTGATGACCACGGCGGCGATGGCGCTGGGTGTCGCGCCGCTGGTCTTCGCGCGCGGGGCAGGGGCCGCATCCCGCTTCGCGATCGGACTTACGATCGCAAGCGGACTTGCGATCGGCACTCTATTCACGCTGCTGGTGGTGCCGGCGTTCTACCTGATGCTGGCGCGCGATCATGCGTCGGACCGCGAACGCGCGGAGACCGAGGCGGCCGTGGAGGCGGCGGCGGAATGAAGCAAGGAAGACTTCTTTTTTGGAAAAAAGAAGCAAAAAACTTTTGACAATTTGGTTTTGGCGCGCGCTGGCCGACGGACTTGTTGTCTTGACCCTATTGAATAAAAGTTTTTACTTCTTTTTTCAAAAAAAGACTTTCTTCTTCGCTTCGACTCATACCAGCCGCCCAAAATTTTGACTCGTGACCAGCGATTGGGGCGGCTGGTATGAGTCTTTGTTTTGCGCGCGCCGCCCACCAACCCGCGCGCGATACCAGCGGTCAAGAGATAGGGCCGCTGGTATTACATCAAGCGCCCTGATCAGTGACCGTTAGAACGCGGGAAGTGCACTTTCTTAATCTGCGAAATCTGTGGAAAAATTCAAGTTTTATTCGCAGATTACGCAGATTGAGAACGGCACTCCGCGGGTCAGCGACCGGATGGGTAAGTGCAGCGCTACCCAACGAGTCAGGCCCGACTGCACCAATGTCCGCAACCAGGAAGGTTGGCCGTTACGATATAGGTGAGGCTCGGCCAGCTTGTGATGAGTAGCGCCGCGGTCACCCAGCCTACGGCTTGCTGAAGATCTTGGTTGAGGATGCGAGCAATGGCCCCAAAGGGTCGCATGGGTCTTTTCTAAGAGCCGCTATCAATCAGGTTTGGAATGTATTGGCAAGCCACCGTAGGATCGACGTGAAGGCCGGCGTAGTGAACGTGGTCTCCAACCTTCACGTCCATTCCCCATGGCACCAACGCGACGACCTGTGGGCCGGTCGATCCTCCGCCGATACGCACGAGGGCCCGCTTGTTGGCTAGATACTCAGGGTTGACCGACATGCCACGCGCGGACTGTGTACTCAGTAACAACCACTGTGCCTGCTCTGGGGTCAGGAATCCGACTACGACCCCCCCGGCCGAAGGGAGGGAATTGTATCTGGCGTCGGGGCCGCAGTCTCGGGACGGTATTTGTGAAGGCACGGGAGCTGCCGGTATCGATTGAGATCGTTCTTGGGGAACCGGACTGAGTATTGCTGTTTGCTCCTGCACCTGCGGTGTCGGCGCTGGAACCGGTGACGACCGGGCTCTCGGTTCAAGCGCTTCGGCCGGAGGCACCCTCAACTCAGCGCGATGGTGTAGGACCCTGTGCGCCTCCACCTTTTTCTCATGGACCGCAATTGGCTCCATCTGTGACGCCGCTAAATCCTTTGGCTTCTGCTGCGCAACAACCGACTTGACAACAGGTTTTGCGATTTGCGCTTGGGATGGCACCGCAGCAGGCACTGCAGACGCCGTGGCTGGCTGAGTTGCTGGCGTTGGCTGGGACACGGGGGACGGCGCATTGACAATGAAAGCCTGCTGCAATGTCGCCTCCGGTCTGGGAGAAGGCACCAACTGCAGCGATGCCGCAGCCGCAGTCACCATGCCGGCGGATAGAACCAGACGGCGGAAAGCCGGTGCCCTCGACCACAAGTCCGCGGATTGCCCTTCGAGTGGTCCTTGCCCGCCCTTCCGCTTCACGGCCTGCTCGCCCCTTTCGGGGGCGGTCATCAAAGGCTGCACCGCGCCAGATCCTCTAACAGGCTGTCGCGGCAGCGGACGCGTCGGGGGGGAGGACTGCCACCAAGCCGTTCCGCACCACCAACGAAACGCACGTTACTCCGTTTCGTTTCGCCTCGATCAACGAATCGGCGAGGGTATCCTCGATGGCCCGGACCAGATCGCGGGCCGATGCACCCTGTCCAAGGCGTCCTTGCCGATCGATAAGGTCCATCAGAATATTTGGGTCGATGCCACCCAACGTGATGGAAAGGCCGTAACTGTGGATCATGCTCTCGATCTCCAGGGCGGCAACGCGGGCGATATCCAGTCCCTGCACCGGATCAAATACGAAAATCCGGTCGATACGGCTGAGGACTTCGGGAGCGAAGCCGGCCGCGCGCAGTGCCGCGTCGGCTCCGCGTCGTAGTTCGTCGGGACTGTTTGCATAAAGCCGGCTGAGTTCGGCCAGCGTGTCAACGGCCGCGTTCGTGGTCAGGATGAAAATCGCGCGGGTCGTCGAGATCTGCCGGCCGTCGGAGGCCTCGGTAACGAAGCCGTCATTCCAGGCAGTCAAGAATTTCTTGTGAACGTCCGAATGGGCTTTCTCGATCTCATCCAGCAGCACTACCGAATCGGGAGCGTCTCTGAGCGATTCCGTCAGCTTTCCGTAGGAGGTGGAGCCCACGTAACCCTTCTGCGTACCAAATAGGGACGAAGCAGCAAAGCCTCCGCTCGAATACTGCGTCATGTCGAAATGCAGGAGCTTGCGCCCTAGCATGTCGGCGAGAACCTTGCCCAGATAGGTTTTGCCCGTACCGGGAGGGCCGGCGAACAGGAACACGCCCACCGGCTTTCCGCGCTGCATCAGCGCCAGCCGCCGCCTGATCTGGCTTGCCACTTCAAGGCAGATCCGGTCTTGCCCGACAACTTTGGCTTGCAAGGAGGCTGACAATGCTTCGGCATCCAGGAAGACCGGCGTAGCCTCCTGAGAAAGCTTGTCTTCCAATTCTTTGCGGTTGGTCAGTCGATCGAGGATGTCCATCAGCTTTCTCCGGCGTGTAAGCCACCCTGGTAAACGGTTCCAGTGCCGCAACAACGATAAAACAACCAACAGCCAGAGGAACGAAGCGAAACCGGCGGCTCCCCATAAAAAAAGTCTCTGATGTTGGAAAAACCAACGTGCGGCGGTCGTAAACGACCCACCTAATTGTACGAGGAGCTGAACGACCATCGCGCACGTGGCCACCAAGAAGATCAGCGGCGAGTATCGGGTCAAACGTTCACCGATCCCCATGTTTCTCTATTCCTACCTTGGTTAAACAGATGGTGTTTCGCCTTTAGTCCAGGCGCAGAGTAGCCAAATTCGGGCACAACGGAAGACGGGACCCGTATCGGGGGAAATAGGATTGGAGTCAATTATTCGATCCGCGACACCGCTGGAACGGGTATTTACGGGAAATCCGCGCCTCAATTATTTCAGGTCAAGTTGGCGTCTGGCGGGTGACCGCCGCGCTACCCATTGATTCAGGCTTCAATCGAGCCATTCTTTGTAACTGTGAAGAACCAATAGCTGCAACCGTGGTTTGGCTTGCCGTTGTTTGATCCCGGCACCGGCACAGTCATCGGTGTGCTCGAATTTCACAATACCACCAGTAGCTTCGCGGTTTTGGCAAGCGACGTGCGCGCGGCTTTCGGCGGGAAGGGCGCGGCACTAAGCAGGACAGGAGCTTCGGCCGGCGCCCGTCTTTGGACTTCGCCTTTTTGGCTAGGCCGGGATTGCCGGACGGGGAATGCGCGGCGCAACCGGTAACGCTCGCCGATCCTAATTATCAGCCGGGTTCCCAAGCCGCACGTCCCGGACCGCTGCTTAACGCCAGCGTGGCGCTGATCGGCACCCAGGACTGGAACAAGTTGCAATTGAATCGGGTGGTAACCGAGGCCAGCGTCTATGGCTCCCAGGTCAGCCTGTGGCCCGACCTGGTCTGGGGCCCAGCAGCTTCGCGATTCTGGCGAGCGATGTACGCGCGGCGTTCGGCGGACAAATTCCTTAGAGCGGGACGACTTTAGGTTGAATCGTTCAAGCGGCGTCATTCCTCTAGCTCTTTGTTTTATCGCATGATTCGTGCCTCCGTGTTATTCAGCCTGCGGCGAGTACGCTCCAAGCTCAGGCGAGCTTGACGATATCTGTTTTTAGGTATAGCGTTATGAATTGGAGCGTGGAGGTCTACGAGGAAGCAGGACCGGCGGGGACTGATCGCGTGGTCGAAAGCGAGGCGCTGCGGTTGCGCGAGAACCCGGATGTGAAGCTCGATATCGCGCGCTTGCTGAGCTGGCTCGCGGAGGTTCAACACGGCAACGGTGATCCGCGCCGCGAGCCTGATGCCCCGGCGGTGGATGGTTACACGCTCAAGTATCGCTGCGTTGGGAATGCGGTGATGATTTTCGCCCTGGTAAGCCTTCCACCTCGCGTAATTGTTTTGAGATTTGGCAGATCCGCAAGCGCGTTTCCGACGGTTGTAGACTGCACGCAGGCGGTGCGGCGCTGGCAACGATGGAGATGAGCCGATGACACGGTCGAAGCGCGGGACTTCCGGTTCCGAAGCGGTTCGGGGTTACAGCACGAAATTCGATCTTGATCGCCTGATCGGCGACGAACCGGAGATGAGACAGGCCGCGGATTCCGCGGCGGCCGCGGTGCGCGCCGGCGAACTGGTACGCCGGGTGCGGACCCAGCATAAGATGTCGCAAACCGAGTTGGCGCAGCGGGCAGGGATGACCCAGGCCCACATCAGTGAATTGGAGCGAGGCGTCGGCGCCAATGGCCCCACTGTGGTAACGCTCGCGCGGATCATGCATGAACTTGGCGATGAAGCGGTCATCGATACGGCGGCCGAGCGCGCGGACCGTGAATTGAAATTGATGTCCGAGGCCAAATCATGGATCGCCGGACTGATCGAATCGTCAGCTATTCGGTCGGTCGAAATCGAAGCTTCCGCGATCGCGGCCGAACTTCCCACGCCGGTGGCTGATGTAAGCCGAAATCCGTTCAAACAGATGATGGGGGAGGGCGTGCTTGCTGGTTTTAGTTTGGCAATGGAACAGATGGAGCAGATTTCGGCGCATAAGTCGTTGATCGAAGCGCGCCTCCAATTACGTGACCTGATGAGCAAAGTTGATCGCTCCGAGGAACTGGAGGGCGTGCTCGAGAAGGTTTTACGAAATCAGACCGAGGTTCAGGGACTGGCGCTCGAGTCCATACCGGTAAAACGGTACTAGGCGATACCGCGGATGAACGGTTGGGAATTTTTCTTCTACGGAGTGGTGGATGCACTCGGTCTTCTGGGTGCCATCCTGGTCGCGCTGCCATTCCTGCGGGAGGAGGACCTTAAGAGCTTGCGCAACGCGCTGGAGAAATTTCCGCGGATCCGGGGATTGGAGAAAGCGATGCGTAGCGCGGGCAATGACACCGCAGCCGAGTTGGGCCGCTTCGATCCCCGTGACCGGAGTAACGTCGTTGCAGGACTGATCGCGATCGGTGCGAGCTACGCTCTGCATATCGTGGTGGAGACGGTTGTGTACTTTCATCGAGGGAGTTGAAGATGTTGCCTCCCGCGCACGCACATCCCAATGTCGCAGAAGCTAGAAAGTGCAAAGACAAGAACCCTTGTTCCGACCAGGAGACTTCCGCTAATGGCGGTTATCCCGCCGACCACACAGGAGCCGCCCGCCAGTGCCTGAACCCCCTTAACCCATGCAGCCGGCCTCGCCAAACCGGCTATTGCAGAATACCGATTCTACGACAGGGCAGAGGCTCAGCCTCGCCCTCCTGCCCCCCGCGAGCGCCCAAAAATCCGCCGAACTCTGGCTCGTTTCGCTCGCCCAACAGCGCCGCGCGAGCCCGCACACCGTCGCCGCCTACCGGCTCGACGTCAGCCGGTTCATCGCCAGTTGGTCCGCCCACCACGGCCGACCCGCCACGATCGCCGACCTGGCGGAAATCACCAGCCAGGACCTCACCAGATGGCTCTACGAGCTCGCTAAGGCCGGCTGCCGCAACCCAACCCGGCTTAAAGCGCTCAGCGCCGTCAAATCATGGGCCAGATGGCTGCAC
>Ga0302314_10022649_pt1 | contig 10296 bp, 8 predicted proteins | sample III_Palsa_N2_3_FD_200533 | JGI IMG/M metagenome (GOLD analysis project Ga0302314, IMG submission 200533) | Peat permafrost microbial communities from Stordalen Mire near Abisko, Sweden - III_Palsa_N2_3 | ecosystem: Environmental > Terrestrial > Soil > Palsa > Peat permafrost | place: Sweden... | reverse complement strand
GGGTTCGGTCATCCTGGCCGGCGTGTTGTTGAAGATGGGCGCGTACGGATTCCTGCGCTTCTCGGTGCCGATGCTGCCGCTGGCCTCGGCGGAATTCGCGCCGTTCATCTATACGCTGTCGGTGGTGGCTGTCGTCTATACGTCGATCGTCGCGTTCGCGCAGGAGGATATGAAGAAGCTGATCGCCTATTCCTCGGTCGCGCATATGGGCGTCGTCACGATAGGCATCTTCACGTTCAATATCCAAGGCATTCAGGGCGCGATGTTCCAGATGCTATCGCACGGCATCGTCTCCGGCGCGCTGTTCCTGATTGTCGGCGTGGTCTACGACCGCATGCACACCCGCGAGATCGACCGCTACGGCGGCTTGGCCGATCGGATGCCGCTCTACGCGTTCGTCTTCATGCTGTTCAGTCTGGCCTCGGTCGGGTTGCCCGGTACTTCGGGGTTTGTCGGCGAATTGCTTGTCATCGTCGGATCGCTCCAGGTCAATTTCTGGCTGGCGCTGCTGGGTGGCCTGGGGATGATCCTCGGTATCGTCTACACGCTTTACCTGTATCGCCGCATGATGTTCGGCCGGCTCACCAAGGCCGACCTGCGCGGCATTCTGGACCTGTCGCCGCGCGAGATCGCGATCTTCGCGCCGCTTGCCGTCCTGACACTTTGGATGGGGATCTACCCGACCAGCTTCACCAGCTTCTTTGATGCGTCGGTGGCTTCAATGGTGCAGCACCACACGCAGGCGATGGCGGCGTCCCTGACGGATGTCGCCCAATTGCCAAACGCGGTCACGTTGCCCAACGCCGTCGCATTGCCCAACACCGTCGCGTTGCCCGGGGCCGCCGCGCTGCCCCACGCCGTCACGCTTGCGGGGATCCTGCACTGATGAACTGGACACTCGCCCTGCCGGAACTGGTGCTGTCGATCGTTGGCATGGCGATCCTGGTGTTCGGGGTGCTGCGTAAGGGCGACAACACTTTTCTCGCCAGCATGTTTACACTGGGCGGCTTCCTGCTCGCCGCTATTCTGGTCGCCTCGCGCAACCCCGGCGTGGGCTTCAATGGTCAGTTCGTGGTCGATCCGTTCAGCATGTTCATGAAGGAGCTGCTGCTGGCGGGCGCCGCACTCGCGCTGATCCTGTCGCTCGACTTCAATCGGCAGGAGGGGCTGTCGCGCTTCGAATACCCCGTGCTGATGCTGTTCGCCGTGGTCGGCATGATGCTGATGGCCTCGGCGTCCAACATGATGACGCTGTATCTCGGGCTCGAGCTGCAATCGCTGTCGCTCTATGTGCTCGCCGCCTGGGCGCGCGACGACGTTCGCTCAACCGAGGCGGGGCTGAAGTACTTCGTGCTGGGGGCGCTCGCTTCGGGCCTGCTGCTTTATGGCATCTCGCTGATCTACGGCTTCTCCGGCACGATGGATTTCGCGCAACTCGCCAAGCTTCTGGCGACACCCGCGGCGGCATCGCCTGGGCTGATCGTAGGTCTGGTGTTCGTCCTTGCCGGCCTGATCTTCAAGATCTCCGCCGTGCCGTTCCATATGTGGACGCCCGACGTCTATGAAGGCTCACCGACCGCGGTTACCGCGTTCTTCGCGACCGCGCCCAAGGTTGCCGCGATGGCGTTGCTGCTGCGCGTCATGGCCACACCGTTCGGTCATCTGCTGGGATCGTGGCAGCAACTGATCATCCTGGTGTCGATCGCCTCGATGATTCTGGGCGCCCTGGCGGCGATTGGACAGACCAACGTCAAGCGGCTGATGGCGTATTCCTCGATCGGCCACATGGGCTACGCGCTGATCGGCCTCGCCGCCGGTACGCCGGCGGGGATTCGCGGCGTGCTGGTCTACATGGTCGTCTACGTGGCCATGAGCGCCGGCGCCTTCGCCTGCATCATTGCCATGCGCCGGCGCGGGATTGCGGTGGAGCGGATCAGCGAGCTCAGCGGCCTGTCGCGAACTGACCCGGGGCTGGCGCTGGCGCTTGCGGTGTTCATGTTCTCGATGGCCGGAATCCCGCCGCTGTCGGGCTTCTTCGGCAAGTTGTACGTGTTCCTCGCCGCGGTCCAAAGCGGGCTGTGGGCGCTCGCGGTCATCGGCGTGCTGACCAGCGTGGTGGGCGCGTTCTACTATCTGCGCATCGTCAAGGTGATGTATTTCGACCCGCCGCTTGAAGCGTTCGACCGGCGCCCGGCCTCGCTGTCGTTTGTCGTTGCGGTGAGCGGGCTGTTCACCGCCTTCTTCTTCATCTTCCCGGCCCCCTTCATCGGCGCCGCCCAGGCCGCCGCAAAGGTTCTGTTCGGGTAAAGGAGGCGACATGCTGCTCGTCGTCGACGCGGGCAATACCAACGTCGTCTTTGCGGTGCACGATGACAATGTGCGGGAGGCCGGAGGCTGGCGCGGAACCTGGCGCATCCGCACCGAGGCGCAGCGCACATCGGACGAGTACGCCGTCTGGATGATGTCGCTGCTGACCTTGGCCGGATTGAAGAAGGACGAGATCTCATCCGCGGTTATCGGTACCGTGGTGCCGGCGGCGTTGTATCATCTGCGCCGCGTCTGCCGCGACTGGTTCGCAGTTGAACCCCTGATTGCCCGCGCTACGCTTGATTGGGGTTTCGAGATCCGCGTCGACAACCCGGGCGAGGTCGGCGCGGACCGCCTCGCCAACACGCTGGCCGGACATCACCGTTTCGGCGGTCCGCTGATCGTGGTGGATTTCGGCACTGCCACCACGTTCGATGTGGTCGACCGCGATGGCGGCTATCTGGGCGGCGTGATCTGCCCAGGCATCAATCTGTCGCTCGGCGCGCTGCACCAGGCGGCCGCACGCCTGCCACGCATCGGCATCGGCCGGCCGCAATCGGTGATCGGCCGCTCCACGGTCCCCGCCATGCAGTCGGGCATCTACTGGGGCTATGTCGGCATGATCGAGGGGCTGATCGCCCGCATCCGCGCGGAATACGGCGGCCCGATGAAGGTTGTCGCCACCGGCGGGCTGGCACCGCTGCTCGCCGAGGGGACCATGGTGATCGAGCAGATCGACCCCGATCTTACTCTTGAAGGATTGCGGCTGTTGGCGGAACGCAACCCCGCGCCCACATTGTCGCGTGAACGCACACGATTGATCGAACAAGAGTAACAACACCGTATGAATGACAGTATTGGAGACCTCGCCTTCCTGCCACTTGGCGGGACGGGCGAGATCGGCATGAATCTCAACCTTTATCGCTGTGACGGCCAATGGCTGGCGGTGGATTGCGGCATCGGATTCGGCGGTGCGGAACTGCCGGAGGTCGATGTGATGACCCCCGACCCTTCGTTCATCGCCGGACGCCGCGACCGGCTGCGTGGCCTGGTGATTACCCACGCGCACGAGGATCACATCGGCGCCGTGGCCTGGCTATGGCCGCAACTGAAATGCCCGGTCTACGCGACGCCCTTCGCCGCGGCGGTGCTGCGCCGTAAACTGCACGAAGCAAACTTGCTCAACCAGGTGAAATTGCATGTTATTCCACCCGGCGGCACCATCGACCTGAAGCCCTTCTCGTTGCGCTTCATCCGGATGGCGCATTCGATCCCGGAAGCCCAGGCGCTGGTCATCACCACACCGTACGGAGTGCTGCTGCACACCGGCGACTGGAAGCTCGATCCGACACCGCTGATCGGGCCGCCCACCGACGAGGCGGCGCTGGCCGCGCTGGGAGATGCCGGCGTGCTGGCGATGATCTGCGATTCGACGAACGCCATGGTCGAAGGCCATTCGGGCAGCGAGTCCGAGGTGCGCCAAAGCCTCGCCGTGCTGATCCGCGGCCTTACCGGCCGCGTTGCGGTGACCTGCTTTTCCTCCAACGTCGCGCGCTTCGAATCGGTCGCGCTGGCCGCGCAGCAGGCGGGACGCAGCGTCGCCCTGGTCGGCCGGTCGCTGCGCAACATGGAGGCCGCGGCGCGCGAATGCGGCTACCTCGCCGGCATTCCGCCGTTCCTGCGCGAAGACGATGTCGACGATGTGCCCGACGACAACCTGCTGATGCTGACCACCGGCAGCCAGGGCGAGCCGCGCTCGGCTCTGGCGCGCATTGCCCAGGACAACCATCCGCGGGTGGCGTTGGGCGAAGGCGACACCGTCGTGTTCTCCTCGCGCGTCATTCCGGGCAACGAGCGGGCAATCGGCGCCGTGCAGGACGCGCTGGTGCGCCGAGGCGTGCGGCTGATGACCGACGACGACCACCTGGTACACGTGTCGGGCCACCCGGCGCGCGACGAGCTGCGCCGGCTGTATCGCCTGGTGAAGCCGCGCTACGCCGTGCCGGTGCACGGCGAGTGGCGCCACCTGACCGCACACGCCGATCTTGCGCGCGATGCCGGTGCGGAACCGATCCTGCTGGAGGACGGCGACGTTCTCAACCTGGCCCCTGGGCGCGTTGAGATCGTTGACAGCGCGCCGACTGGACGCCTCGTGGTGGACGGCAACCGGCTGGTGCCGCTGGGCGGTGGCGTGATGACCGCTCGCAAGCGCATGCTGTTCAACGGCGTTGCGGTCGCCAGTCTGGCGGTTGATGCCGCCGGGCGCCTGATCGGCCGGCCGCGCCTGAGTACCCCGGGCCTGTTCGATCTGGATGATCCCGAAACCGACCGTATCACCGGCGAAATGGCCCAAAGCCTCGGCGATTTGCCGGTTGCTACCCGCCGTGACGACGCCGCGCTGACCGAGGCCGCGCGCGCCGCCCTGCGCCGCGCTCTGGGCAAGCGACTGCAAAAGCGCCCACTTGTCGAGGTGCACGTGCTGCGGGTGTCCTGACGTGAACTGGTTCACCGGCTGTGTGCTCTACGTGCTGATCTGGTGGGTCGCGTTGTTCGCCGTGTTGCCATTCGGCACCCGCCCTGTCCCCGAGGCCGACAAACACACCGGTTGGCGTGGCGCACCGGAACGGCCCCTGCTGCTGCGCAAGGCCATCGCCACAACGATCGTCGCCACCATTGTCTGGATTGGCGCATATCTGCTGATCAGCAGCCCGTACCTCAGCTTCCGCCACGGCTGGCTGGCAATTCCACCGCCGTAGGCTTGGCCGGGGTCGAGTGGGCCCAGCGAAGGCCGAGGGCCTTTGTCCGATAGGCGCTGGAACAGGCCGCAGGTAGGGACATACGCCGCGGCCGACTGGATCGCGCGGGCCTGGGCGGCATTTTGCTTGCGGAGGCGCCTCGGGTCGCGGTCTGTTGTGATGTTTGCACTGACGTTCACTTGGGGGTTTGCATGGACCAATCGCTCGACGGCTTCATCACCGCCTGCCGGGGTGTGATCGCCGAGACCTCGGATGCGGCCGATCGCGTAACGGCGATCGCACCGTTGATGCTGGGATTGGTGCACGGCGGCGTTGGGTTTCTGCGAGCGGAGCATTATCGCGAGGACCCCGCGCACTATGCCCGCAATGCGATCTACATTTGTCCGGATGGGGAGTTGTCGCTGTTTGCGCTGGTGTGGCTGCCGGGGCAGTGGACGCCGGTGCACGATCACGGCAGTTGGGGTGTCGTGGGGGTGGTGGAGGGGCTGCTGGAGGAGCGGGCGTATATGTCCGCGGACGGCGAAATTTTCGGCGATGCGGAAATTCGGCTGCGTCGTGGTGGCGTGGTGCTGCTCAATCCTGGTGCGGTGACGACGTTCGTGCCGAATCCCGACCATATCCACATGACCGGCGTCGCCGCGGAGCGTGCCCGATGCGTCAGCCTGCATTTGTACGGCCGCAACATGGACTCGTTCCACGTTTACGACGTGGCGATGGGGACGCGGAGGCTGATCAACGTGCCGCACTATCAGAGCGCATGAGCAAGATTGCCCACAGATTGGGCGGCCGGTGCCATATTTTTGTGAATATGCGCGAAATATCAGCAAATTTAGGATGGAAGCCTAAAATTTGTCCTGTGAGAGCGTGTTTTTCGGTGGACCTGGACGCCGAGCCGTAGAATCATGACGGCAGGAAGAGGACAGTTTCCTCGACCTGCCGTGTGACTGGCGTTTCCTCCCTAAACTTGGCCCGCTGCGCCATTGGCGCGCGGGCCTTCTCTTTTTTTCCCACATCTCATTGGTTGAGTCACGCGATTTTGTCCGAAATCTGGCACTTTTGTGTGACATTGTTGCGTTCTGTTCTTGTGCAGCGCACAATTATATTGCAGCGCAGCAGACGCGACGTCGTCGTCTGCCATCTGGCCTGCCGCTTCACCGACGGTTAGTGTCTGCTCGCAAAGTCTGACGGCTCACGGTCGCCCCGCCCCAACGGACTTCGCGATACGACACCCAGGGCCGGCGCCCGCTCTATGCGCCCCCCGGTGAACGCCTGAGGATGGACCAGACCGCGATGCGCCTCTCCCACAGTTTCGTGCCCACGCTGAAGGAAACGCCCGCCGAGGCGCAGATCGCCTCGCACCGGCTGATGCTGCGCGCCGGGCTTGTGCGCCAGACATCGGCCGGCATCTACGCCTGGCTGCCGGCGGGCTTCCGCGTGCTGAAGAACATCGAGCGCCTGGTGCGCGAGGAGCAGGACGCCGCCGGCGCGCAGGAAGTCTTAATGCCGACGATCCAGCCGGCCGAACTGTGGCGCGAGAGCGGGCGCTACGACGCGTATGGCAAGGAGATGCTGCGCATCGTCGATCGGCACGCTCGGGACATGCTGTATGGGCCGACGAACGAGGAAATGATCACCGATCTGTTCCGCCAGTCGGTGAAGAGCTATCGCGAGCTGCCGCAGATCCTCTACCACATCCAGTGGAAGTTCCGCGACGAGGTCCGTCCGCGTTTTGGCGTGATGCGCGGGCGTGAGTTCCTGATGAAGGACGCGTATTCGTTTGATCTGGACTATGCCGGCGCGGTGCTCAGTTATCGCAAGATGATGCTGGCTTATATGCGCACCTTCCAGCGCATGGGATTGAAGGCGATCCCGATGGAGGCCGAGAGCGGGCCGATCGGCGGCGACCTTTCGCATGAGTTCATCATCCTGGCGCCAACAGGCGAAAGCCAGGTGTTCTACAATGCCGCGTTCGAGGAGATCGACTACCTCAGCCAGGGTGCCGGCGGCTTTGGCCATGACAGTGCGGAGGATCTGGAACGTTTCTTCAAGGAGATGACCACGCACTACGCGGCGACCGACGAGAAGCACGACGCGACCAAGTGGGCGCAGGTCGATGCATCCCGCCGTCGCGAGGGGCGCGGCATCGAGGTGGGACACATCTTCTACTTGGGCACTAAGTATTCGAAGCCGATGGGCGCGACCGTGGCGGGTCCGGACGGCAAACCGATCATTCCGGAAATGGGCTGCTACGGCATTGGCGTCTCGCGCCTGGTCGGCGCCGTCATCGAGGCAAGCCACGACAGCGCCGGCATCATCTGGCCGGACAGCATCGCGCCGTTCAAGGCGGCGATCCTCAATCTGCGCCAGGGCGACGCGGCCTGTGACGCCTTGTGTGAGGCGCTGTATGCGAAGCTCGCCGCCACCGCACTGTACGACGATCGCGACGAGCGGGCGGGGGCGAAATTCGCCGACGCCGACCTGATGGGCCATCCCTGGCAACTCATCGTCGGCCCGCGCGGCGCAGCCGCAGGCAAGGTGGAGCTGAAACGCCGCGCCACCGGCGAGCGGGTGGAACTCAACCCGGAGGACGCACTGGCGCGGATCGGCGCCTGACGTTGGTGCTAGAGTCCCCATAATGTTCGGCCCCTTCGAACGCGCGGTCGCCGGGCGATACCTGCGTGCCCGCAAGGGCGAGCGCTTCGTTTCGATCATCGCGATCTTCTCGCTGGTCGGTATCGCGCTGGGTGTGGCCACGCTGATCGTGGTGACCAGCGTCATGAGCGGCTTCCAGATCGAATTGGAGCGTCGTATCCTCGGGCTGAACGGCCACATCGAGGTTGAGGCGTATGCCGGCCAGGCGATCGACGACTACGCGCCATTGCTGACCAAGATCCGCGCAGTGTCGGGGGTCGTCTCGGCACTTGGCGTGCTGGACGGCGAGGCGCTGCTGACCACCTCGAACGGTGGCGCGCGGGGCGGGCTGGTGCGTGGCATGACGCTGGACGACCTGCGCGCGCTGGCGCCGGTCAGCCACAACATCGTCGCCGGCAGCCTCGAGCAGTTCACCGGCGACGACGCGATCGCGATCGGTGTTGGCCTGGCCGATCTGTATCGCCTGCGCATCGGTGACTCGCTGACGGTGATCTCGCCACAGGGCGCGGCCACCGCGTTTGGCACCATCCCGCGTGTGCGCGCATACCAGGTGGTGGCGATCTTCGATGCCGGCCTGGAACAGTACAATTCCGGTGTGGTGTTCCTGCCCCTCGGCGCCGCGCAGATCTTCTTCCAAAAACCGGATGCGATCACCGGCATCGAGATCAGCGTCGCCGACCCCGAGCGCGTGGCCGACCTGCTGCCCGCGCTGCGCCAGATTCTGAACGGCCGCTCCGTATTGCTGCGTGACTGGCGGCACGCAAACGACACGATCATCGGCGTGCTGCAGGTGCAGAAGGACACCATGTTCATCGTGCTCGGCATGATCGTGCTGGTGGCGGCGTTCAACGTGATCTCGTCCCTGATCATGCTGGTGAAGGACAAGCGTGGCGACATCGCGGTGCTGCGCACGCTGGGTGCCTCGGCCGGCGCGGTGCTGCGCATCTTCCTGATGTGCGGCGCGTTCGTGGGTGTGTCGGGCACCGTGATCGGCACGCTGCTCGGCATCGTTGTCTGCCGCAACATCGTCGCCATCCAGCACATCATCGAGCAGATCAGCGGGGGAAAAGTATTTGACTCCTCGGTGTTCATGCTGACCGAACTGCCGAGCAGCATCGACTGGGGCGACGTGGTCCGCGTCGTGGCGCTGAGCCTGGTCCTGTCTCTGCTGGCAACGATCTACCCAAGCTGGCGAGCCGCGCGCACCGATCCCGTGGAAGCGCTACGGCATGAATGAACCGTTGCGGCTGCGCGGCGTGCTGCGCACCTACCGCAGCGACGCCGGCGCCTTGCCGGTGCTGCGCGGGGTCGATCTGACGCTGCAGGCGGGTGAGATCGTTGCGTTGGTCGCACCGTCCGGCGCCGGCAAATCGACGCTGCTGCACATCGCGGGCCTGCTCGACAAGCCGGACGGCGGATCCGTCCTCGTCGCCGGCTGCGACGCGGGGACATTGTCCGACACCGCGCGCACCGCGATCCGGCGCGACACCATCGGATTCGTCTACCAGATGCATCATCTGCTGGCCGAGTTCACCGCGCTCGAGAACGTCATGCTGCCGCAGATGATCACCGGCCTTCCCCGCCGCGCCGCCGCCGCGCGGGCGCTGACGCTGTTGCACGCATTTGGGCTTGGCGCGCGCGGGGGACACCTGCCCGGCAAGCTTTCGGGTGGCGAGCAGCAGCGCGTGGCGATCGCACGTGCGCTGGCCAATGCGCCGGCAGTACTGCTGGCCGACGAGCCGACCGGCAACCTGGACGTGGCCACCGCCAGCGTGGTGTTCGAGGAGCTGTTGCGCGTGGTGCGCGAGCAGAACGTTGCGGCACTGATCGCCACCCACAATCCGGACCTGGCGGCGCGTATGGACCGCAGGGTAACCCTGCGCGACGGGCGCGTGGTGTAAGCCTGACCCAATTGGGCCTGACCCGATCGGGTGCAGCGCCATCACGTCGACCGCCGCGTTTGCACTGTTTGTGCAATGAACTTGTCGGCCTTCGACAGAACACGTTGCAGCAGCGGCGAGGCGTTGGACTTGTTGTAGCCAACCGCGAGCGCGATCGTGGGCGGCCGGCCGTGCAGCTTCCGGCTGACGACCGAAGCTGGCAGCAGCTTTTCCATATACGCCGGCAGGAAGCTTACCCCGCCGGTTGAAAGCACCAGCGAGATCACCATCGGTAGGGTCTCTGCTTCATGCACGGTTGTGAGATCGACTCCGGAATGAGCGACATAGTCGTCAATCACACGCCGCAACGCCGGGGCATAGGATTTGGTAAAATTGATGAAGGGCTCGGGGACAATCTCGTCGAGCCGAATGGACCTGCGCGCGGCCAGGCGATGGCCGGCGGGCAGCAGGGCAAACAGCGGTTCATTGGCCACGAGCTTGAACTCCAGCCCATGGGCCGCGCTGTCCGGGCGGAGGAACGCCACGTCGGCCTTGCCATTCAGCAGTGCCTGCGCCAGCTCCGGCGAGGAAGCGCTGTGGATGGTCAGCTCGGTACTTTGCAGCACATCGCCCAGGGCCTCCAGGACCCTGGGGAGCCACTCCATTTCATATCCGGTCAGAAAGCCGACGACGAAAGGCGT
>Ga0302314_10022646_pt1 | contig 10296 bp, 8 predicted proteins | sample III_Palsa_N2_3_FD_200533 | JGI IMG/M metagenome (GOLD analysis project Ga0302314, IMG submission 200533) | Peat permafrost microbial communities from Stordalen Mire near Abisko, Sweden - III_Palsa_N2_3 | ecosystem: Environmental > Terrestrial > Soil > Palsa > Peat permafrost | place: Sweden... | reverse complement strand
GCATGGTGCTGCTGCTCGCCGGCGAGGGCGGGGCGAACGCGGGCGCGGACCTTGCCTTCGAGCTCGCGCGCCATGGCGCGATGGTGGCCGTGATCGATGTGTCGAAATTCGATGCGGCTCTCGAGGCTGACCCCGCGGACTGCGTATTCCCCGACGGGGATCTCGAGAACCTGAGCCATTTCATCCAGGCCTACTATCATTTGCCGATCTATCGAGCGCCGCTGCTGGTGGGCTACGGCGCAGGCGCGAATCTTGCCTACGCGGCTCTCGCCCAGGCTCCCATGCACACCTTCGCGGGCGCGATCACCGCGGGCTTTTGCCCCGCCGCGAGCTTGCGAAAGCCCCTATGCAAGGGGGGGGCTCTCGAGTCCGAGCGCGCGGCCGATCAGCAGCTGCGCTATCTACCGGCGGCGCAGCTCGAGGATCCCTGGGTGACGCTGCAAGGCGAGCATCAGGGCGAGTGCGGTGCGGGCGTAATTCGCGAATTCACCGCGCACATGTCCGGTGCGGCCGTCGTCGCGTTGCCCGAGGTCGGCGGTCGCCTCGAGAGCTCGAGCCGCTGGTGGCCCTCCCTCCTCGCCGCTTTCGATACCCTGGTCGAGCGCACTGCGCGGGATATCGCTCCGCTCGCGCCTGTCGCCCTCGGCAACCTGCCCCTCGTCGAGGTGCCTGCCCGCACCGGGGCGCCGCCCACGGACCTGCTCGCCATCATTCTCTCGGGCGATGGGGGGTGGGCGGGCCTCGACAAGGAGGTTGCACAGGCACTTGCCGAACATGGCATTCCGGTCGCGGGACTCGACTCGCTGCGCTATTTCTGGAGCGCGCGCACCCCGCAAGGCATCGCCTCCGACATCGATCGCATGATCCGCTATTACCTCGGCCATTTCGGCAGGCAACGGGTGCTCCTCATCGGTTACTCGCAAGGGGCGGACGTGTTGCCGTTCGCAGTGAATCGCCTCGCCCCGGCGACCCGCGCACGCATCGCGCTCGCGGTGCTCATGGGGATGTCCGAGCATGCGGTATTCGAATTTCACATGAGCAACTGGATTTCGAACGATAATTCAGGACCGGCGACCCTGCCAGAAGTGAACCACATTACCGGCATTCCGGTGCTTTGCATTTACGGAGACGGCGACAATGAATCACTCTGCCCGAAGCTCGATGCGAACAAGGTGCAGATCGTGAAGCTCCCGGGCGGCCACCATTTCAACGGAGACTATGCGGGGCTCGCGCGGGAGATCCTCGCCGCGAGAGCCCGATGATCCGCCCCAGCCGCCGTGTATTTCTCAAGGGCGTCTGCGCCTGCACGGTGATCGCCGCGGGCGCGACCCGACGCGCCGGGGCGCGCGAGCCCGCGGCCATGGCTCCGCCCGCACCCGCGGCGGTGGCTCCGCCCGCATCCGCGCTGCGGCCGATTACCGGCAGCGCGCATCCCATCTCGGCCGCCGAGCGGCGTGCCCGCATCGCCAAGGTGCAGGCACTCATGGAGCAGCGCAAGATCGGCGCGCTGCTGATCGAATCGGGCGCATCGCTCGAGTACTTCACCGGCATTCGCTGGCATCGATCCGAGCGCACCACCGCTGCCGTCATTCCCGCGCGCGGCGAGGTGCTCATCGTGACCCCGGCCTTCGAGGAGCCCTCGGTGCGTGAGACGTTGCGGGTCGGCGGCGACGTGCGGCCCTGGAACGAATCCGACAATCCCTTCGCCGCCATCGTCCAGGGACTGCGCGACCTCGGCGTGCGGGCGGGTCCCGTCGCCGTGGAGCCGACCGTGCGGTTCTTCATCGTCGATGGCGTGCGCAAGGCAGCGAGCGGCTATGAGATCGTGTCGGGCGATCCGTTGATTCGCGCTTGCCGCATGATCAAATCGCCCGCCGAGCTCGCGCTGATGCAGACCGCGAACGACGTGACCATCGCCGCTCTGCGCTACGTGCACGGGCACGTCGAGCGCGGCATGAGCGAGGCGGATCTCAGTACGCTCATGAACGACACGACCGTCGCCTTGGGAGGATCACCGGAGTTTGCACTCGTTTTGTTGAATGAGGCCTCGGCCTATCCGCACGGATCATTGGAGCCCCAGACCGTGGGCGATGGCTCGATCATCCTCATGGATTGCGGCTGCACCGTGGAGGGCTATCAATCCGACATCTCGCGCACCTGGGTTTACGGCGAGCCGAACAAGCGGCAGCGAAAGATCTGGAGCACCGTCCGACGCGGTCAGGAGATCGCGCTCGAGACGGCAAAGATCGGAATCGCGGCCGGCGAGCTCGACGACGCGGTGCGCAGCTATTACGAGATCGAGGGCTACGGGCCGGGCTACAAGCTTCCGGGGCTTTCCCACCGCACCGGCCACGGAATCGGCCTCGACGGTCACGAGCCGGCTTATCTCGTTCACGGAGACTCGACCCCGCTCGAGTTCGGCATGTGCTTCTCCGACGAGCCCGGCATCTACATTCCTGGGGAATTCGGGGTGCGCCTCGAGGATTGCTGGTATATGACGGCGGGTGGAGCGCAGCTTTTCACGCCGCTCGCGAAGTCCATCGACGACCCCATCTGATCGAGACGATCCAACGGAGGACCCCATGATCACCGTCCATCACCTTGGCATTTCCCAATCGGATCGCATCGTCTGGCTCTGCGAGGAGCTCGCGATCCCCTATCGTTTGATCCGCTACGAGCGCGATCCGAAAACCCAGTTTGCGCCGCCCGAATACCGCGCGCTGACGCCGTTCGGCACGGCACCCGTGATCACCGACGGCGATCTCACCCTCGGCGAATCGGGTGCCATCATCGAGTACGTCATCGCCAAGCATGGGGGCGGCCGGCTCGCCGTCGGCCCCGACCGGCCGGAATTTGCCCAATATCTGTTCTGGTTCCACTTCGCCAACGGCTCACTCATGCCGAGCAGCATGCTCGACCTGGTCGCCCAACGTTTGGGTGTCGATGGCCGGGACGAGTTCATTCGTGCGCTGCGCGACCGCAGCGAGCGGGCATATACCCTGGTGGAAAATCGCCTCGCGCAGGTGCCCTATTTCGCGGGCGATCAATTCACGGCGGCCGACATCATCATGTTGTTCCCGCTGACCACCATGCGCGCCTTCGTGCCGCGCGACTTATCGGCGTCGCCGCATACTCGAAAGTATCTCAAGCGCATCGCAGAGCGCCCGGCGTATCGGCGCGCCATGGCCGCCGCGGACCCGAAGTTCACGCCGCTGCTGGAGTAAGTGCATGGCGACCACGGCGCTGGAATTCAGACACATGGAAACGCTTCTGGCGCTCGCCGAGTGCGGGAGCCTGTCCAAGGCCGCTGAGCGCCTGTGCCTGACGCAGTCCGCGCTCTCGCACCAGCTCAAGGCCCTGGAGAGTCACTATGGTGCGGCGCTGGTCGAGAAGAACATCCGCCCGCTGCGTTTCACGGCCATCGGACAGCGCCTCCTCACCCTCGCCCGCCAGGTCTTACCCTTGGTCGCCGAGGCAGGGCGTGACGTGGCCCGCCTGGCGCAAGGACATGCAGGACCGCTGCGCGTCACGGTGCAGTGCCATAATTGTTTCGATTGGCTCATGCCGGCGATGGATTCCTATCGATCGCTCTGGCCCGAGGTCGAGCTCGACATCATCTCGGGGTTCGTCGTCGACCCCCTGCCTCTGCTGGAGCGCGGAGAGGCCGAGCTCGCGGTGATTCACGACCGGCCGCCGCCGCACCCGCACGTTACGTTCAGCCCGCTGTTTCGCTACCAAAGCGTCGCGCTCATGAGTCCGAGGCATCCGCTCGCCGCGAAGAGCTGGCTCGAAGCGTGCGATTTCGCGAACCAGACGCTCATCACCTATCCGGTGCCCGACGAGATGCTGGATGTGATGAAGCACTGCCTGATGCCGGCGGGCGTGAACCCCAAACGCCGCACGGCCGAGCTTACCGTCGCGATCCTGCAGCTGGTCGCGAGCGGCCGTGGCATTGCCGCTCTGCCCTCGTGGACCGTCGGTAACTACATCGAGCGCGGCTACGTCGTCTCGCGGCCCATCGGACCTTCGGGCCTGTCCTGTGAGCTGTACGCCGCAACCACCCATGCCGGAGCCGAGGCGGCTTACATTCGCGAGTTCATCTCCCTCACGCGCGAGCAAAGCCTCACTCAGCTCACCGGGGTCTCGGCACTCTGAGCGGCCGCCTCGGACCCGCGCCCGGCGGTAGCAGTTTTCGCCTTCAGCTATATGGCGCCTCGCGCCCGAAATGCGTCAAGCGGCAAATTCGCCCGGAATCGCCGGTTATTCCGCCTCGTCCGCTACGCGCGCCCCGCCGGGCGCTGCGGCCGGTCCATAACCGTCGCTGAGCGCGTTCAAGAATGCGACGATGTCCCGCACGTCCGCATCACTCAACGCGGGCGGCTCACCCGGGTGCCTGCCGAAGGGAGGCTCTGCGTCGACATTGTTGCGGTACTTCGCGGGGAGGTCGTCGAATTTCACCGGCGCTCCGTTCGCGCCTCGCGGATACCATTTCTCGGGAGCCGTATCGCGCTCCGAGTAAAAGCGCACCACGTCCTCCAGGGTATGGAAGACGCCGTTGTGCAGAAAGACGCGCTTGCGCCCGACGTTGCGCAGAGTCGGCGTGCGAAACAATCCGCAATATTCGGCGCGTCCCGCGAGGTCCGTACGCAGCGGACCGCACAGACCGAGGTCGTAGTAGCGGCGGTCCGCATTCGCGGGAATGGCCGGATTGCGCGGCGCGCCGAGCGCAGCGAAGCCGAAGTCCGTGAATTGGGGGAATGCGCCCTCGCGCATCGCGCTCGGGTGACAGCGTGCGCAATTGCCGCGCGCGGGATCGTTGAACGCCGCAAGGCCGCGTTGCTCGGCGGCACTGAGCGAGGCAGTGCCTCTCAGGACGGCGTCGTACTTGCTCGAATAGGGATAGAAGTCGGCAGGCGACTCCTCGAACGTCTCGAGCGCGAGAAGCACCGCCTTGAAGGCGCGGCTCCGATCATCGAATACGCTCGCCCCAAACGCGCTGCGAAACTCTCCCGCATAGGGCGCACGCGTCACTTTGTCTACGACCGCGGCCGTGGAGGCATTGGCCATCTCGAATTCGGACAGCAGCGGCACTCGCGCCTGATCGTGCGCGGACTGCGCGCGCCCGTCCCACAACGTCCCGCCGGCGGGCCCCTGATCGACGCTGTCGTCTCCATCGGAATCAAAGAAGTGCTCCGTGAAGGGCGGCATGTTCTGCTCGTACATGAGAGAAGGCACCGCCCGCACGCCGGGCCGCGTTCGATCGGGGCCGCCGAACTCGACGGCGCCCGTGTCGGGCGATGCGAATGCATGCGCGGGATCGTGGCAACTCGCGCATGCGAGCGCTCCGGAGGCCGACAGCCCGGGGTCGAAGAAAAGCGCTCGGCCGATGGCGGTCAGTGCAGCGGCCGAGGGAGTCTTGTCGAACGAATTCGAATAAAACGGCGCAGCGTCGCGGGGCGCCGCACAGCCGCCGGCCGCACAGCCGCCGGCCGCAGCGCCGTCGCTCGATGTGCCGGCGGCCACCGCACCGGCTGACCCACCGCAACCGGCCGCCCAAACCAGCAATGCGGCGCCGAGCACCGCCCGCGGTCCGTTGCGCGGTCCCCGCAGGCTAGTGAACTCGGCCGCCGCCGTCGCTCGATGCGCCGGCACTGAACAATCGCGCAACGTCGACGGCATCGAACACATAAGCTCGATTACAGAAGTCGCAGCGCACCTCGACTTCGCCGCGCTCGGCTAGCACCGCGTGCGTCTCGGCCTCCCCGAGCCCCTGCAGCATGCCCGCGACGCGTTCGCGCGAGCAACGGCAGCGAAAATACACAGGCGAGGGCTCGAACAGACGCAGGTCGTCCTCGTTGAACAACCGGCGCAGGATTTCCTGATCGGTGAGCGTGCGCAACTCCTCGTGCGTGAGCGTATCGCCGATCAACTGCACGCGTCGCCAGGCATCATCCACCTCGGCGGCTTCCACCTGCGAACCGCTGCCGCCCTCGCCGGGCAGCCGCTGCAGCAGCATACCCGAGGCGCCCTGCGCGTCGGCGTACAGCCAGAGCCGCGTGGGCAGCTGTTCGGAGTTCTCGAAGTAGCCTTGCAACGATTCGGCTAGCCGCTCGCCGCTGATCGGCACGATGCCCTGGTAGCGCTGCGCACCGTCGTCCGTCTCGAGCGTCACCGTGAGATTGCCCGCGCCGATCAGATCGCCGACTCGGGCGGCGGGGTCGGAAGCGGCGTCCGGCAGGCGCTCCGCGTCTTCCTGGTAGCGCGCGAGACCCCGCACGCCGAGACCGCTCGTGCATTGCGCGAGCATGAGGTGCACGAATCCGTCGCCCTGCAGCTGCAGCGAGAGGACGCCCTCGAACTTGATGGTCGCAGCGAGCAACAAGGACGCCGCCACCGCCTCGCCCAGCAGGTTACGGATGCCCTCGGGGTACTCGCGATGCTCGATCAGCGCGCGCCACGCGGCGTCGAGGTGTACCAGGTGACCGCGAATCGGATAGCGCTCGAACACAAAACGATGCATGCAGTCGCGGTCATGCATTACATTACGAAAGCCGCGCGGGCGCGGCCTAGCCGCCCGCCAATTTGTTCTTGAGCAACTCATTGAGCTTCGCCGGATTGGCCTTGTTCCCGGACGCTTTCTGGACTTGTCCGACAAAGAATCCGAACAGCTTGTCCTTGCCGCTGCGATAGTCGGCAAGCTGCTTCGGGTTCGCGGCCATGACCTCGTCGATCACTCTCTCGATCGCGCCCGAATCGGTGATCTGCTCGAGGCCGCGCTCTGCGATGATCGCATCGGCGGATTTACCCTCCGACCACATCGATTCGAACACCTCCTTGGCAATCTTGCCGGAGATGGTCGTATCCACGATGCGCTTCAGGAGAGCTGCAAGCGCTGCGGCGGAGATGCGCGAGTCCCCGATTTCCAGATTGTCGCGGTTGAGCATGCCCGAGAGATCACCCATGACCCAGTTCGCCGCAAGCTTCGCGTGGGATTGCCCGAGCGCCGCCACCACGGCCTCGAAGTAGGCGCCCATCTCGCGGCTCGCGGACAGGACACCGGCATCGTAAGCCGATAGCGCGAAGTCTCGCGTAAAGCGCGAGGCCTTCTCGTCCGGGAGCTCCGGGAGCGTCGCGCGCACCGAGGCGATGAAACCCTCTTCGATTTCCAGCGGCAGCAGGTCCGGGTCGGGGAAGTAGCGATAATCGTTCGCCTCCTCCTTCGAGCGCATCGACCGGGTCTCGTTCTTGTCCGAGTCGTAGAGCCGGGTCTCCTGCACGACTTTGCCGCCGCCTTCGATGATCTCGATCTGGCGCGCCACTTCGTAATGAATCGCCTTCTCGACGAAGCGGAACGAGTTCAGGTTCTTGATTTCGGCGCGGGTGCCGAACTTGGCCGCGCCGCGCCGGCGCACCGATACGTTGGCGTCGCAGCGGAACGAGCCCTCCTGCATGTTGCCGTCGCAGATCTCGAGATAGCGCACCAGGGTATGGATCTTCTTCATGTACGCGACCGCTTCCTTGGCCGAACGCATGTCGGGCTCGGAGACGATCTCGAGGAGCGGCGTGCCGGCGCGGTTCAGATCGATGCCGCTCGCGTTCGCAAGGCCTTCGTGGAGCGACTTTCCCGCATCCTCCTCGAGATGCGCGCGCGTCACGCCGATGGTCTTCGCCGTGCCGTCGTCGAGCAGCACGCTGATCGCGCCCTTGCCGACCACGGGATGCTCGTACTGGCTGATCTGATAGCCCTTCGGCAGATCGGGGTAGAAATAATTCTTGCGGGCGAATATCGAGCGCGGGGCGATCTGCGCATTGATGGCGAGCCCGAACTTGACGGCCATGCGCAGCGCCTCGCCGTTGAGCACGGGTAGCACCCCGGGATAGGCCAGGTCGACCAGATCCGCCTGCGTGTTGGGTGGAGCACCATACGCCGTGGGCGAGCCCGAGAATATCTTCGAGCGCGTCGCGAGCTGCGCGTGGATCTCGAGCCCGATGACGACTTCCCAGTCGCTCATCACTCGTACCCGCCCGGTCTGTGAGTGTGCCAGTCGGTGGCGAGCTGGAACTGATGCGCCGCGCCGAGCAGCTTCGCCTCCGCGAAGTGCGGACCGATGAGCTGCAGCCCGAGGGGTAATCCGTCCACGAAGCCGCACGGCGTCGACACGCCGGGCAGTCCCGCGAGGTTCGCACCGATGGTGTAAATGTCGTTCAAATACATGGTGACCGGATCGTCGACCTTGGCGCCGATGGCAAAGGCCGGAGTCGGTGTCGTGGGCCCCGCGAGCAAATCCACCTTCTCGAATGCGGCACGAAAATCGTCCGTGATCAAACGGCGCACACGCTGTGCCTTCAAATAGTACGCATCGAAATAGCCCGCCGACAACACGTAGGTGCCGGTCATGATGCGGCGCTTGACCTCGGCGCCGAACCCTTCCCCGCGCGAGCGCTCGTAGAGGTCCGTGAGATCCTTCGGGCTCTCGCAGCGGTAGCCGTAGCGCACGCCGTCGAAGCGCGACAGGTTCGACGAGCACTCGGCCGGCGCGACCACGTAGTAGGTGGGCACCGACATCGGCAAGTGCGGCAGGCTCACCTCCAGGGTTTCGGCGCCGAGTGAGGTGAAAACTGCGAGCGCATCGCGGATGAGCTTCGCGTTGCGCGGCTCGAGGCCCTCGAAGAACTCGCGCAAAAGACCGATCTTCAGGCCCTTCAACGGCGCATTGAGGAGCGCCGGATAGTCCGGCACGGGTGCATCGACGCTGGTCGAGTCCTTCGGGTCGAATCCCGCCATGACCCTGAGAACCGCGGCCGCGTCCGCAGCGCTTCGTGCGAGCACGCCCGCCTGATCCAGGCTCGAGGCAAAGGCGATCATCCCGTAGCGGGACACGCGTCCATACGTCGGCTTGACCCCGGTAATGCCGGTGAGGGCCGCCGGCTGCCGGATCGAGCCGCCCGTGTCGGTCCCCGTGGAGCAGGGCGCAAGGCGGGCGGCGGAAGCCGCGGCCGAGCCGCCGGAGGAGCCGCCCGGCACCTTGTTCGGGTCCCAGGGATTTCTCACGGGCCCATAAAAACTGGTCTCGTTGGAGGACCCCATTGCGAATTCGTCCATGTTCGCCTTGCCCAGCATGACCATCCCCGCGGTCTTGAGCTTCGCGACGACCGTGGCGTCATAGGGGGCGATGAAGTTGTCGAGCATCCGCGATCCGCAGCTCGTGCGGACCCCATCGGTGCAGAAAATATCCTTATGAATGAGAGGGATGCCGAGCAACGCCCCACGCTCGCCGGCGGCCAGTCGCGCATCCGCACGGGCCGCGGCAGCGAGTGCCTCTTCAGCCGTCACCGTGATGACGGCGTTCAAGCCCGGGTTGAGCCGCTAGATCCGCGCCAGGAAGTGCCTCGTGAGCTCCACGCTCGACAATTCCCTGGCGGCGAGTCGGTCGGCAAGCTCGCCGATGGACAGGTCGTGCAGCATCACGGAACTCAAACGTGCGGCTACTCGATGACCCGCGGGACGAGGTACAGCCCCGCTTGCACCTGAGGCGCGTTGCGCTGATATTTTTCGTGATGATCGCTTTCCGCGACCACATCCGGCCTCAACCGCTGGCGCTGTCCGACCAGGGGGTGCGCCATGGGCTCGACGTTTGCGGTGTCGACGCGCGACAGCTCGTTCACCACTTCGACGATGCTCGACAGGCTCGATACGTACACGGGCATCTCTCGATCGGTGATCGAGAGACGTGCGAGGTGCGCGATCTTTTCGACGTCTTGACGGGTCAGGCTCATAAGGAGTTGTTCAAAATGCGCGCGAGTGCGCAGAAATAAGCACATTCGATGATACACGTTGCCTTGCTGAAAGTCGTGTCGGTTGTTACATTAGCGCAACTTTTTTCACCCCCTTTCCAACTCGAAACACCGCATGTTCAAACGCCTTAGGGGTTATTTCTCAAATGACCTCTCCATCGATCTTGGAACCGCGAACACTCTAATCTACGTGCGCGAGCGCGGCATCGTGCTCAACGAGCCGTCCGTCGTCGCAGTGCAGGACGAACCCACCCGTGGCGGCAAAATCATCGTCGCCGTCGGGGTGGAAGCGAAGAACATGTTGGGCCGGACCCCAGGGCACATCACCGCGGTGCGCCCCATGAAGGACGGCGTGATTGCGGACTTCACCTACACCGAAAAGATGCTGCAGCACTTCATCAAAAAGGTGCACGGTAACCGCTTCTTGAGTCCGAGCCCGCGTGTCCTCGTTTGCGTGCCCTTCGGCTCGACTCAGGTCGAGCGCCGTGCCATCAAGGAGTC
>Ga0302314_10022644_pt1 | contig 10297 bp, 11 predicted proteins | sample III_Palsa_N2_3_FD_200533 | JGI IMG/M metagenome (GOLD analysis project Ga0302314, IMG submission 200533) | Peat permafrost microbial communities from Stordalen Mire near Abisko, Sweden - III_Palsa_N2_3 | ecosystem: Environmental > Terrestrial > Soil > Palsa > Peat permafrost | place: Sweden... | reverse complement strand
TGGCCCACACCCGGCACGGTCAGGCCCTGCCGGACGTGGACGGCTTCAAGGAGGCCCTGATCATCGCTGCCGCCCTATGCGTGGCCACCGGGGTGGTCAGCTTCGTGCTGCCCCGGGCGGCGGGACCGGAGGAGGATCGGCCGTGAGCATGAGCGACGCGACGACGGGGAGCCCAAGAGGAGCAGACCGGACCGGCCGATCCAGAGACGCCGTGGCCAGCAAGGACGCCCTGCTCCAGGCGGCCCAGACCCTCTTCGGCCAGCAGGGGTTCGAGGGCACGACGATCCGGGAGATCGGTGAGCGGGCCGGGGTCGACGCCGCTCTCATCGCCCGCTACTTCGGCAGCAAGGCCGACCTCTACATCGCCGCGGTGGCTGCCGAGGATGCCGACGGGACCCCCAGCGAGTACGAGGGGCTGGCACAGATAGCCGACGCGATGGTGACCCGGGCCGACCAGCGCGGCCCCGGCCCGATCCTTCAGGCCGTCGTCCGTTCCGACACCTCCGCCGAGATCCGCGACGCCGCCCTGAACCGCCTGGCCCAGCGCCTGGTCAGCCCCCCGGTCGCCAACATGAAAGCGCAGGGCGTCGACCGCCCCGAGCTGCGAGCGCAGGTCGCGGTCTCCGCGCTGATCGGCATCAGCCTCGGCCGCTCACTGGGATGGTTCGAGGAGATCCGGTCGGTGCCCCGCGACGAGCTCGTCGCCCTCATCGTCGACACCCTCAGTGCGATCACGGGGAACGGTCCCGAGCGCCCCATCCAGCCCGGCGTGCGCTAGACGTCCCGCCGGTCAGGTCTGGTTCCTGCTCACGTTGAACCGGGCGACTAGCCCGGCAAAGGTGGCGATGTCCTGGTCCTTCCAGTCGCTCAGCCATTCGGCCAGGCGACTTCGAATGGCCTGCGCCGCGGTGGCCAGGTGCTGCTCACCGACGGGGGTAAGAGCGAGCGTGTTGCCCCGGCGCCCCGGCCGCTCTCCTTCACGGCGCAGCAGCCCGGCCGAGATGAGCTGCTCGAGTTGCCGGGACAGGGTGGACTTGTCCAGGCCGAAGTGCGTGGACAGGTCGGCGGCGCGTACCCCCGGTGTGAGGTAGATCTCTGTCAGCAGCGTGTAGGCGACCAGGGACAAGCGGGGATGGAGGTCGTCGCCCACGCCACGGGACCGCCGGACCATCGTGGTGAGGCCCTTGTACAGGTCCTCGAGGGCAGCCTCGCGAGTCACTTTCCACCTTCATCTAGGTTGCAAAGTACAACCCTAAGCCCTAAAGTTGTACTTACCAACTCTACCTGGGCACATCAGGTGAAGGAGCCAGTCATGATGACGCTCACCACCAATTCAGACCAGACCGCGGGCACCCTTATCGGGCCACCGGACACGCAGGTGTACGCGGTCGTCGGCTTCGACGGGTCAGCCTCGGCGCTGCGCGCCCTCGACGCGGCATCCCGGCTCCTGAACGATCGGCCCGGCGGCATGGAGATCGTGTACGTGGCGCACCTCTCGGCCCTCGCCACCGCCGCCGACGTGAGCGGCCGTGCCTCGGCCGAGGTGCTGCAGAGCTTGGACGATGCGACCCGCGAGCTGTCCGGGGAGGTCCACGCCCATCTGCAGGCCACCCACCGCAGGGGCGCAGCGCAGCACTGGCACTTCCAGCGCCGTGACGGCGCGATCGCGGACCAGTTGATCGCGGTGGCGGACGACCTGTGCTACCAGCACGGGCCCGACGCCTCGGTGGTCATCGTCGTCGGGCGATCCGAGCATGGATACCACCACGTCCTCGGCTCGGTGCCGCGGGCCCTGGAACGGCACAATCACTACCCGGTGATCGTGATCCCTTGACATCGCCCCGGCTTAAGACACGAGCTCGGGCTGCTGGGTGGCGGTCTCCCCGGCTTCCGGCGGCGCGACCCGCCCGCGCAGCGGGACCTCCTTGATGAGCAGGGACAGCACGAAGATCAGCCCCGCGGCCGGCAGGGCCCAGACGAACACGCCCTGCACCGCGTGCGCGATCGCGAAGAACACGTCGTGCTTGACCGCCGCGGGCAGTGAGTCGACGGTGGCCGGGTCGAGCTGGCCGCCACTCGCGTTGATGTGCACGCCGCTGCCCGCAGCGGCGGCCAGCGACTGGGTCAGCCGCCGGGCGAACACGGCGCCGAACGCGGCCACGCCGAGCGAGCCGCCGATCTGCTGGAAGAACATCCGGGCGCTGCTGGCCACGCCCATGTCTTTCTGCTGCACGCTGTTCTGCGCGATCAGCGACACCATCTGCATGAGGAAGCCCATGCCCAGGCCGAGGATCACGTAGTGAATCTCCGACGTGGTCCGCGTGGTAGCCACGTTCAGCCCGGTGAGCAGGTACATGGCCAAGACCATGATGGCCCCGCCCAGGATGGGAAATATCTTGTACCGGCCGGTCCTGGTGGTCACCTGGCCCGCCACGATCGAGGTTGCAGTGACGCCCAGCATCATCGGCGTCAGCATCAGCCCGCTGATGGTCGGCGACGCGCCCTGCACGGTCTGCTGGTACAGCGGCAAGAACGTCAGCGCGCCGAACATGGCCAGGCCGGTGAGGAAGGTCAGCGCCATCGTGACCGAGAAGTTCCGGTTGCGGAAGACGTGCAGCGGGAGCATCGGCTCGGCGGCCCTGGTCTCGGTGACGCAGAACCCGATCGTGGCCGCCACGGTGAGCAGGCCCAGGCCGATGATCTGCGTCGAGGCCCAGGGGTACTCGGTGCCGCCCCAGGTGGCGAGCAGGATCAACGACGTGGCCGCCAGGGCCAGCAGGCCGCCGCCGAGGTAGTCGATCTTGTGCTTGACCCGCTTAACCGGCATGTGCAGGGTGGTCATGATGTAGACCAGCGCGGCCCCGCCCACCGGGATGTTGATGTAGAAGATCCAGCGCCACGAGAATGTGGTGGTGATGAACCCGCCGAGCAGCGGGCCGCCGATGGTCGCGAGCATCATCACGACCATCATGTAGCTCATGTAGCGGCCGCGCTCGCGCGGCGCCACGATGTCACCGAGGGTCGCCATCGCGCTGACCATCAGCCCGCCGGCCCCGAGGCCCTGCAGCGCGCGGAACGCGATGAGCTCGGTCATGGTTTGCGAGAGGCCGGACAGCGCCGAGCCGATCAGGAAGATGATGATCGCGGCGATGAAGAATCTCTTCCGTCCGTACATGTCGCCGAGCTTGCCGTAGAACGGCGTAGTGACGGTGGACGCGAGGATGTAGGCGGTCACCACCCAGGACAGGTGGTCCACCCCGCCGAGGTCGCCGACGATCCGCGGCAGCGCGGTGCTCACGATCAGGTTGTCCAGCATGGCCAGCAGGATGGCGAGCAGCAGCCCGGGCAGGACGATCATCACGTCGCGATGCGCGAGGAACTGCCCGCCACCGCCCGGCCCCTGGCCGTTCATGGCCGCGGGCGCCCCCGAGCCGCCCTGCCCGTTCATCCCAGGCCCCGATGCTTCCGCCACGTGCTATCTCCCTCGTCCGCCGCCGCCGCTTCCCGTCCGCGCCCGTATGCTTCCCGTCCGCGATTTCACCGGCTAGAGTACTTACCGGCCGGCAAGTCATTATGCTAGGCTGCGAACTAACCGGCCGTCAAGTAACTTCGGCCCAGCTCCGCGAAGGAGTGCGAACGGACATGCAGGACGCGGGATCCGCTCCGCGTAGGGACACCAGAGCACAGGCGCAGAAGGTCGCGCTCGACTTGTTCGCCGAGCAGGGCTACGAGAAGACCTCACTGCGCGAGATCGCGGAGCGACTGGGCGTGACCAAGGCCGCGCTGTACTACCACTTCAAGTCCAAGGAAGATATCGTCCACAGCTTCACCGACGACTACTTCGCGGAGATCGACGACCTCCTGGACTGGGCCAAGGACCTGCCGCGCAGCGAGGAGACCCGCCGCGAGATCCTGGATCGCTACGTGGGGATCGTGCTGGCCGGCAGTACGGTGTTCCGTTTCCTGGAGCAGAACCGGGCCGCGGTGCAGGGCATGGAAGCGGGCAAGGAACGGTTCGCGCGCTTCCGCGACCGGCTCGACTCGCTGGTCGCCCTGCTCGCCGGTCCCGACGCGCCGCTACGCGAGCGAGTACGCGCCACCGCCGCCACGCTCACCGTCGGCGCCATCTGTCACGTCTACCTGACGCAGGTCGACGACCCGGACAAGCTGCGGGCCGTCATCCTGGAGATCGCCACCGACCTGATCCACTAGGCCGGCTGGGGTGACTCTAGAGCGAGGCTTGTGCCATGGGCTTGTTTCGTAAGTCACCGCCCCCGCGGACGGCACTGCTACGCCGGGTGCCTCGACCGTGGGACCCGCCGGAGACGGAATTTCCCGCCATCGTGCCGATCAGCACCCTGCAGTTCGGCCGATCCGAGCAGAGCGCGATCGCGATCACCGGCATGTCGGCCTACAGCAACGGATTCGAGATCTTCGTGACCCGGCTCATCCGGCCTGACGCCCCCGGCTTCGACGCAGACCCGGTACCCGGCGCGCCGAGGGGCGCCCTCGCGGAACGGCAGTCCTTCCAGATCAGCTTGCAGCTCTCCGATGGCCGCATCGTCACCAGCGGGACACCACGCGGTGACGCCGAGCCGACCGGGGCGATCCTGCGTTCACGCGGCGGCGGCGGCACGTCGCACTATCTGCTCTTGCGGTGGTGGGCCTGGCCGCTGCCGCCAAGCGGGCCCCTGGAGTTCATCTGCCAGCTCGGAACCGCCGAAACGCGGGTCGGCATCGACGCGCAACTGATCCTTGACGCGGCACAACGCAGTATCCGGGTATGGCCAGAACACCAAGGCTGACCACGACCAGTTCGCGTCACCCAAAGCACGTGGCACCCTGATCCCGGAGAGGGGACCACGCCAACTCCGCCACGACCGGGCCTGTCCGGCGGCTGGTCATCAAGGCCGCGGTGGGAGTGTGAGCGGAGCGGCGCCGGGCGGTGGGTCCGTGTGGCCGGAGCAGCACCGATGGAACATCGGTGTCGTCAAGGCGGCAGCGATGGAACATTGCTGCCGCTGCGGTCCTGGCCGCGGTGGGGCTGCAGAGGTCTGCGGGGCGGCTGGGGTCTGCGGGGCGAGCCAGGCGCGCGGAGGCGAACCTGGCGGCGCCATGATGCACCTGCGATCCCGGGCATGGTGGCACCCCGATCCCGGAAGAGGGGGCCGGGGGCGCACGTACCCCATGTGGGGCGCGCGATCCCCGCAAGAAAACGCCCGCATGTTCAGCGGAGGTATGAAAGACGCCGGGAGGTTAGCGGGGCGGCTCCGCCAGGCGCTCTGGCCGGATCCAGCCGGTCCAGCCACGCTCGCGCATCAGCTCCAGCATTCGCTCTGCCCGCGGAGTGGACTCGACGAAAAGCGCGTCCAGAAGGTCGAACGCTAGATCGTCGTACGCCGCCTCGCCGGGGTTGATCTCGCCGGAGGCGTAGGCCTGCTCAAGCAGGCCGGCCATGATGTCGGCGGCCTCGGCCAGACGCGAGTCGTCGCCCGCGTCGGCTTCGAGGATCTCCGACGCGAGACGATAGAACCGGACGAGTTGCGGGTCCTCGAGCTCCGCGAATTTCCCGGGCATCCACTCGCGGATTTGGTCCGGCCAGCGAGCCGCAACCAGGATCCACGCGTCCCGCTCCGCCTCCACGATCCGCTCTGACGCCCCGATCTCCCGGAGCCGGTCGAGATAGGCGGTCACCTCCGGCGGGAGCGCCAGGCTGTCCCCGGCCGCGAGCTGCGCGATCTGCTTGCGGCTGATCTCAAGGCGCTCGATCTCCTCGCGCAGGTGGCTGTCGATCCTTTCGACCGCTTCGGCAAAGGCCGGGGGATCGGCTTGGAGCATCTGGCCGATCTCAGACAGCGGTACGCCAGCGTTGGCCAGGGTGCGGATCTTGATCAGGGACACGACGGCCGTTGCGCCGTACCGCCGGTAACCCGAAGCGTCCCGCTCCGGCTCGGGCAGTAGCCCGATCTGGTGATAGTGCCGCACCGCCCGCACCGTGACGCCGGCGTACGCCGCCAGTTGACTGATCGTCAGCATGCTCTGATCCTGCCCTGACCCGGCCGGCGCCGGGTCAGGAGATCCTGCGACGGTAGGCGATGCTGGCGAAGATGCAGGCGACGGTCAGGATGCCGAGGCACCAGGCGAGGGCGGTCCAGATGCTGGTGCCGGCCGGCTGCTGGGTGAGCAGGTCGCGGATCGTGTCGACGATGGAGGTGGTCGGCTGATAGTCGGCGAAGGCGCGCACCGGGCCGGGCATGGTGGCGGTGGGCACGAAGGCGGAGCTGATGAACGGCAGGAAGATGAGCGGGTAGGAGAACGCGCCCGCGCCGTCCACGCTCTTCGCGGTGAGGCCGGGGATGACCGCGAGCCACGTCAGGGCCAGGGTGAACAGGATGAGGATGCCGACGACCGCGAGCCAGGCCAGCACTCCGGCGCCCGAGCGGAAGCCGACGGCGACGGCGACGCCGATGACGGCCACGAGCGAGATCACATTGGCGGCCAGCGAGGTCAGCACGTGCGCCCACAGCACGCCCGAACGGGCGATCGGCATGGACTGGAATCGCTCGAAGATCCCGCCCTGCAAGTCCGTGAAGAGCCGCAACGCGGTGTAGGAGATGCCGGACGCGATCGTGATGAGCAAGATGCCGGGCAGCAGGTAGGTCACGTACGAGCCCGACCCGTGTTTGACCGCGCCGCCGAACACGTAGACGAACAGCAGCAGGAGGGCCACCGGCGTGATCGCGGTCGTGATGATGGTGTCCGGGCTGCGGGTGACGTGGCGCAGGGTCCGCCCGGTGAGGACAGCGGTGTCGTCGAAGAAATGCGTGGCCATGGTTGTTCCTTACTTTGCGTCGGCGACGACGGCGAAGAAGACGTCTTCGAGGGAGGGCTGCTTCTCGACGTATTCGACCTTGGCGGGCGGCAGCAATTGCTTGAGCTCGGCCAGGGTGCCGTTGACGATGATCCGGCCCTGGTGCAGGATCGCGATCCGGTCGGCTAGGTGCTCGGCCTCGTCGAGGTACTGAGTCGTGAGCAGCACGGTGGTGCCGCCCTCGGCGAGCTCCTTGACCGCCTGCCACACCTCGAGGCGCGCCTCCGGGTCCAGCCCGGCCGTCGGCTCGTCGAGGAAGATGACCGGCGGATTCCCGATGAGACTCATCGCGATGTCCAGACGGCGGCGCATGCCACCGGAGTACGTCGCTGCCCTCCGGGTGCCCGCTTCGGTCAGCGAGAAGCGCCTCAACAGGTCATCCGCGATCGTGCCCGGGTCCTTGAGGTGCCTCAGCCGGGCGACCAGGACGAGGTTCTCCCGCCCGGTGAGGATCTCGTCGACCGCTGCGAACTGCCCGGTCAGGCTGATGGACTCGCGTACGTCGGCGCCCTGCGTCGCGACATCGAAGCCGTTGACCCGGGCCGTCCCCGCTCCGGCCTTGAGCAGCGTGGACAGGATCTTCACCACCGTGGTCTTGCCCGCTCCGTTCGAGCCGAGCAGGGCGAAAATGCTGCCCCGCGCCACCTCGAAGTCCACGCCGCGCAGCACGCGCAGCTCCTGGTAAGACTTCTCTAGGCCCTGGACCTGGATCGCGGGCCCCTGGATCTGATTGGTTGCTGGCGGGATGTTCATGACAGCCAGCATGGAGGGTTGACGTAGCGTCAAGGTCAAGCCCGCAGGGCAGATTAATCAGCTGGGGCTGGCTTGGCCTGCCTCCTGCCGCGCGCGGGCGAGGCTGCGCCGGGAGGCCACGGTCCGGGGGTGGTCGGCGCCCAGCGACTGCTCGCACACGGTCAGGTTCTGCTCGAACAGGGGGATCGCCTCGGCTGGCCGGCCCGCGGCCCGGTAGGCGGCGGCTAGGTTGTTCCGGGCGGCCAGGGTGCTGTGGTGGTCCGGGCCCAGCTGCCGCTCGCGGATGGCCAGGATCTGGCGGACCAGCGGGATGGCCTCGGCCGGGCGGCCCGCGGCCCGGTAGGCGCCGGCCAGGTTGCCGCGCGAGCTCAGCGTGTCTGGATGATCCGGGCCGGGCTGACGCTCCCGGGCGGCCAGGATCAGCCGGAACAGCAGGATCGCCTCGGCCAGCCGGCCGACGTCCCGGTAGGTGGCCGCGAGGTTGTTCTGGGCGGTGAGGGTGTCGGGATGATCCGGGCCCAGCAGTCGTTCCAGGCTGACCAGGGTGCGCTCGAACAGGGGAAGGGCCTCGGCGGGCCGGCCCGCGGCCTGGTACACAGCGGCCAGGCTGCTCCGCGCGGTCAGGGTGTCGGGATGGTCCGGGCCCAGCACCAGCTCCAGGTCAGCCAGGTCCGCTTCTCCCTGATCGGCTTCTCCCTGATCGGCCCGGTTCGGCTCGGCCAGCGGACCCGGCACCGGCTCGGCCAGCGGACGCGGCCCCAGCTCGAAAGCAGGCCGCTGCGCGGGGATATCACTCACCACCACCGGCACCGCGGCGGGTGGCTCCTGCGGCTCAGCCACGGCTCGGCCCGCGACCATCAGGCGTTCGGCCGCGACCTCGCGGGCACGCCAGGGCCGCATCTGCTGCGCGTCGCCGTCATCCGTGCGATTCACCGCCAGGCCCCTACGAGGATTCCAGATTCTGGGTAGGCATCCGCGACACCGGGCTTACGGAGTTCTACATACCCGTTCTCTCCAGGCTAAACAGCGCATCCAGCCTTTAGCGGGCACGTAAGGACCAGGTAATAACCGGCCCGGACCCGACGCGGCGGCGTGGACCAGCGGGAGGACCCGGTAAGGAACCTGCGTGGCCAGCGAAATCTGGGTCGCGGAGCGGACCACGCCTTCGGTCGACAAGATCGCGTCTAGCACCCGTTGCAGATCCGCGTTGGTGCCGGCGACCACCCGGCAGAGCATGTCGCCTGGGCCGGTGATGGTGTGGACTTCGAGCACCTCGGGGATCGCGGCCAACCGGGTCGCGACGGGATCGTGCCCGCCGGCCTGGCGGATCTCGAGCGTGATGAACGCGGTGACCTCGTAGCCGAGCGCGGCGGGATCCACGGTAGGTCCGTATCCGGTGATCACCCCGCGGTCCTGCAGGCGGTCCAGGCGCGCCTGGACCGTGCCGCGGGCCACGCCGAGTCGCCGCGACGCCTCGAGCATGCCGACCCTCGGCTCGGCGGCCAGCAGCTCGATGAGCGCGGCGTCCAGCCGGTCGATGGCCCCGGGAGAACTGGCAGTCATGGTTGACAGAGATACCACGGCCGTTCCGTATTAATAGGCAAACTGACCGGTGAACTCGCATTTAATTGGGCAGTTTGCCGGCTCAGGCGTGGGCGAGCAGGCCGAGCGGGCTGGGCTGGGCGAACACCACCTGCACGACGGACTGGCCGGCCTGCGGCAGCACGGCCATGCTGCCCGCGAACGGGACCAGCTGAGCCCGCACGAAGGTGGTCAGCCAGGTCAGGTACTTGGCGTCGGTCATGGCCGCGGCCTGGCCGGAGCCGGACAGGTCGGCCGAGCACAGCGGGACGCCCGGGCCCGCGCCCGGAGCGGGCTGGCCGAAGGCCAGGATCTGGACCGGGTGCTGGGCGGCGAGCGCCGCGAGCATGATGAGCAGCCGGGAATCCACCGCGCCGGCCCCAAGCTGGGCCCGGGCTTCGGGCGAGGCCCCGATCCGCTTGTTGGCCAGCAGCTGGGCCCCGGCCGCCTTCCGGGCCGCCATGTCCTCGTGCAGCGCCGTCAGGTACGCCGCGGGCCCGTCCTGCGCGACGACCTGCACGCTCACCTGATCCGGTCCCGAGCCGAAGCCGGCAATGACCGACGGCGCGTACACGCTGTCCAGGCGCGTGCCGAACTGGCTCCTGACCACGGGCGTCACGACGACCACCTGGGCGCCCAGCGGGCTTGGCGTGTCGCTCCGCAGGATCATCAGGTTCGCGGCGGGCACCCCCTTAGCCTCGAGCGCGGAACACATCAGCGGATCGCAGGCCACGATCGCGTTGCGGGCAATCTGCTGCGCCACCCAGGCGGCGGCCAGCTGGAACGCCTTGCTGCTCGGGTGGCTCCCGGCCCGGTGCGAGCCCGTCGCGTGGCCGTGGCCGGAGTGCCCGGCGTGCGCCCGGGAGACGGCCACGGCCACGCCGCCCGCGGCCAGGAGCACCACGATCGCGGCGACCAGGCTGGGGACGCGCCGCCGGCGCCGGGCCGGGCGATCGCGGGACGGGGCAGGCGGTTCGGCTGCGAGAGCCGCGGACGGCTCGGCGGGCGGAGCGGCGGGCGGTGCTTCGGCGCGCGGCACTTCGGCTACGACGGCGGCCGACGGCTCAGGTTCAGAGACGTCCTCCGGGGTCG
>Ga0302314_10022640_pt1 | contig 10299 bp, 9 predicted proteins | sample III_Palsa_N2_3_FD_200533 | JGI IMG/M metagenome (GOLD analysis project Ga0302314, IMG submission 200533) | Peat permafrost microbial communities from Stordalen Mire near Abisko, Sweden - III_Palsa_N2_3 | ecosystem: Environmental > Terrestrial > Soil > Palsa > Peat permafrost | place: Sweden... | reverse complement strand
GACACCTGTATCGCGCTGCGCACTGCCGTGCTCAAGGACGGTCGGCTAGTGCTGCAGGCCGGCGGCGGCGTGGTTGCCGACAGCGATCCGGAAGGCGAGTACCAGGAATCGCTGAATAAGGCGAAAGCACTGGTTCGCGCCGCCGAAGAAGCCGTGCGTTTCGCCGCCGGGCGTTAATTCGCCCTACTCTCCGCATCGCCTGTCGGGCACATCGGGTTCCGTGCGTAGTTATGGTAGAGTGGCCGTGCCCCGCTGTAGCGGCGGAGGCTGGTCGGGGGAGTACGTTGATGCGTTTGGTTGCTGTGATCTGTGCCATCCTGGCTGTCAGCCTGGCGGGACCCGCCGGGGCGCAGAGCTATCCGTATCTTGCCACACTCCCGGTTGCCGACCTCATTGCCCAGACGCCGGAGAACGAACCCCAGGATCTCGCCTTTGACGCCACGGGCAACCGTCTGCTGATCGCAGAAGGGCCCAATCAGGTCGTGCAGATCGTCGACGGCACGAGTTTCACCCTGCTGGCGACGCTCGGTGTCGCTGGCGTGAGCGGCGGCGATGCCGGCCATTTCTCCAATCCCAGTGGTGTCACGATCGATCAGACGGGCAACCGCGTCCTGGTCGCCGATACCGGCAATGACCGTGTCCAGCTCTTCGATGCGACCAGCTTCGCCCTGGTCGGAACGCTCGGCGAGGCCGGCGTACCGGGCGCCGACAATGCCCATCTGTCCAGCCCGACCGGCGTCGCGATCGACGCCGTAAACGGGCGCATCGTGGTCGCCGATACCGGCAATGACCGGGTTCAGCTCTTCGACGCCAATAGCCTGGCATTTATCGGCACGATCGGCGTCGCCGGCACGCCCGGCGCGGACAATGGACATCTTTCGGCACCGCAGGCCGCGGCGCTCGATCCGACCTCGGGCTACCTTCTGGTCGCCGATACCGGCAATGGCCGGATCCAGGTCTTCGATGCCCAATCTGCCGCCTATCTCGGGACGATCGGTCCGGTCGGCAACATCACCAATCTCGGCATCGACGTCGCCGGGCGCCGCCTCTATGCCGCGAACCCGACGGATTACGATGTCGTCGTGATCGACGCCGACGCCCTCGTTCCGGTCTCGACGCTGGGCCTGGTCGACAGCTTCGGCATCGACAATGCGCGCTTCCTCCTTCCCAGCGGCATGGGCTTCGACCCGGCCACCGGCAGGATCTTCGCCGGCGATGCCGCCCTCAATCGGATCCAGATCTTCGGCCAGCCGTCAGTCTTGTTCGCGGCGACGGCGCCAGGCGGCCGGACATTCGAGGTCAATCAGACGGCTTCGATCTACGCGACGATCCTCAATACCGGTGCCAACGCGCTCGATAATTGCCAGATCGCGCTGCCAAACAACGCCCCGCAGGGTTTGGCGCTGACCTACCAGACCACCGATCCGGCGAACAACCTTTCGACCGGGCAGCCGAACCAGCCCGTGACCATCGGTGCAAACTCCGGGCAGAGTTTCATCCTGACGCTCACCTCCAACACCCCGGTCACGGCACCCGGCGAGTCGCTCCTGTTCACTTGCGATGGCACAACGCCGGCGCCGATCTTTTCGGGCGTCAATACCAGCGATCTGACAATCACTGCGGGCCCGACCGCCGACATCATCGCTGATGCAGCGGTGCCCGGCGGGACGGGAACGATCACGCTGCCAGGATCATCGAGCCAGTACACCGCCTTTGCCGTCTCCGCCTTCAATTTTGGCGCCGGTGCGCTGCTGCAAGTCACGACCGATGACGGCAGCTTCTCCCCGACCGGCATCAACGGCGCGGCGCCGGGCTTCTACCAGACCCTGCCGCTCACCGTCCTGATCTGCCAGACCAACCCCTTCAACGGGGATTGTCTGGCTACGGCGGCGCCGCAACTGACGGTCGGTCTCCCCAGCGGTGGATCGGCGTCGTTCAGCGTCTTCGTCGCGTCGACGGGCGTGGCGATCCCCGGGGGCTTGAGCGAACCTCGGCTGTTCATCCGCTTCAACGAATCGGCGGGTGCGGCGCTGCCGGATTCTGTCGGGAGCACGAGCGTCGGAGTCGTCACCGCGAACAACCAGTAACCGAGAAACTTCTGCGTCGCCTATCGCGCCCCGCGAGGGTGTCAGGATCCCGATTGCGCCAGTGACGGCGCCGGTTTCGCTCGAATTTACCGCCGCCAAACCGTTCGCAAATGCCCCTGTCCGCTGGGCTCTGGAATCGGGTATTCGCCGTCCGCGCCTTGATCCGCGCCCGCCCATCCGGCAATCTGCTGCCCGAGATGTGCAGGAAGGCGGAGAATGTTGATATCGTGGTCGCGGCGGTGCCGTTTTCCGGCTCGGACCGTCTGGTCCGCCGCGGCCGTCGCGATTCTGGTCTCGACCTGCGTCTGGGCACCACCGGCGCAGGCCCAAGGCCAGAAATTCGATCTCGCCCTGCCGCCCGATACGCTGATCGCGGCGCTCAAGCAACTGCGCGCCCAGACCGATAGTCCGATCGCCTATTCGCCGCTCCAGCTGGATGGCGCACGGACGGCGGGGATTTCCGGGTCCTTCACCGTCACCGAGGCGCTGGCAGCGCTGCTCAAGGACACGAATTTCACCTTCAAGCTGGATGACCGGGGCACGATTGTGGTCGTGCCTGGCCCGGCTCCGCCCGTGGCGCCACCACCGCCGCCGCCGAACCGGCTCGAACCGGTGCCGATCGAGGAAATCACGGTGACCGCCGAAAAGCGTGAGGAAGCGGCCAAGGACGTCCCCGCATCGCTCACCGCCATTACCGGCTCGACCCTGTCGCAGCGCGGCCTCAGCGGCATCGATGATTACGGCAGCTATGTCCCAGGACTGGAGCTCCTCAGCAACCAGCGCGGCTTCGGCCAGATCGTGCTGCGCGGCATCACCACCGGTACGACCCAGCCGACCGCCTCGGTCGGCACTTATATCGACGACGTGCCTTATGGCAGCAGCACCGCCTTTGCCGGCGGCAATCTGGTGATCGCCGATATCGATCCGTTCGATGTCCAGCGCATCGAAATCGCGCGCGGACCCCAGGGCACGCTTTACGGTGCCGGCACGCTCGCCGGGCTCGTCAAATTCGTCACCGCCGCACCCGAGTTCGGCAAATGGGAGGACCAGGCCGAAATCGATGCTGGCGGCACCGATGGCGGCGGTTTCGACCAGGCGGCCAAGGCCCTGATCAACGCGCCGCTGGGCGACCGTGCCGCCCTGCGCGCCGATGTCTATGAGCGGCGCGACTCGGGCTACATCAACGATATCGGGACGGGCAACAAGGCCGAGAACGGCAGCGATGTCGAGGGCGGCCGGATCTCGCTGTTGGCCCAGCCGGAAGACGATTTGACGATCCGCTTCACCTCGCTGTTCCAGCAGCGCCATGTCGGCGGCACGCCCTCCGTCGATATCGATCCCACGACGCTCAAGCCGATTTACGGCGATCTCGAACAGTCGCGGCTGCTCCGCGAATCGGCAAGTCAGCAATACCAGCTCCACGATCTTTCGGTGTCGTGGGATCTGGGCCCGGCGGCCCTGGTGTCGTCAACCAGCTATGGCCGCAGCCTCGCCCATGCCGAAACCGACGCTACCGAAAACTTCGGGCTGTTCGTGCAGGCGGTGGGCGAGTTGCCGGAGACTCCGACCATCGCCTTCCCGACCAGCTTCACGACTGCCAAATTCACCGAGGAGGTTCGCCTCGCTTCGGCGCAGAGCCGCTCTTTCACCTGGCTGCTCGGCGCCTTCTACACCTATGAATGGTCCGACGCACGCGACTCGGTGCTGGCCTCGCTGCCGGGCGTGACCTTGCCAGCGGCCATCGCCCTGCCGTTAGAGCAGGAGGAGCCCTCGCGGTTTCGCGAATACGCCGGCTTTGCCGATGTCGACTACTACTTCCTGCCAAATGTCGACGTCACTGCCGGTGCGCGTTGGAGTCGCAACCGGCAATCCTTCGATCAGACCTCGTCGGGTCTGTTCAATAACGTTATCGATCCAGCCGCGGTCACGACCAGCCTCGGCGCCTCGGCCGACAGCAGCTGGACCTTCCGGCTGGCGCCGCGCTGGCGCATCACCGACGAGCTCACGACCTATGCAGAAGCGTCGAGCGGCTACCGGCCGGGCGGACCCAATGTGACGCAACCCACGAGTTTCAGCACCACCGGCTCGTCGCCGAGCAGCTTCGCCGCGGATTCGCTGTGGAATTACGAGGTCGGCGTCAAGGGCGAGCTGTTCGACAAGAGCCTGTCCTTCGACGCGGCGGCCTTCCTCATCGACTGGAGCCGGATCCAGCTACAGACCATCAGTAGCGGCTTTTTCACGGTCGAAACCAACGGCGGTGCGGCAACCAGCCGCGGCGTCGAGTGGGAGGCGAGCTATCATCCGGTAAGCGGGCTCGTGCTGGGGCTGGCCGGCGCCTTTACTTATGCGACGCTGGCCTCGGACGCGCCCGACATCAACGGCGTCACCGGCGACAAACTGCCGACCGTGCCGCGCTGGAGTGGTGCTGCCACCGCGGACTATTCCTTTCCGCTGTTCGGCGCCTGGGACGGCACGATCGGCACCAGCTATCGTCGGATCGGCGACCGGGACACCTCGTTCAGCGGCGATCTCCAGGTGCCTAATCTGCGTCTTCCCGGTTATGGCGAACTCGATCTGCGCGCCGGAGTCGGGATCGACACCACCACGATCAGCCTGTTCGCCGACAATGTGTTGAATGCCAGAGGTGCGGTCGATATCCAGGACTCGAACGTGCCGACGGGCGCGCCGGCCCGCGAAACCGTGATCCGGCCCCTCGCCGTCGGCCTTCAGGTCACGACGGCGTTTTGAATAGGGCCAAGATTGGTGTAGAGACCGACGCAGCGTAATACGCAGCCGCGGCGATAACCCGACAGCTTTCGGCGATCTCGCGCGGCATGGCTGATTTGACCGGCCGAATCGCTGTGGCGGCCAGCCGATGATTGACCTGAACAAGGCGCTGTGGGAGTTTTTATTGTCACCGTTAGTGCGCGCGCCTTCGAAGGACTCCGATCCTGTGAAGCTTGATCTCGTCGTCATCGCTGGAGAAAGGTCGGAAGAGCCGCGCCCGCTACGGCGCTCGCGCGTTGAGGATTGGTTTCTCTCGCATTCGCGCGAACTCGGGCAGTTCCTGCGGCGCTACATCCATACGCAACATGACATCGACGATTGCCTGCAGGAAACCTTTCTGCGGGTCTGGCGCCAGGAGCGTCAGGGCACGCTCAAGGACGAGGCTCGCGGCTATCTGTTCACGACGGCGCTCAACGTCGCCCGCGATCGGCATCGGCGCAACCGGGTCCGCTGCGTCGGCGCCCATGACAGTCTCGACGACGAGATGGTGGACGAGGCCGGGACGGATGCCGAGGCCACGACGCATTGGCGCCAAGGGATGCGTCAGCTCGAGGTCGCCCTCGCCGGCTTGCGCGACTCGACGCGGGCCGTCTTCCTGCTGCATCACGTCGAGCGTTTGACCTATCCCGAGATCGCCCAGCGCCAGGGTGTGACGACCCGAACCGTGGAACGAGAAATGGCGCGTGCACTGACGCATTGCGCTGGACAGCTACAACCCTTCTTGGAGGAGGTATGACCGCCATGGCCTCCTGGTTTCGACGCCAGCCGAGCACCGCCGCGGAGTGGATCGCTCGCATGCATTCCGGCACGATGGGTGCGGCCGATCGGGCCGCAATGGCCAATTGGCTGGCCAGCCGGCCCGAGCATCGCCGCGACTACGAACGCTCCGCCGCCGCCTGGGAAATGGCGCAGGATCTGGGTTCGAGTGCTGTGGCGAAAAATTATCTCAGGGCTCGCCAGCCCGAGTGGCGCGTCAACCGCTCTCGGCCGCGGATGGTCGGGTTCGGCATGGCCGCCGCCGGCCTCGCGGCGGCGCTGCTGGCGCTGGTGATCCTGCCCGCCCGCGGTGTCCATAGCACCGGCCCCGGGCAGGTCGAGACCGTGACCCTGGATGATGGCTCAGTCGTTTGGCTGAATGCGGATTCGCAAGTCCGAGTCGAGTTCACGGCGCCGTTCCGCCGTGTCGTGCTCGAGCGCGGCGAAGCCTACTTCAAGGTCGCCCATGATTCGAGCCGGCCTTTCGTGGTCGAGGCCGAGCCCCGGCGGATTGTCGTCACCGGCACTGAGTTCGACGTCCGGCGCGCACCAGATGCCATCGAAGTCTCGGTCGCCGAGGGCCATGTCAAGGTCGAGACCCCCACAATCGGCAGCGGGCAACCGCAGCCGGTAACGGCACTCGTCGCCGGCGAAGATGCGCGCTTCGCCGCGGGTGCCGTCGTGCCGGCCGTGCTGCGTGGCACGGTGGCCCAGCACAAGGGCGCCTGGCGCGAAGGCAAGATTTATATCGACGGCACCGTGGGTGCCGCCCTCGATGAGATCAACCGGTATAGCCAAATCAGGTTCGTTCTGGCCGACGAACGTAGCCGGCAGATTCCGATCTCCGCAATACTTACGACCGGCGACACCGAAAGCGCCCTTTTCGTGATAAAAAGCCTGACCAACCTGGACGCGCGGCGCGAGCCGGGCCGGATTGTCCTTTCCCCTCCGGGCCCCTAAGGATCCTCAGCGCGGGGGCGAAGAAGTTCCGATCTGCAGCGGGGCGGTCGTCCCTGGCCGCCCTGCCGGCGCCAGCCGGCACAAAGCTATCGCGCGACAGGTTATGCCGGCTTTCAGCCGGCGGGCGGCCAGGGACGACCGCCCCCCTTTATTAGATCGCCCCGCTGCATCTCAAAGCGTCTCTGCCGAGCGCCGGGCATCGACTCGTGTCACGCCGATATCTCCCACACGCCCCGAGAGAACGAAGATCAGCGGCAACAATGTCGCGGGTCACGCGTTGTCCTAGGTACTCGGATCCGAGATTGCCTCGGTTCACACCGACGCGTCTCAGGGACAAAGGACCCCCAATATGCGAATCCTCCCCGTCATCGCCTTGCTCCTCGCCCTGGCACTACCGGTCGCGGCCCAGGCGCAGGTTCTGGTCCAGGTCGGGCCCCATTATTATCATCACCACCATCACTGGCATCACCATCATCACTGGCGTCATCACTGAGCTGCCGCGACGGGTAACCCGCGGTCGTTCCCGGCCCAGCGGGGCGGGTTTTGCGGCGGTCGCGGGCGACGATGCCGATCAATCCTGCGCCGGACCGCGCTGCGCGTGGCCGGCCAGGGTTTCGTTGTGCTGGACGATGGCGCTGACCGGGACCAGCCGGAAGCCGCGCGCCTCGGCCGTCGGCAGCCAGCGCCGCAGCTCGGTCAGGGTCGGGTCATGGGGATGGCCGATGGCGATGGCGATGCCATTGCGCCGCGCCACCGCCTCGGTCTTGGCCAGTTCGGTGGCAACCGCCGGGTCGGTCAGGTCGACATCCAGGAAGATGTCGCGTGCGGCATGGGGTAGGCCGATCTCGGTCGCGAGATCGATCCCGACCGAATGCGGCGTGGTCCGCGAATCCAGGAAGAACAGGCCGCGCTCGCGCAGCATCGCCAGCACCGGCGCCATGCCCTGCGGCCATTCGGTGAAGCGGCTGCCCATGTGATTATTGATGCCGACGATGCCGTCGATCCGGGTCAGATCCCAGGTCATGCGCCGCTTGATCTCGTCTTCGTCGAGGTTGACCCGCAAGGCGTTCGGCCCGGGGTCGACGCGCGGCGCCTGCGGTTCCATCGGCACATGCAGCATGATCTCGTGGCCATGCGCCCGCGCCGCCGCCACTTGGGTCGGCAGATCCTCGGCATAGGTCATGAAGGACAGCGTCAGCGGCGCCGGCAATTCCGCGGCCTCGTCGGAATGCTTCCGGTCGAGACCCATATCGTCGATGACGATGGCGATCATCGGCCGGCCATCCTCCGGCCCGGCATGGACGGCATAATGGCGCCAGGCGGCCTCGCCTGCCGGCAAGGGTCCCAGCGCCGGCATGACGAAAGCGGGTCCGGGCGGCGGTGCCACCAATGCCGGCCCGGCCGGCGGAGCCACAACTGTCGGCCGGGCCGGCGGCCGATGCGGGATTGGGATGGCGGAATCGCTTGAGAGCGGCCCCGGTTGCGGCGGCGGCGAAATTGCCTCCGGCATGACCGCCTCCGGGCCGATGGCGAGCGGATCGCGGATCGCGTGGCCGGGGCTCGCCGGCACTGACAGGACCGCGGCCCAGTGCTGCGGCTTCGCCGGCAGGAATTGCACGAGCGACAGCCCGCAGCCGAGTGCCAGCGCCGCTGCCGCGACCCAGACCTGAACTTTCTTGCCGATCCCGACGCGCCGACGCGCCATATGTTCCGCCCCCGCAATGATGACAGGTTTGTAACGGGTTTCGGTCGTCCCGTCAGCCCCGCCCTTGGGGTCTGAGTAGCATTGGAAATCTGCCGTTCACTTGCCCTGGTTGGAACGGCGAGGCCGTGCCAGGACCGGATAGCCGGTGGTAGCGCCCGGCCCGTGTCTCCGATGGCGTCCTCAACACTCGTCACGGCTGACCCGAGATGATCGATGATCGATGAATTGATTGACGATCTTCGATAAGGAGTATATCGATTATAGATATATTCGTGAGGAGGACGGAAATGCCCGACGACAGAAAGCTCTTTGAGGTCACGCAGTGGGTGCTGCGCGCCGGCATCATCGTGACCATGCTTCTGATCGGTTTGTTCGTTCTGGGGGTGGGCGGCACGATCTATGGGCTCAGCGCCTCAAGCCTGCCGCTCGACAAGATCGAGCACGCGACGGGCGTCACGATGACAGCGGATGAGATCGGTCGCATGGCGCTAGCGGCGCTCGCGGGCGCCATCGCGGCCCTGGCACTCGTCCAGTTCATCCTCCGCGCTTTGCAGCGCGTGGTCGCCAGCGCCAGCGTCGGCGATCCATTCATCGAGACGAATGCGGTGGAGCTCGTCCGCGTCGCCTGGCTGCTCCTCGGCGTCAACGTGATCGACTCGCTGATCAAGCCGATAGTTTATCTGCTCGGACCCGCCGCCATGCGCGCGAAGGTCCACGATATGGTCCATGTCTCGGTGACCGGGCTGTTCGCCGTGCTCCTGATCTTCGTGCTTGCTAAGATCTTCAGGCGAGGCAGTGACATGCGGGCCGAACTCGCAGGGACGATCTAGTATGGCGATCGTCGTGAACCTCGACGAGCTGCTGTACGCACGCCGCATGACATTGACGGAACTCTCCGATCGCGTCGGCATCACCCTCGCCAACCTGTCGATCCTCAAGACCGGCAAGGCGAAGGCGATCCGGTTCTCCACACTCGACGCGATCTGCCGACAGCTCGGCTGCCAGCCGGGCGATCTGTTGGCATTCAATGCGGACGGCGCCTCGGCCGAAGAAAAGCTGGCAACGGACGCGCTCTAGTATTCAGGCCGGGTGGTTGTGGATCGGGCCGCGAAAGAGGAGCAGCACATGCTGTCGATCGTCGATTTGATTCATATTTATCCCAATGGCGTCCGCGCTCTGGACGGGGTCAGCCTGGAGATCGGCCACGGCATGTTCGGGCTGCTCGGTCCCAATGGCGCCGGCAAGTCGACGCTGATGCGCTCGGTCGCAGCACTGCAGACGCCAAGCAGTGGCCGGATCCGCTTCGACGGCATCGACGTCGTCGCCGAGCCGGATGCGCTGCGCCGGCGCCTGGGCTATCTGCCGCAGGATTTCGGCGTCTACCCGCGCGTCTCGGCCTATGACATGCTCGATCACATGGCGGTCCTGAAAGGCATCGCGCGCTCGGTCGAGCGGCGCGAGACGGTCGAAGGGCTGCTGCGCCAGGTCAATCTCTGGGATGTGCGGCGCAAGGCGCTGTCGGGCTTTTCGGGTGGCATGCGCCAGCGTTTCGGCATCGCCCAGGCGCTGATCGGCAAGCCCTCGTTGATCATCGTCGACGAGCCGACTGCCGGCCTCGATCCCGAGGAGCGCAACCGCTTCCTCAACCTCCTGGCCGAGATCGGCGAGCAGGTCGTGGTCATCCTGTCGACCCATATCGTCGAGGATGTCAGCGATCTCTGCCCCAGCATGGCGATCATCGGCAAGGGCAAAATCATCGGCCAGGGGGTGCCGGCCGACTTGATCCGCTCGCTCGACGGCAGGGTGTGGACCAAGACCGTGGGCGCCGACCAGGTGGCCGCGCATCAGCAAGAGTTCAACGTGATCTCGACCCGGATGTTCGCTGGCCGCACCATTCTCCATGTGCTGGCCGATACGGCGCCGGGCGAGGGGTTCGAGCCGGTCTCGGGCGATCTCGAAGATTTTTATTTCTCGACCCTCGCCGCCACGCGCAAACCCGCCTGA
>Ga0302314_10022639_pt1 | contig 10299 bp, 8 predicted proteins | sample III_Palsa_N2_3_FD_200533 | JGI IMG/M metagenome (GOLD analysis project Ga0302314, IMG submission 200533) | Peat permafrost microbial communities from Stordalen Mire near Abisko, Sweden - III_Palsa_N2_3 | ecosystem: Environmental > Terrestrial > Soil > Palsa > Peat permafrost | place: Sweden... | reverse complement strand
ACGAGAACATGGAGGCCAGCTGGGACTATCTCAGCAAGCTGTGCATCCGCGCCGAACAGATCGGCTACGACCTTACGTTGATCGCCGAGCTCAACCTCAACGACATCAAGGGCGTGACCGAACCGGCACTCGACGCATGGTCCAGCGCCGCGGCACTGGCCGCGGTGACCAAGAAGCTGGAGATCATGGTGGCCGTGCGGCCGAATTTTCATCAACCCGCGCTGTTTGCCAAGCAGGCGGCGAATATCGATCGCATCTCCGGCGGCCGGCTCGCGCTCAACGTGGTGTCGTCGTGGTGGGCCGACGAGGCCACGCAATATGGCCTGCAGTTCGACCAACACGATGACCGCTACGGCCGCACCAACGAGTGGCTGCAGGTCGTCGATGGTCTATGGACACAGACGCCTTTCAATTTCACCGGCGAGCGCTATCAACTGAAGGACGCGATCTGCGAACCGAAGCCGCTCTCCTCGCCCCGCCCGACCATTTACGCCGGCGGTGAGTCCGAAGCGGCCAAGACGCTGATCGCCAAACGCTGCGATGCCTACGTGATGCACGGCGACGAGCCGGAATTCATCGCCGAGAAGATTGCCGACATGCGCGCCCGCCGTGAGCGCGAAGGCCTGCCGCCGATGATCTACGGCATGGCTGCTTACGCCATCGTGCGCGATACCGAGGAAGAAGCGCTGGCCGAAGTCGAGCGCATCACCACACTGGATCCCGAAGCCGCCGGTTTCGCCAACTTCGACCAGTGGCTTTCCGGCACGCAGCTGGAGCGAGAGATGAAGATCAAGGAATACTCCGTCTCCAATCGCGGCCTGCGGCCGGGGCTGGTCGGCACGCCGGAGCAGGTGCGCGCACGCATCGAAGCATTTTCTGCGGCAGGCCTCGACCTGCTATTGCTGCAAATGAGTCCGCAGCTGGAGGAGATGGAGCGCTTCGCGGCGCAAATAATTGCGCCAACGGCTATTGCTCACGGATAAATTCGGCAACGATCACGATGAGCCGTTTTGCAAGGCATCATCGCCGGACGGCTTGTCCCATATGGATCGCAGTAGTCGCTCGAACATCGAGCCCCCGATCAAATGGGTGAGCAGATCGTGGAAGGTGTTCAACAGGTAGACAATCACTGCCGAGGCGTACTCGGCCGTTTGCTTCGATAATGCGGCTCCCAAGCCGGCAAACTTGCCGGTGCTGTGTGCTTGCTCATGGGCCGTCGCGAGACAAGGATGGTGGTCTATGGTGAGGTCAAGGCTCTTTTTGTAGAGCGCGACAACACCGGTTTCATCAAAGATGGGCGATAGCACTGCGTCCACTTCATGCCATATCGAGACTGCAAAAGCCGCAAGTTGGGTGATATCTGCGTTGGCGCCGAGCCGCCTTGAGAGCATGGCTCCAATACCGTGTGCATCATCTTGTCTTGGCTGCATCTGTGCTCTGAAGAAAACGCGGCATACGCTCTTTCGATAGCGAACATAGGTGTAGTTTTGTTATGTGAAAGTATTTGAAATGTAAATATGTCTGAAATGTAATGTGCCATAAAGTCTGTGATGCAGTCGCCATTTACGAGAATCCGTACAGCGAAATGAAAGACCAACCTCGACTCGTCATGTCATGTCATGAGGTCTGATTCAATCTGTAGTCGACAATCCATCGGCAACGTCACGATAAATTCGCTACCGAGGTTACGTCCGGCGCTGCGACCGGTCACGCTACCCTGATGCGCCTCGACGAGTTCGCGAACCACAGCCAACCCAATACCAAGCCCACCGCTGGAATAATCCAGCGCGCGTTCGTCCTGCACGAACAAGTCAAAAATGTGCGGCAATGCCTCGGCCGAGATGCCGATGCCGTTGTCCGACACGATAATCTCCATCGACTGATCGCGCAGGATCAGCGCCAGCGAAATCTCACCGCCCTGCGGCGTGTACTTGGATGCGTTGTCGAGCAGATTGCTGAATATCTGCGCCAGCCGTACCGGATCGCCATGAAAACCGATCGGCGCGGACGGCAGCTCGTTCGTCATATGCTGCTCCCTTGCCTCCATCGCCGGTCGACAAGCCTCGATGGCCATGCGCAGCACGCCGATCATCTCCACGCTGCCGCGTTCAAGCCGCAGCTTGCCGGTGCTGATGCGCGAGCCTTCCAGCAGGTCACCGATAAGCCGGGACATATGCGTTACCTGACCGTCGATGATCACCTGCAATCGCGCCAGCGATAGCTCGTCGTTGGTATCACGATCGATCATCAGGCTGGCGGCCACCCTTATCGGCGTCAACGGATTGCGCAGCTCGTGCGCCACCATCGCCATGAATTTGATCTGCTGGCGGTGCGCCTCGCGGGCATGTGCCTCCAACTCCTGCGCAGTCAGCGCAGCCATCACCAGCTGCTCGTTGGCATCGCGCAAATCGGCGAGACGAACGTCCTCCGCGACTGGTAATGACTCGTGACGGACCAACGGCAGTAGATGAATCCCGGCCGAGTGCGGACCTGATTCGCCTAATGGCGCTTGACCATGGAACTGGAATCCACCGGGCCCCAGGCCCTTGGAACGGTACATGGCAAGATCAGCCCGATCGATCAGAGTGGCCATGTCCAGACCATCTTCCGGATACATCGCAATGCCGAGGCTGGCGGAAAGTTGCACTCTCACCATACCGATGGAACTGGGCACGGCGACGGCAGCAAGCAGCAGAGCAGCGATGCGTGCGGCATCGGACGCATCGGAAACATGAGTGAGCAGGACCAGAAATTCATCGCCGCCGTGACGGCTGACGGTATCGCCATCCTGCAGCACCGATTTCAACCGGCTGGCTACCAGCTGCAGCACCACATCGCCACCGGCGTGACCCAACGTGTTGTTGATATAGCGGAAATGGTCGAGATCGAGAAAGAGTATGGCCAGACGCGCCTGGTGCTGGTTTGCCGAGGCAATGGCGACTGTCAGGCGATCCAACATCAGCCCACGGTTGGCGGTGTGGGTCAGCGTATCGCGCTGACTGGAATAGGTCAGCTCGCTCAGATTGGCGATCGCCGTTTTGGCAATGCCTTCCGCACTCAGTGCGGCAAGCACCAGCATCTGGTTGGCCTCCTGCAGCTGGGCTACGCGATTACCGCTGACGTCGAGCTGCACGGCGGCCAGCTCCTGTCGCAACCTGACCAGATCCGCCCGCAGGTCATCGGCCTGCCCGTTGAGCAACGCAAGCGTCTGCGTCGCTTCGGTTTCGGTGAGCGGATCGATCCGGTCGTTCACGGCGTCGACGGCATAGTGCTGTACTCATCCATCGTCGGCACCGGAGGTCGGTCCGTTCAACAGGCTGTGGCTGCGGGTCGGCCTGCCGCCCAGCAGCCCTTCGTAGCCGGCAAGCATCTCGTCGAGCTTGATGCCGTCGTCGTCGATATGGAACAGATGCAGCGCGTTTGAATGCGCGCTGGCGCGCACCTTCACCACCGCCATCATGCGTTGAAGCCGACTGTCCACTTCGATATACCGCTGCACGATAATGGCGTCGGTAAGAAATGCCGTGCCGTAGGGACTGAAGCTCAGTTCGTTGTAACGATCCTCCAGCTCGGAGGTCATCAGCACGGTGACACCGATATCGGTGAGCGCCGACACCATTCGCGACAACGACTCGCGAAAGTCTTCGCGAAAAGTGGGCGCCAGCGCCAGTTCGAATCCGGACAACGAATCGATCACCACACGGGTTGCCTTGAGCCGGCGAATCTCCGCGATCAGCAGTATCGCGATCTCGTCCACCGACAACGCGAGCGAGCGGGTATCGACTACGCCGACACGATCGCTCTCAATCAGCTCGGCCAGCACACGACCACGAGACTGCTGGGGACGCTGCTCGAACGCGGCGATCACGCCCGTTTCCCCCAAGCGCGCGCCCTCGGCCAGAAAAGCCGATGCCAGGATGCTCTTGCCCGAGCCCGACGGGCCGGCGACAAGCAGCGAATAACCGCGCGGCAAACCACCGCCCATCATCGCGTCAAGGCCCGGCACACCCATCTTCACCCGAACGTCGGAGGCCGGCGCGGGTTGCCAATCGGTAAGCGAGACCGGCGATGTCGGCGCAAATACGTGGATCCCGTTGTCGCTGATGCGAAAGGTGTGCAGCCCCGGAAGGGACGGTTGCCCACGCATCTTCATGATCTCCATCTTGCGCACCATCGAATTGCTCTGCACGCTTTGACGCAGCCAGATCAAGCCATCGGCGACAGTGAATACCGGACTGGGATCGTCGTCACTGAAATATTCACCGAGCAGAAAGGTGGTGGCCTGCCAGGTCGTCATCAGCATGCCCAGCTGCTGAATGAAATGTTGCAGGCTGATGAACGCATTGCCCTCGCCTTCGCCAGCGAGAATGACCGAACGAAACGAGTCGACAAACACCAGCGAGGGACTGTGCATTTCGACCTCGGCAATCATCCGCGCCAGCACCTTGGACAAATCGCCGGTGGCGGTTTCTTCAGCTAGGTTGACGAAGTGAACGGACTGATTGACCTTTTCCGTGTCGAAGAACTCGAACTGCTGCTGGTAGCGGAACATTTTCAGCGGCGGCTCGCCGAGTACCGTGAAATACAGCGCGGGACGCTGCGACGTGGCGAGCGCAAACATGATCTGATGCGCCAACGTGGTCTTGCCCGAGCCTGGTGGACCGGCGATGAGGTTGAAGGAAAACTCAGGCAGACCGCCGCCGAACACCTCGTCCAGTCCGGGTACTCCCGTGGCGAGGCGATGGATGATGGCTTTGACCCTGGTCATGGCGAGGTGTCCTTTACGGCATCGCCGTTGAATGGTTTATCCCTTACCGAACGCAGCAGCCGCTCGAGTAGCGACCCACCGATCAGGTGAGTAAGAAGATCGTGGAAAGTGTTGAGCAAAGCGATAATTGCCGCAGACGCCTCTGCTTGCGTCTGTTGCGATAGCGCAATATCCAGGCCTGCAAACTCGCCTGGGCGTAATGAACCTTCATACGCAGTGACAAGACAGGAATGATCGGCCAGCGTCAGGTACAGGCTGCGCTTGTACAGTGCCGCAACGCCAGGCTGGCCAATAATCGGGGCCAGCGCGACATCAATGTCATGCCATATCGAAACGGCAGCGGCGGCAATGGTCGGCGGGTCCGCACCTTCCCCTGCTCGTCTGGCAAGCAAGCCTTGGATACCGTGTGCGTCAGTCGGCATCTGTGGTCCGGAGAACACGCGTCGTGCGCATTTTGGAAAAGCTATAATACGCGCTAACGTGTGTCCGTAAGGCATTTAATCGCTTGAGGTCGTGTATCGGGAGAAAGTCCAGATCAACGCGACTAGGCCGGTGCATGGAACAGGTAATCAACACAGCGTTGGACGGTGCCTTTGCTTGCCAGCCTGTACCCGACGGGGTGACACTGCAAAGTCACGCGACCCTGCGAGCAATCGATGAGTTTGGCCGAGACGCGACGTGATCAGCTGTTCCCCACACTCTGTGCGGTGCAGATAGCGGTAGCGCAGCATTTTGCGACGGCGCCGCCGCGACGATTCGAGCCGGGCGAAACGCTGTATGCCCTGGGCGAACGGCATGCACCGGTATTCATCGTCACCTCGGGTGAAGTGACAGTCACTCGCGGGCATGCAATCGGTGAGGATCAGCTGATCGCCGTGCTGCCGATTGGCGGTATCACTGGCGAAGTGAGCCAGCTCGGTGGACGCTCGGCGCTGGCCGAAGCGCGTGCGGGAACCTCCGGCTGCGAAGCATTGCATTTCGATACAGCGCATCTACGTGCGCTGATCATCGGCTCGGCCGAGATCGGCGAGATCATCATGCGGGCTTTTCTTTTGCGCCGTACCGCGCTGATAGCGGAAGGTGCCGGCACCTTGCTGGCTGGTCGGCCGGGTGAGCCCACGCTGGTGCGACTGCAGGGTTTTCTCACCCGTAACGGCCATCCTTATTCGCTGCTCGACGTGGCCGACGGTGGCGATGGTCAAGCCCTCGTCGAGCGGTTTGGCGTACACGACGATGAGTTGCCGATCGTGCTGTGCCCCAACGGCTCGCTACTGAAGCACCCGACCAACGTCGATCTTGCCGCGTGCCTCGGCATGACGCCGGAGCTCGATCCGGATCGGATCTTCGACGTGGCCGTGGTCGGCGCTGGCCCTGCCGGCCTGGCGACGGCAGTGTATGCCGCGTCCGAAGGCTTGTCGGTGCTGGTGCTGGATACGCGCTCGTTCGGTGGGCAGGCCGGCTCATCGGCGCGCATCGAGAATTACCTTGGCTTTCCCACTGGCATCTCCGGCCATGCATTGGCTGCACGCGCATTTACCCAGGCGCAGAAGTTCGGCGCCGAGATCGCCATTCCGGTCAACGTGACTGCGCTGGAATGCGGCGGCGATGAGCGCCAACCAGGCGACCTTTTTACCCTGCGACTTGAGAATGGCATCGGCATGCAGGCGCGCAGCGTCGTGGTTGCGTCCGGTGCGCGCTATCGACGCATCGATATCGAAAACCTGAGCCTGTTCGAAGGCGCGGGGGTGTCGTATTGGGCTTCACCGGTGGAAGCCAAGCTGTGCGAGGGCGAGGAGATTGCCCTGGTTGGCGGCGGCAATTCGGCGGGACAGGCGGTCGCCTTCATGGCGCCGCGGGTCAAACATCTGCACCTGGTCGTACGCGGTGATTCACTCGATGCATCGATGTCGCGTTACCTGATCGAACGTATCGCCGCGCTGCCCAATGTCACCTTGCATACGCGTACCGAAGTCACGGCGTTGCAGGGCGACGTGACCAGTGGACTGACTGGCGCCACGTTCCGTCATCGCGATACCGGTGCCGAGTGGACCGGGCCACTACGTCACCTGTTTCTGTTCGTTGGCGCCGATCCCAACGCGGCATGGCTGGAGAGCTGCAATGTCGACGTGGATGCCAATGGCTTTATCTGCACCGGCCAGACCGCCAGCGGACCGATATGGTCGGCCGCTGCCCGCGCACCGCTGGCGCTGGAAACCAGTGTGCCGGGCGTATTCGCCATTGGCGACGTGCGCGCTGGCTCGACCAAGCGCGTCGCCGCGGCGGTAGGTGAAGGTGCCCAGGTCGTTGCCGCCCTGCATCAGGTACTAGCCGCATCCCCTGCCCGACTACCGGAACCCGCTGCATGAGTGATTACTGCAAGCACCTTGCCGATATTGCCGACGTAACGCCACGCACGCTTGGCTGTGAGGAATGCCTCAAGTCCGGCTCGCACTGGGTCCATCTGCGGCTGTGCCGGACCTGCGGTCACGTCGGCTGTTGCGACCAGTCGCCGGGACGCCATGGTACCGCCCACTACCATGCCACCAAGCATCCGATCATCGAAGGCTACGATCCCCCCGAAGGCTGGGGCTGGTGCTTTGTCGATGACACTCTGGTCGACCTCCCCGACCAGACGCCACAAGTGGGGCCTATACCGCGATATGTCTGATGCCTTGGCAGGCTTGTTTGGATGTCTAAATGATCACCTGGACAATCAGCTTGCTGTCAGCAGCTTGATCTCTCGTGAGGCGACTCTGCTTGATCGTATCGACGTGAACCTCCGCATGAAAACAAAAGGTCCGATGGTAAGAGTTGTCATCTCTCGCCATCGGACCTGAGTTTCACTCCATCTATTTCCAGCGAATCAAACCTTGCCGATCGATTCGCCGCACCGCACTTCTTCTTACCGTCCCAAGTCCTGCAGGAAACGGTTGGTGTATTGCAACGACGTACTGCCGCTGACCGAGTTACACGTTGCCGACGCCGAACCGGTATTGCTTGAACAAGGTGTATCGCGATCCAGCGACCAGAAATGGATGCCCACCAGGCCATTGCTCACTGCGTAATTGGTGAGCGTATCGACATCGGTGAGAGAGAACACTTCGCTGGACACATCGTTCATGCCGATCATCGGCGTCAGCTCGATCTGGCTGGCCGGAATGCCGTAGGTATGCTCCAGATTTTCTGCTGCTTGGATCGCGGACTGCCCCATGTTGCACGCGCCGTTGGATACCACGCAGACGCTGGAACTGGCCCCACCAAAATCCATCACCATCAGGTTGATCGTGTAACTGCTGAGGTTGGCGCTCTTGATCGACTTGACCACCATATCGCCCAGCGAATTGAGCCCGCCGTAACTGCCATCCGATGCTCCCAATGTGGCCAGCGTGAAGGAGATGCGCAGATTCGGATACAGCGTGTGCGCATACGCGGCCTCGGTCACCAGACTGCTGATCTCCGCCTGGGTCTGGCCTCCTTCGATATCGAAATCCATGCCGACCAGATGCGATGAGTTGTAGGTCGAAAGGAATTGGGCCATGCCCGATGGCGTCGAGCAGGTGAAAACACCCGCCTGACCGCCGGTGGAGACCACGTAGTTCACGCCCGCATTGGAAAGCGCCTGAATGTTTGCGCTGGCAAAGCTGGCCGCGGGAATACCGCCCCAGTTCTCGCTGCCGCATTCGCCCGTTGCAAAAGCCAGCGTGATTGCGCCGAGATTGGGTTCGACGGTCGAGACAAGACTACCGCTGCCAACCACCGGAATCGCTGTGCCGGTCACCGCCGTTTGCATCACGTTGGTGTTCCAGTTGAGATTGATGGTGACGTCCTTGTACGGACTGAACAGCAGACTGCCTGGCGCAGGGGCTGGTGCAGGAGCAGGAGCGGGGGCCGGTGCGGGAGCTGGCGCAGGCGCCGGTGCAGGAGCCGCACCGCAGGAACCTTGAGATGTCCAGGGTTGGCCGGAGCCCGCCCCACCATTGTTGGTCGCCGGGTCATTGCCCTGCGTCCACCAGTTCGCCAGATAGTTGATGCCGTTTTCGCTGGCAGTATTGCCGGCGGTGTAGACCTGCGACGCGCTCCAGGCCGCCGCGCAGCTGGGTGCGGTCTGTGCCTGCAGCGTCTGCACAGGCACTGCGGCCAGCAACGCCATGGACAGGCCTGTCGCTGCGACGCTACCGAAAGCGCCAAGTGCCAGACGCAAGCGCAGGGCGGGCCGTTTTACAAAGGGTGATGGTGGTTTGACTGACATGGAATCCTCTCCAGATGGACTTGCATCAATACGAGTGAGTTACCAAGGCAGTTCACAGCCGCAATCCGATCAGCCATGTGGGGATGTGCCTCATCGCGTCCCTGCACGCTACCGCTTGTTATGCGTGAGATATGTCCCGTGATAGACCTTAATGACAACGTTGTCTATTGGAAAAAATCCCAACTGTGACGGTGCGCGTGAAACGCCGTAGGGCGCTGATGCGGCCTCGGGATGGGCAATAGCTCGCTTCTGTTTTGCTGCTTATGCAGCATCTCAAAGCGAAAGTGGCTCTGCTGTTTGACTGGCTTGATATCGCACTGCAGCAGTGTTGATCGCGCCTCGGCAGATCGAAGCGCTTTCCAGGCGCGCCCGAAAGTGAGTGCAAAAATTAGGAGGTGGATCTAATTGAGCAAAACCATGTCGCATCCCCACAAGAAATCTTCGCCTGCCGCGTCATGACGCTAAACCTTATTCGGCGACCATCACGAATGAGCGCGTGAAATGACAACGTTATCTATGTGTACTGAGTGGAGAGCGGACGACAGCCTTGCGCTGCGTCAGGCCGTCTTCTAATCAGGCCTTTTTCAAAAAGCAGACTTTCAGCACCAGCCCCTTGATCTTGTCCGAACTGCCTTCGATATGTTCGTCGTCGCCTTCGACCAGACGAATGTTCTTGATCACCGTGCCCTGCTTCAACGGGATCGACGAGCCCCTGACCGTCAGGTCCTTGATCACGACGACGGTGTCGCCGGCAGCAAGCGCATTGCCGTTGACGTCTCTCACCACTGTGCCGATATCGGTTGCCACACTTGCGGCGATGGGCCATTCGTGGCCGCAGTCTGCACATACGACGCTGTCCCCGTCCGGATAGGTATTTTCCATCGCGCACTGCGGGCAAGCAGGAAAGTCAGACATGCCTTGGTCCATCGGAATCGTTGAAGAACGCGGAGTAATAGATGCCCGACTCAATGAACCCGACCCTGATCGGGATGCCCCGATAGCAACGAACACGCATCCATCGCTACACCGGAATGGCACCTCCATTCTGTCATCGTTGCCCAGCTTTTGACGGAATGTGCATGGCCTGCTGGCGGTGTTGACGAAACACTTCGACACCGGTCGGTCACCCGCGGTAATGTCTACCCACAACCAATATCTGTTCGCTGCTGTAGACGTCCTGACCAGGAGTTTTAATGGCCGACGCAACACCTGTGTTTGACGAGATGGGATGGCCGGACAACGTTCGCGCACCCTATGCCTTGATCGATGCCTGGTTGAAATC
>Ga0302314_10022638_pt1 | contig 10300 bp, 9 predicted proteins | sample III_Palsa_N2_3_FD_200533 | JGI IMG/M metagenome (GOLD analysis project Ga0302314, IMG submission 200533) | Peat permafrost microbial communities from Stordalen Mire near Abisko, Sweden - III_Palsa_N2_3 | ecosystem: Environmental > Terrestrial > Soil > Palsa > Peat permafrost | place: Sweden... | reverse complement strand
GCCGCCGGGTGCCCAGGGCGCGCAGGGTCCCGCCGGCCCGCAAGGGTCGCAAGGCGTACCGGGGCCGCCGGGCGCCCAGGGGCCCGCTGGCCCGCAAGGCCCGCAAGGCCCGCAAGGCCCGCAAGGCGTACCGGGGCCGCCGGGGCGCTCCATCGGGCCGCCGCCGCCGGTGCCGCAAGCGATAGCGGCACCAGCCGCCGTGGCCAGGACCGAGCGTGACCCCGCCGCCGCGGCACAGGCCGAGCCGAGTCAGCCGACGGTCACGGTGGCGCGCGCGCTGAGCTGGGAGCCGTTGTCTCCGGTGCCCGCGCGGGACGCCGAGCGGCTGCTCAGCGAAGGGCTCGTCGTGACATTCAGCGCGCCGCTGGCGGCCGAGTCAGTGGCCGACGTGGCCAGCGAGCTGGTCACCTGCCTGTACCTGCCTCGCCGCCCAGGGATGACCGCGATTCCGCTGTTCGGCACCGCCGCGGTCGACGGCGTGCGGCTGATCTGGTCCGCCGACCCGGCCTCGTTCAGTGCGCTGCGGGAGGCCAGCGGTCTGCCGGAAGGCCGGGTGGTCGTCGACATCGCGTGCGACCACCTGCTCGATGAGAACATGCGGCCGGTGGCAGGCAGCATCGCCGTGCTGCGCAACGGCCCGGGACCGGCGGTACCCGGCGGCCTGCTCCGGACGTGGGTCAACGTGAGCGGGTGACCCGTGCGCGACATGAAGGGCGAGGAGCCGCGCAGCCGGAGCGGGGTGCTGCTGCTCCGGGTTTGGACCGAGGAGGAGGGGCCGAGCTTCCGCGCGAGAATCAGCAGCGTCGGAGCCGACTCCTCGGAGCAGGCAGTGGCGGTCGCCGCTGATGTCGAGCGTGCCATCGAGATGATCAGGGACTGGCTCGGGCAGTTTGTCAAGCCGGACGGCCCGCCGCCGTGAGGGGAGCTTACGTGTGATGATGACCGACCGCGCCGCCCCGCTGATCGCGACGGTAATCCTGAGCTGGCAACGGCCCGACCTGCTGCGCCAGACGATCGACTCGTACACGGCGTGGACCACTGTCGCTCACCGGGTCCTCCTCGTCGACAACGGGTCCGACCCGGCCACCCGCGACGTCATCGCCGCGGCGCGGGACCGTGGCGCGATCGACCGGGTTGTGTGGCTGGCGGACAACTGCGGTGGCGAGTCGCTCAACCTTCTGCTCGACGACTCCTCCGCACCCTTCCTCCACTTCAGCGAGAACGACCTTGAGTACCGGCGTGGCTGGGACCTCGACCTGCTCTCCAAGTTCGACGCGTTTCCGGACCTGGGCCAGCTCTCGGTCTTCTCAGCCGAGCCCGAGTCGGCCGCCGGTGAAATCGGGCCGCGGCACGACGCGATGCCCATGGAGCGCGACGGGCGCCGGGTCTGGCGTGCGGCGCACAACGTGGGGACAAGCAGCGTGGTACGCCGGGAGGTCGCCGACGTCGGCGTACGTTGGCACAACCTTGAGGCACAGGGCCTGCGGTGGCCGGACGACGGACGATTCTCGACGGATGTGAAAGCGGCCGGCTACCTCGTCGCATGGAACGACCGCCACGTGGTGACCAACTGGGGTCACAACGTTGCCGAGTGGAGCCGTCGGATCGGCTACTATCTCGCTGACTTCGGCTCGAAGCCCTGGGTCGGCCTTGAGGGCCTCGAACGGATGCTGCGGGCCCAGGGGTATGCGCTGGATCGCACCCCGGCCGGGGCGATCCGTGGGATCCGGCCGGCGGAGCCATGACGCCGTTGACAGGGGATGGTCCGGGGCCGACACTGGCAGGCGTCGGCAGGCCAGGCCCACCGGTGAGGGGAGCGATCGCGTTGAAACAAGTCGGGCTCGATCTCGCTGTGCCGCCCGCCCAGGGCGTCGTCGTGCTTGGCATGCACCGCAGCGGGACCTCGCTCGCCGCCGGGCTGCTTGAGCTGGGCGGGCTGCGAATGTGCCTGCAGGCCGACCTGGTAGAAGCCTGCTGGAGCAATCCGACCGGCCACCGGGAGAGCCGTCGGCTGCTCGCGGCGAACGACCAGCTGCTCGCCGAGCTCGGCTCGGCCTGGGATCGCCCGCCGGCCTGCGACGTGTCCGAGCGCCTTCGCGCACTGGTTCCGGTCCTGGGCGAATCGCTTCGCGCCGAGTTCCTTGCCTCCTACCCAGCGTCCGGATGGATCTGGAAGGACCCCCGCACCGCCATTACCCTGCCATTCTGGCGCGAAGTGCTACCGGAGTTCGCGGTTGTCCTGATGCTTCGCAACCCGCTCGAGGTCGCGGGCTCGCTGGAGAGGCGCAACGGCCTCGATACGAAGCGCTCCCTGGAGCTGTGGGAGTCCTACCTGAGCCACGCGATCGCGGCCCTCAGCGGGCTCCCGGTCATGGTGTCGTGGTACCCATCGGTCCTCACCGTCCCTAGGGCGTGGGTGAACCGCGTCCGCGACTTCCTGGCCGGACACGGCCTTCTGCCCGGCCCTGCCGACTGGGAGGCGATCGAGGGTCTGGCCAGCCGGGCCCTGCACCACCATCGGCACGACGACATCGCCGTCTTCGCCGCCGACGCTGTGACAGCGTCACAGGCGGGGCTGTACCATCTCCTGCTCCAGCTGCCGGAGCAGGTGGACGATTGGCCGGTGAGAAACGTCGGAGCGAGGCAGGTGACGTCGCGCCCTTCCTCGGCCTCGGCCTCGGCCACGGCCTCGGCCACGGCCTCGGCCACGGCCTCGGCCACGGCCATGGCCACGGCCTCGGCCACGGCGGAGGTTGCCGACGCGCCCCGGGTTACACCGCCCGGGCCTGAGCCTGTCCGCACGGTATGGGTGGCCGGGTTCCCTTCGCGCTACGGGGGAGCAGACACCGAGCTCGACCATACGATCGACCTTTGGCGCTCGGCGGGGTTCGCCGTGCACCTAGTCCCGATGTTCGGCGCCACGGATGAGATGGTGCGCAGCGTGATCGCCCGAGGCTGCGAGGTCCATGCGTACCGGCCGGGCATCTTTCGCGACAGGACGGTCGTCAGCTACTGCAACGGCGAATTCCTGCGTCTGCTCCCCGAGATCGTCGAGACGGGACGACCGGGTCGGGTCGTCTGGTTCAACTGCATGACGTGGCCGTTCGAGAATGAGCTGCGGGCACACGAGGCCGGCTGGATCGACGTGTTCGGGTTCGTCAGCAACTACCAGGAGTCGCAGCTGCGGCCCCACCTGGAACGGATCGCCCCGTACAAGACTTTCCCGTACCGCCCGTACTTTAACGCCCGGCGTGTGCCCTGGCAGCCTAGGGAGTTCGCTGGCATCTACGGCCTCGGCCGGATCTCGCGGGACGATTCCGCGAAGTTCGCCCCCGACACCTGGCAGATCTTCGACCGCGTCCTGGTCCCGGCGAACCTGCGGAAGAAGGTCTTCATCCTCGGTCACGGCCCCAACGCCGCCGCCCGGATCGGTCTACCGCCCGTCGGCCTGGACTGGCTCACCTGGTCGCCCGATGCGATACCGAGCGCCGACTTCTACCGACGCATCAACACGATGATCCACAAGACGGGCGGCTCGTCAGAGTCCTATTGCCGGGTCGTGGTCGAAGCATACGCACACGGCGTGGTGCCGATCGTCGAAGACGCCTACGCGCTGCCAGAGTTGGTGGTCCACGGCGAGACCGGGTTCCGCAGCTCCGACTCCGACGAGATGAGCTATCTAGCCAGCGTGCTTGCTTTCGACGAGCGGCGGCACCGCGCGATAGCCGAGGCTGGCCGCCGTCATCTCGAGGAGCTGGTGAACCAGGACGCTGCGCTCCGCGGCTGGCTCGAGGTGCTGTAGCCACGGAAACGGCCTGTCACAGATCCCGGATGGTGGCCTTCGGTACCGGGGACCCGGGCCCGGCGTAGTCCGCCCAGAGCGAGGCCGCATCGTTCCAGCGGAGTTCGTCGTCGACCATGCCGTCGTGGCCGGCGGCCCCGGCGACCCAATCGCGAGTCACGCCCCAGTGGTGGAAGACCCAGCTCCGGGTCGTGCTCAGGCACGCGTAGCCGAACGCACCCGCCCGCCGCGCGTATTCGTAGTCCTCGCCGCCGCCCGGATAGAACTGCTCGTTGAGCGGCCCGACCTGACGGAACGCCGCCATGTCCACCACCGAGCAGAACATCTCGACGCCCGGTGCGTCGGACTCCGGGACGATGGTAAGCCGCTCGCTGACAAAGTGCCGCTGGGTCACCAGAAACTGCCAATCGGCGTCCGAGTAAGTCTCGCGGTAAGGCAGAACGAAGTGGTCGTCACCCGGCTGACGACAGATTGCCCAGTACGGGATCTTGACGGATATCGGGTTGACCACGATGGCCGGCCGGCCGTCGAAGGCCGCGCGCTGGAAGCTGCGCATCACGCCGGGCCACCAGCCAGGGTTGATGAACTCGATGTCGTCGTTGCAGATGGTGAGGTACGGGGTCTCGACGAGCAGCGACGCCAGGTTGACAGCCTTCGCGAAACCGAGGTTGCCGCTGGCGTGCCGACGTGTGACGGGGGTCCGGAGAAGCATGAGATTCCGGTAAGCGCGGCGCCAGCGTTCGATCGGAAGGCCATCCTGCGTCTGGTCGACAACGATGACGTAGAAGTTCGTCGGCGTCTGTGCGTACAGCGTCTCGATGCAGCGGTCGATGTAGCCCTCGCGCAGCACAGGGATCACGAACGTGTTCTGCACGGGCTTCTCCTTCCGGCGCGCCGCGCGTGACGAATGGCGTCCGCAGTCAGCCCGAGGATGAGCTCGAGGAGTCTGGCGCGGCGGACGAGGAGGAACTCGCCGGGGCGGCGGACGAGGAGGAGCTTGCCGGGGCCGAGGACGAGGAGGAGCTTGCCGGGGCCGAGGACGAGGACGAGCTTGCCGGGGCGGCCGATGAGGAGGAGCTTGCCGGGGCCGAGGACGAGGAGGAACTTGCCGGGGCGGCCGATGAGGAGGAGCTTGCCGGAGCCGAGGACGAACTGCTGGAGTGGCCGCCCGAGGAGGAACTCGAGGACCCGTGTGACGACGAGCTTGACGAGGCCGACGGCGTGCCGTAGGTGAACTGGTTGCCGGTCACTCCCGCAGAACGTGGCAGGCGCGTGGTCTCCGGGTCGGGCGCAGCGCTCTGACCGTTTACACGGCCATCCTCATTACTCATCTCAGTCTTCCCTTGCTTCGGTGAATGGTCTGACTGGCTCGGGACGTCCGGGTCGTTGGCGGCGTCGCACAGGGATCAGTGCTCGTTCGGTGGGGCCGATGCGGCTGAGGTGCTCTCTAGCATGGCCGCGAGCCGGATCAGCTGTGGCGATGGCTCGATCCCCAGCTCAGTCCACAGCAGCCGACGATAGAAATGGTAGGTCCTGATGGCGCTCGCATAGTTGCCTTCGGCAATGTAGGCACGGATCAGGCACCGTTGTGCGGTTTCGCGCAGGGGCTCGCCCGCCGCCGCAACGAGCGCCGCCTCGATGGCATGAGCAGTGCGCCCGGCGGCGAGATGCAGCTCGGACAGTTGCTCCAGGGCATGCAGCCGCAGCTGCCGGAGCCGCTCGCGCTCGACCAGCACCCAGTCGTCGGTCCAGCCCGGCAGCAGGTCCGCTCCCAGCTCGACTGGATCCGGGAGGGTGGCAGGAACAGATGGCCAGCTGGTTTCGATCACCTCCCTCGCGCGGGCAATCAAAACCCTCGTATCGACCCAGACCGAAGGCGACAGGGCAACCAAGGTGTCTTCCGCGACCACAAAACGACCTGCCGCTCGATGGACCCGCCAAAGTGCCGATCTGAGGCTCGCGGCCGCGTGGGCTTCGAGGGTGTCGGGCCACAGGACTCCGGCGAGACGGCGTCTTGGTACCGGAGCGCTCCGCAGTGCAAGGAACGCCACAAGGTGTTCCAGCCCCGCGGAGAGGCGAACCGAGGTGCCACGAGCCCGGAGCTCGAACGTGTCGAGAAGGCGCAGCGTCGGGCCGGCCTGTGCGGCCAACTCGTGACTGGGAAGCGACTCGGTAGTCACCTGCTGGACCTTTGGTGGAGGCTAGTTGGACGGACCGGCAAAGGGCAGAAAGGCCGAGCAGCCTAGTGGGAGACGAGCGGCCGAGTGAGAGCTAAGCTCTGTAAAGTTTCCCTTGATGGTTACCATGGCGCCTGCCGCGGGGTCAAGCCCCATTGGCATGACCATCCCGACGCGATAAGCTAAATGCATAACGTTGGTCTTTTCTTCTATTCCGTTACTGCTGCCCCAACGGACCCACTAAACCACGAGCCGGCTAGTGCTCGTGGTCGAGTGTCGTGGGATGGCAAAATGTGATCCGGTACGCCCTTCGCGCAAAGTCAGCATCGCCGTTGCCCGCCTGGCCCATCTATCGTCATCCCGTTGCCGGACCGGCCTCAGGGGTTTCCATTGGATCAACCCAAGTGTCGATGAAGGGAGCCACAGCACATGCCCGAGATGGTGGAGATCCCCGGCAGCGAGCGCACACAGATGGTCGGCTCGGAGCTGATCTCGTCGTCCGTGCCGGACGACGAGATCATCACAGCGACAATCGCGGTTCGACCGCGGCCCGCTGGGGCACGTCGCGCGGCAGAGATCGCCGAGCTCCCGCCGAGCCAGCGGCCGCGCCTGACCGACCAGGAATTCAACGAGATCTACAGTTCGGACCAGCCCGACGTCGACCGGGTCGTGGACTTGGCTCGCACCGGCGGCCTCCAGGTGCTTGACGCTTCCGCCGAGCGGCGCAGCGTTCGGGTCTCAGGCACGGCGAAGCAGTTCCATGACCTGTTCGACGTGACCCTCCAGAGGTACCGGATAGGCGGCAAAACCTTCCGGGGCCGAACCGGCCTGCTCAAGGTGCCGGCCAGCGCCGCCGACGTCATCGAGGGCGTGTTCGGCATCGACAACCGGCCGATCGCGCGGCGCCACACAACGGCTCAGGCCAGCACCGACCGCGCCAGCAGTCCGAGTGTGCCGACCGCGCTGCAGGTCGCGCGGGCGTACGACTTCCCGAGTGCAGACGGCTCCGGCGAGACGATCGCGATTCTGGAGTTCGGCGGCGGTTACCGGAGCAACGATCTGCAGGACTTCTTCACCGGCCTCGGGCTGTCAGTTCCCACCGTGGCGTCGGTCGAGGTCGACGGTGCGACGAACTCGCCTGTCGATGCGCCCGCAGTGACGTCTGGGCCTGCCGCGGCAGGCGCGCCTGCCGTGACAGATGTGAGCCCGCGTGACGGCGATCCGGGGGGAGGCGACCAGGTGGTGATCTCCGGGAGCGGGTTCACCGGGGCGACCGCCGTGATGTTCGGCTCGGTGCCAGGAACGATCCAGTCCGTGGACTCCGATTCACAGATCACCGTGACCAGCCCCGCCGCGACCGAGACGGTCGAAGTGAGCGTCGTAAGCCCCTCCGGAACGCCGACGGTATCAAGCCTCAACCCGGCGAACGGCGCCGCTGCCGGCCAGACGCAGGTGGCGGTGACTGGCACCGGCTTCACCGGTGCCACCGGGGTGGTGTTCGGGAACGTGCCGTCGGGGAGCGTTGCGGTCGCCTCCGACTCACAACTCCAGGCGACGAGCCCGCCGCCCAGCATGGGCGTGCACGTCACGGTGACGGGGACGGGCGGCACCTCGGCCGCCAATGCGGCCGACTACTTCATTTACAACGACAGCGACGGCGAGGTGACCCTGGACATCGAGGTCGCGGGGGCAGTCGCCCCCAAGGCGAATATCGTCGTGTATTTCGCCCCGAACGGTTCCGATGGCTGGCGGGACGTGCTCCAGCATGTCGTCACGGACACCACGAACAATCCATCGATCCTCTCGATCAGCTGGGGTGGACCGGAGGACCTCACCTGGACCAGCCAGCAGATAACCGTCATGGAGAACCTCTTCGTAGAGGCGAGCACCAAGAAAATCGCCGTGTTCGCCGCCTCGGGGGACAACGGATCGGCAGATCTGGCCCCGCAGGCCGCGGCCAGCAACCCGGGACCGCACTGCGACTACCCGGCGTCGAGCCCGAACGTCACCGGCTGCGGCGGCAGCACTCTGACGCTCTCCTCCGGTGCCCGCGCGAGCGAGGTTGTCTGGAACGACCCTGATCCAGCCGATACGACGGGAGTCGACACGGGAACATCGGGCGGCGGCGTGAGCGTCGTCTCCACGCCCGTGCCGTCGTGGCAGGCAGGCGCGGGTGTGCCGAACAATCCCAAGGGGGCGACCGGTCGCGGGGTTCCCGACGTCTGCGGGCATGCCGACCAATACCAGGTCGTGCTCCGCGGCGTGGTCACCAGCATCGGCGGGACCAGTGCGGTTGCCCCCCTGTGGTCCGGGCTTGCTGCGCTCGTCAACCAGCGGCTCGGGCGCCGCTTCGGACCGTTGCTCGACGTGCTGTACGGCTCCTCGGTCGCTGCAACGTTCTTCGACATCACGAGCGGGACCAACGGCACGTACCAGGCTGGCACGGGCTGGGATCCTTGCACTGGCCTGGGCAGCCCGGACGGGACCAAGCTCGTCGCGGCGCTCGCCGGCGGGGCACTACCTGTGGTGAATCAGATCAACCCGGCGGGAGGCCCAGCAGCGGGCGGCACGTCCGTCGTGATCACTGGGTCCGGCTTCACCGGTGCGACCAGCGTCGGTTTCAGCGTAACCGGTGCGCCGCAGATGACAGTGGACTCCGACACACAGATCACCGCGACCAGCCCCCCGGGCAGCGGCACCGTCGACATCACGGTCGTGACGCCCGCAGGGACCTCGGCGACCGTCGCTACCGATCAGTTTACCTACGCCTAGCGGCCCAGGGATTCAGAGCCGCAGCCCGCGGAGACCCGATGCCAAGGCGAACGCACCGGACGCCGGCGCCATGAGCGAGCTCGAGGTCCGGCTGCTCGATCGGTTCTCCGTGCGGGCGAACGGGCGGCTGGTGGCGCTGCCGACGGCTTGCCAGCGGTTGATCGCGATGGTAGCGCTGGAACCCAAGGGCGCCGAGGTCTCCGTGATCAGGCCCCTGCTGTGGCGCGAATCGGCTCCCGATGCGCGGACGGCGAGACTGCGCGCAGCCGTGTGGCACGTCCGGCGGGAGTGCCCCGGTCTGCTCACGTCGCGATTTGGCCGTGTTGGGCTCGCCGAGACGGCGGAGGTCGACCTGCACTGTGCCACGGAGCTAGCAACTGCCGTGCTAAGAGATGAGTGCGGATTCGCCGGCCGCGGCTCTATAACGAGCGCGCTTCGGTGGCTCGAAGACGACGTACTGCCGGACTGGTGCGAACCGTGGCTCGAGCCGTACCAGCGAAGCTACCGCGAGCTGCGGTTGTGCGCGCTCGAACGACTCGCGAAGCGACTGCCGGGACAGGGCCTTTGCGTCTACGCGATCGAGGCGGCACTCCACGTCATCCGCGACGATCCCTACCGCGAGTCCGCGCACGAGTTGCTTATCGCCGCGCACGTCTCGGAAGGTAACACCGCCGAGGCTGTACAGCACTTCCGGGCGCTGCGCCGGACGCTGAACGAGGAACTCGGGGTGGAACCGACGCTGCCCCCTCCCGGATTCGCGGCTGGTTGCGACTAGCGCCTGTTTTTCGAGGAAGCTCCAGGTCACCTTCTGCAGCGCGCCCCATGTCACCACCGTGAGCAAGTTCTGGTCGTAGGCGAGCAGCGGCACGGCGTGCCCGCCCCAGCTTCCCGGCTCCGCAAATGCCCGGGGTTTTAACCCGCGCGGGATCAAGTGCCTCCGTTGGCGTAGATGAACTGGTCGGCTGCCGAAGTGGCCGAGGTCCCGACCGGGGTGGTGACCGTCACATCCACCGCCCCGCCAGCATTTGACGAGGGGCAGATCACGGTGGGCTGTGAATCGCTGGCCACGGCCAGGTTCGTAGCCGCGGCCGAGCCAAAGCTCACCCCGGTCGCGCCGGCGAAGCCGCTGCCGGTTACCGTCACGCTGTCGCCGCCGGCCGCCGACCCGCTGGCTGGGTAGCGGTATCAAAGATCTCGGTACATCCCAAAGACTGCGCTTTGCATTGGTCTTGAAACGGCCGAGGAATCAATGCGGCTAGTGTGTCGATGTAAGTACTCATCGCCGGGGGTGCAGAGGTCTGGCTCTGCCCCGCTGGCGCAGCTGCTCGTTTAGCTGTGACAACGCCATATACAAACGAACTCATCTAGCCCTCCGACGCGCTGGTACCAATAATTAATGCCCAGACCTGCATGAGGACTTTGACTCTGTTCCTTTCATACCTACGGGGTCCGATGGTAGACCGACCTGCTCAAGGCGCGCTCAGCTAGCGAGGTAGTAGACCTGGCGGGTGCGTCTCTTTGAAGAGCGTGAACTTGTCCCTGTATCTGG
>Ga0302314_10022636_pt1 | contig 10300 bp, 9 predicted proteins | sample III_Palsa_N2_3_FD_200533 | JGI IMG/M metagenome (GOLD analysis project Ga0302314, IMG submission 200533) | Peat permafrost microbial communities from Stordalen Mire near Abisko, Sweden - III_Palsa_N2_3 | ecosystem: Environmental > Terrestrial > Soil > Palsa > Peat permafrost | place: Sweden... | reverse complement strand
CGCTGAAGGCGGCGATGAACAGCAGCAGCAAGGTGCGCGGATACTCCCCGGCCATGATGGACAGCACGATGGGCCACACCAGCACGATGCGCAGCAGCGAGATCAGGTTCGGCAGGTGGCGCACGCGGATCGCTTACTGACTGGATTGATAGCGATAGTCCAGAGTGTCCGCGGCGTTCGCGCCGTCGGCTCGCAGTACGCCGCTGGCCAGCGCGCGTGCGAGCTCCGAGCGAGTACCGTGAGCCTTCAGATGCAGCGTGAGCTCATCGGCAACGATCGAGCGAATGTCGATTTCAGTCACACCGGCAGCGCCGCTCACCGCGCCGAGCACTGCGGTCAGATCCGGCAGGACCGCGACACCGTGAATATGGCAGTCAATGTCGGCCAGCGGCGCGCTGTCGATTTCGATGGACGCGCGCGCCAGCGCATCGGTGGCCTCATCGATCGCCGCTGCAGCCCCGCCGGTCCAGTGACCCTGCAAGCCGGGGGCCACGAGGGTCCATTGCAAAGTCTGGGAATCAGCAGCGGCAGGCTGCGCGAGCAGGGCTGCGTCGGCGCCAGCCCGATGCGCGGCCGCGAGTGCGCCGGCCGCATTGGCGCTCTCGGGACTATCGGTGGCAGCGGCGCTGTCGGCGGAGACCAGCGCGATCGGCAGGGCCCGCAGTCGCGCCGCGGTCGTGAGCTGCATGCGCAGCTCCTCGGTGGCTGCGCTGCCGAGTGCCGGCAGCAACACCCAGACCAGCGGTCGATCCGCATTCCAGACTTTGCGGCCGGTAGCCGCCACCGCCGCGCGCAGCAGTGCATCGTCAAAGATCACCTGGGTCGCGCCCTGCGTGGTGCTGCGCTCGAGCTGCACATAGTGCTGCGCGTCCTCCAACAGCGGGGCGAGCGCGGGATCCTCCGCCCCCGCACGCGTGCCCAGCAGCCGAATCAGCACGATATGCATGGCCTGCTGCGCGGCGCGCTGAGCATCGCTGTCTGCAACCGTGACGGCGAACAGTGCCGGCACCGGTGCAGCGCTCGCAGCGGCCATCCATGCCGAGCCAAACAGCGCTGCGAGCCATGGCGTCCGGCGCGATATGGAGCAGAAAAATTCGCCGGCGCAATGCATGCGATAGGCCTCCCTCGGCTACTATAACGTGCTCCACAGGCCGCTGCGCTCACGTGAACAAGCCCCACAGCTATACCTATCGGGATGCCGGAGTCGACATCGATGCGGGCGACGCGCTGGTCGAGCGCATCAAACCGATGGTCGCCCGCACCATGCGCCCCGAGGTGCTGGCAGGCATCGGCGGCTTCGGCGCCATGGTTGAATTGCCGCTGGGACGCTACCGCCGTCCTGTGCTGGTGTCGGGAACCGACGGCGTGGGCACCAAGCTGAAGCTCGCGATCGAAACCGACCGCCACGACAGCATCGGCATCGACCTGGTTGCCATGTGCGCGAACGATGTGATCGTGCAGGGCGCGGAGCCATTGTTCTTTCTGGACTACTACGCGACCGGCAGGCTCAACGTTGATATCGCTACCCAGGTGATCGCCGGCATCGTCGAGGGTTGTGCCCAGGCCGGTGCGGCACTGGTCGGCGGTGAGACCGCGGAGATGCCGGGTATGTATGCGGGTGGCGACTACGATCTGGCGGGTTTCTGCGTCGGCGTCGTTGAGAAAGAGGCGATCATCGATGGCGCGCGTGTGCAGCCCGGCGATGCGGTTATCGGCCTGGCCTCCTCCGGCCCGCATTCCAACGGCTATGCACTGATTCGCAAATTGATCGGCGTGGCCCAGGCGAGCGCTGCCACGCAGCTGGCGGGCGATTCACTGTTCGAGCTGCTGCTGAAGCCGACCCGCATTTATGTCAAATCGCTGCTGGCGCTCATGCGCGTGATGCCCGTACACGCGCTCGCGCACATCACCGGCGGCGGGCTGAGCGAGAACATTCCGCGCTCGCTGCGCGCCGGACTCGAGGTGGTACTGGAGCGGCGCGCGTGGCCCCGGCAGCCGGTGTTCGACTGGCTGGCGCGCACCGGCGCGATCGAGGAGGCGCAGATGCATCGCACCTTCAATTGCGGCATCGGCATGATCCTCATCGTCGAGCCCGGGCGTGCCGATGAGGCCATGCGCGTGCTGGCTGAGCACGGCGAGCAAGCGCTATTGCTCGGTGAGGTCCGGCGCGGTGATCGCGGCGTGGTCATTGTCAGTGAAGCTTGATCCATGAGCGCGCAGCCCAAGCTCAAGCTCGCGGTGCTGCTGTCCGGACACGGCACGAACATGCTTGCCATCGAGCGCAGTTGCCGGGAAGGGCTGATTGGCGCCACGCTGCGCACTGTCGTCAGCGATCGGAGCGCTGCGCCAGGCATCGCTGCGGCCCGTGAGCTCGGAGTGCGCACGAGCGTGATCGATGCACAGCAGTACCCGGGGCGCGCGGGCTTTGAGGATGCGCTCGAGGCAGATCTGAGGCACTGTGGTGCCGAACTCATCGTGCTGGCAGGGTTCATGCGCATCCTCTCGCCAGGCTTCGTCCAGCGCTACCGCGGCCGCATGCTCAACATCCATCCCTCGCTGCTGCCGCGCCACCCAGGCCTGCATACGCACCGCCGGGTACTGGCGGCTGGCGAGAGCGAACATGGCGCCAGCGTGCACTTCGTATCCGAAGTACTCGATGGCGGCCCAGTCATCTGTCAGGCGCGTGTGCCGGTGCGGCCCGGGGACAGCGAGGCTAGCCTCGCCGCACGCGTGCAGCGCCAGGAGCACAGGATCTACCCATTCGCGATTGGTCTGATCGCGAGCGGCCGGCTCAGGCTGCAGGGCGCCACGATCCTGCTGGACGGCGCAGCATTGACCTCACCGATCAGCGCGGACGCCGAGCCTCAAGTGGCCCTGCGGCGAGCCGCTCGATGATGCGAGCGGGCACCGCCGCCGTGCTGGGCGCCGCGGCGCTGCTGAGCCCTGTCAGGGCCATTGCCGCGGATGTGCTCGAGCCGTTTGAGGCCTCATACGACTGGATCTGGCACGGCGCGACCGTCGCGGTTTCACGGGTCAAGCTCGAGCATCGCGCCGGCGACGTCTGGGTATACAGCTCCAGCAGCGAGCCGCGCGGCCTGGGAGTGCTCTATCCGCTGCGCCCGGTCATGCAGAGCGTGTTGCGCGTGAGCGCCGAGGGCGTGCGACCGTTGAGCTATCACGCCACCGACGGCACCTCGGGCAACGAGCGCGGCGCCGAGCTCACATTCGACTGGGACGCGATGCGCGTCAAAGGCGTGTATGAGAGCGTGCCCGTGGATCTGGCGCTCGAGCGCGGTGTACAGGATGATCTGTCGATTCAGATAGCGCTGCTGGTTGCGCTGCGCCAAGGGCACGCGCCCGGAGATCTGTTGCTGATCGACAAGAACACCGTGCGTCGCTACAGCTATAGTCGTGAAGCCGACGAGACCATCCCGACCAGTCTCGGGCCCATTCAGACCGCCGTGTATGCGAGCCACCATGAGGGCTCGCCGCGCGTGACGCGCTTCTGGTGCGCGCCCTCGAAAGGCTTTGTGCCCGTACGCGTGCAGCAGAAGCGCATCGACGGCGTCGAATGGACCATGGAGATTCAGCGCCTCGACGCGCCGTAGACGCCGTAGGGGCTTTTAGGCCTTGGGCAACGTGACGCCGCGCTGCCCCTGGTATTTCCCGCGGCGATCGGCGTAAGAGGTCGCGCAGACCTCATCGGATTCGAAGAACAACATCTGCGCGACGCCTTCATTGGCGTAGATCTTGGCGGGCAATGGCGTGGTGTTGGAGAACTCCAGCGTCACGTACCCCTCCCACTCCGGCTCGAGCGGCGTGACATTGCAGATGATGCCGCAGCGCGCGTACGTGGACTTGCCCAGACACACCGTGAGCACGTTGCGCGGTATGCGAAAATATTCCACCGTGCGCGCCAGGGCGAATGAATTCGGCGGAATGATGCACACGTCCGCGGCCAGATCGACGAAGCTCTTCTCGTCGAACTGTTTCGGATCGACGATGGTCGAGTTGATGTTGGTGAAGATCTTGAATTCCGGCGCGCAGCGTACGTCGTAGCCGTAGCTCGAGGTACCGTAAGAAATGATGGGCCCGGCGCCGTTGTGCCGTACCTGCGCGGGCTCGAACGGCTCGATCAGCCGGTGCTGCTCGACCATGCGCCGGATCCAGTTGTCCGATTTGATGCTCATTGTCTTGGCTCCAACGACAGCGCGCTAGCTATCCTCGACGACGATCTTGGGAAACAGCGTGCTGCGATCGCGCGCACGGCGTGCCAGTACGGCCGCGGCTTTTCTGGCGGCCTCGACATAGGCCCGTGCCGCCGGACCGTCCGGTTCAGCCACGACACTGGGACGGCCGCCATCGGCCTGCTCGCGGATGCGCGCATCGAGCGGCAGCTCGCCCAGCAGCGCCACACCGTGCTCGGCCGCGAGGCGCGTACCGCCGCCAGCGCCGAAGATGTGCTCGGCGTGGCCGCAGTTCGTGCACACATGCACGCTCATGTTCTCGATGATGCCGAGCACCGGCACCGATACCTTCTCGAACATCGCCAGGCCCTTGCGTGCATCGGCCAGCGCAATGTCCTGCGGTGTGGTGACAATTATCGCGCCTGCAACCGGCACGCGCTGCGCGAGCGTGAGCTGGATATCCCCGGTGCCGGGCGGCATATCGACCACGAGGTAGTCAAGCTCGCCCCATTCGGTGTCGCCGAGCAATTGCGTGAGCGCCTGCGTGACCATGGGACCGCGCCAGACCACGGCCTGGAGCGGATCGACCAGAAAGCCGATTGACATCGCGGTGAGCCCGTGCGCGTGCAACGGCTGTATGTGCTTGCCATCGGGCGAGCTCGGATGCTCGCCCGTGAGCCCGAGCATCAATGGCTGACTCGGGCCATAGATATCGGCATCGAGGATGCCGACCTGGGCGCCGGCAGCGGTCCAGGCCAGCGCCAGGTTCACTGCAACTGTGGATTTGCCAACTCCGCCCTTGCCGCTTGCCACTGCAACGATATTCTTGACGCCGGCAAGCGGCTGGAGGTTGCGCTGCACTGCGTGGGGGACTATGGCGCTGCTGAGCTCCAGGGTCAGTGCCACCGGCAGTCCGGAGGCGTGCAGGTGGCTCTGCAGCGCGGCTTGCAGGGCGTGGCTGTACCCGAGTGTTGGAAAGCCGAGCTGGATGCGCGCCAGCACCGCGTCGCCCGAGAGCTCCACGGCGCGCAGCGCACCGGCCTGCGCGAGGGTCTGCTGCAAATAGGGTTCAATGAAACTTTCAAGGGCCGCGCGTACGCTGGACTCGGAAATCGACATGGTCCTGATCACCTGCCGGGCGGTAAGAACGGCCGTAAAGTGCAGCAAACATGGCATAATCCATCGTTTGCAGGAAACGTCCGGGCCATCCGAATTTTTAAGCGAGGGTCCACGTTTGCAACCCGCTGAACAACATTAACACGGTGGAATGACTTTATTTACCAACCTGCGCGCCGATCGACTGATCATGCAGATCAAGTCGACCAACGATCTGATGGGCGCGGAGACCCAGAAAGCGATCACCAAGCTCAAGGAAATCGGCCCCGGCGCGATTGAGAACGTGATTGCAGCGCTGCCGGACGCCGACAAGCAGGCGACGGTCGCGTTCGTCGACGTGCTCGCTTCATTGGCGAGCGCGAAGACCTTTCCGCAATACATCCAGGCGATGGTGCAGGGCAGCTCCCGCGTCATCGCCGGGGTTGCCTGGGCATTGACCAGCAGCCGCGGCTACCCGCCGCAGCTGCTGTTGCCGGCATTATCCACCCCGGGCGTCGCCAAGTCGGCGCTCATGGACGTCATCAACAGCCAGCGTGGCCGTATCTCGATCCGCGAGCTGCTCAATACCGCTTATTCGCAAGAGCCGAATGAAAAGGCGGCGCTGTTTCGCATCGTGGCTGAAGCGGCCGATGATGCCGCCGTGCCCGAGTTGCTCGGCCGGCTGCAGGGTAAGGATGCGATCTCGCGCCTGCACATCATCAACATCCTCGCACGCTTCAACAAGCCCGAAGTGCAGCGGGCACTGCAGGTCCAGCTGGCCGACAGCAGCAAGATGATCCGCAGTGCAGCGCTCGCGGCCATGAGCAAGATGGACGGCCCGATCGACGTCGCGCGCATCTGCAGCTTGCTGCGCGACCCGGAGATCGAGGTACAGAACCGCGCGGTCGAGCTGTTGCAGCGCGCGCGCGACCCGGAAACCATCCGCCATCTGGTACCGGTGCTCAAGGACGAGTCGGAGCAGGCACGACGCTGCGCCGTCGAGGTACTCAACGAGGTCGGCGATGCGCGCTCGGTCAAATACCTGCTGCAGGCACTCAAAGACGATGACTGGTGGGTGCGCAGCCGTGCCGGCGATGCGCTCGGCAAGATCGGCGGCCCGAAAGTCATCGATGCCGTGCTCGAGCTGGTGCGCGACCGCGACGACGATATCCGTCGCGCGGCGGTCGAGATCCTGAATCAGACCAAGGATGAGCGCGCGATCTCGCACCTGATCGAAGCCACCAAGGACAAGGACTGGTGGGTCAGCGAGCGTGCGGTTGATGCGCTCGCGGAGATCGGCAGCAAGCGCGCCCTGCCGCGCATGGTTGAAATGCTGCGCGCCGGCAATGCGCGTTCGCTGCCCGTGGTGGTACGCGCGATCGGCAAGCTCGGCGATCGAGCGTCGATCGATATGCTGCTGCCGTTACTGGCGCGCCCGGAGAAGGAAGTGCGCGTCGAGGCCATCCAGGCCCTCGCGAGCCTCGCCGACGAGCAAGTCGCGGACCACATCCGTGTGCAATTGCAGGCGCAGAGCGCCAAGGGCGACGAGACGGTCGCACGTGCGGCGGTGCGCGCGCTGACCGAGCTGGAGGTGCGCTTTTCTGCCAGCGCCGCCGAGGACGCGCTGCAGACCTCGGGCAGCATGCAGCATCCAAGCCGCATTGCATCGCGCGGACAGGCGACCGCGCGCACGTTGCTGATACCCGAGAAAGAAGTCGCGCAGGTGGTGCACCAGGTCGCCAACGCCGTGGGCCCGAAACTCGACATCTCCACGCTCAAGCCCGGTGATGTCATCGAGGGGCGTTACAAGTACATCGAGCGCATCGGGCGCGGCGCTTTCGGCACCGTGCTGCTGATGGAAGACACTGTGGTCGAGGAGAAGCTGATTCTGAAATTCCTCAATCCCAATGTCGCCAACGATGAGGAGATCATGAAGCGCTTCGTGCACGAGCTGCGCTACTCGCGCAAGATCACGCACCGCAACGTGATCCGCATCTATGACTTTCTGTATATGCAGCAGAACTACGCGATCTCGATGGAGTACTTCCCGTCCCACACGCTGGGCGCGGAGATCGTCAACGAGAAGCCTTTGGCGCAGAAGCGTGCGCTGCAGTTCGGCATCGACATCGCCACCGGCATGGCCGTCGCGCACCAGATCGGTATCGTGCACCGCGATCTCAAGCCCGCCAATCTGCTGATCAACGATCAGAGTCAGCTCAAGATCGTGGACTTCGGCGTGGCCGCGGCACACCGCGAGGGCGATACCCAGTTGACCAAGACCGGTTACGTGATCGGCTCGCCCAAGTACATGGCGCCCGAGCAGATCCTGGGCCGCAAGGTCGACGAGCGCGCCGACGTCTATGCCCTGGGCGTCATCATGTACGAAATGCTGACCGGGGTTCCGCCCTATTCACGCGGGGATCACATGGCCGTGATGTATCAGCACGTGCAGGGCAAGGCGCGGGCGCCGCAGGAGATCAACTCTCAGCTCTCGGCCAACCTGGCCGAAATCGTGGTCAAGGCCATGGCGGTGGACAAGAACCAGCGCTTTCAGACCATGGACGAATTCCGCGGTGCGCTGGAGCATTTTCTCTAGCCCGCCCCGTTGATTTGCCAAAAGGCGTGGACTGGGTCAAATTTCGACCCCTGAGACGTTGATCCGGCTCAATGGTTTAGGTTAAACAACGACCAGCCGGACTGTTCCGCCTGGGAACCCGTCAAGGATAACTACGTGGCACGCATCGATGCGTTCCTGAAACTCGGCACGCAGCAGGGCTGCTCGGATATTCATCTGGCCGTGGGCGTGCCGCCCATGGTGCGCCAGCACGGCGATCTCGAGGCCATCAAGTTCCGCGATCTGCGCGAGGCCGAGCTCGAGAGCTACATCACGGAGATTCTCACCCCGAATCAATCCGACTATTTCCGCCGCGGCAACGACCTGGACTTCTCCTATGTCGCGGCCGAGGGCGGGCGCTTTCGCGTCAATGTATTTCGCAAGGACACGGGCCTGGGCGCGACGTTTCGCGCGATACCGTCGGAAATTCCAACGCTCGCCAAGCTGGGTCTGCCGCCGATCGTGACCAAATTATGCGATTACCACCAGGGCATGATCCTCGTGACCGGCTCGACCGGCACGGGAAAATCCACGACGCTCGCGGCCATGATCGACCTGCTCAATCAGTCGCGCAAACTCAACATCATCAGCCTCGAGGATCCGATCGAATTCGTCCACCGCAGCAAGTCCAGCCAGATCATTCAGCGCGAGCTGGGCACGCATATTCCCAATTTCGCGGAAGGCGTGCGCGCCGCGATGCGCGAGGATCCCGACGTGATCCTCGTGGGCGAGCTGCGTGATGCCGAGACTATCCGCATGGCCATGACGGCGGCCGAAACCGGGCATCTGGTGCTCGGAACGCTGCACACTACGAGCGCCACAAAGACCATCGATCGCCTGATTGACGCGCTGCCGGCCGAGGAGCGTGAGCAGACCAAGAGCTTTCTGTCGCAGAGCCTGCTGGCCGTGGTCACGCAGATCCTCGTCAAAAGCGCCGAGGGGCGCGGCCGGCGCGCGATCGTGGAGATCATGGTCATGACCAAGGCCATCGCCAAGCTCGTGACCAGCGATCAGACGCACCAGATTCCCACCCAGTTGCAGATGGGCCGCGAATTCGGCATGCAATTGTTCGATCAGGCCCTGCAGCAGGCGCTCAACGCGCGCGAAATCGATCCCGACGATGCCTACGCCTATGCCACCGACAAGCGCATGTTCCAGAAATTCGTGACCGACACCAGCATGCTGCCGCGTCTGGAGCCCACGAGTATCCAGCCGACCGGCAGCTGAGCGCAGCGGCGATGGCACAGATCGATTCGTTTCTCGAAGAGCTGGTGCAGCGCCGCGGCTCGGATCTGCATTTCATCGCCGGGGATCCGCCGCGCATCCGGCTGCATGGCGAGCTCTCGCCGCTGCGCGGGGAGATACTGAGCGCGGAATTCGTCAAGACGACCCTGTACGAGATCCTCTCGAAGAAGGCTGTGGAGCGCTTCGAGAGCAAGGACGGCGCGGACTTCGCCTATACGCTGGCCGACAAGGGCCGTTTTCGCGTCAACGTGATGCGCCAGCTCAACGGCATGGGGGCGGTGTTCCGGGCGATACCGTCCAAGGCGCTGACGCTTGATCAGCTCAACATGCCGAACTCGGTCAGGCAACTGTGTCGGGCCAATAACGGCTTGATTCTCGTGACCGGCAAGACCGGCTCGGGCAAGTCGACCTCGCTCGCAGCGATGATCGATGACATCAACAAGCGCATCAAAGGTCATATCCTGACGGTCGAGGATCCGATCGAATTCGTGCATCCGCGCCAGCGATGCCTGATCAGCCAGCGCGAGATCGGCGTGCATTCGCCCAGTTTCGCGGCCGCGCTGCATTCGGCGTTGCGTGAGGACCCCGATGTGATCCTGGTCGGCGAGCTGCGCGATCTGGAGACGATGAGCATCGCGGTGACCGCGGCGGAGATGGGCATCCTCGTCATGGGCACGCTGCACACCAATGGCGCGGCGCAGACCGTGGACCGCATGGTCAATGCCTTTCCGTCCGACAAGCAGTCGCACGTGCGCACGATGCTGTCCACTTCCCTGCGCGGCGTGATCTCACAACAATTGCTGCGCCGGAGCGACGCCAGCGGCCGCGTGGCCGCGCTTGAGATCCTGATCAACACCCCGGCGGCGGCCAATCTGATTCGCCAGGGCAAGCTCGATCAGCTCGAGAACACGATGCAGGCCGGAGGCGCATTCGGCATGCGCACGATGGACAGCGCGATTCAACAATTGCTCGACGCCGGCACGATCGATGGCGCCGAGGCGTACAAGAAAGCCATCAACAAAGCCCGATTCGAAGAGCTCAAGGATCAGCACTGAGCCGCGGACGCATGCAATAATGCTGCGGCCCGCCGACACGGCCCAGCCGCTCCATGCCCCGCAAAATACTCGTCACCAGCGCCCTGCCCTACGCCAACGGCCCC
>Ga0302314_10022635_pt1 | contig 10300 bp, 7 predicted proteins | sample III_Palsa_N2_3_FD_200533 | JGI IMG/M metagenome (GOLD analysis project Ga0302314, IMG submission 200533) | Peat permafrost microbial communities from Stordalen Mire near Abisko, Sweden - III_Palsa_N2_3 | ecosystem: Environmental > Terrestrial > Soil > Palsa > Peat permafrost | place: Sweden... | reverse complement strand
AGCAGGCCGGTCTTGTCGTAAACGGAGATCAGCGCCCGACGGATCGGACGATCGAATGCACTGGTCATGGGCTGGCGTCCGGGATTTGTTACCAAACGAAGGCCGGACCATAGGGCGGCAACCGCGCCCGATCAAGCGATGCCGGGGTCGTTCAGACCTGGGGTGCAACCGCTGTATTGCGGCGCCCCAGTTCCCACAGCAGCAGGCCGACCACGACAAAAGCCAGCACGGCCGCGACCCACGGCCAATCCAGTCCGAGCACGGCCAGCGCGATCAGCACCAGATTGGCGCCCAGGATGCGTAGCACGACCGCGCCATGGCCCAGGCCCGACTGGACCGCACGCTGATAGAAATGCTCGCGATGGGCGTGCCAGATCCGCTCGAATCGGGCGGCGCGGCGCAGCAGCGTGATCGTCGCATCGACCAGATAATACAGCGGCAGGATCAGCGCCGGCGCCCAGCGCCCCTCGCCGGCCATGCCGAGCAGCAGCCAGCCGGTCAGGTAGCCCAGCGGGATCGAGCCGACATCGCCCAGGAATAGCCTGGCCGGCGCCCAGTTCCAGGCCAAGAACCCCAGCGAGACGGCACCCAGCGACAGGCCGAGCGGCAACGTGCCGCCGTTCGGATCGAGCGACAGGAAGCCCACCAGCGCCACGCCGAAGCCGATCGCCGCGGTCTGGCCGCCGGTGATGCCGTCGATGCCGTCCATGAAATTGTACAGATTGACGAACCAGAGCCAGATCAGCGCGGTCAGCGCGTAATCCAGCACCGGCGGCAGCAGGCCCTGAAAGATATGGCCGGCGCCATGGACGAAGAACAACCCGACCAGGATCGCCACGAGCTGGGCGCCGAAGCGCTGCAGCACCGGCAGCCCACCGCGATCGTCGCGCCAGCACAGGAAGGCCAGCGCCAGGGCGACGGCGACCACGGCCAGCGTCGCCATCGGCGCCATGCCCAGGATCGCGATCACGATCCAGGCGAACGCCAGCACCGGCACCAGCGCCAACCCGCCGCCGCGCGGGGTCGGATTGGTGTGGCTGGAGCGATGATTGGGCTCATCCAGGATTTGGCGATGCTTCAGCCACCACAGCACGCCGCCGGTCGCGATCAGGCTGACGACGAGACAGAGCAGAACCAGTTCGGCGATCAGCGTGAACGACATGCGGGGAATCCGATAATTCGATCTCATCAGTCCGGGCCAGCACATGGCCGCCCGGTTTAATTCTCCCGTCATTCCCGCCTACCCGGGAATGACGGTATTTATTGATAGCGGCATCGTGAGAGCAATAGCGAAACCAACAAACGAGAACGGCCCCGTCCGGAAAGACGGGGCCGTTCTATCCGAAACGCCTTACGAAATCAGGCGGTCTTGATCAGGCGACCGGCGAAGAAGCCGTCGATGCCGTCATATTCGGCCAGATGGCACGGCAGCGTGCGCACGTCGCCGTCACGGGTCAGAAGCTCGGCCAAGCCGCCGATCTCGCCCGCCGAGACCGGCTTGCGCTCGACACCCAGGCCCTTGGCCAGCAGCTTCTCGATCTGGTCGGGGCCTTCTTCCGGCTCGAGCGAACAGGTGCAATAGACCAGCATGCCGCCGGGCTCCAGCATCTCGATCGCGGAAGTGAGCAGCCGTTCCTGCACGGCGGCGAGACGGGTCACGTCGTCCGGCGTCTTCAGATGCGGCACGTCCGGATGGCGCCGGATGGCGCCGGTCGCGGTGCAGGGGGCATCGAGCAGCACGCCCCAGACCTTTTCCGACGGACGCCAGGTGACGGCATCGGCGCTGAACGTATCGACCTTGAGCGACAGGCGGCTGAGGTTGCTGACCATGCGCTCCAACCTGCGCGGCGAGCGATCGATCGCCGTGACCTTGGCGCCGCCGGAGACCAACTGCGCGGTCTTGCCGCCGGGGGCGGCGCACAGATCGACCATGGTGCGGCCGAAAACGTCGCCGAACAGCTTGGCCGGAATCGCGGCAGCGGCATCCTGGACCCACCAGGCGCCTTCACTATAGCCCGGCAGATTGGCGATGGCGCCGCCGGCGGCACGGCGCAGCGTGCCGCTCGGCAGCAGCGTCGCTTCGAGCCGCTCGGCCCAGCCAGACCGGTCGAGGCGTGCGGTAATGTCGAGCGGAGCTTCGCGCAGATGAACTTCGGCGATCCGGCGCGCGACATCCTCGCCATAGGCATCGGACCAGGCCTGCCACAGCCATTTCGGCGTGTTGAGCCGCGGCGCGTCCTGCAGGGTCACCAAGGCCGGACCATCCTGCGACAGACGGCGCAGCACGGCGTTGACCAGGCCCTTATGGGTCATGAAGCCCCGCGCATCGGCCAGATCAACCGTCGTTGCGACGGCGGCATGGGCCGGGGTACGCAGGAACAGCAGTTGGGCGATGCCGAGCCGCAACATGTCGTGCACCTGGGCGGCGCGCGGCGGCAGCGGGGTGGCGAGGCAATGGCTGATGAGCGCGTCGATCTGACCGAGGCGGCGCAAGACCGTCGCAACCAGAAGGCGTGCGAACGCACGATCCCGGACGGAGAGGCTCGGGAGATCCGGCGCCTCGTCAATCGCGTCATCAAGCGGGCGGCGCCGTCGTAAAACGGAGCCAAGCAAATCCACGGCGACGCCGCGGGCTGTGGGAACTGGTGTGGAGGTCAGCAACGTACTATCTGCCATCTTATCCTGAACGCGCCAAATCATGTCGCAAACATCCATAGCGGGCAATCGTTCCGCATAGGGGTGCAATTTGGTGTCTGCTCATAAGCGAGGAACGCCGCGGGTGAAATCCTGCCGACGATGATGCCTAGACGACGCTCTCGCCGCAAACCGAAATCATCTCGCAATGGTTGCATCTCTTTGTAATTGATCCGCCGAACCGTCGCGGCGGCGCTTGTTCCTGCCCCTTGGCGGGGCGATCGGATGAGACATATATGGAGCATGACCGACGATACCAAGCACCACGCCCCCGCGAATGCGACGAAAAAGCCAGTCGCTCCACCGCAGCAGCCGGCCGAAACGCCCGGTAACACGGCAATTGCCGAGATCGGTGGTCCCAGCGGCCCGGAGCCGACTCGCTATGGCGATTGGGAACGCGGCGGTCGCTGCAGCGACTTCTGACCATCTCTCGGTAGGCGCATATGAGACTTGCGCCAATAGCATGTCGATACGACTGTCCTAGGGCGACGCCCCTTGTCCGCGCGTCACCGGGAGCCTATCAAGCGCGGTGTCACCCGTTCCGGAGCCTCAATGCGCGTCCTTTTTGACGACGAAATTTTTTCGACTCAGTTCGAAGGCGGCGTCTCGCGCTATTTCACCCAGCTGATCGAAGAGTTGCCCGCGACGGGCGTGAGCCCGCTGCTGCCATTCGGCTTGACCTGCAATCGGCATCTGGCCCGGTCTTCGGCCTTCTCCGGCTGGCGCCCGCCGCGATTCGCCGGGTCGCGCTCGCTGCTGCGCTTGATCAACGGCATCCGAAGCCGCGCGGCGCTCGACCGCGGCCGCTACGACATCTGGCATGCGACCTGGTACGACGGCCGCGCATTGCCCCATGCACGCGCTTGGCCGGACAAGCCGATCGTCACCACGGTCTATGACATGACGCCCGAGGTGATGCCGGCTGCGATCGCGCCGGGCATCGGCAACCCCCATGCCGGCAAGCAGGCCATGGTTGAGGCGGCCGATATGGTCGTGGCGATTTCGGCCGCGACCAAGGCCGATCTGCTGCGCTTCACCGCCGTCCCGGCCGACCGGATCCGGGTCATTCACCTGGGCGTCGGCGACGGCATGCTGTGGCGCCCGAGCGAGACGCGCCCCGCGGGATTGCCCGACCGCTTCGTGCTGTTCGTCGGCAAACGCGGCGGCTACAAGAATTTTGCCGGCGTCGCTCCGGCGTTGGCCGCCGTGCTGGCCGACCAGCACGATCTGCACCTGATCTGCATCGGCGGCGGTCCGCTGGCGCCGGCCGAGCTGGCGCCATTCGGCCCGGTCGCCGACCGGGTCCTGCAACTGCAGGCCGACGATGCGACGCTCGCCTGGTGCTACGCCCATGCCGCGGCCTTCCTGTTTCCGTCGCTCTATGAGGGCTTCGGCCTGCCGATTCTGGAGGCCTTCATCAACCGCTGCCCGACCGTGCTGACCGAGCGCAGCTGTTTTCCCGAGATCGGCGGCGAGGCGGCGCTCTATTTCGATCCGGACCGGCCCGACCGGCTGGTCGATCAATTGGGCCGGCTGATCGGCGACCCGGCGGCCCGCCAACGCCTGGGTGCTGCCGGCGCGTTGCGGGCACGGGACTTTACCTGGGCCAACACCGCCCTGGCCCATGCCGCGCTCTATCGCGAGCTCACGCTTCGATGAGCGAGCTGCCGCCGACGGAAAGTATACCGATCGCCGGTCACACAGGCCGTCAGATTCTCAAAAACAGCTTCTGGCTGATGACCGAGCAGGGCTTGCGGGTCGTATCCGGCGTAATCGTCGCGGCACTGATCGCGCGATATCTGGGACCGGACCAATTCGGCCTGATCAACTATGCCCTGTCGATCATCGCATTCCTATCGGGCGGGGTCGTACTCGGGCTGGATACCATCGTCATCCGGGAACTGACGGTCACACCGACCGGGAGACGTCGAATTCTGGGCTCGGCGCTGATCCTGCGCATCGTCGCCGGCGTGGTCGCGATGGTGGCGGCCCCCTTGATCGTCATGCTGCTGCAGCCGGGCGCGAGCCTGGCTATTCTGCTGACGGCCATCATGGGCCTGACACTGCCGCTGCAGGCGATCGATACGCTTGAACTGCCGTTCCATTCGGCCCTGAAATCCCGCACCGCCGTCGCTGGTCGCAGCCTTGGCGTCGTCGGCACGCTGGTATTCCGCGTCGCCCTGCTGGTGGGCGGCGCCGATCTGGTCTGGTTCGCCGCGGCCTTTCTGGTGGAAAAGCCGCTGGGTGCCATCGTTCTGCTGCGCCGGCTTCGCGCGGCGGGCGAACGGGTCCGCGACTGGCGGTTCGACGGCGGCGTCGCCCGGGCGTTGCTTCAGCAGGGCTGGCCGCTGATGGTTTCCGGCCTGGTCGTCATGATCTATATGCGGTCGGATCAGATCCTGATCACCGGCATGCTGGGTGCCGCCGCCAACGGTCTTTATTCCGCGGCGGTGAGGCTGGTCGAGCAGGTCTTCGTGATCCCGGTCATCTTCAGCCGCTCGCTGGCCCCCAAAGCCATGCAGCTCGACGATGCGGCCTTCATGCCCTATGTCCGGCGGGTCGCCGCCCGCATGGTCTGGGGCGGCGGGGCGCTGGCGCTGATCCTGGCCGTCGCGTCCGACCCGCTGATCCGTCTGTTGTACGGTGCCGATTATACGCCGGCCGTGCCGGTACTTCGGCTGCTCAGCCTCAACATCGTCTTTCTGGCCTACACCGCCGCGCGCAGCATGATCGTGCTCCGCTTCAACCTGTTCAAATTCGACACGATCTATATCGCCATTTCCGCCATCGGCAATGTCGCGCTGAACTATCTGCTGATCCCGCGCTACGGCATCGAGGGGGCGGTCGTCGGCAGCCTGTTCGCCCAGGCGGGGATGATCGTACTGCTGCCGCTGCTGCATCCGAGGACGAGGATGCTCGGGACGACATTCTTCAGATCCTTCGGGCTGCCGCCCTGGCGCTAACCGACCTTGAACCGCATCAGCCGATCGAAGCGGCGGCGGATCCGCTGCCCGCGCGCGCCGGAAAATTGGGTGCGCTCCAGGGCCCGGTCGATCAGCGCGTCGCGGATGACGAAGGACGGATGGCGCAGCGGCAAGTCGATCGGCTCGACCGTCCGATGCGCGCCGGCATCCTCGGCATCGGTGGTATGGGTCGCGTCAGGCCCGAAGCCGATGTTCTGCACCAGATTGGCCCGCGGCGCGATGGTGAGGCCGCTCTGTGCCCATAGGGCGCAGACGAGCTGATAATCCCTGGTGTCGATTTCGCCGGCGGCGGCCCGGTCGAACAAGCGACTCCAGAACCGTACGGCCGCCGGACCGTCGAGCAAATCGTCCAGCCATTGTCCCGCCTTGAGTTCTGGCCAGGATTTCAACCGAAAATCATAATGCCGCCACGCGCGCCGCCAACTGGCCCAGCCCCAGACCATCGGATAGCGCGAGAAATAATAGCTGTCGTCGGTCCGCATCGGCACGGTGCGAAAACTGGTGCCGGTTATGAGGGCGACCCGCTCATCGTCCCGATAGTGCGCCAGCAACTCGTCGCAATAAGCAAAGAACGACGGATCGGGCAGGCAGTCGTCCTCGAGCACGATCGCCTCCGGCACCTGCTCGAACACCCAGTCTAAGCCGCTCGACAGCCGGCGGCCGCAACCGAGATTGATATCGGAAAAATTGCGCTCGACTTGGCACGGCCAGTCGATCGCGTCGGTCACCGCCCTTGTCGCCTGGCAAAGCGTCGCCTCGCCCGGCCTGCCGGTCCGGGGGCCGTCGGCGATCAGCAGCAGCCGGGGCGGCGCCGCCGCGCGGATCGCAGCAAAGACCCGCGCGGTCGTTTCCGGGCGGTTGAACAGAATCAGGGCGACGGGGGTATCCATGTGAAATCCGCTAGGGCGACAACCGGCGCGACCATAAGGGCCGCACCGGCTTTTGTCGCCGTCAGCGATTCATCCGGTTCTCGACCAGCCCGTCGACCACGGTCGGATCGGCCAGCGTCGAGGTATCGCCCAGCGCCCCCTGCTCGTTGGCGGCGATCTTGCGCAGGATGCGGCGCATGATCTTGCCCGAGCGGGTCTTGGGCAGACCCGGCGCCCATTGGATCAGATCGGGCGAGGCGATCGGCCCGATCTCGCGCCGGACCCAGGCGACCAGTTCCTTGCGCAATTCCTCCGACGGCTCGATCCCGGCCATCAGCGTCACATAGGCATAGATGCCCTGGCCCTTGACGTCGTGCGGATAGCCCACGACGGCGGCCTCGGCGACCTTGGCATGGGCGACCAGCGCGCTTTCGATCTCGGCCGTGCCCAACCGGTGGCCGGCGACATTGATCACGTCGTCGACCCGGCCGGTGATCCAGTAATAGCCGTCCGCGTCGCGCCGGCAGCCGTCGCCGGTGAAATAGCGACCGGGATACATCGAGAAATAGGTCTCGATGAAGCGCGGATGGTCGCCGTAGATCGTCCGCATCTGGCCGGGCCAGCTGTCGTCGAGGCACAGATTGCCCTCGGTCGCCCCCTCAAGCAGTTTGCCCTCGGCATCGACGATGGTCGGCTTGACGCCATAGAACGGCTTGGTCGCCGAGCCGGGCTTGGCGGCGATGGCGCCGGGCAGCGGCGAGATCAGGATGCCGCCGGTTTCGGTCTGCCACCAGGTATCGACGATCGGGCAGACACCATTGCCGACATGCTCATGATACCACAACCACGCCTCGGGATTGATCGGCTCGCCGACCGAGCCCAGCACGCGCAGCGATTTGCGGCTGGTGCGCTCCAGCGGTTCCAGCCCTTCGCGCATCAGCGCGCGGATCGCGGTCGGCGCGGTATAGAAGATCGAGACCTGATGCTTGTCGATCACCTGCCAGAAGCGCGACGCGTCCGGATAGTTCGGCACGCCTTCGAACATCAGCGTCGTCGCGCCATTGGCAAGCGGCCCATACAGGATGTAGCTGTGGCCGGTGACCCAGCCGACGTCGGCCGTGCACCAGTAGATCTCGCCGTCGCGATAGTCGAAGACCTCGCGATGGGTCAGCGCGGCATAGACCAGGTAGCCGCCGGTCGTGTGCAGCACGCCCTTGGGCTTGCCGGTCGAGCCGGAGGTATAGAGGATGAACAGCGGATCTTCCGCGTTCATCGGCTCCGGCGGGCAATCGGCCGAGGCTGCGGCCATCGCTTCATGGTACCAGACGTCGCGGGCATCATCCCACGCGACCTTGCCGCCGGTATGGCGCACGACCAGCACGGTCGAGACCTCCGGGCAGGCTTTCAGCGCGACGTCGGCATTGGCCTTCAGCGGGACCTTGCGGCCGCCGCGCACGCCCTCGTCGGCGGTGATCAGCACGGTCGAGCTCGCATCCTGGATGCGGCCGGTCAGGCTGTCGGGCGAGAAGCCGCCGAACACGACGGAATGGATGGCGCCGACCCGGGCGCAGGCCAGCATGGCGTAGGCCGCCTCGGGGATCATCGGCAGATAGATCGTGACCCGGTCGCCCTTCTTCACGCCCCGGCGCTTCAGGACGTTCGCGAACTTGGAGACCTGGCTGTGCAGTTCGCGATAGGTAATGCTGCGGGATGTATTCGGGTCGTCGCCTTCCCAGATGATGGCGACCTGATCGGCGCGCGTCGCCAGATGCCGGTCGATGCAATTGGCCGACGCGTTCAGCACGCCGTCCTCGAACCATCTGATCGAGACGTCGCCCTCGAAGCTGGTGTTCTTGACCTTGGTGAACGGCTTGATCCAGTCGATGATCTTGCCCTGTTCGGCCCAGAACGCGTCGGGTTCCTCGACCGAGCGGCGATATTTGCGCTCATAGGCCGCCGCGTCGGTCGTGTCAGGGCCGGCGAAGCCTGGCGGTACGGGAAACAAGCTCTGGTCGGACATGGTAGGCTATCTTCCTCCTGGTACTCTTGGCGCGGCCAGTTTCCGGCTCGCTGCGCCAGTTCGCACAGTCGCCCCCGTTGTGCGCGGCGGAGTATCGGGAGATTTCGTCCGCGAAACAAGATGTCCCGCCGTACGCCCGACGCTTTCCCATCATGAATAAATTCGGAGTTCCGACATGCTGCTGCAACACGCCACCTGGATCGAGGCCGAGGCCTATCTCAAGCGCTCCAACGGCATCATCCTGCCGATCGGCTCGACCGAGCAGCACGGGCCGAACGGCCTCATCGGGACCGATGCGCTGTGCGCCGAGGTGATCGCCCGCGGCGTCGGCGAGGCGGCGGACGCCTTTGTCGGCCCGACCATCGGCGTCGGCATGGCGGTGCATCACATGGGCTTCGCCGGCTCGATGACGCTCCGGCCCTCGACGCTGATCCAGGTCATCCATGACTACGTCATGTCGCTGGCGCACCATGGCTTTCGCCGGTTTTTCTTCCTGAACGGCCATGGCGGCAACATCGCGACGGTCAACGCGGCGTTCTACGAGATCTATGCCGCCACCGAGGGCGCGCTCGCCAAGGCCGCCGTCGACGAGCCGCTGCGCTGCAAGCTGGTCAACTGGTGGGACAGTCCGCAGGTCGGCGCCTTGTCGCGCGACCTGTTCGGGGCCAACGAGGGCAGCCACGCGACCGCGTCCGAAGTCGCGGTCACCCAATGGGCCTTCCCGGACACCATCAAGACCGTCGTGCTGGATCCGCCCCGGGCACCGTCCGGCGGCTTCTACGGCCCGGACGATTTCCGCAAGCGCTATCCCGACGGCCGCATCGGCTCCAACCCGGGCCTGGCCTCGCCCGACAAGGGCAAGCGGCTCTACGAGGCGGCGGTGCCGGATCTGGCGCGGTTCTATCGGGATTTCGTCACGGCCGAGTAGTCTATCGCCCCATCTCATCCTGCTGATAGATCCGGATGATCTCCTCGAAGCTGGCGTCGGGCTCGAAGCCCAGCGCCAGCGCGCGCTTCGGGTCGAAGTTCCGGGCCCAGCCGGCGACGATATCGCGGACGGTCTGGTCGGGCTCCTCGCGGATCAGCGCCACGGCCGCGTCGCCGGCGACGGTGCGTAAAGCCTCGATCTGCTCCGCCACCGAGACCGACAGGCCGGGCATGGTCAGGTTGCGGCGCGCACCCAGCTTGGCCAGATCCAGCCCGGCCGCATGCAGCAGGAACCCCACGGCCGCCCGCGGCGAGGCATGCCAATGGCGCACGGTGCGCGGCACGGGCAGGATCGCTTCCATGCCGTTCAGCGGCTCGCGGATGATGCCGGAGAAGAAGCCGGACGCCGCCTTGTTCGGCTTGCCCGGGCGCACGCAGATCGTCGGCAGCCGGATGCCGATGCCATCGACGAAGCCGCGCCGCGAATAGTCCGACAGCAGCAGTTCGCAGATCGCCTTCTGGGTGCCATAGCTGGTCAGCGGCGTCAGATGGAATTCATCCTCGATCGCATCCGGAAACGGCGCGCCGAACACGGCGATCGACGAGGTGAACACCAGGCGCGGCTTATAGCCGCCGCCGACCTGCCGGATCGCCTCCAGCAGCAGGCGGGTGCCGTCGAGATTGATGCGGTAGCCCTTGTCGAAATCGGCCTCCGCCTCGCCCGACACGATCGCGGCCAGATGGAAGATCACGTCGGGCCGGGATGCCACCAGTTGCTCCGGCAGGCCCGGCTTGGAGAAATCGCC
>Ga0302314_10022634_pt1 | contig 10300 bp, 7 predicted proteins | sample III_Palsa_N2_3_FD_200533 | JGI IMG/M metagenome (GOLD analysis project Ga0302314, IMG submission 200533) | Peat permafrost microbial communities from Stordalen Mire near Abisko, Sweden - III_Palsa_N2_3 | ecosystem: Environmental > Terrestrial > Soil > Palsa > Peat permafrost | place: Sweden... | reverse complement strand
TGGACAGGATCGGGATGGTGTTGCGCCGCTCCACGACGCTTTGAACGTGTCCCAGCGCCTTCAGCAAAGCCGCGCGCTCGATGGTTAGCTGCATCTGGTCGTCCGATCTGGCGGCCGCTTGTCGAAACGCCCCCGGGCGCGGCCAAGACGAGGGGACCGGAGATTAGCCGAAAACGCCTCGTGGGGAAGGGGCTAGAGAAGTCCAACCGCATCTATCTGACCTGCCGCCCATCGGGTTGACACTGGCCGACAGCGCGCCCAAATAGGCCTCGAACCTGCGTCATTTTGACGCGTGCAGCCTTTTGCTGAGAGAGCAGGCCAGCCCAGCTGGAAGCCTTTACCCGGGCTTTTCGGTCGATAAGAATTGGCGCCGTCAACGCGAATTGGTGATCCTTAAGCCCCGGGGTAGTGCGGATGCGTGCGATCAGCATCGTCTTGGCGACGAGCGCGGCGGTCTTTGTCGCTGGTTGCGAGAAAAAGCCGCCCCCGCCGCCACCGCCCACCGTCATCGTCTCAAAGCCCCTGGCCCAGAAGCTCGTCGACTGGGACGACTATGTCGGCCGGTTCGTCGCGATCAATTCCGTCGATGTGCGGCCTCGGGTGTCGGGATACCTGACCGCCATCCCCTTCAAGGACGGCCAGATCGTCCACAAGGGTCAGGTGCTGTTCGAGATCGACCCGCGGCCGTACCAGGCGGCGCTTACCCAGGCCCAGGGGCAGGAGGCTCACGCCCAGGCCGCCCTCAGCAACGCCCAGGTCGAGTTGACGCGGGCGACCAAGCTCTTGGCCGATCACGCCATCGCAGAGCAGGAGTACCAGACCCGCCTGGCCAACCAGCAGCAGGCCAACGCCGATCTGATCGCCGCCAAGGGCCAGGTGCAGACCGCGCAGCTGAACCTGACCTTCACCAAGGTGATCGCGCCGATCAACGGCCGCATTTCCGACCGGCGGGTGACAGTGGGCAATCTTGTCTCGCAGGACACCACGGTCCTGACCAACATCACCGACCTGGACCCGATCTATTTTACCTTCGACGCCCCGGAGTCCCAGTACCTCAAATACGAGCAGGAGCACCTGAAGGGCGAGCGGCCTTCATCGCGCGAATTCGCCAATCCGGTGGAAATCCGCCTGCAGGACCAGGCCAACTACAATGTCCACGGCCAGATGAATTTCGTCGACAATGTGCTGGATCCCAATTCCGGCACGATCCGAGGCCGCGCCTCGGTGCCCAATCCACAATATCTGCTGGCCCCGGGCATGTTCGGACATATGCGGCTGCTGGGTTCGGGCGCCTACACGGGCCTGGCCATTCCCGACAACGCCATCACCACCCAGCAGAGCGACCAGATCGTCTATGTGGTCGGATCGGACAACAAGGTGAAGCAGGTCAAGGTCCAGACCGGGCCGCTGGCGCAAGGGCTGCGGGTGATCACCTCGGGCCTGACCGCCGATGACGAGGTGGTCATCAACGGCGTGCAGCGCGCGAAGGTTGGTGTCACGGTGACCCCCAAACAGGGTCAGATCACCGCGCCAGACCCCGGTTCTTCGCCGACGCCGGCCGACCTCGCGCCGCCGCCGGCCTCCGCCACCTTCGCCGCGCCCAACTGATCCGGCGATGAAGTTTTCCCACCTCATGATTGACCGGCCGGTGTTCGCGGTCGTCATCGCCATCCTGATCACCCTGATGGGGGCGATCGCCTTCCCCAACCTCGGCGCGGCCCAATACCCGTCCATCGTGCCGCCAACGGTCAATGTGACCCTGACCTATCCCGGCGCCTCGGCCGAGACCCTGGCCGAGACCGTGGCCGATCCGATCGAGGAGCAGATCAACGGGGTCGAGGACATGCTCTACATGTCCTCCCAGTCCACCGGCGACGGCAACCTGCAGATCACCGTCACCTTCAAGCTGGGCACCGACCTGGATAAGGCCGAGGAGCTGGTGCAGGACCGGGTGACCACCGCCGTCCCGCGCCTGCCGCAGGAGGTGCAGCAGACCGGCATCACCGTCCGCAAAAGCTCGCCCGACATCCTGATGGCGGTGCACATGTACTCGCCGGATGGCTCGCTCGATCAGGCCTATGTGGCCAACTATGTCACCCTGCAGGTCGAACAGCCGCTGCTGCGGGTCCAGGGCGTGGGCGACCTGTCCGTGCGCGCCGCGCGCGACTATGCGATCCGGATCTGGATCGACCCAGACAAGGCGGCCGCGCGCAACCTGACCGTCGACGACATCGTCACCGCCCTGCGCAGCCACAATGTGCAGGTCTCCGCCGGCAACATCGGCGCCCCGCCCTTCGGCAAGGGGCCGGCGGCCTATCAGCTGCAGGTCGAGGCCGAGGGCCGGCTGACCACCCCCGCGCAGTTCGCCGACGTCATCATCAAACGCGACGACCAGGGGCGGCTCACCCGCGTGTCCGACGTGGCGCGCGTGGAACTGGGCGCGGCCATCTACACCACCGACGCCTATCTGGGTTACGAACAGAACGGCTCGCCCAGCATCGCGCCCGCCGCGGCCATCGGCATCCTGCAGCAGCCCGGCACCAACGCCCTGTCGGCGGCGCAGGGCGTGATCAAGGAGATGCAGGTTCTGAAGAAGAGCTTCCCGCCGGGGCTCGACTACAAGATCATCTACAACCCCACCCAGTACATCCAGCAGTCCATCGACGAGGTCTACAAGACCCTGTTCGAGGCCCTGCTGCTGGTGGTGATCGTGGTCATCGTCTTCCTGCAGAGCTGGCGCGCGGCGATCATTCCGATCCTGGCCATTCCGGTCTCGCTGATCGGCACCTGCGCCATGATGCTGGTCGCCGGCTTCACCTTGAACAACCTGTCCCTGTTCGGCCTGGTGCTGGCCATCGGCATCGTCGTCGACGACGCCATCGTGGTGGTCGAGAACGTCGAGCGGCACCTTGAGCACGGCATGTCGCCGCAAGAAGCCGCCCATACCACCATGGACGAGGTCGGCGGCGCCCTGATCGCCATCGCCCTGGTGCTGGCCTCGGTCTTCGTGCCCGCGGCCTTCATTCCCGGCATCTCCGGCCAGTTCTATCGCCAGTTCGCCCTGACCATCGCCTCGGCCACGGTGATCTCGCTGGTCGTCTCCCTGACCTTGTCGCCGGCCATGGCGGCGCTGATCCTGCGGCCCAAGCGCAAGCCGGGCGATGCGCCGACCGGACCGGCCTGGACCCATCCCCTCGCCAAGTTCGCCGACGCCTTCGATCATGGCTTCAACCGCCTGGCGGGCGGCTACGCCTCGCTGACCCGCCGCTTCCTGCGCATCGCGACCCTGATGATCGTCGTCTATGTTGGCCTGATCCTGCTCACCGGCTGGCGGATCGTCGCCACGCCCATCGGCTTCATCCCGCCGCAGGACCAGGGCAACGTCATCATGGCGGCCAACCTGCCGTCCGGATCGTCCCTGTCGCGGACCGACGCCGCCATCCGCAAGACCATCCCCTATGCCCTAAAGGTCGCCGGCATTATCGGCGCCTCGTCCTATGCCGGCGTCGACGCGACGAGCCAGACCACCAATTCCGCGTCTGGCCAGGCCTATCTGATCGAAAGCGACTTCGCCGATCGGGCCAAGCACCATGTGACGTTGAAGAGCATGATCGCCGAGCTGCAGAAGACGCTGGGGCAGATACCGGACGCCCAGATCCGCATCCTGCCGCCGCCGCCGGTGCGTGGCATCGGCACCCAGGGCGGGGTGAAGATGATCGTCGAGGATCGGACCGGAAAGGCCGACTACCCGGCGATCGAACAGGCCGCAAAGGCCCTGGTCGCCGCCTTCAACAAGGACCCCGACGTCAGCGACGCCTATGAGACCTTCACCACTGACACCCCGCGAATCCATGCGGACATCGACCGGGTGAAGGCGGAGTATTATGGCGTCCAGGACACAGCGGTGTTCGACACCCTGCAGACCTTCCTGGGGTCAAGCTATATCAACGATTTCAACTATCTGAACCACACCTACTCGGTCTACGCCCAGGCTGACGCGCCATTCCGCCAAGACCTGTCGGCGATCCAGCAGCTGCAGACCCGCTCAGCCAACGGGGCGATGATGCCGCTGGGCGCCGTGGTCAACCTGACCCGCACCACCGGCCCCTACCGGGTGCTTCGATATCAGCTCTATCCGTCCGCCGAGGTGCAGGGCAACACGCCGGCCGGCCGATCCACCGGCCAGACCATGGCCGCGATGGAGAAGATCGCCGCCAAGACCCTGCCCAACGGCTTCGCCTTCGAATGGACCGAACTGGCCTACCAGCAGCAGGCGGCGGGCAATACCGCCGGCCTGGTGTTCGTCCTGGCGGTGATCCTGGTCTTCCTGCTGCTGGCCGCCCTCTATGAGAGCGTGACCATGCCGCTGGCGGTGATCCTGATCGTGCCCATGTGCCTGCTGGCCGCCATCACAGGGGTCAACATCATGGGCCTGGACAACAACATTCTGACCCAGGTGGGCTTCATCGTGCTGATCGGCCTGGCCGCCAAGAACGCCATCCTGATCGTCGAGTTCGCCCGCCAGGGCGAGCTCGAGCATGGCCATAGCCGGGCGGACGCCGCGTCGGAGGCGGCGCAGACCCGGCTGCGGCCGATCCTGATGACATCCTTCGCCTTCATCCTGGGGGTGGTGCCGCTGGCCTTCGCCCACGGCGCCGGCGCCGAGCTGCGGCAGGCGCTGGGGGTCGCGGTCTTCTTCGGCATGATCGGCGTGACCATTTTCGGCCTCGCCTTTACGCCGGTCTTCTATGTCGTCACCCGCGCCCTCAGCGACCGAATCCCGCAGCCGCCCACGTCCATTTCCAAAAAGCGGAAGGGCGGCGACGCGCCCGAAGACCCGAACGCGGAGCAGGTCCTGTGAACCGGTCCTTACGCACCCTGTTGTCCCTGACCGCCTCGGCGCTGACCCTTAGCGCCTGCGTGGTCGGCCCCAACTACAAATCCCCGCCAGCGCCCGAGCCGGCGTCAAAGGCCTTCGTCTCGCCGATCGGCCCGGCGGCGGTGACCGATAAACCGCCGCCTGACTGGTGGCGTCTTTATAGCGACCCGGCGATCGACCCCCTGGTTCAGGAGGCCCTGGTCCATAACAAGAGCCTTGAAGTGGCCGCCGCCAACCTGGCCGAGGCGCGTGGCGCCCTGACCCTGGCCCGCGCGCCCCTGTTTCCCACCAATACGGTGAGCGCCGGCGCCCAGTACGGCGTCACCTCCGACTCCCTGCTGGCCAGCGAACTGGAGCACGGCAAGACCCCGGGACCCGGCTGGTTCTATTCCCTCGGCCTCGACGCCTCCTACGAGGTCGACCTGTTCGGCCGGGTCCGGCGAGGCATCCAGGCGGCCAAGGCCGACGTGCAGGCCCAGGCCGCGGCCGTGGACGCCGCCCGCATCAGCGTCGCCGGCGAGACCACCCGCGCCTATCTGAACGCCTGCGCCTATACCCAGGAACTGACCGTCGCCCAGCAGTCGCTGGATGTGGCCAGCCAGACCTATGAGATCACCGTGCGGCAGGCCCGCGACGGCGCGGGCTCGGACCTGGACGTCGCCCGCGCCCGGGAAGCCGTGGAGCGGGTTCGCTCGACCCTGCCCGCTTTCGACGCCAACCGCCGCATCGCCCTGTTCCAGCTGGCCGTCCTGACCGGCCAGCCGCCCGAGAACATCTCCCAGGCGGCGGACGCCTGCAAAACCCCGCCGCAGCTGACCACCCTGTTGCCGGTCGGCGACCTGGACAGCCTGTTCCGCCGCCGTCCCGATGTGCGTCAGGCCGAGCGTCAGCTCGCCGGCGACGTGGCGCGGATCGGCGTCGCCACCGCCGACCTGTTCCCGACCATCAGCATCGGCGCCAACGCCGGCCTCGGCGCCACAACGCCGTCAAAGCTGTTTCAGGCCAGCAGCGCCACCTATGGCATAGGCCCTCTGCTGAACTGGACCTTCCCCAACACCCTGGTCGCGCAGGGGCATATCAGGGAGGCCAAGGCGGTGGCCGCGGCCTCCTACGCCAACTTCCAGGGCGTGGTTCTGCAGGCGCTGCAGGACGTGGAAAGCGCCCTGACCACCTATGACGACGAGATCAAGCGCAACGCGGCCCTGGTGCGCGTACACGACCAGAGCGGCGTGGCGTTCAAACTCGCCCAGACCCAGTACAATCTGGGCCGGATCGGCTACCTGGATTTACTGACGGCCCAGAACGACCTGATCGGCGCCGGCGCCGATCTCGCGGCCTCGGATCAGGCATTGGCCTCGGATCAGGTGACGCTGTTCAAGGCGCTCGGCGGCGGCTGGGAGCAGGCGCCGGCGGTGGCCGCGCCGCCCGCCGTGGATTGGACGCGGAAGAAGGGCTCAGCGCCTTCAGCCGTTCCCTCGCCCTTGCGGCGAGGGAACGGTGAAGGCTAGTGCTTAAGGCTTAGGCCTTCGCCGCCGCGGTCAATTGTTCGGCGTATTGGCCGCCCTTGCGATAGCGGTAGAGGTAGGTGGGCAGGATCGGCTCCAGCGCGGTCGGGACGATCTTCAAATCCGCCAGGCCCAGCGCCCCCGGCGCCACGACATTATCGGCCCGCAACAGGATCACCTGGTCGGTGGTCAGCGGCGGGGCGATCGGGAAGGGCTGCAGGTTGACCAGGTCGCCGCCGATGCCGATCAGGCTGGCGACGCCGAAGGGCACGGGCACGAGAAATGGCGTGCGGCCGATTTCCTGGCAAACCCGCTCCATCAGCGCCTTGAAGGTGAAGACGCCTGGACCGCCAAGCTCATAGGTCTTGCCGACCGTCCCCGCGTCCAGCAGGCAGGTGGCGACCGCGTTGGCGACATCACCCACGAACACGGGCTGGAATCTGGTGTGGCCGCCGCCAATCAGCGGCAGCACCGGCGCCGCGCTGGCCATCCGCGCGAAGCGGTTGAAGAAATCATCCTCCTGGCCGAACACGATAGAGGGGCGGAGAATGGTGGTCGACGGCATGACCTCGCGCACCGCCGCCTCGCCCATCGCCTTGGTGCGGGCGTATTTGGACTCGGATTCCGCATCGGCGCCGATGGCCGAGACATGCACCAGCCGCGTGACGCCAGCCGCCTTCGCCGCCTCGGCGATATTGCGCGCGCCCATGGCGTGCACGCTCTGGAACTTCTGACGGCCACGCTCGTGCATCACCGCGACCAGGTTGACGCAGGCTTCCGCGCCCTCAAGCGCCCGGGCCACCGAGGCCGGCATTCGGATATTGGCCTGGACCACCTCGATCTGGCCGACGTCGCCCAGCATGCGCAGCTTATAGCCAAGGCCGGGGTTACGCACCGCGACGCGGATCCTGAGGCCCCGCTTGGCCAGCGCCCGCACCACCTGGCCGCCGACGAAACCCGATCCGCCAAATACGGTCACTAGTCCGTGCATCAAAAGGCTCCCGTCGCCGGCGCATCACGTCCGCGAGTCCGCATAGACGAGCCGGCGGGCTGGCGCAACGCGATAGGCCGATGATGCCGCCCTAGCGGCTCTTCAGGCTGTCGATCAGGCGGCGCAGGGGCTCGCGGCCGGCGAAAACAAACAGGAAGGCGCCCAGGCCCGCGCCCATCAGGGAATAGATCGCCTCGTTCATGCCAGCGTCCTCGCAACTGAAACCGCCCCCTATGTGACGGGCGAAGGCCTGCGCCGCCAGCCGGCGTATCGCCGCAGCGTTGGCAGGCCCAGAAAGGGGCATTGCGGCGCCTGCGGATCGGGTGATCAATGGCGCAAGTTTAGACAAGGCGCGCTTTCCCGCCTTGAGGAGGCGACCATGTATAGCCGGATCGTGCTTGCATTTGACGGCACCCGCGAGGGCCGGGCGGCGCTGCGCGAAGGCGCCCTGCTGGCTCGCCGCTGTGGATCGGAGGTCTATCTGCTCTCGGTCGTGCCGAACGACTCGGGAATCCAGTTCGCCGAAAGCGTCCAGGGTGGGCCGATGGACCGGATGCAGGAGTCCTACAAGGCGATCCTGAGCGAGGGGCTGGAGCGGCTCAAGCAACTGGGGTTTTCGCCCAAGGCCCAACTCATCATCGGCGACCCCGCCGAACAGATCGGCCTCTTCGCCAAGCAGGTCGGCGCCGATCTGGTGGTGGTGGGCCACCGCAAGCAGAAGCTGATCCAGCGCTGGTGGTCCGGCTCTTCCGGCGCCTATCTGGTCGACCACCTCGGTTGCAGCCTGCTGATCGGCCGCAACGCCATCAGCGAGGAAGCCTTCGAAGCGGAGATGAAGGTGGGGCAGGCCTGAGGTTGGCTGCGTCAGCACTCTTTCCGCGTCGTGGCCGGGCTCGTCCCGGCCACCCATCGAAGGGTCTGGTGCGAAGCCCAACCGTTTGAGCACGGAAGAATGGGTGGCCGGGCAAAGCCCGGCCATGACGTCGTTTTCGGGTAGGGCCGCTAACCTAGACGCCGCGCATTCGTTCGTAGAGCTCGGCGATACGGGCCACGGCGGTGCGGGCCTCCTCGCGGTCGGGGGTCTCGTTGTCGTCGCCGTAGCCGCGCATGTCGCCGCCATCGACCATCTGCATGACGATCCCATCGCGGCGCGGCAGCATGTTAACGCCCTTGTAGATGACGCCGTAGTTCACCTCCGGCTGCGGGATCAGCCAGGCGATCTGGCCGCGCACGGGAACGACGGACTCGTCCTTCCACAGGGCGCGGGCGCCATAGCCGGGGCAGTTGATCACCACCTTTTCCTTCAAGGCGGCCAACTCGGCGGGGCTGTGGAATTCCGCCCGCTCGATCTTGCCGCCGGCCAGCCGAAAATCGGTCAGCAGAGTGTGGCCGTAGTCGGCGATGTTGAACATCATGCCGGAGAAATGGCGCACATAGGGCGTGGGGAATGGTGTCGAGCCTGCCGGCATCGACGTCGAGGCCGGGGTGATGTCGCGGATGCGGTCGCCATATTCGGCGAAGTCCAGCTCACCGGGCGCCGCCGGGCCGGGCGGCGAACGCGGAGCATCCGACAGGATGTAGCGGTCATTCCATTCCACCGGCGAGCCGGGCAGGCCAAGGTAGCTGCGGTAGGTCTTGAATGAGATGCGCGCCATCTGCTCCCAAAGGGCGGGAAAGCCTGGCGCGGCCTTGTCGGTCAGGGCGATGCGGGAATCCGGCGTCCAGCTCCCGGTCGCTCGCGCGGACCGCGTCTCCGGCAACCAGTCGCGGGCATAGATGGTGACCTGCGCCCCGGCCTTCTGAGCCAGGATGGCCGAAGTCAGGCCCAGGGCGCCGCAGCCGAGGATGGCGATTTCCTTCGGACTCGAGCCCATGGCCTTTTGCACGGCCAATGTGCTGGAGCCCCAGGACAGCGACCAGCCAGAGCCGCCGTGGCCATAGTTGTGGACCACCAGGGTGTCGCCCACCTGCTCGGTGTCCAGCCTTGGTCCCGCCGCGCGGAACGGGCGCAGGCAGACGGTGACGTCGAACAGCCGGTCCTCACTCGCGCGGACGGGCGCGAAAGGGGCCGCTGGCGCCATGCCGGAGGACGGCGACGCCAGACCCGCACAGCCGCCCAGGCCAACCAGATTGAGGCCGCCCAGGACGCCTGCGCCTTGCAGCATCCGGCGACGGTCCAGGGGTATCGAAGCTCGCACAGCCATTGTCGCCTCCGCCTCTATGCCTGTTCGATTACACGACTTCGGCTTCCGCGCCAGACAGGTCGCTGGGTGGGCGATCGACGGTTTGGGTTGGGCCACGGCGGATCCTTCTGGCACAAGGAGCGCAAGACGAAGGCGTACGAGGGAGAAGTCATGACGGTCGAAACCAAGCCCTTCCGCTATGAGGGCGCCGACGGGACCGGCCTGGCGGGCTTTCGCTGGAGCGGCCAGGCCAAGCCAAAGGCGGTGATTCAGCTGGCCCACGGCGCTGGCGAGCACGCGCTGCGCTATCTGGGGCCGCTGACGCCGATCCTTGAGGCCGGCTACCTGATCTACGCCGCCGACCATCGGGGCCACGGCATGACCTCGGGCATGGCCCATCTGGGCGACTTCGGCGCCGGCGGCGCGCCAGCGGCTGTGGACGACATGGCGATCTTGTCTCGCCGCGCCAGGGCTGAAAACCCGGACCTGCCGCTGATCCTGTTCGGCCATTCCATGGGCGCGATGTTCAGCCAGAGCTATCTGCTGGACCACTCGGCCTTGATCGACGCCCTGGTGCTGTCCGGCACGGCCGGCGGCGGTCCGAGACCCACGGCAGGTCCCAACGCCGCCTTTCCCAATCCGCGAACCGACTACGACTGGCTGTCGCGCGACGAGGCCGAGGTCGACAAATATATCGCCGACCCCTTCTGCGGCATCCGCTTCAAGCCGGAGTCGGCAGCCT
>Ga0302314_10022633_pt1 | contig 10301 bp, 10 predicted proteins | sample III_Palsa_N2_3_FD_200533 | JGI IMG/M metagenome (GOLD analysis project Ga0302314, IMG submission 200533) | Peat permafrost microbial communities from Stordalen Mire near Abisko, Sweden - III_Palsa_N2_3 | ecosystem: Environmental > Terrestrial > Soil > Palsa > Peat permafrost | place: Sweden... | reverse complement strand
GGGGCGCCGTCTATCTGGCCGTTGGCGATCACGGTGGCGAGGTCGCCGCGCGGCTCGGCCTTCCGAGCGTCGGTGATACCTTTGAAATACATGAAGAAGTCGGCGATGATCGCCTGCAGGTCGGCCATCTGGTTGGGGTTCTCGGCGACCTCCGCGCCCGAGCGATTGAGATCAGGATCCGCCGCGCCGAACAGCTCCTGGGTCAGCCGCAGCATCCGCGGCTCGTCCTCGCGCGGCACGCCCATCACCTCCATGATGACCCGCAACGGGTAAGTCACTGCGATGTCGGTCGCGAAGTCGCATTCGCCGCCCAGCTCGACCATCTGGTCGACGTGCTCGCGGGCGATCTGGCGGATGCGATCCTCCAGGTGGCGGATGTTCTGCGGCAGGAACCAGGACTGGGTGAGCAGCCGGTATTTCGGATGGTCGGGCGCGTCCATCTGCACCAGCGAGCGCACGAGGTGGGGACTGCCGCCGGTCATCTGGCGCACGCGCTGGTCCGCCTCGATGTTGGTGAAGGTCGTCGACTGTTCGCCGGAGCGGAACAGGTCGTTCTGGCGCGAAATCTCCAGGATGTCGGCGTGCTTGGTCACGATCCAGAACGGACTGACGCCCTCCAGTTCGGCGCGGCCGAGCGGATTGTTCGCCCGCAGCCAGCCGAAGGCGTCGTGCACGCGCTTGCCGTCGGCATAGGCGGACGGATCGATGACGGCGCGCGCGTAGTCCTCAGGCAGGGTTGCGTTCTTCAACATGTTGTTGCACCGGGGCCCGCTGAAGTTGTGACAGCCATTAAGGCTCGCCAGGGAGCCCCAGGGTCAGTCAAGACCTAGGCGCCGAAGCTCTCAACAGCTGAAATTTTAAGCGTGAGGCGCCGCAATCCTGTCAGAATCGCCAGGCGTCCGTCCCCAACTGCAAAGTAACGCCGCACAATTGACGCAGTTGAGCCGAATTTGCTCGTCAGCCCTGCCTATAGACCTGTGTAACTAGCGCGACGCGCGAGGTGTCTAGGCTACAGCAGCTATGCGGCGTATGCTCGCGCTGCTCGCGGACACGTCTAGCGCCACAACACGAATAGCGCTAGTGCGAGGTAAAGTTCAGCACGAGGAGACTCAAACCCATGGCCATGACGCGCCAAGGTCCAGACCCAATCGACGTCGCGGTTGGCGCGCGCGTTCGTATTCGCCGTCGTTGGCTGGGCTTCAGCCAGACGCAACTGGCCAATGCCCTCGGCATCACCTTCCAGCAGGTTCAGAAGTACGAGCGCGGCTCCAACCGGGTGTCGGCGTCGATGCTGGTGAAGATCGCCGTCAAGTTGGAAACCACCGTCGCCGCCCTGGTGGGCGAAGACGGCCAGGCGCCCGTCGAGGCGATCATCTACGCCCAGCTCGCCACGCCCGGCGCCACCGACCTGCTCGCCGCGTTCGCCCAGATCCCGGACGGCGAGGCGCGCCGCGCGCTGCTCACCATCGCCACCGGCCTGGTCCCGACCCGCAAGACCCGCGCGGCCGCCTGAGAGGCGCCCGCGCCAGCTTGCGCGGGCCTAGTCGATCGCCGAGGCGAGCAGATCAAGCGCCGCCTTGGCGAAGGCCTCCATGTTCGCGGCGCGATCGGGGCTGCCCGTCTCCAGCGTGAACGCCATCTCCGTCGGACCGGCGATCGCCACGCAGGTGTGGCCGGCCGAGTCGCCGTAGGGATTGCCGGTCGGGCCCGCGGCGCCGGTCTCGGAAAGGCCCCAGGTCGCGCCATGGGTCTCGCGCACGGTGCGCGCCAGCAGCAGGGCGTAGGGTTCGCTGGACGAACGCAGGCCGGCGACGTCCTCGCGGCGCAGGCCCAGCAGGCTCATCCGCGCCTTGCCGGTATAGACCACCGCGCCGCCCAGAAAATAGGCGGACGCGCCCGGCACGGCGAGCAACGCCGCCGAAATCAGACCGCCGGACGATGACTCCGCGACGGCGATCGTCTGGCCCTTCGCCTTCAGACGCTCGGCCAAGGTTTCGGCGAGCGGCGACAGCACCTGCGACATCGTTCCATCTCCCATCTGGTGTTCCGGCCGCCGGGACGATAGTCAGGCTCGGACATGGCGGCCCGCCCCTTCCTCCTCATCACCGCGATCCTCGGTCTCGGACTTAGCCTGTCGGGCTGCGGGCCGCAAAGGGCGGCGCGCCAGCCGTGCCCCGCCGGCGCGGCCTGCCTCGAATACGGGAATGCCGCCGACCCGACGTCGCTCGACCCCCAGATCGCCACCGCGATCAACGAAGCGGCGATCCTGCGCGAGCTGTTCGACGGGCTGTACACGGACGCGGACGACGGCACGCCGAGGCTGGGCGTCGCCCAGAGCGTCGAGACCAGCCCGGACGGTCTCGTCTGGACCTTTCATCTGCGGCCGGAGAAATGGTCGGACGGCGTGCCGCTGACGGCGAACGACTTCGTCTTCGCCTACCAGCACATGCTCGATCCGAAGACGGGGTCGTCCTATGCCTACATGCTCTACGTGCTGAAGAACGGCGAGAAGGTGAACAACGGCGCCCCAGCGGAATCGCTCGGCGTAAAGGCGCTGGATGACGAGACGCTGCAGCTCACCCTGGAGCATGCGGCGCCCTATCTGCCGCAACTGCTGAAGCACCAGGCCTTCTTCCCGATCCCCGAGCACACGGTGCGCAAGCTCGGCGGCGCCTGGTCGAAGCCGGGCCGCATGGTCAGCAACGGACCCTACGCCCTCGTGGAATGGAGCCTCGGTGACCACGTGCGGATCCAGAAAAATCCGCTCTATCAGGGGGGCGCCAAGCTCTGCTTCGACGACGTCGATTTCTATCCAACCCAGGATCCGACCACGGCGGAGCGGCGCGTGGAGCGCGGCGAACTCGACATCAACGCCGGCATCCAGTCCAATAAGGTGGCGAGCCTGAGAGCCAATCCGGCGAAGGCGCCGTTTGTCCACAGTCATCCCTACCTGTCGCTCACCTATGTGATCTTCAATCGCAGGGACGTGCCGGCGCTGAAGGATTTGCGCGTGCGCCAGGCTATCTCCATGGCCTTCGACCGACGCTTCATCACCGACAAGCTGCTGCGAGCGGGGCAGCTTCCGACCACCGCCTTCGTGCCTCCGGGGATCGCCGGCTACCTGCCGCCAGGCGTGGCGCGTCCGAAACCCTACTGGGGCGACTGGCCGCTGGCGCGTCGTCAGACCGAGGCGCGCCGGTTTCTGGCGGCTGCGGGCTTCGGTCCGGGACATCCGCTCCGGCTGCAGTTCAAGACCTTCTCCAGCCCGACCAGCCTGCTGCTCGCCGAGTCGCTCACCTCGGACCTCAAGAGCGTCGGCGTCGAGCTTTCTATCCGCCAGGAAGACGGCATCGTGGCCCTGCAATCCTTCGAGATTCGCGACTTCCAGATCGGCGCGGTTGGCTGGATCGCCGACTTCGACGATCCGATGACCTACCTCGGCCTGATGCGCTCGGACACCGGCGCTCAGAACTACGGCGACTTCAAGAAGCCGGCCTACGACGCCCTGCTCGACAAGGCCGACCACGAACCGAATGCCATCGTACGCGCCGGGTACATGGCGCAGGCCGAGCAGATGATCCTGGACGACGCCGACGTCGCGCCGCTGGTCGTCGGGGTGAACCTCAACCTGGTCAATCCGCACATCACCGGCTGGGTCGACAACGACACTGACATCCACCCGATCCGCGACCTGTGTCGCAATGACGCAGCGCCTGGCGGGACCAACCTGGCGCGCTGAACGTTTCGCGTCACGCTTCGCTCACCACATTGAGCTAAGGCCGAGGCTGAAATCCCGGGGGCGGCGATAATGGCGGATTCCGCCGATGCATTGACGCTTGAAGCGCTGGTCGCGTCACCGGAAACGGCGGCCCGGACCCGCCCGCCCGCCCTGTTGGCCTTCGAACCCGAGACCTTCTTCCTGGGCCGCACCGAAGGCGCCGGCGTGCAGCGCGACCCGATCGGCCGCATCGTGCGCCGCTGCCATATCAGCACCGAGGGCGGCTACAGCGCCGCCCAGGGCCTGCTCCGCTTCGACGAGGTGTTCACCTACGACGACGGCGAGGTCGACGTCTGGCGCTGGGTGATGCAGCCCGGGCGCGAAGGCCGCTATGTCGCCGCGGAGATCAAGGCCGGGACCGGAATCGCCGGCGAGCGCCAGGGCGACGACTATGTGATCGCCTTTCGTCGGCCAGTGGGCCGCGCCGCGGGGCCGTTCGCGCCGAGCTTCCGCTCGCGCTTCACCCTGCTCAGTCCGGAACTGGCGCTGAAGCGGGCGAATGTCAGCCTGTTCGGCGTCCCGCTCGGCTCGCTTACCGCCGTACACCGCCGGATTCCGACTTAAACGGCCAGATTCACTACGTTTTTCAGTGAGCGGTTAAGCTGCTTCGCAGGATGCTGGCGTCAGGCGCCCCGTGCGTCGGCGGAGCCTGCGGATGGGCGCGTTCAGCGAGTTCTTCGGGTTCGACGGCCGGCTGAACCGGCTGGGCTACCTTTGGCGGCTCATCGTCTCGACGGTGGCGCTGAGCTTGATCCTGATATTGGGCGGAATAGTTCTGGCGATGGCCCTGCGGCCGCAGGGACTCGCCGGCTTCGAGACCTGGTATGGCCGCCTCGCCGTGACCGTGATTCTGCTTGGCCTGTGGACGAGCTTCGCCCTGGCCTCCCGCCGCCTGCGCGACATCGGGTTCGAACCGACCTACATCGTACCGGTCTATGCCGCGCTCTGGGTGGTCGATGTGGTGCTGCTTGAGCCGCTGGGTCGGCTGCATCCGGACGATCTTGGCGTGCTGACGCATGCCTGGGCGGTCTCGGAGCTGCTGGTCTCGGCCACGCTCGCGCTGTGGCCAGGCAGGGCGCCGCGGGCGCCCGCGCCGGCCGAGTACGCGCCCGCCGAGCCGACCTCCTACATGAACTGGCGCGAGAGCGCCTGAACCACCAGGCCTCGTCGCGGGCGACTTGACCTTCGCCGCGTTCGCCCGCAACACGGCCGCGCCATGAGCGACGAGACCCCACCCGAACTGCTCGAAATGCGCCACTCCATCGACAACATCGATGCGGCGCTGATCCACCTGCTCGCCGAGCGCTTCAAGCAGACCCGCAAGGTCGGCGAACTGAAGGCGCGCCAGGGCCTGCCGCCCGCCGACCCGATGCGCGAAGCCCGGCAGATCGCCCGGCTGCGCTCGCTGGCGGTGACCGCCGACCTCGACCCCGAGTTCGCCGAGAAGTTCCTGAACTTCCTAGTCAAGGAAGTGATCCGCCACCACGAGATCATCGCGGGCGGCGGCACGGTCTAGCGGCGGCCTCGCGCCCCCTCCACCATCCTCCTTCGCCTTCGGCTACGGAGGACGGTCCCCCTCCCCCGTTTCACGGGTGAGCGGCAAAGTGGCTCGATCCAGCTCCTCCACCGCGCAGCGGGGGAGGTGGCGCTCGGCGCGAAGCGACGAGTGACAAGGGGGCGCAAAGCCGCAGCCCGCTCGATTCAAGTCAATCTCAACTCGCTCTGGACCAGCGTCGTCACGCGAAGGTCGCGGCGATCGAGCTTTCGGGGTTCTGCGCGCGGTACACGTAGAGCTGCAAGCCCACGAACAGCGGCGGATTGATCGCCGCGACCAGCAGGCCGCCCGCGCTCGATCCCCACGCTCCGCCTGAGCCCAGGCGCCCCGTGAGCGCCGCCGCCATCCCGACGAGGAAGCCGCCGAGCGCGGCCACGACGATCTCGGCGACAAAGATCAACACGCCAGCGACCAGGAGCGCCAACACCGCGCCGTGCGTCAGGCGCCAGGCCTTGCCGAGGCTGAAGGAACCCGTGTCGGCTGCGTGGAGTGGGACCAGAGCCAGCCGAACGCTGAGGTAGACTAGGCCGATGACGGCGGGAACGAGGATCAGGACGGTCTCCAACGCCGCCGGACCGGAAAACAGCTGACCGATGGCCGCCGTCCGGTCGGAGTCGTTGTTACTTCCCATCCCACGCAGCGCGTCTGATTGCGCGCCCGCCGTCACCAGCACGACGACGAGCCAGACGACGAGAACAAACGCCACCGCCACGCCTAGGATCGCGCCCACCAGCCAGTTCGCGCCAAGCACGCGCCATTCCAGGCCACCCCATTGGAAGCCGCCGGGCCCGGTCGCGTAGGCCGGATCGCCGCCGTGCGCCGCTCGCAACCCGATCCGGTAGAGCGCCCCGATCACGGCCGTGCCGATGACGACGCCCGACGCGATTTGCGGCAGCCCAAGCAGGTTTTCCAGGCCCGGGAACGCGCCCGCGACCGCCAGGGCCGCGGCGACCAGCAGGTTGACGGCCATGATGCCGGTCGCGCCCCGCCAGGCGGTCGGGATGTAGGCGAAGCTCGCGGCTATGGCCTCGCCGACCCGGACATTGGACATGCTGGCTCCCCCTCGCCGGCAAGCCTGCCGCCCCAAGGCGAAGTTTGCAACCGCGGCTCAGGCCGCCTGGGAATCGAAGAACTCGTCCGGGTCCTCGACCTCCAGCAGCTTGCCGCGGCGGATCTCCAGGAAGCGCGTCGCCGCCGTGCGGGTGAAGTAGCGGTCGTGTGAGACGAACAGGCACGCGACCTCGGCCTCGGCGAGCTGGGTCTCCAGGTCTTCCTGGCCCTCGATGTCGAGGTGGTTGGTCGGCTCGTCGAGCAGGTAGAAGTTCGGCCGCTCGGACTTTAGCCTGAGGAACTTCAGCCGCGCCCGCTCGCCGTGGCTCAGGAGCGCGATCGGCTGCTCCATCCGGCGGTGCGGGAAGCCGGCGCGGACCAGGGCCTGGATCGCCTCGCGCTCGCCGATCCCGTCGACCTCGGCCAGGTATTCGATCAGGCTGGAGTCCAGCGGCAAATCAGCCATCGCCTGGTCGAACACCGCGAGCCGCGCGCCGGGATTGAACCGCACCTTGGCCTTGCCGTCATAGTGCGCGTCCTTGGCCGCGAAGGCGGCGGCCAGTTCGGTGAGCAGCGTCGACTTGCCTGCGCCGTTGAGCCCCAGCAACGCGATCCGGTCGCCGGCGCGCACAGCCAGGCGCTCTATGGCGAAGAGGGCGCGGTCGTCCGGCGCCTTCACAGTGACGCCCTCGACGCGCAGCGCCACCTTGGCCTCCATCTCGCCGTCGCCCAGTTCCAGCTTGCGATCGCGGGGGACGTAGACCTTGGTCTTAGCCGTCTCCATCCGCTCGATCCGGCGCTCGACGATCTTGCGCTTCTTGTCGAACATGTCGTTCTTCTGCGCCCAGACCTTGTAGCGGGCGCAGGTCTCCTCCAGCCGGCGGATCTCCTTTTCCTCCAGCGAGCGGCGACGCGCGTCCGCCGTGTCCCGCTCCAGCAGCGCCTGGCGGGCGACCGAGAACGGCGACTTGAAGGCGTGCGCGCCGTCGGCGCGCAGGAATATGGTGCGGCTGGTGACGCGGTTGAGGAACTCGCGGTCGTGCGAGACGATCAGCATCGGCAGCTTGATCACCTCGGTCAGCCAGCGCTCCAGGGTGGCGATATTGGCCAGCACCAGGATGTCGGGATCCTCGAGGATCGCCGCCGAGGCCACCAGCACCAGGCGCTGCCAGCCGCCGGAGAGCGTGGCGAAGGGATTGTCCAGCAGGGCGGGATCCATGCCGATCTCGTCGATCATGACGTCGATGCGCCAGTCCTCGCCCTCCGCGCCGCCGTGCGCCAGGGCCCGCTGCATCACCTCGCGGACGGTCAGCGCGGCGAGGCCGGCTGGCGCCTCCTGCGGCACATAGCCGACCTTGGTGGAGCGCGAGCGGACCAGATGGCCCTCGTCCAGCTCCAGCTCCCCGGCCAGGCACTTCAGCAGCGTCGACTTGCCGGCCCCATTCTCCCCCACCAACGCCGAGCGCGCGTCGTCGAGCAGGAACGAGACGTGCCGAAACACATAGCCCTTGTTGTAGGCGAAACCGGCGTTCTCGACGCCCAGGACGGACCACTTGGCGGACATGGCCGGCTAAGGCGCCCGGCGACGCCCGATCGTCAAGCCTCGAACGCGGCGCTCATGGCGACGGCGCCGTCGCAGCGGACGGCGATGACGGTATTGGGCTCGGCGTCGGCGCGCAGCCGCACCGGCTGGCCGACGAAGATCGGCGCCTGGGCGCGGAAGCTGAAGGCCTTGAGCGGCGCGCCGGCGGTGCGCGTCGCCAGGTCGAACAACTTCGAGGCCGTGAACGGGCCATGGACGACGAGGTCGGGATAGCCTTCTTCCTCCCGCACATAGGCCTGGTCGTAGTGGATGCGGTGGCTGTTGTCGGTGGCGGCGGAATAGCGGAAGAGGTCGACAGTGTTCGGCGCCCAGAGCTCCCCCGCCCCACCGGCGCCGGTGTCGGGGATGGCCGGCGTGGGCGCGCCGGCGTCGCGGTAGACCGTGGTCTGAATCTCCGTGAGTTTGAGCTTGCCGCCTTGGGTCAGTTCACGCGCCGTGTCCATCAGCACCAGCTCGCCGGAACGGCCGGACCGGCGGCGGATATCGCCGATGGTCAAGGTCAGCTCCGCCGGCTCGCCCAGCGCCAGAGGCGCCTCGAACCGCAAGTTCGACGAAGCGAACATCCGGCGCGGCAGGGCGATCGGGGGCAGGAACATCCCACGCTTTGGGTGTCCGTCGGGACCGAGCTGGCCCGGCCCGACCGCGTCGTTGAAATAGGCCCAATGCCCCAGCGGCGGGAACCTGGCCTCGACGTCCAGGTCCGCGCCCATGGCGGCCGCGTAGCGCCGCGCGATCTCGGGATCGAGAATGGCGGCTTGGGTGCGGACGCGGCCGATCCAAGCTTCGAGGTCGTCGCTCGAAACTGTCATCACGCCACCAGCCCCGCGTCGTGCAGCCGACCGATCTCGCCGCCGGACATCCCCAGCAACTCGGCCAGCACCTCGTCGGTGTGCGCCCCCAGCTTCGGCGCCGGCGTCGGCGCGCCGCGAGCCTCGCCGGCGAGGGTCGCGGCCGGGCCGGCGACGGGGTAGTCGAGGCCGCTGGGCTGGGCGGCGCGGCCGAAGACCGGATTGGCGGCGAAGAGGCTGTCGTCCTTCGCCGCCTCGGCCAAGGTGCGGTATTCCGACCAGCAGACGCCCTCGGCCTCGAACGCCGGCGCCAGTTCCTCCGCCGTGCGCGTCCGAAAAGCCGCCTCGAACATCGGATAGAGCCGCGCGCCCTGTTGATAGCGCACCGCCTCGTGCGCCGCGAAGGAGACGCCGAGCTCGGTCTCAAGCGCTTCGATCGCGCTCTCCAGGCCCAGCGTCTTCACCAGCGCCCGCCATTGCCGCGGCGTAATCGCCACCACCATCAGCCGGCGGCCGTCCCTGATCACGAAATCGCGGCCGAAGGCGCCGAAGAGGTCGTTGCCGTGGCGCGGCCGGTCGGCGCCGGCCTGCAGCACCTCGGCCAGCAGGCCGAAGTTGGCGAGCGAGGTCGCCGCGATGTCGGAGAGCGGGATGCGGATTTCGCGGCCGCCCGCGCCGCCGCGCCTGGCCCGCTCGGCCGAGACCAGCGACAGCGCCGCATAGGCGCCGGTGATGAAGTCCCAGGCGGGAAAGGCGTGGTTCACCGGCCGTGGATCGTCGGCGAAGCCGGTCATCCAGGGCACGCCCACAGAGGCGTTGATCGTGTAGTCGAGCGCCGGACGTCCGTCGGCCCAGCCCATCACCCGCACGCAGATCACGTCGTCCCGCAGCGCCTTCAGCCGGTCGTAGGCGAAGAACCCGCCGACCGGGAAGTTGGTGACGAAGAGGCCGCGATCCTCGCCTGGCGCGGCTGCCAGGCGCTGGGCGATCTCGCGCCCCTCGGGCCGGGCGAGATCGATCACCACCGACTTCTTGGCCTTGTTCAGCCCCTCCCAGTAGAGGCTCTCGCCATTGGGGGCGAGCGGCCAGCGGCGGAAGTCCGGGCCGCCGCCGATCTGGTCAATGCGGATCACCTCGGCGCCGAACTGGGCCAGGTAGAGGCCGCAGGTCGGCCCGGCGATGAACGCCGCCGCCTCCACCACGGTGAGGCCCTTGAGGAGATCGTACATGCGCCGCCCGGGTCCTGGTTGCCGGGCGAGACCTAGCACAGCTCACGGGCTCGAGCGCCAGTCCGCCGCTCACCTTCCAGCGCGGAACCGTCTCGACAAGCGGCGATGTCCGCCTCAGAAGAGATGGGCTTTATCGACCATTCTCATAGGGACGCTCATAACGATGGACCGTGTTCTCCCGGAGCCGACGCCGGAGACCCAGCATTTCTGGGACGGCTGCAAGGAAGGCGAACTTCGCCTGCAGCGCTGCGTCGAATGCTCCAAAAGCTACTTCCCCCCCCGCCCGTTCTGCCCCAAG
>Ga0302314_10022632_pt1 | contig 10301 bp, 8 predicted proteins | sample III_Palsa_N2_3_FD_200533 | JGI IMG/M metagenome (GOLD analysis project Ga0302314, IMG submission 200533) | Peat permafrost microbial communities from Stordalen Mire near Abisko, Sweden - III_Palsa_N2_3 | ecosystem: Environmental > Terrestrial > Soil > Palsa > Peat permafrost | place: Sweden... | reverse complement strand
CCTCACTGATCCCGCAACGCGGGCAACACACTTCCGGCATTCTAGTCTCCTTGTTTCGCAATCGCGCCAAGCGGTAGGCCCTCCCTGGGGCGGCGGGGCCTCCATACGCCCGCCTCAGAGAGGATGCGGGCCTCGAAGCATTGGATCTCCCGTGTGAAGTTGTGTCATTGCAACTTCGTCTCTTAGTATTATATCATAGATGATTCGTATTTTCGTCGTAGGATAACACTCGGAATGACTCTGTGGTCCAATCTAACAATGGGCGTTGACAGATATTTGCCCGTATGGTATAGTCCTTGTGTTGGTGAACCAGGTTTTATGAGCTATCAGCGTCCGCAGCCCCGGGGTCCTGGTCAATGCGCCAAATCGAGCGAAAGAGAGCCGGACGCGTCCTCTTTGCAACAAGCCATCGTCTGTTTTGACTCGCATGAAAAGGTTTTACGTTTATTGTGCGGCTGTGTGATTGCTATTATTGCAGTGCTTGCTCCGATCAACAAGTGAATAGAGGTCTGTTGTGAGTAGAAGAACCGGCGCGACAACTTTACAGGACGTAGCCAACGAAGTTGAATGGCGTTCTTGAATCCGCACGGCGTCACGGTCAAAATACCACTGTCTTATCGATCGGAAGCTGGGAGCAGGAAGAGCATCGAATCGTTCAGTTCTGTGATGGCCGGGTCGACGGGATCATCTTTATCGGCCCAATTCTCTCTCCCCAATTTGCTAAATTGGTTGCGCACCACGTCCCCTTTGTCGTCATACACAGCAACTCGCCGCTTGAAGAAGCACAAAACCTGGAATCGGACGACGAGGGCGGGGCGTATCAGATAGTCAAGTATTTTATCGACCAGGGCCACAGGGATATCGTGCATTTCCGGGGTAACGACGGCTTCCGCGGAGCCAATTTACGGCACATAGGGTTTCGGCGCGCCCTTGAAGAAGCTGGATTGCCTTATAGCGACGACCTTGTTTTTCCCGGCCGATTTGAAGCTGCGTCCGGTCGCGAAGCCGCACGTCGACTTTTAGCCAAGGGCCGAGGATCTCTACCCACAGCTATTTTCTGCGCGAACGACAATATTGCCTACGGGTGTATGGAAGTGCTTGGAGAGGCCGGATTGTCGGTGCCTCAAGACATATCAGTGGCCGGGTTCGACGATACCTTGCTCGCCAGAATGACATATCCTCCGCTGACCACGATCCGCCAGCCGGTACGAGAGATGGGGCATCGAGCCGTTGACCTCCTGATGCCGAAAATTAGAAAAGACGACTCTGCCGTTATTGGCGCGGCATTGAACGAAGGGCCGACTCCTCTCAATGCAGATAGGAAGGATTCTTCGCTTGAAGTCTTCCGAGTCGAACTCATCGTACGCGGCTCTGTAGTCCGTCCCGGCTGCGGTAGTTAGTCAGATCTATCCCCACCCCTGGCCTTGTTATAAGAGTAAGAGACAGCGGATTGTTTGAAAGGTGTAAACGATTTTGACAAGCTATATAATTAGGGCCGCCATTGCAGTCGGCGCGACGGTTCCATTGCCGTGGGGCTGTTCAATGTGGACGAACTAGACGGGAGCGTCTCCGTTTCCCTGCACGACCTTGGCCTGAGCGGTCGCTACACCGGCAGGGACCTGTGGCAGCGCAAGAACCTCGGTGTTGTGCCGGACACGCTAACTATATCCGTTCCCGCGCACAGTGCGGTGCTCATTCGCCTGAAGAAGGCGCAATAGGCAACACTCCATTCTGAGCAGCAGCTTTGGAGACAGAGTTCTTCGGGAGGCGCATCCTCGGTAGGCGAACCCCGTAACGTCCGCGTGCACGCGGAATCGGGGCTCGAAGCATTGACTCTCCCATGTGAAGTTGTATCATTTCAGCTTCGTGTTTTGATGCTATATCATAGATGATTCGCGTCTTTTTCATAGGATAACGCTCAAAATAACTCTCCTGTTCAATCTAAAAATGGGTTGACAGAGATTTGCCCGTATGGTATAGTCATTGTATTGGTGAACCTTGTTTTCCATTCCAGCGGTATACCCAACCCATGGGAGCCGGAGAATGGGCCAATTGTCCGGGTGAGAACCGTCTCAGCATACGTTTCGTCTCGCAAGAGACGGTTTTATATAGAAAGGTGATATCTTGAAATGATACGCGAAAAGAAATTTGGTTTTACTCTTATTGAACTGCTCGTCGTGATCGCTATCATAGCGATACTTGCGGCGATCCTCTTCCCCGTTTTCGCTAAAGTTCGCGAGAAGGCCAGGCAAATAAGTTGCGCGTCGAACGAAAGACAGCTAGGATTGGCATTCGCACAATACGTGCAGGACTATGACGAGCGCTATCCATACGCATACAATTGCACCAACGGCGCTTGCTGGGGCGGCGTGACCAATTCCGTCTGGCCTGAAGAAATTTCGTCCTATGTCAAAAGCTATAAGGTCTACGCTTGTCCTGACGACAGCATGGCCGGCATTAACACCTGGCAGGGTACTTCTATCTCCTACGGGACCAACGAACTGATAGGATTTGACTCAATAGGACCAATAACCTTAGGAGTCATGGGGGACCCAACTTGGTCCGGCCATACAAACGGCGGCAGGACGCTTGCGCAGATCGGCTTGCCGACCGACACTATTCTTATGACCGAGCACTGGAGCTCCGACGTATTTTCAGCATATCCGCCAGCACAGCAGGTCTACAACTACTCACATGCCGGTCTGGAAGGAGAATTGTCTGGCGTCAACTGGTGGAGCACTGACGGCTTGGATCCCGATCCCACTCGACCTGCCAATGCAGCTTATCCTAACGGCCCGAATGGCGGCGTAAGCGTTCACTCCAATGGCATGGCAAATTTTCTGTTTTGCGATGGACATATCAAGATGCTACACCCCGTGAGCACCGTCCAGCCCGTTAACATGTGGGACGCATCACGGTCGTAAAATTCACACAGGGCGACTGTCTGCTCGTGCTCGACGTGTGGAATAAAAGAAAGACATTATCGTGACAATGCGAAACCGCAATATCATTGCGCTCTGCCTGATGGTTCTCGGCAGCAGTCAGATACTCATGGGCTGCGGTCCGAAAGCAAGCGATTCCACGACTGCGGAGGAAAAGAAAGCTTTCGCAGGCGGACCGGCACCCCCTGGATATGTAGCGAAAATGATGGCACTGCAAAAGAAGGGGCCAGCTGCGCCTGCGCAGCCTCAGCCACAGGCCAACCAGTAGGGCGGCAATCAGTGATTTGCTCCGTCTCTGCGAATTCGGCTGGCATTCCAAATGCCAGCCGAATCTTCCTTACCTTTCCGACGAAGAATCTGAACGACGCCGATTCTGCGTGACAGAGCGTAGTGGTCAGAAATGGTCCACAACGCGCTTCATGCCCGATCGACGTAGATTTGTCACTTTCGGACTTTGACTGGGCTCACTACACCAAACGTAGTAAGAGAGATTCGATATATGACGATGGAACCAGCAGCGTTCGCTGATGACGGCACGATGCTGAAAAACGTGGCGCAATTGGACCTTGCGCGGGAGATGAAGGTCTCTGAGCAGAGGAGGCCATGGCCGATGGGCCACTTTGCGAGAACTCTTGTCCTATTCGGACTGGTGTCATGCGTGGCTTCGACGCAGATGTCATGCGCGGCGCCGGCGTCTGCGCTGAGCGGTCCGGTGGCCCGCCCGTCCAAGGGCCTGTCGACCGCGACCTGGACGCCGGATAATGGCGACGGTACCTTCACCAATCCTTTATTTTATGACGAGTTTTCAGATCCGGATCTGATCCGCGTCGGCGACTGGTACTACCTGACCGGCACCACCATGCACACCATGCCGGGCCTGCCGATCCTGCGCTCGAAGGACCTGGTCAACTGGGAATTCGTCGCCTATGCCATGGACAAGCTCGACCTCGGCCCGGCTTACCGGCTGGAGGACGGCCTTAGTATCTACGGCCAGGGGATCTGGGCGCCGTGCTTCCGCTACCATGAAGGCAAGTTTTATATCTTCTCGAACGTCAACGGCCAGGCGACCCAGATGTTCACAGCCACCGATCCAAAGGGGCCGTGGACGCGCACGCCGATGAAGCGCAGCTTTCACGACCTGTCCGTCCTGTTCGACGATGACGGCAAGGCCTATGTCGTCTGGGGTCACCAGGACATGCACCTGGCCCAGCTTACGGACGACCTGACCGACATCGTTCCGGGCACCGAGCGTGTCCTGTTCACTGCCGACGCCGGTATGGGCGAGGGAGCGCATTTCTACAAGATCGACGGCAAATACTACATCATCAGCGCCGAATACGCCGGCGGCTTCCGCATGCCGACGGCGCGGGCGGATCATGTGCTAGGCCCCTACGAGGTCAATCGATCGATCAGCTTGCATGAGGACTTCGGCATGGCGTCAAGCATTCGCCTGGGAACGCCCAAGCCGCCGTTCGAGACCTGGGGGCCCGACCCCGCCGCCAAACATAGCCTGGCGATGCACCAGGGGGGCATCATCCATACGCCTGAGGGCGAATGGTGGGGCTTTTCAATGATGGACTTCAATTCCGTCGGCCGGCTGACGGACTTGTCGCCGATCACCTGGAAGGACGGCTGGCCCTATTTCGGCCTGCCGGGTAATGAGGGGCGCACGCCGCGGACCTGGGTGAAGCCGAAGACCGCCACGCCACAGCCGGTGCATGTGCCCTATCGACGCAGCGATGATTTTTCGGCGCCGCAGCTCCAGCCCATATGGCAGTGGAACCATGTTCCGGTCGACGGCAAGTGGTCATTGTCGGAACGGCCGGGCTTCTTGCGGCTTCACGCCCTGCCGGCGACTTCGTTCTACGACGCGCGCGATACACTGACGCAGCGGGCGATAGGGCCGATGTCGACGCCGACCGCTGTCCTCGATGCGTCGAACCTGAAGCCGGGCGACACGGCCGGCCTTGGCCTGCTCAATCTGCCCTATGCGACTTTGGGTGTCGAAAAACTCAGCGACGGACTCGACGTCGTCTTTTATGACCAGCGCCTCGACCAGTCGGTGCGGGTGAAGATGACCGGGACACGCATCTGGCTTCGGGCCGACTGCGATTTTCTCACCGAACGGGCGCGCTTCAGCTATTCGTTCGACGGCATCACCTTTACCCCTATCGGCGACGAGGTCGTGCTGATCTACCAGACCTTCACCTTCCAGGGCGTTCGCTACGGATTGTTCAGTTACAATACGACGGGCGCCGAGGGTGGTTATGCCGATTTCGACAGTATCGACGTCTATCAGCCGCATACCCACGGCCTGATGCGGCCCATTCCGTATGGCCGATCGATCCGGCTGGCGTCGTTTCACGCGACGACCGGACTGGCGGCCATTGGCGGGCTTCTGGCTTCAGGTGTCCCGACGCGGTTCGAGGTCGTCAACCGCCGGTTGGGCCGCGTCGCTCTGCGATCGGGCCGAAGCTATGTCACGGTCGATAAGAATGGAGGGGTGACGCTTGTGGCCGGCCAGTCCGGCACGGCGCAAAACTTCCAATGGATTGAAACGCCGACGGGCGAGCTGGTGCTGATGTCATTGGCCACCAACCGATTCCTGCGCATAGATCCTCAGACTGGGGATATCGTGGCCGATAGTCCGGGCCCCATGCCGGACGACAGCGACGGCACGCGCTTTATCTGGTCGGAATAAATGGAAGAGCAATGCCAGCCGCGCTCTCTTACATCTTACTGGGCCAAACCCGCATTCATCCCCATCATTAGGACTGGAAAGGTAGAATATTGCAACTCACCCGACATCGCTTGGTTCTTGCTATCCGAAGCACCACACTCGCTCTCAATATGATCGTCGCAGGACCACTTACCCTAATGGCCGCGAATGCTGGTAAGCCTGCCGGTACGATCCATCACCGGCTATATGGTCTGATGACGGAGGAGATCAACCACTCCTACGATGGCGGCCTGTATGGGGAGCTCATTCAGAACCGAGCGTTTATGGATGACACGCAGACACCCCGGCACTGGTCCGTCGTGCAGAGCGAGGGAGCGGAAGCGACCATCACTCTTGACCGGGACCATCCCCGGAGCGAGAATCTGCCGGAGAGCCTGCGCCTGGACGTCGGTTCGGCGTCGGCAGACCATCCCGCCGGAGTCGCAAATGACGGCTACTGGGGAATTCCCGTCCGATCGCGGACCCGCTACACAGCCAAGTTCTATGCGCGCGCTAACGCCGGCTATCCCGGCTCAGTGACGCTTGCGATCCAGAGCGAGGACGGCCGGACGATTTACGCCAAGGCACAAGTGACCCCTCCCCTCACGAGTCAGTGGCGGTCCTATACAGCAGCGTTCACTACGGGAAACGTGGTTCCAACGGCGAAGGCGCGCTTCGTTCTCACCGTGGATCGTCCCGGAACCGTCTGGCTCGGCTATGTTTCGCTCTTTCCCCCGACCTGGAAGAACCGTCCGAACGGACTGCGACCGGACCTGATGCAGGCGCTGGTGGATCTAAAACCGGGCTTTTTGCGCTTTCCCGGCGGCAACTATCTGGAAGGCAATACGATCTCGGAGCGCTTTGACTGGAAGAAGACGCTTGGCCCGCCCGAGGATCGCCCCGGCCACCCCTCCCCGTGGGGATATCGCTCGACCGACGGCATGGGGCTGCTGGAGTTCCTAGATTGGTGCGAAGACATGGGCGCCGAACCGCTGCTCGCGGTCTACGCCGGGTACTCGCTGAACGGCGAGCATGTCACCTGCGGGCCTGACCTGGCGCCATATGTGCAGGATGCGCTCGATGAGATCGAGTACGTGACCGGCGATAAGAACACGAAGTGGGGCGCGGTGCGCATCCGCGATGGTCACCCCAAGCCGTTCCCTTTGCACTATGTGGAAATCGGCAACGAGGATAACTTCGACAAGTCGGGAAGCTACGACGGCCGCTACGCGCAGTTCTATGATGCCATCAAGGCCAAGTATCCACAGCTTAAGGTCATCTCCAGTGCGGGAAGCGATCATGTCCCCAGCCGTAAACCGGATGTGGTGGACGAGCACAACTACAGCCCAGCCGCCAGCTTCGAGGGAGTGTTGTCGTCTCACTACGAGGGCTACGAGCGCAAAGGTAGTCCGGAGATCTTTGTAGGAGAATGGGCGGCATTCGAGGATATCGCTCCTTGGGATCAGCAATCGCACGCGCTGCCGCCGACACCAAGCATGAAGGCAGCCCTGGGTGACGCAGCCTGGATGACGGAGATGGAGCGTAACGCCGATCTGGTGGTGATGCAATGCTACGCCCCGCTCATGGTGAACGTGAATCCCGGCGGGCGGCAGTGGCGTCCGGATATGATCGGTTACGATGCGCTTACGACCTTCGGCTCTCCCAGCTACTACGCTTTCCAGATGTTCAGCTGCAATCACGGCGATGAGGTGCTGAAGGCCGCGCTTACGGATGCCGCGCTGCACAGTTCCGTCACTCGGGACAGCAGGACCGGGGCCATCACCGTGAAACTGGTGAATCCGCAGCCGACGCCACAGCCGGTGAAGATCGAGATTCCTGGAGTTACCTCCCTGGCGCCCAACATGACGGCGATCACTCTGGCCGCCGATCCGGCCGACACAAACGCCATCGACACGCCCAAAAAAGTTGTTCCTGTCACGACGAAGGTCCCGAATTTTCAACCAGGCGGCATCTACACGCTTCCCGCCTACTCGATTACCGTCTTAGAGATGAAACAATGAAATCCACCCTACTTGCGTTTGGGGCGACTCTGGCGATTATCCAGGCTGCAACCGCCGACAATCCCGTTATCCAAACTCGACATACCGCCGATCCTGCTCCGATGATTGCGAACGGCAAAGTCTACCTTTATACCGGTCATGACGAAGACAATGCGACGGTGTTCGTTATGAAAGAGTGGCGGTGCTACTCGACAAAGGACATGGTAAATTGGACGGACGAAGGCTCTCCATTGTCGCTGAACGATTTCTCCTGGGCTCAAAGCGACGCCTGGGCCGGTCAAGCGATAGAGCGCAATGGCAAGTTCTACTACTATGTCCCGATGACAGGTAAGGGTTACGGAATGTCCGTGGGAGTTGCTGTGTCCGACAGCCCGACAGGCCCGTTCCATGACCCGCTTGGCCATCCGCTCGTGCATACCGGCTGGGACATCGATCCCACTGTTTACATCGACAACGACGGGCAAGCGTATCTCTATTGGGGCAATCCGCAGCTATTTTACGTTAAGCTCAACAAGGATATGATCTCATACGATCAGAGTGTCGGGATCGTGAAGGTTCCGCTGACGGAAGAGGGCTTTGGAAAGCGCGAGGGAAATAAAGATCGGGCCACGCTCTATGAGGAAGGTCCATGGTTTTATCACCGCGGCAGCCTCTATTATATGGTCTTTGCCGCTAGCGGGGTCCCGGAGACTATCGCTTATTCCACGAGCGCATCGCCAACCGGCCCATGGACCTATCGCGGCATCATTATGCCTAAGGGCTTGCCGAACCTGGCATTTACAAATCACCCAGGCGTCCTCGATTACAAAGGTCATTCGTATTTCTATTATCACAACCAGGACTTGCCCGGCGGGAGCGGGTTCGATCGCTCGGTGTGCATTGAAGAGTTCAAGTACAATCCCGACGGTTCGTTTCCAACCATCCTTCCGACCAAGGAAGGGCCTGCTCCGATCGGCCACCTGAATCCTTACGAGTCGACTAAGGCGGCGACGATTGCATGGGAGACAGGCGTTCAGACTGAAACCAGCGCCGCCGTGGGAGTTTATGTCACCGATATAAACGATGGCGCCTACATCAAAGTGAAAAGTGTAGACTTTGGATCCATGGGTGCAAAGAGTTTCGCGGCTTCTGTCGCCAGCTTGGCGGTTGGGTCTGCAATAGAAGTCCATCTCGACGGGATCGCGGGACCACTGATCGCAACGCTCGCCGTTCCGGACACTGGCGGCCTGGACCGGTGGAAGGTCCCGACGGCCTCCGTATCGGGAGCAAAAGGGATACACGACGTGTTTTTCGTTTTCAAGGGCAGCCAAGGCGAGAAGAGCTTTAACTTCTTGTCATGGAAATTCCGGAAATTGTCTCCCTAACGCTGGTATACAACGAGTTCTGCTCGAAACTCAGGTCATTTTATAGAAAAACAAATTATGAACACTTCACTGCTGTGCTTTGCGGCGCTTTCCCTGACAATCCTAGCTGTGGCGCCGATTTCGCACGCTCTGGGGTCTGACTCAACCAAGAAGGCACAGAATCCTATCCTTTGGGCAGACGTACCCGATATTGCGATCATACGTGTTGGCGACACCTACTACATGAGCAGCACCACGATGCATATGTCTCCCGGGCTGCCGATCATGAAGTCCAAAGACCTGGTGAACTGGAAGATCGCCAGCTATGCCTATGAAACGCTAGCGGACACGGACGAACTCAACCTGAAAGACGGAAAGAACGACTACGGTAAGGGCTCCTGGGCCAGCAGCCTGCGCTACCATAACGGAACGTTTTACGCCACGACGTTCTCCCTTACCACCAAAAAGACATACATCTACAGCACAAAGAACCCCAATAAGACTCCGTGGAAGGCAACCTCGTTCACGCCATTGTTCGGTGACCACTCCCTGTTCTTTGATGATGACGGTCGTGTTTACATGGTCTCCGGTAACGAGGGCAACATGCGGGTGACCGAGTTAAATTCGGATCTTACCGGCGTCAAGCCGGGTGGGGTGGATCAGGTAATTATCCACCATGCAAGCGAAGTGGCTGGAGGTACGGTTGGTTTGCAGGCGGAAGGCTCGCAAATGTTCAAGATCAACAGCAAATATTACCTCTGTAATATTACATGGCCGCAGAGAGACATGCGTACTGAGATCATCCACCGGGCAGACACGCTCACCGGTCCGTATGAAGGCAGAGTAATGTTTCATTACGAGGGTGTCGCACAAGGGGGGCTGATCGATACGCCGAAGGGAGAGTGGTATGCCTATCTGTTCCAGGATCATGGGGCGGTCGGTCGCACTCCCTTTCTCGTTCCGATGAAGTGGGTGGATGGTTGGCCCGTCCTGGGCGAAAATGGCAAGGCTCCCGAGACCCTCAACATCCCGGCGAAGCTTGGCGTTTCCGGTATCGTGGCCTCCGACGAGTTCAATCGGAAGCCCGGCGACCGCCCTCTGCCCCTGGTGTGGCAGTGGAACCACAATCCAGACAACGCCAACTGGTCGCTCACGGCGCATCCCGGCAGCCTGCGCTTGACCACCGGGCGCGTGGACCCGGAGTTGACCCAGGCTCGCAATACGCTCACCCAGCGCACCTTCGGACCCGAAAGTTCGGCTACGACCGCCATCGACG
>Ga0302314_10022631_pt1 | contig 10301 bp, 10 predicted proteins | sample III_Palsa_N2_3_FD_200533 | JGI IMG/M metagenome (GOLD analysis project Ga0302314, IMG submission 200533) | Peat permafrost microbial communities from Stordalen Mire near Abisko, Sweden - III_Palsa_N2_3 | ecosystem: Environmental > Terrestrial > Soil > Palsa > Peat permafrost | place: Sweden... | reverse complement strand
CTCATGTTCTCGACGATGCCCAGAATCGGCACCTGGGTCTTGCGGAACATGGCGAGGCCCTTGCGCGCGTCGATCAGCGCGATGTCCTGCGGCGTGGAGACGATCACCGCGCCCTTCAGCGGCAGACGCTGCGCGATGGTGAGTTGCGCGTCGCCCGTGCCCGGCGGCATGTCGATCACCAGCACGTCGAGCGGCGCCCAGGCGACGTCGTTCATCATTTGCGTCAGCGCGCTCTGCACCATCGGCCCGCGCCAGATCATCGGCTCGTCTTCCTTGACGAGAAATCCCATCGACATCGCCTTGATGCCGAATTTTTCGATCGGCTTCAGTTTGTGCCCGTCGCTTTCCGGTTTTTCCGTGATGGCGAGCAGGCGCGGCACCGACGGGCCGTAGATATCGGCGTCGAGCAATCCGACTTTCAATCCGAGTTTCGATAAGCCAAGCGCGAGATTGACCGCGACGGTCGATTTGCCGACGCCGCCCTTGCCGCTGGCCACCGCGATCACCGCGGCCACGCCCGCGATGCCGGCCGTGGGCTGGGCCGGCGCATGGCGCGCCGGCGCCGGCTCGCTGTGGGCGGTGAGCACGGCGGTCACCGAGAGCACGCCGGGCAGGGCAGAGACCGCGTCCTCCGCCGCCTTGCGCAACGGTTCGGCGGCGCGCCCGCGCGCGGCCGGCACTTCCAGCGCGAAGCCGACATGGCCGTCGCGCAGCACCAGCCCCTGGACCAGGCCCGCCTCGACCACGCTCCTGCCGCTGTCGGGATCGACGATTCGGCCGAGCGCGGCGAGGATGTCTTCGCGGCTTGCCATTGGTTTCCTCTCGCGTTGCACCTATAACCGCGCCGGCGCCCTAAACCAAGAAACGACGACCAACAAAGCGATGCCCTGGAACAATCAGAACGGCAATAATGGCGGACCGTGGGGTCGCGGGCCTTCGTCCGGCGGCGGCGGCGGACCGCCCGATCTCGAGGAATTGCTGCGCCGCGCGCGCCTTCGCTGGCGCAATATGCTTCCCGGCGGCGAGATGACCCTGGGCGGGATTTTGCTCGCCGTGGTGGTTCTCGTCGGGTTGTGGCTCGCCAGCGGAATCTACATCGTGCATCCCCAGGAGCAGGGCGTGGTGCTGCGTTTCGGCGCCTTCAGCGAACGCACCAGCTCCGGCCTGCATTACCATCTGCCCTGGCCGATCGAGACCGCCTACACGCCCGACGTCAAAAGCGTGCGCCAGATCAGCATCGGCTACCATCCGCGCGACGCCTCCGACAGCGGCGAGGAAGACCCCAACGAAAGCCTGATGCTCACCGGCGACGAGAACATCATCGACGTCAACTTCACGATCTATTGGGTGATCAAGGACGCGCCGGCCTTCCTGTTCAACGTCGCCAATCCCGACGATGCGCCCGACGCCACCATCAAGGCGGTGGCCGAGAGCGCGATGCGCGAAGTCGTCGGCCAGAACCAGATCGATCCCATCCTCACCCAGGACCGCGCGCCCATCGAGGTGCAGGTGCGCGATCTGATGCAGCAGACGCTGGATTCCTACGGCGCCGGCGTCGCCATCACCCAGGTCAAGATGCAGAAGGCCGACATCCCACCCGAGGTGATCGACGCTTACCGCGATGTGCAGGCGGCGCGCGCCGACCAGGAGCGCATGCGCAACGAGGCCGAGGCCTATGCCAACAAGATCATCCCCGAGGCGCGCGGCAGCGCCGCCAAGATCGTGCAGGACGCGCAAGGCTACAAGCAGCGCGTGATCGCGGAAGCCAGCGGCGAGGCGCAACGCTTCCTGCTGGTCTATCAGGAATACAAGGCCGCGCCCGAAGTCACCCGCAAGCGCATCTATCTGGAAACCATGAGCCAGGTGCTGGGCGGCGCCAACAAGGTGATCATGGACGACAGCGCCAACCGCGGCGTGGTGCCCTATCTGCCGCTGCCGGGCCTCGCGCCGAAGGCGAAGGGCACGCCATGAGAACCCGGCTCTCTTTGCTCGCCGCAGCGCTCGTCGCAGCCGCCGCCCTGCTGGTCGCGTCGTTCTGCCTGTTCACCGTCAACCAGATGCAGGTCGCCCTCGTCGTCCAATTCGGCGCGCCGCAGGCGGTGATCGTCGATCCCGGCCTGCACACCAAGCTGCCCTGGCAGACGGTCTATCTGTTCGACAAGCGATTGCTCATCCTCGACGCCGCGGCCGAGGAAGTCATCACCGAGGACAAGAAGCGCCTGGTGGTCGACGCCTTCGCGCGCTGGCGCATCGTCGATCCGCTGCGCTTCTATCAAACGCTGCTCGACGAGGACACCGCCTCGTTCCGCCTCACGCCCATCCTGTCGTCCAACGTGCGCCGCGTGCTGGGCTCGCAGAGCTTCGCCGCCGTGCTCTCGGTGCAGCGCGCCGCGTTGATGCACGACATCCGCGACGACATGAACAACGACGCCGACGGCTTCGGCATCAAGATCGTCGACGTGCGCATCCGTAGAGCCGATCTGCCGCTGCAGAACAGCCAGGCGGTCTATGGCCGCATGCAGCAGGAGCGCAAGCGCGAGGCCAACGAGTTCCGCGCCGAGGGCTCGGAGATCTCGCAGAGCGTGAAGGCGCGCGCCGAGCGCGAGGCGACCGTGCTGATCGCGGAAGCCACGCGCGAATCCGAAATCCTGCGCGGCCAGGGCGACGCGGAGAAAACCAAAACGCTGGGCGCAGCCTACGGCCAGGATCCGGATTTCTTCGCCTTTTACCGTTCGATGCAGGCCTATCAAGACGCGCTGCCAGGGAACAACACGACATTGGTGTTGTCGCCCAACAGCGAGTTCTTCAAATATTTCGGCGAGAGCGGCGCGGGGCAGAAGAAGTAGCGTCCCACATCGTCATGGCCGGGCATGACGCGTTCCCTTTTTGTGCCGTATTTTCCACATCGCGGCGGTCCGGCAACGCCGAACCGCAAAAAACGTCGCAGTCCGCGATTAACCGCCCCTTGTCTGGCGCCGGTCATACTATATTTCCGGATAGCGGCGCGGATGCGCGCTTTGAGGATATGGGCAATGGGTTCGTTCGCGTTTCTGCGTCGCTTCATTCACGCGCTGGCAGCGGGAGCCTTCGCGCTGGCGTTGCCGGCGGCGCTACCGTCCTCGGCCGCGATGGCGCGCGGCGCACCGGATTCCTTCGCCGATCTCGCGGGCCAGCTCCTGCCCACCGTGGTCAACATCGCCACCACCGAAACCCTCAAGCCCAATGCCGACGCGTCGGCGGCGCTTCCCGACCTGCCGCCGGATTCCCAGCTGCAGCAATTGTTCAAGGGGTTGCTCGACCAGGGCAAGAACGTGCCGCGCCACGTGATCTCGCTGGGCTCGGGCTTCGTCATCGATCCCTCCGGCCTGATCGTCACCAACGATCACGTCATCGATCAGGCCGAGCAGATCACCGTCACGCTCAATGACGGCACCAGTCTGCCCGCCAAGGTGGTGGGCCGCGACGAGAAGACCGACATCGCGCTGCTGCGTGTGAAACCCGTCAAGCCGCTGCCCTCCGCCCATTTCGGCGATTCCAACCGCCCGCGCGTCGGCGATTGGGTGGTGGCGATCGGCAATCCCTTCGGGCTGGGCTCGACGGTGACGGCCGGCATCGTCTCGGCGCGCAATCGCGACATCGCGGCCGGGCCCTATGACGATTTCATCCAGACCGACGCGCCGATCAACCGCGGCAATTCCGGCGGCCCGCTGTTCGACATGGACGGCAACGTCGTCGGCATCAATTCGGTCATCTATTCGCCCAGCGGCGGCTCGGTCGGCATCGGTTTCGCCATTCCGTCCAACATGGCGCGCGAAGTGGTCGACCAGATCGAGAAATACGGCGCCACGCGGCGCGGCTGGATCGGCGTGCGCATCCAGGCCGTCACCGACGACCTCGCCGAAAGCATGGGTCTTTCCGCCAACTCCGGCGCGCTCGTCGCCGCGGTGACGCCCAGCGGTCCCGCCGCCAAGGCCGGCCTGCAATCCGGCGACGTGATCGTGGGCTTCGACGGCAAGCCGGTGCCGGATTCGCGCAGCCTGCCGCGCATGGTCGCCGACACCGCGATCGGCAAGACGACCTCGATCGAATATATGCGCGCCGGCCAGAAGCAGAGCGCGCATATCATGGTGGCGCGTCTCGAGGACCAGGACGACGCGGCGCCTGCCAAACCCGGGCCTGCGGCGGCGCCGAAATCCGGCTCGAAGCTTTCGGAGCTCGGCTTCTCGCTCGGCGCGCTCGACGCGGCGGCCCGCGCCAAGTTCCATGTCGGCGCCGACGTGCAGGGCGTGGTGGTCACCGACATCGATCCCGCCAGCCAGGCCAGCGACAAGAATTTCCGCCCCGGCGATGTGATCGAGCAGGTGCAGAACCAGGCCGTCCGCACGCCCGACGACGTGGCGCGCAAGGTCGATGCCGATGCGCGGGCCGGCCGCAAGGTCGAGCTGATGCTTGTCAACCGCGACGGCGACTCGACCTATGTCGCGATGCGGCTCGACGGGACGGGGTGAGCGGGTTGACAAGTTATGTGGAATATCACATAATTGACGCTGCTTGACGGACCTAAGCGCCTGCACTGGCGCGGAAGCGCGAAGGCGGATTTCGAAGCCTTTCCCAGGACCGTTCAGCGGGAAATGGGTTATGCCCTTTTTCTGTCGCAAATGGGCGAGCGCCATTTCGCGATGGCGAAAACGCTGAAGGGGTTTCACGGCGCCGCGGTCGTGGAGTTGAGGGAAAGTGACGGCGGCAGTGCCTATCGCGCAATATATACCGTCCAATACGCTGATGCTGTCTATGTGCTTCATGCGTTCCAGAAGAAATCCAAGCGGGGAATCGCCACGCCGAAACGAGAGATGGAACTCATCGAGCGGCGGTTGAAGGAATTGGAAAGAGAACGCGAACGATGAGAAAGACGCATCCGTCGAAAGACCCGCAACGCAATGTCTGGCTGCAGCTCGGCTTTGCCGACGCGGAAACGCATTATTTGAAAGCCGATCTGGTGCTACGGTTGGATCGAACCATCAAGGCCCATGGTCTCAGTCAGGCCGCGGCGGCGCATCGCATCGGCACCACGCAACCGGAATTGTCGAAGATTTTGGGCGGCAAGTTCTCCGAAGTCTCGCTGGAACGTCTGATGCGGTTCCTCGCGGCGCTCGGTCATCGCGTCGAGATCAAGATCGGCACCGTGGGCAAGACGGGCGCCATCACCATCAGCAACGCACGCCGCCGCGCCGCTTGACTATTTCAGCACGATCTCGTCGTCGCGGTAGCCTTGAAGATAAAGCAGCGCGGTGAGATCGGAATGGTCGATGCGCGCGGCGGCCGCTTCGGCGACGATCGGCTTGGCGTGGTATGCGACGCCCAGACCGGCGCGGGCGATCATCGCAAGATCGTTGGCGCCGTCGCCCACCGCCAGCGTATCGGCGAAATCGATCCCGAGTTTTTTCACGTCATATTCCAGCGCGGCCAGCTTCGCCGCGCGTCCGAGAATCGGCTCGGCGACCTCGCCGGTGAGAACCTTGCCGTCGTCGAGCAGGATATTCGCCTGATGCTCGTCGAAGCCGGCCTCTTTCGCCACGCGGCTGGTGAAATAGGTGAAGCCGCCGGACACCAGCAGCGTGCGCGCGCCATGGGCCTTCATCGTCGCCACCAATTCCTTGGCGCCGGGATTGAGACGGACACGTTCGTGATAGGTCCGCTCCAGTGCTGCGAGCGGCAGGCCCTTGAGCATGGCGACGCGCTGGCGTAGCGCCGCCTCGAATTCGATCTCGCCCTTCATCGCACGTTCGGTGATCGCTGCGATTTGCGGCTTCAGCCCGGCCATGTCGGCCAGCTCGTCCAGGCATTCGCAGCCGATGATGGTGGAATCCATGTCGGCGATGAGAAGCCGCTTGCGCCGGTTCTCGGCCGGCACGACATTGATGTCGAAGCCGCGCCCGACATTGAAGCCGCGCGCCGCGTCGCGCACCCTGGCGAAGTCGCCGTCGAAGCCGATCTCGAAGGCGCGCCCCTTCGCCAGCACGACCGGCACGCCGTTATCGGGCAGATAGGTCGTCGGGAAAGCCGCGAGCGCTTGTGGGCCTGTGACGTTCAGGATGCCGCGCGGCATGTCAGCTGCGCCGCCGGAACTGGCTGTTGTAGACCGCCTCGATATGGTCGCGGCGCCGGCTCAGCCGCTCGACATCGCCAACCAGCCCGCGCATCCGTGCGATGTCGATGGCGCGGCCGAGATTGTAATGGGCGTCGTCGAAGCAGTCCTTCACGCTGGTGTCGCGCACGTCATACATCGCGCCATAGGCCTCTTCCGCCAGCGCCTCGAACCGTGCGATCTCTTTGGTGTCGTTCAAGGGTTTCGCGCTCGTGACCATCGACGCCGTGCTTATCGCAGGGCCCACCGCAAGCGGCAAGTCGCAGCTCGCGCTGGCGCTGGCGCTGCGCATCGGCGGCGCGGTGATCAACGCCGATTCGATGCAGGTTTATGCCGAGCCGCGCATCCTGACTGCGCGGCCGTCCGATGCCGAGATCGCGCGCGCGCCTCATTTGCTCTACGGCCATGTCAGCGTGCACGAGCCCTATTCCGTCGGGCGTTACCAGATCGATGCGGCGGCCGCGCTGGCGCAAGCCCGCGCGACGGACCGCACGCCCATCTTCGTCGGCGGAACCGGGATGTATTTCGGCGCGCTGACCGACGGCATCGCCGAAATGCCGCCGGTTCCCGCCGCGATCCGCGCAGCCACGGCGCAACGGCGCGCCGAACTCGGGCCCGAAGCCTTCTTCGCCGAACTTGCCGCGCGCGATCCGCAGACCGCGGCGAAGCTGCGCGCTTCCGACACGCAACGCAGCTTGCGCGCCTATGAAGTGCTTGAGGCGACCGGCCGCCCGCTTGCCTGGTGGCAAACGCAGATGGGCAAACCCGTGCTGGCGGGGCTGACACTCGCCCGCCTCGTGCTCTCGCCGCCGCGCGCCGAGCTGAACGCGCGCATCGACGCGCGTTTCGACGCGATGCTGGAAGCCGGCGCGTTGGAAGAGGCAGCCCGGCTCGCCGACCTCGATCCCGCACTTCCCGCCGCCAAAATCCTCGGCCGTCGCGAATTGCTGGCGGTGCGAGCGGGAACGATGACGTTGGAAGACGCCGCGCGCCTCGCCAAGATCGCCACTCGCCAATACGCCAAGCGTCAGATGACGTGGTTTCGGGGGCGGATGAAGGAATGGGAGTGGGTCGAAGGAAATGGCGAAGTGATCCTGAAGAAGCTCGCGCCATTCTCTGATACAACGCGCGACCATCGCTGACGGATTGCAAATGCAAACCTACTTCACCCGCGACGCCGATCTCGCTCTCATCCGAAGCAAGCGCATCGCCATCATCGGTTACGGCAATCAGGGCCACGCCCATGCGCTGAACCTGCGCGACAGCGGCGTGAGCGACATCGTCATCGGCGCGCGGCCGGGTGCGAGCGCGGAGCGTGCGAAGGCGGATGGCTTCGCGGTCATGGACAATGCGCAAGCCGCGAAGGACGCCGACATCGTCGTGATGGGCGCGCCGGACGAATTGCTGCCGGAGATCTATGCGCGCGATCTGGCGCCGCACATGAAACAGGGCGCGGCGCTGCTGTTCATCCATGGCTTCGCGCTGCATTTCGGCTTCATCGAACCGCGCGCCGATCTCGACGTCATCATGGTCGCGCCGGCCGGACCGGGCACCGCGTTGCGCGCCAATTTTGTCAAAGGCGACGGCTATATCGGGCTGATCGCGATCCATCGCGACACGAGCGGGCAGGCGAAGCCGCTCGCGCTCGCTTATGGCGCGGCGATCGGTTGCGGCGCCGGCATGATCGAGACGAATTTCAAGGACGAGACCGAGACCGATCTGTTCGGCGAGCAGGCGGTGTTGTGCGGCGGCGTGGCGGAACTTTCGCGCGCGGCGTTCGACACGCTGGTCGGCGCGGGCTACGCGCCGGAACTCGCTTATCTCGAATGCCTGCACCAGCTCAAATTGCTGGTCGATCTGATGCAAACGCGCGGGCCGTCCGGCATGTATGAGGCGATCTCCAACACGGCGGAATATGGCGCGCATCGTAGCGGCCCGCGAATCATCGATGCCGAGACGCGGGCGGAAATGGAGCGCGTTCTCGCCGACGTGCAATCCGGCCGCTTCGCGCGGGAATTCATGGCCGACAGCAAGGCCGGCGGAGCGGAACTGGCCAAGTTGCGCGCCGCGGCCTCCGCGCATCCCATCGAGGAAGTGGGCCGGCGCTTACGTGCGATGATGCCGTGGCTGCCCAAGGATTAAGTTGCGTTACCCCTACGGAGCGATTACGCTTTGGTAATCAAGCATTTGGCTCCGGGGGCCGCTGATTATGGCGCAAAAAAAGCGCTTCTGCCTGATCTTGGTGAAGCCGTCGCACTACGACGACAGCGGCTATGTCATCCAATGGTACCGCTCGGCGATCCCGTCAAACTCGCTGGCCGCCGTCTATGGGCTGGCCGACGATTGCGCGCGCCGCGGCGTGCTGGGCGACGATGTCGAACTCCAGATCCACGCGCTGGACGAAACCAACACCCAAATCCGCCCAGAGAAGATCGCGGCTCTGATCGAAGCGGCCGACATGGGCATGGTGATGCTGGTCGGCGTGCAGTCCAACCAGTTTCCCCGTGCCCTCGACATCGCGCGGCCGTTGCGCGCGCGCGGCATCCAGGTCGGCGTCGGCGGCTTCCACGTCTCCGGCACGATCAGCATGCTCGCCGGCAAGGACGCCGGCCTCGACGAAGCCAAGGCGATGGGCCTCTCGCTGTTCGCCGGCGAGGCGGAAGAGGGCCGGCTCGACGAGGTGCTGCGCGACGCGGCGGCGGGCAGCCTCAAGCCGCTCTACAATTTCATGGACGACCTGCCGTCGATCGAAGGCGCGCCGATCCCGATCCTGGTCGCCAACCGCGTGATGCGCACCGCCGGTGGCGTGACGAGCTTCGACGCGGGCCGCGGCTGCCCGTATCAATGTTCATTCTGCACCATCATCAACGTGCAGGGCCGCAAATCGCGCCGCCGCTCGCCGGCCGACATCGAGCAGATCGTGCGCGCCAATGCGGCGCAGGGCCTGCACAGCTTCTTCATCACCGACGACAATTTCGCCCGCAACAAGGATTGGGAGGCGATCCTCGACCGCCTGATCATGCTGCGCGAGGTCGAGAAGATGAAGATCAGCGTCATCATCCAGGTCGATACGCTGTGCCACCGCATCCCGAACTTCATCGACAAATGCGCCCGCGCCGGCGTCAAGCGCGTCTTCATCGGTCTGGAGAACATCAATCCCGACAATCTGATGGGCGCCAAGAAGCGGCAGAACAAGATCACCGAATACCGAAAGATGCTGCTCGCCTGGAAGCACGCGCGCATCCTCACTTATGCGGGATATATATTGGGCTTTCCGGCCGACACGCTGGAATCGATCCTGCACGACATCGACGTGATCAAGCGCGAACTGCCGGTCGATCTCTTGGAGTTCTTCTACCTCACGCCGCTGCCGGGCTCGGAAGATCATCTGAAGCTGGTGAAGGCCGATGTGCCCCTCGATCCCGATCTGAACAAATACGATCTCAACCACATCGCCACCGCCCACCCGCGCATGTCGCCAGGCGAATGGAACACCGCCTACCGCATGGCCTGGGAGCGCTATTACACGACCGACCACATCCGCACGATCATGAAGCGCACCGCGGCGACGCGCGGCAATGTCAGCAACGCGCTGTTCCTGATCACCTGGTTCACCGGCAGCATCAAGATCGAGAAGATCCATCCGCTGGAAAGCGGCTTGCTGCGCCGCCGCTTCCGCCGCGCCCGCCGTCCGGGCTTTCCGGTCGTGCCGGCCTGGCGCTTCTATCCGGGCTATTACGCCGAGACGCTGGCCAAGATCGCGCGCTGGGCGATGCTCTATGTCAGCCTGCGCCGCATGTATCTCGCCATCCGCCGCGATCCGAAACGCTTCGACTACACCGACATCGCGCTCACGCCGGTGACGGACGAGGAAGAGGATCGCGAGCTGTTCCAGTCCGGTGCGGCGCAAGCCTATCTGAGCCAGCAGCACCGGCTCGAGCGCGTGCGCGAAGGCGGCAAGGTCGAAGCGGCGGAATAGAAAGGCCGATTCGCGCCTGCACATTCGGCGCTTTTCGGCCACGCAGAAATGCAACCTCCGGTTGACAGCGTGACGCTCCTGGGCTAGTTTCGGCGCAATCCCCCGAATCACGTCCGAACTTATCCTCCCCCGCTTGCGGGGGAGGTGCCGAGCGTAGCGAAGGCGGAGGGGGGAAGT
>Ga0302314_10022630_pt1 | contig 10301 bp, 15 predicted proteins | sample III_Palsa_N2_3_FD_200533 | JGI IMG/M metagenome (GOLD analysis project Ga0302314, IMG submission 200533) | Peat permafrost microbial communities from Stordalen Mire near Abisko, Sweden - III_Palsa_N2_3 | ecosystem: Environmental > Terrestrial > Soil > Palsa > Peat permafrost | place: Sweden... | reverse complement strand
ATCTATGTGGCGTGTAGCACAGGGGTTCCGCGGGTTGGCGCCGATCAGAGCGAGTGCTGCGCGGGACCGTGGAACCACGCGCACGTTCGGGATGATCCTCTGCGTTTTTCTTTGGGGCTGGCGGCCGCATTGTGCGGGAAGGGGCGGGAGCCGGTAAGCTAATCGGGACGTCCGGGGGCGCGTGCGTGAACGCCGACGGGTCGCGCGGGTGTAGCTCAATGGTAGAGCTCCAGCCTTCCAAGCTGGTCATGCGGGTTCGATTCCCGTCACCCGCTCCACGTCAGTTAGGTTTTTCGTTTCTAAGTTCGGATTGATACCCTTACGCCCTGCCTGGCGTCGACCATTGCCATCGACTGCCGTGATTCAGCTTTTCGAGCGCACAATTCGCTAGTGGTTACGTGACGATGTAGCATGCGGCTAGCCGCATCCGTCTACCAGATTTTCTACCGACCCCGACATATGAAACCGGCCGTAAACCACCGGATCCTTGTACCGCCGCATGTCCTCGGGCCGGGCTTGAGATGGGCGGTCCAGCCTCCTCGGCTGGTCATGCGGGTTCGATCCGGCCAGAGGATGCGGCAGCCCACCGGACGTTGGCCACTGCGACTCCCTGGGCAGTCGCCCTGACCTTGAGTACGACGAACCGACGGCTGAGGACGGCACCCGAAGCCGCCGATGCCGAGGCTTGTGTCAACGGCTTCTGAAAACTGGTGACCCAGCACCGGGTCCAGAACTTCTGCTGGTATGAGTTCCCGGTGAAGTGGATGACCGGCCCCGACGGCCACGCGCGGGTCGTCGCCTCGCTGGCTCGCGCGTTTGACCTGCTGCAGATGCCGCGCTATGCCGCCATCTGCCGGTCGGCGGCGACGCGCGACATCCTGGCCGCCTACCAGACAGGAACCGGGAAGGGGAAGGCCGCCTTCCGCCGCGCCGTCACCAAGTCCGGCATCACCCCGCCTGACCTGCCCGGACTCACCTGGGGCGCGGGCGAGCCCGACATCAGCTGGGCCATCTCCCGCACCGCCAACCTTTGCCGCGCACTCGACCTGCTCACCCCGGGCAGCGACTGGCCAGACCGCCGCTACCAGCTCACCCCCATCGGCACCGCGACTGCCTTGGAAGCACTGCGCGCTCACGCCACCGGACCCCGAACCCTCACCTAAACGCCCAGCGGGATACCGCCGTCTGCTCCGTACCGGTCGCCTCGGCGAAACCGACGACCGTGCGCAATGGTCCGCGCAGCTGTGATCACCAGTTTGTCAGCCACAGCATGGCGGCAACGTCGTGGCTCATGATCGGCGCAAGCGGGTCAGTATGGTCGGTCGGGATGTGTCTGGTTGTACGCGCTCATGGCCTGTCCGGGAATGCTGCCGTCGGTGCCGATCTGGAAGCCGTTGGCGGCCGCCCATTCCCTGACCTCGGACGTGCCGGCCTGCCATCGGGTGGCGGTGATCTGGTCCCGGGGCTGGCGTGCCCGGGCGATCCGGATCGCTTCGGCGATGAGGTCGGCGGCGCGGCGTGTTCGCTTCATGGCGAGCTCGGTGAACACGGCGGTGGTGAGTTGATCGACGGTGCGGCCGGGTTGCCGGCCTTCGAGCGCTCGCACGGTCTCGGTGAGTTCTTCCAGGCTGTAGGCCAGGACCGGGTTGTCGAAAAGGCCGTGCTGTGGGCCTGACGGGCGCGGTGGCATGCGGATACGGTAACCGGGGCCGGCGCGTGGTGCCGCCAAATTGGGGGCTGCTGCCCTGCGGCTCAGGGTTATGAGATGCCCGGGATCCAGGGACGGCACGACCGCGACTGCTGGCGAGAGTGCCGACCTCGCTACGCTCCAGCTGGCCTCGGTCCAAAACCTCGCCGTCGTCCTGAACCGGATGAGGCGGCGATCCGTTGGGCTGAATGGGAGGAACCGACATTGGCTGCCGGCATTGGGTAGTGACGGGTGCGGATCGATCGGTCGGACGGCGGCGACGATCGTCTCGACACCGCTGACGCGCCCCGGGTGCACGGGGCCGACGCAGCCGGGGCGCTAAGCCGGGCCGGGACGTCGCGGACAATGACGCCGTCGCCGGATCGGAAACGGGGACCGCGATCCGGGTGGCCCGCGCCCTGGAGTACCGGGCCACCGTGGAGGCCGTCGGCCGCGCCTACGCCATCGACAAGGGCTGCGCGCGGGTGCGGGAGATCGAGGAGAAGACCGTCACCCCGGCCATGCGCCGCATCGAAGCCGAAGACCCCGACCGCCACCTGACTGGCCTGGATCACCGCCTCAAGGGAAAGGACAGGCTCGCCGAGAAGATCGAGTCTGACGTGAGGAAATGGGGCGTGACGGCAGAGCAGGCGTTCGCCAATATCAAGGACGCGATCCGCTACACGATCGAGTACCCCGACGATCGCTACACCGACGGCGTACTAATGGATTGCCAGCGCATAGAGGACGCGGGGTTCGAACTTGCCGAACGCCGGAACTCATGGGATGGAGATCAGTACAAAGGGATCAACAGCCGATGGCGGGTATCCGAGAACGACCAACTGTTCGAGGTTCAGTTCCACACGAGAGCCAGCTTTGAGGCCAAGCAGCAGACCCACGCCGCCTATGAGCAGCTGCGGACGCTGCCGGAGGATCACGAAGACATCCACAGATTGCGCGACTACCAGCGAGAGATAACCGCCAAGGTTCCGGTTCCACCTAGCGCATTGGATATTCCGAACTACCCGTAGGAGCACGTCATGCCGACGAAGGTAACCTACTACGCGATCGTCAACGACTACAGCAGCCGCGACGAACCTGGCGGAGTCCTCCGGCGGGTCGAAGACGGGAACGCAGAGTACGACGAGCAGTTCGGGCACGACCTTGAATGGACCCAGACTCCGCTTCTGTACTCCTTCGAACGCGGCAACCTCGACAACCAGCTCTACAAAATCACCGAGGAGGAAGCGGATCGGATCGTCGAGCGCATCCGACGCTCCGTGACTGGACAACCGACCTGAAAGCGCCCGGCTCGACTGCGGCTCTCCTCAGCCTCCCGCACGCCGCAGGGATCTGGTCCGCAGGGCTGCCTGGTAGGCCTCGCCTGGCAACCTGGCCGCACCGGGCGCGGGCCACCAGCGATCCCGGCCGGACGTGAACGGGTACCAGCGGCCATCGGGTCCCAGCCGGATCTGCACGCCGGCACCGGAATCGCTGACCATTCCCTGGCCGGCCACCAGTTCACCGATGGCGACGGCGATCCCGCCGGTTCCGCCGTGCCGGTAGGCGAGCACCAGCCACCGCAGCTCCTCCTCCGGCCAGCCGGTCAGGCGTGCCGCCTGGGCGGCGTGCGACGCTCCTTCTGAGGTGGCGAGCATCCGCACCGCGTCGACCAGCGGGTCGTCGGCTTCCGCGGCCGGGTAAGCGTCCGTCAGCATCGCGGCCGCCCGGTCGGCGGCGTCCGCGACAAGCAGCCGTAGCTGCGCGAGATCGGGAACAGGGCCGGGCGGCACGTCGTGGTGCCAGGCGTCCACGCTCACGCGGCACCGCCGCTACCGCCGCTACCGCCGGCACCGCCGGCACCGCCGGCACCCAGATCCTGGCTCAGGTTCACCAGGGCGCGCAGTTCCCCGTCATCGAGTTCCGTCAGCGCGCTTCCGCCACCCGCCAGCACGGCCTCGGTCAGCCCGCGTTTGCGCTCAAGTAGCGCGGCGATGCAGTCTTCCACTGTTCCCTCCGCGATCAGATGGTGGACGTTCACCGTACGGTGCTGGCCGATCCGGTGCGCGCGGTCAGTGGCCTGGTCCTCGACGGCGGGGTTCCACGGCCGGTCGAAGTGAATCACGTGGCCCGCGCGGGTCAGGTTCAGGGAAGAGGTCGCGTCGCGCACGTCCCCGCCGTTGATGTTGACGGTCCACCCGGCCACGGCATTCCGCGCCCATTAGGGTGACAGCCATGGCGGGTGACGCATTCGAGGAGACCCTGGCGGGGTTCCGCCGCTGGGCGGGCGCGACGGACCGCGAGCTGAGCGGTGACCCGGAGGAGGACGCCTCGGAGCTCTCCACGGTGTTCGGCCTGATGCCGGACTACCTGGGAATCGACGCCCCGTCCGGGCTGAACGCGGGCTGCCTTAGCGAGCTCCTGCTTGACGTGTACCCGCGCAAGGTCACGGTGCTCGACCGGAAGGACGTCGCGTGCACCATCCCCGCGCTCAGGGACCTGACGTCCTACCTGGCCGACACGGCGGCGATCACCGCCGGGACCGCGCGAGCCATGGACAGGGAACTGGACGAGATCGAGCCGGACTTCGCCGACGCCGTGATGGACCCGGCCCGCTGGGGGCCGGCCACGGCGATCATGCACGCCATGCACCGCGACGGCGTGGACATCAGCGACAGCGCTTCGGTCGATGCGTGGATCGCGCAGCAGAACGCGGGCATGGCCGCTGGCCACGCGGGCGGGTTCGCCGCCCTTCAAGCCGACTCGCTCACCTGGGACGGCGTCGACCTCAAGGAGGCCTTCGGCATCCCGGACGTCGTCGCGCCGGTCCGGCTGCCCGACGGCGAAGAACTCGCGGCGCTTGCGGTCGCGGCGCCGCTCCTGGCCGACCTGCGTGGCCTGGCCCGCGACGTCCGCGAGGCGACGGTGCGCGCCGCCACCGTGGATCCGCTTCTCCTCGCGCTCGCGGTGGAGTGCGAACTCGTGGAGCGTGACGGCGACACGCTTGTCCCGGGCGACAACGTGGAGCGGCTTGACAACGTCACCGAGGGCGCCGCTGCCCTGGACGCCTGGGACTATGCCTTCGGACAGGTCCTTGACACCACGCTGGAGGCGGCGGACGAGACGGAGCCGCTGGCAGGCGAGGACCTGGACCTGGCCGGCCACGGCATCGCCCTGGTCACGGAGCTGTTCCTCGGCGCGCGGGCAGGAGTTACCGTCACGCAGCTGTCCGAGAGCCTCAAGAGCGCGGCTATCGCCGAGGTCCCACCGGACGCCGCCGGACGCCAGTGGGCGGAATGGGCCGGCGCCCACGGCGACCCGGCCGACTTGCTGCTCGGGCAGCTCGGGAAGCTCTCGGCCGTCACCGTCGCCGGCGGGGTGGCGCGCCTGGAACCGCTCGCCCTGCACGCCATCGCCGCCAAACTGCGGGCATCTGGCGCGCACGTGCCTGACCTACCGCCGCCCGGCGAGATGACCGCGGACGACGTGGTGCTGCTGAGCATGCTCGGGACCGAGGAAGACTTCGCGGCGGACTTCGCTTCCTGGGTGGCGGAACGCGCCCCCGAGGACGCCGCGCGGGAACTGCTCGCCTTCGCCGCGGCCGAGGGCCCGGCGGTCCGGATGGCGGCGGTCCAGGTCGCATCCCGGCTCGACGGCGCCGCCGCCGAACCAGCCTGGCGGGACGCACTCGACCGCCGTGAGCTGCGCTGCTACGCCAAGATGGCGCTGGTCAAGCGGCAGGCCGAACGCGACGAGGAACAGCGGGCACCTGCCGAACTCGAGGGCACCACCGAGGATCTCGCCTGGTTCATCGCGGACAGCTTCGCGCCGCTTGCCGGTATCGTCGGCCGTAACAACACGATCCCGTTCGACACGGCCGAACTCTCCAACGCGGGCCTGGAGGTGAGCAATGAATCGCTCTTCGAGGCCATGGCCCGGCTCGACCACCCGGACGCGGAAGCCGTGCTCACCATGCTCGGCAAGCACTGCGACGACAAGAAGACCGCGAAGGCCGCCAGGAAAGCAGCGTTCAAGGCCGCATCGCGCCGGACGTCCCGCCAAAGCTAAAACTGCAATGCGATCATCCCGAACGGTCCCGTGGCTTCGCGTTAGCCACAATGACACTCAAAATCCGGTCCAGGCGCTGCTGCGGTTCATGCTGCATCCCTTGCCGTCTCTGGCGCTCGCGGCCAGGGGCGCGGCGTTGACGCACGCTTGAGGCCGTGGCCAGAGGCATCGCTACGAACCCGTCATGAGCATGCTGTAGCGGCTCGCATCCCAGTTCACAGCCGCCAGGCCCGGAAACTGGCCATAATTATGACCGGTCTGCATAATGGCCTCTATGGAGACAATCCCTATTACCGAGGCGAAGGCACGGATCGCCGAGCTTGCCGACCGGGTGGCGCGCGAGCATGACCACTTCACGATCACCCGCAACGGCCGCGCCGACGTCATGCTCATCTCGGTGGCGGAGTACGAGTCCATGCAGGAAACGCTCGACATCCTCGGGGACACCGAAGCGGTCGCGGACCTCCGGCAGTCCCGCGAGGACTTCGCCGCCGGCGACACCTACACCGCCGCGCAGGTACGCGCCGAACTGGAGCAGCGCCGGCGCCTTGGCATGCAGTGAGCCGAACCGACCCCGCGGCCAGCGAGCCCTACGCCGTGCTCCTGTCCGGGCGAGCCCGGCGCAACATCAAGGAGAACCTCCCCCTGGAAGTCGCTCTTGCCGCCATGGAAACGATCGACGGCTCCATCGCCGTGAACCCCTACCGGGCAGGCAAGCCGCTGGACGAGCCATTCGACGGCTACCACTTCGCCCGCCGCGGAACCTACCGGATCATCTACCGCATCGACGAGGCAAAGCACCAGATCGAGATCCACTCGATTCGCCATCGCCGCGACGCCTACCGCGCCTGAACTTCCCCTAAGCACAGCACAGCACAGCACAGGACCGAGCGAATCCTTGCCACCGGAGAAACCTGCTTCGCGGGCGTGTGATGGTATTGCGCTGTGAGTGACTGGCAGGAGCAGCGGGAGCGCAGGGACAGCGCCCGGCGGGCTGAGGTGATGAGCCTGCCGGTGCTGCCGGCCCGGTTCCAGGCAGCGCTCAGCGCCGAGGATGGGGAGGTCCGGGTGTGCGCCTCGGTCGGCCCGCAGGGACAGGTTGTCGCGCTGTGGTCACGGGCTGGGGACCGGCCGGCGCTGACCCCGGCAACGGAGCAGCCGGGCTGGGCGACATTCCCCGATCCGGTGGCGTCGCGGCCGGTCCCGGTGCGCGTGTCGGTGCACGACCCGGACCCGGTGACGGCGGCGCTGATCCCGGAGCTGACGGTCGGGCACGTCACCGTGCAGCCGCTGCCGTCCGGCCGGTTCCTGATCGTCGGGGCCAGATCCCGGTGGCGGCCAGACGGCCCGGACCGCAACGCGGTCATCTACGACGGCGACGGCCGCGTCGTGGCGCAGGCGGTGCTGGGCGACGGGATCGAGCACGCGTTTGCCGCCAGCGACGGCCATGTCTGGGTGGGGTATTTCGACGAGGGTGTCTACGGGAACTTCGGCTGGGGGCGCCCGGGCGGCGACCCGCCGGTAGGAGCATGCGGGCTGGCCCGGTTCTCCCCCGGCCTGCGGCGGGACTGGCAGTACCCGTCCCACGTTGATCAGCCCTGGGGAGCGATCAGCGACTGCTACGCCCTCAACGTGACCGACACCGACGTGTGGGCCTGCTACTACACCGGCTGGCCGGTCGTGCGCATCCGCGACGGCGCCGTGACCAGCTGGGCCAAGCACCGTCGCGGGAGCCCGCGCCCTGGCGGTCCACGGCGACCGGGTGGCCCTGTACGGCGGGCACGGCCCGACCAGGACCGGCTCGTGACCGGCCAGCTAACCGCGGACGGGGTCCAGGTCACCGGGGAGTACCGGGTTGTGCTGCCCGGCGGACGGCCGATTCCCGCCCGGACGCAGGTCATCGGGCGAGGAGCGTGCCTGCACTTCCTCACCGCCGACAGCTGGTACCGGCTTGCCCTCACTGACATCCCCGCCAGCCCGGGTGCAGCCGGTCTCGGGGAGCCGGGCAGAAAATGAGGTGTGCGTGTGCCGGCCGTTCTGCTACCACTGCGGCATGAGCGTCACCGCGGCGGATGTCCGCACCGTCGATCAGCTGCTCGGCTTCATTCTCGACGGCGGGCAGCCCGAGTACCTGATGTTCTGGGGACATCAGCCGCCGCCATCGGGCGGCCCGGGAAAGCCTGCCTGAGCCAGTGGTGGCCGGCGCCGTTCACCGCAGACGGAGCGGCCTACGCTTCGGCTGAGCATTTCATGATGGCAGCCAAGGCGATGCTGTTCGGCGACGCCGAGACAGCAGAGCGCATCCGCGCAGCTCCGCACCCCGGAGCAGCCAAGGCACTGGGCCGGCAAGTACGCGGGTTCGATGAGCAGCGCTGGGCCGAGCGCCGCTTCAGCCTGGTCGTCACCGGGAACCTGGCGAAGTTCGGCCAGCACCCCGAACTACGGGACTTCCTGCTCGGCACCGGCAGCACGATCCTCGTCGAGGCCTCACCGCACGACCGGATCTGGGGCAGCGGGCTCGCCGCAGACGACGAGCACGCCGCATCCCCCGCAGACTGGCCCGGACTGAACCTGCTCGGCTTCGCGCTCATGGAGGTACGTCGCCAGCTGCAGCTGACCACTGCGTAGACGCCTCAATGAAGACGAGCAGCCAGTGCGGTCGCCGCCGAAGCAGGATTCCAGGGTACGGACACCGCCGAAAGCGGGCGGCAGGGGGTGTTGAGGATGAGCGTGGACCGGTTCGGAGCGTTGCTGTACGGCATGGGCGAGGCCGCTGGCTATCTCGCAGTCCCTCCCTCGACCCTGACCACCTGGGCCTACGGGTACGAGCGGCGGCGAGCCGGAGCACGGGACGCGAGCGCACGGCCGATCGTTACCGCGGTCAGGCCAGAACGCCTGGGTGAGCCTGCCATTCCGTTCATCGGGTTGGCGGAGGCCTACGCGCTCGCCGCCTTCCGGCACGCCGGCGTCCCGATGCAGCGCATCCGCCCGGCCATCGACGCGCTAGCCCAGGAACTTGGTCTCGAGCACGCGCTCGCGGGCCGCCGCCTGTACGCCGACGGCGCCGAGGTCCTGCATGACTACGCCAGGCACGCTGGCGACACCCCGGAGGGGCATTCCGTGCGGGAACTTGTCGTCGTCCGCAACAACCAGCGGGTCTTCGCCGAGGTCGTCGACCTGTCCCTGCGGCGGATCGATTTCGCGGCGGACGGCTACGCGCAGCTGATCCGCCTGCCCCAGTACCGCGTCGCGGACGTGACGGTCGATCCCGACCACGGCTTCGGGCGTCCGCGATTCGCCCATGGCGGTGCCGCGGTCGACGACGTGATCGACCTGTTCCGGGCAGGCGAGCCGGTCGAGGCGGTCGCCGGGGAGTTCGGCCTGTCCCGTGATGAGGTCGCGGACGCGATCCGTGTCGCAACCCGAGCAGCCGGGCCACGGCTGGTCCCTCATGCGGCCGTCCGCTAGTAGCGGATGATAGATCGCCAGAGCGTATTACGCCGTGTTACGATACCGATATGCCGAATATCCGGTTCACCATCTCGACCGCCTCGGACGTCCAGGCCTCCATCAGGACGCACGCTGAGGCGGCAGGTATGGACGTGTCCGCCTACATGATTGCCGCCGCCGTCGCGCAGATGGCGCGTGACGATGCCGCCACGTCGGCCTTCGCCACACTGGACGCGCGTAACCAGGCAGCCCTCGTGGAGGCGGCCGACCTCCCCGAGGCGGACCTGCCCTCGTTCGCGGCCCTGACCGCGCAGGAGCAGGTCCTCGTCCACCGGGTCCTGGGCAGCGCACTGGGATCGGATGACGCGGGCGTCGCGTGATCGCCCGCACCGTCGTCTACGACGCCGGGATGCTCGTGGCGCTGCTGCGCGGCAAGCCGGCGGCACAACTGCTCCACCACGGCCTGCGCGCGGCACCCCACCGGCCGATCATCATCGGCCCGGTCCTCGCCCAGGCCTGGCGACCCGATCCGAAGACCGTACATGCCTTCAGCCAGTACCTCAGAGACTGCACCGTGCCGCAGACCCGGGACGGCACACCGCCCATTCAAGGGGCGGCCAGCGTCCCCGCCGGCTGCGTGGCCTGCGCCAGGACCTTCACCCTGGACTCCTACAAGCGGGCCGGCGCCATGCTCGCCGAGGCCAAGCTTCCCGCCAAAAAGCGGCCAGACACCATTGACGCACTGGTCGTCATCGCAGCCGCGCTCCACGGCCCCGCCCAGATCCTCACCAGCGACCCCGACGACATCACCGCGTACGCCGCCACCCTTGACCACGCCGACATCGCCATCGAGCAGATCTGAGGCACTAGCCTCGGGCTTTCGCCTGGCATACGCGCGGCCTGTCCATTTGCATGAAAAAAGTGCCTTTGACCTCCACGAAGAACTGTTCGTAGGCGACAGGCTGCACGATCGTCCTCCAACCCTGGCCGAAGTTCAGTTCTTTTGCGGGTCTTCAAAGTTAACCGTGGTGGTGCTGTCGCCTGGTTACTCCTTGTGTCGTGCTGGCGATCTGGGTTACGGTCGCCGAGTGCCGCG
>Ga0302314_10022628_pt1 | contig 10301 bp, 8 predicted proteins | sample III_Palsa_N2_3_FD_200533 | JGI IMG/M metagenome (GOLD analysis project Ga0302314, IMG submission 200533) | Peat permafrost microbial communities from Stordalen Mire near Abisko, Sweden - III_Palsa_N2_3 | ecosystem: Environmental > Terrestrial > Soil > Palsa > Peat permafrost | place: Sweden... | reverse complement strand
GGCGGCCGTGATGATGGCTGCGGGAACTTCGCGACGGATGCGGGTGATGGCGTCTTCGGCTTTGGCGAGGGTGCGCGCAGGAAGGATTATTTCTGCACCGTGGCGAGCTAATTCCAGGGCGGCCTCAAAGCCGATGCCGGAGTTTGCGCCTGTGATGAGTGCGCGACGGCCTTGTTGGGAGGGGATGTTAGCGGCGGACCAGTTTGTTGGCTTGTTCATAGATGCAGTATGCTGCCAATAGTATCTATTGGCAATAAGGCACCTTTGTGGCTTGTACTTACCTTGAGGAAACTATGGGAAAAGCTTTGAATTGGCGGGAGGTGAATAGCTGCTGCGATGCACTTTCCGAGGATGAAGAGACGCTGACGCGGGAGATTGTGACGCGGGTAGCCGATAAATGGACCCTTTGGACGATGAGCATGCTGGCTGAATCCGAAGGGCCTATGCGGTTTTCGCGGGTGATGGAAAAGGTCGAGGGCATCAGCCAGAAATCGTTGACGAAGACGCTGCGGCAACTGGAGCGCGACGGGCTTGTCACTCGCGTGGTCTTTGCCGAGGTACCCCCGCGAGTGGAGTACAGTATTACAGCCATCGGGATGGAGATGCTGGAGCAGGTTTATCCGCTATGGCAGTGGACCGCGAATAGTGTGGGCCGGTTTCAGCAGGCGCGGGCGAACTATGATCGCCGGGCTCTGGATTAGGGATCAAGGCTGGCTTTTTAGCTATTGTCGCGGGTGATTCTTCCTCTACAACGAAAGCATCATCAGTAACGCACAACTAGGTTACTTCGATCACTCATGCTTGTGACTTTTTGATGTTAACCTTCTCTATGTGGAATTTTATTTCATTGAGATGTGAGGCCGGCGCCATTAACGTTACCGGATAAAGACGATGCGTTTGGGCTATTTGCTGCAGAACAACAAGACGATCGTATTCGGGGTGATCGCGGCGATTTGCGCTCTTTTTCTGGGTTATGAGGCCCATTCGCGGTGGGTGATCAGCGAAGGGTTGGCGACGGTGCCGGCCGATGCGTTGAGTTATGCGCAGCTGCTTCGGCTGGTTTCGGATCTGACGGCGTTGGGAGCGTTACTCTTCGGCTGCTGGACGATAGGGCGTGTGGCCTGGAGGCTTCGCCGGTATATTCCCTTTGGGAGCACGGGATTTGTGCTGGTACTGATGGTCGCCGGCGTCGGCTTGAAGCGGCTACTCGATATCGCTGCAGTCAGACGGTCGGTCGATAGCAGCGGTCCTAACTATATAGTTACGGCTTCCGCGATCTCTGCCCTTGTTGCCTGCGGCCTCGTCTTGCTGCTTCCGTTCCTGCGCAAACTGGCCAACTTTGGGCTTTCTGCAGGGGCGGAGCATGAGAAGTTTCTGGCGCTGGCGGAGAACACCGGCGAGAATCTTTGCCTGATGGAGAGCGTGTACAGCCCGCTTCACCGGATTGTGGACTTCCGGTTCGCCTTTGTAAATGGCCATGCAGAGAAGCTGCTGCAACGGAGAAGTTCCGACATTGTAGGGAAGAACCTGACGGAGGTTCTGCCACAGATCCGCACCAACGGCATTCTCGATCTGCTGCGGCAGGTGACTGTTAGCGGCGTGCCCTACATGGGAGAGATCAAGGACTCGGGGCCGGATGGAACGGGGTTCTGGTGCACGCTGAAGGCCGTGAAGGTGCAGGGCGGCATCGCGATGATGCTGCACGATCTTGCGATTGAGCGGGAAAGAACCAAGCAGATTGAAGAGTTGAACCGGTTCTCGCAATCACTGATCGAAGACGCGCCCTTCAGCATCATCGCGATCAATGCAACCGGCATCGTCACGGCGATGAACAGCGCCGCGGAGCAACTGACGAAGTATCGCAGGCTTGAGCTGGCGGGGAAGCACTCGATTGTGATCCTGCACGACAATGCGGAGTTGAGCACGCGTTCGCTGGCGCTGAGCGAAGAGACGGGCGCCCCCGTGATTGCCGGCTTTGAGACGCTTACGGCGACCCTGCGTCAGCGCAAGAGCAATGAGAGCGAGTGGACCTACATTCGCAAGGACGGCAGCCGGATTGCCGTACACCTGGCGTTAACCGTGCTGCGTGGCGCGGAGGATGAGATTACCGGATACCTGGCGGTGGCGTTCGACATCTCTGAGCGGAAGAAGTTGAGCGACTCGATTTCGTTCCTGGCGCACCACGATGCGCTGACGAAGTTGCCCAATCGCATGCTGTTGAACCAGCGGATGAGTGAGGCGATTGAAAGGGCCAAGGCGCTCGATCAACAGATATCGATTGTGATGGTGGATGTAGACCACTTCAAGCGCATCAACGATTCGCTGGGCCACCAGGCGGGCGATGAGTTGTTGATGGGCGTTTCTGAGAGGTTGCTGGCCGCGGTGCGCAAGACAGATACGGTGGCGCGCGTTGGCGGCGATGAGTTTGTGGTGCTGATGCCGAACTCCGGCACGAAGGCGGATACGCTTCGCTGCGTACACCGGATTCTGGATCAGGTACAGTCGCCGATCATGGTAGCGGGACGCGAGATCAGCGTGACGGTCAGCATAGGAGTTTGCGTGTATCCGGACTGGGGCGCCGATCCTGTGTCGCTGCTGCGCAATGCCGATGCGGCGATGTATGCCGCGAAGGACAGCGGGCGCAACTCGTACCAGGTCTTCTCCGACACCATGCTGGAGGCAAATGCGGACCGGCTGGAACTAGAGACCGACCTTCGCCATGCGCTGGAGAAGGAAGAGATGTATGTGGTCTACCAGCCGCAGGTGAACTGCAAGACCAAAGAGATTGTTGGGATCGAAGCGCTGCTGCGGTGGAGGCACCCGACCCGCGGGCTGGTGTCTCCAGCGGACTTTATCCCAGCGGCAGAAGACTGCGGCTTGATTCTGCCGATTGGACAATGGGTGTTGCAGCGCGCCTGCAAGGAAGCCAAGGCGATGCAGGAGCGCGTGGGTCACCGGTTTACGATAGCGATCAACCTTTCGCCGCGGCAGTTCCTGCAGAGCAACCTGGCAGAGATGGTAGAGGCTGCGCTGTCGGATTCGGGGCTGGCTGCAGAGGACCTCGAACTGGAGATTACCGAATACACCCTGATGATCAGCTCGACGGAGACTTCGCTGGCTCTGGGCAAGCTGCGCGAGCTCGGTGTGCGGATCGCGATCGATGATTTTGGAACCGGGTTCTCGAGCTTCAAGTACATCCTGGAGTATGACGTTGACCGGTTGAAGATCGATCGCAGCTTTATTGCGAAGTGCCCTCAGGATTCGAACGCAACTTCGATTGTGCGGACCGTGATTGCAATGGCGCATGGGCTGCGGATGAAGGTGGTGGCGGAGGGTGTTGAGACGGAAGAGCAGGCGGCTTTCCTGACGCGCCGGCATTGCGATGAGGCTCAGGGGTATCTGTACGGGCGGCCGGTGTCGATCGATGAGGTTGTGGAGCAGATGATGGCTTCCACCGCGAAGAAGGCGGCAAAAGAGCCGGTGCTGGAGCTTGCGGGTACGACGAGCGAGTAAGAACTTCAAAAAAGGTTTGCGACAAAATGCTGGATGGCTGCGTCCATAGTGTGGCTGTGATTTCAAACAGTTACTGAGCGGGCTGATGGCTCAGCGGGGGATGCATGCGCGTGTTGGGTCGCTGGTGTGTCGCTGGGTTGGTCGCGTTGGGCTTTCTGGCATTGGGCTTGCGGGTGGATGCCAGAGGTTTGCAGGCTGGGCAGGCGGTTGCGCCAAATGATACGGAGCCACAGGCGGTTCGCGTTCGTTATGTCGAAGGCGATGTACGCGTGGCTCGGGGCGGCGAGAATGCGGAGTGGGAGCAGGTGGTTGTCGATCTGCCGATGGAGACGGGCTTCAACCTGGTGACAGGGGATGGGCGGGCGGAGATTGAGTTTGAGGACGCCTCGACGGTGTATCTCGATGCGAACTCTGCACTGGCGTTCACGGATATCCATACTACCGGCGGCGTGCCGCATACCGAGATTTCATTGCTGGCTGGGACGGCGACGCTGCATCTGCAGCCGGCCTATGCGGATGAGACGTTTGTGGTGAAGACGCCGACAGACCGCATTACGACTACGTTTCCGACGAAACGCTATGTGCGGGTGACGAGCTATCTGGACGCGATTGCGATGACGACGCAGGTTGAGCCGGCGTTTCATGCGAAGAGCTCGGCCGCTGCGAAGGTTGTCGTGATGCCGACGGTGTTCCATAGCAACGGAAAGATCGTGCCGTCCGATGGCGCTTATAACCCTGGGGAATTTGTTGCTTGGGATAGCTGGGTGGCAACGCGCGTGGCATTGCGCAGCGCTGCTGTGGCCGCGGCGACGGAGGCTTCCGGATTGCCGGATTCAACGCCGGGGCTTGCGGACCTGAATGGGCAGGGCGTGTTCTTTGACTGCGCGCCGTATGGGACGTGTTGGGAACCGCCGCCGGACCAGGCGACTGATGTCAGTGTTGCTCCGACGCAGGGGCCTGATTTTGAGATGGTTGCGGGACCTTCGGCTATGACGATTAATGCGGGGAATCAGGCAGCTACGATGATTTCAGCGGTGGGCATGTCGGGATTTACTTATCCGATCGATATTGTAGCGATGTTGCCGAATGGAATTGCTTGCGAGAGCGTATGTGAGGGGCAGATTGTTCCAGGGGAAGAGCTGCCGATAAAGTTTGTTGCTGCACCGAACCTGGCTGCGGGTGCTTATACGGTGATGTTTACGGCGACTTCGGGGCCGCTCGTCCACAAGTTTGCGTTTACGATCTACGTCGTTGAAGAGGATGAGGCGGATTTTGTGCCGTTTGAGCTCGTGGAGCCGCCGGCGTTTGCCTGCTTCCCTGCCGGTGTTTGGCCGGTGAGGGTTGGATACCACGGGCATTTTGGCGGAGTTGCGATACGGTCTTACGGATGGGCTGTGTGCCATACGGGGACGTGGATCTTCCGGCGCGGAATGTATGTGTGGGTGTTGCCGCCGAGACCGCCGCATCACCCGCTGCCGCCGGGAAGGCCGAGGCCTCCGAGACCGCCAAGACCGCCGCATCATCCTTGCCACTGGATCAAGGTGGGCAAGCGGACGTTCTATGTGCCATGGCATCCGAAGGACAGGCCGGAGAGAGCGCCGATCAACGGGAAGCATGAGGTCTATGAGCCGGAGAAGGGTGGCGAAGCCGTGGAGCGGACGACGCTTGCGCCAGGGAGCGAGATCGAGCGGCTGGACGAGGCGCCGAAGGAGTTTCAGAGACCTGCGCCGGTGCGGCTGTCGCGCGTGGATGCTCCGAAGATACAGATACGGAGTATGAAGGAACCTGTGGGCAACGGCGGCGGCACTTATCTTTTGCTTGATAAGAAGTCGCACAGCCTGGTGATGACGAAGGAAGTTGTGGAAGGCGGCAAGCATCGGACAGTTACGGAGACGTTCGATGAGCACCGCGTGACTGTAGCGCAGAGCCATGCGACTGCTGGTGGGACGACGCGTGGGACGCAGGCTGCTCATGCTGGTGCGGCACCGACGCACGCTGCGGCGCCGGTGCATACGGGTGGCGGGGGGCATGCGGCTAGCAGTCCGCATCCTAGCGGCGGGGGATCTCATCCGAGTCCACCGCCCGCTTCCCATACGAGTACAAGCCCTGCGCATCATTGATACACAGGGCTTGCTTTACTGCTTGGGTGCGGCCTTGATAGCGGAGAAAATGCCCTGGTAGTCGAGCGGCTGGACGTCGATGGTGCCGCTGAGTTTGCCGGTGGGGTCGAGGGTGCCGGCGAAGGTCAGGGTTAGGGGGTCGCCCTGGTATTCGGAGGGATGGGAGAAGGTGATGCCCTTGTCGGTGACCTTGCCGGTGACGACACGATCGACCTTGGCGGAGTCGGTGCAGGTGCCGGCGATGGCGACGTCGGTCTGCGTGAGGACACAGCTCTCGTTGATGGGATAGCCCTGCACGTCGCCGGTGAGGGTCCAGGTGCCGGTGGCGATGGGGTCGGCGGCGAAGGCAGCGGCGGCGAGTAGAGCGAAGGAGAGGATGCGGGTCATGGATGTCCTTTCGGGCTGCTAGTGTTTTCCGATTCTAACGTGGGGGCTACCCCTCCCCTACTTTTTGGCTCAAAGTCCGGGGGTGCGCGCGACAGGACCCGCACGCCGCGCCGGACTTCGCCCTTCTCTGGTTACTGAGTGCGGATTGGCGCCGGGGGAACAACGATCTCCACGAGTCCAGTTGCAACGTCATAGACGAGGCCCGAGAGGAGCCAGTCGGCCGGCAATACGGGGATGGCGCGGAGGGTTGCAACGTCGCCGGCGACTGCGGCGCGAGGATCCAGGACCGCTTTGGCTTTGAGGTCCGACTCGGGGATTTGGAAGTAATGTGTGAGCAAAGCTGGGTCGCCTGCAAGGCGGGTGATGCCGCAGTCCGTGTGCTGAAGGACGATGAGGTGAAATTCTCCGCCACCGCCGGGAGCTTCGCCAGCAACCTGGCCGATTCGTCCTAGAAGCCCTAACTGCTCAAGCAGGCCTGGCGTAATCCGGCCGCCGATGTTGCGGATGACGACAGCCTCTCCCGGTTGGAGATTGAGCAGGTTGGCAGGGTCGACGCGCATGTCCGCGCAGCCGATGATGAGGGCTTTTACCTTCGGCAGCGCAGCAGGAAGCCACGGCATCAGGGTGCCTGCGGCCGTTTGTTGAGCGGCGAAATCTTTGTTGCGTTCCAACATGTCGTTGAGATGGCTCATGTTTTTCTCCCGGGCGGACGCTGTTGTTGCGTCGACTGCCATTGGATGCGTCGGCGCTTCAAAGGAATGAAATTTGGTCGCTTCCTACGGTAGCGGGAGTGGAAGATTTTACGGACCGTGAGGGACGGTGGCGGGGAACGGCAAATTGTTCCACGTGGAACAATTTGAAATCGCCAGGAATGACGCAGGTTTTTGATGCTTTTTGACGGTGAGGAGCACGGTCGCTACGGAGTGTTTTACGGTCGTACGGACGGTGGTTTACGGTGGATTTCACCGTGGACGGTGACGGGGAAAAGTTCTTAGCTACTAGTTTATTAGTTGTCCGTAAGGGCTCAAGACTTCGCCTGGGAGGTGCAAGTATCCACACGGGCCTCTACCTGTCTCAAATGCGAGCGCATGAATGGGGCACCCGAACTTCCCAGCTCCTGCGTAATGGGATAAAGTAAGGGCGTGGGATCGAAGACGTTCGACGGCGTGTGGTTCATCAGTTTTTCGCACGACCACCTGCCTCGACATGTTCATGGCGAGTACGGCGAGACTACCGTCATTGTGGATTTGTTGGCGACGGGCGGAGTGACCAAGTCTTCACGGGCGAGATGCGGTGATTCCGCGGCATGCGAAGCAAAATGAGGTTCGCAAGATATTGAAGGCGGCAGGCGAATACGCCGCGGAGTTACATGAGCTATGGGAGGCTACACATGGCAACAGCAATCAATCACGATAATCTGGATGCGATGGTGGATGCCGCATTGGAGCAAGCTCGGCGTGAGCCTGAGCCGACGTTGCTTGTTGCCGCGGTCTACCACCCGGAACCCGGCATGGATTTTCTTGAGATGAAGCTCAGCGATGGTCGAAGGCTCCTGGTGCCTCGAGAAGAGCTGGGGGAGTTGAAAAACGCGACGACAGAACAGGCGACGGATTTGAGAGTACTCCTGTCGGGGACCGCCATTTACTGGCCTCAGTTGGATGATGGGTTGCAGTTGGCGGATTTTCTGCAGTATCGGTGGCGGAGAGAGTCCGAGGCTGTGGCGGCTTAGTTTCCCTAAGTGTTTTGGGGTGGGATCGAAGAAGGCAATTTTGTCGTTGCGGCTGCGCCTTCACTCCGGCCTTCGGCAGAGAGGTAGCGCCTGCGGCGCTGGGTCGAGGTGGGTTGGTGGAGTTTTGGGTGTCCTATAGCGTTCGTGGCCGCCCACTCATGCGCCAAATGCGAGCGCATGAATGGGTGTGAGGTCATCTTAGTGTTGCCAGCTTTTGTAGACAAATTCTAGGCTGTAGCCGTCGGGGTCGAGGACGTTGGCGGCGTAGTAGCGGGGGTCGTAGTAAGCGCGGGCGGCGGGTGCTCCGTTGTCGGTCGCTCCTGCGGCCATGGCTGCTGTGTAGGCTGCGTCGACCTCGGTCTGGCTTTTGGCGACGAAGCCGACATGAGCTGAGCGGGCGTCCGCGGCGCCTTGACGGAGCCATAAGAAGATGCGGTTGTTGGCTCCGAAGCCTTTCAGGTCGGGGTGGCCGGGAGGGCCGTTCTTGCCGTCGTAGTCTACCCGTTGCGTGATGCCCAGTGGAGCGAGGGCGGCGGTGTAGAACGCGATGGAGCGGTCGAGATCCGTCACGGAGATGAAGATGTGGTCGAGCATGATTCCCCTTTGTTGGAGGATATCGTTTGTGGGGATTTGGGGCGGGACTACTGTGGTTGCACATTGTGCGGAAATAGCTTCCATGCCGCTTCGGGGGTAAGCGTTACGCCCGCCATCGCAGCAGCTTGTACCAGCACGGGGTCGCGACTATCTGCGAGATCGGCTGCCGTGGGCAGTATGACCTGATCCGGGATAACTCCATGGCCCTCCAGACTATGACCGTCTCCCATGAGCAGATCCGCTATAGTCACAGAGTCGCCATATATACCTCCCGAGGACCCGCTATCCCTGAACGGACGCTGCTGGGCCTCCATTACGCTTCCTGAGCTTACATCTCCAAGTATTTTCCCTCGCCCCTGTAACTGCACCGTTCGAGCAAATACTTCCGCGGCTGAGGCGGATTCGCTATCGATGAGCACGAAGAGTTTTCCTTCGTACATGTCTCGAGGGTTCGGATTCACGGTCATGGCGTGCGGTTTTTCGCGAGAGACGACGTCCGCGACCTTCACCTTGCTGTCGAACACATCGTCAAGATAGCGCATGACCGAGTCCACTGCTCCACCGGGGTTACCGCGAAGATCGACGATCACAGCGTCGTGTCCACGCGCCTTTTTGAAGAGGCTATCTACATCGCCATCGAATTGAGAGAATGCCGGGACCTTGATCACCAAGAGTTGCGGGCCAAAATCCTTCGTCCTGGGGTCCATCAGTCTGCTGGACTTCTCATACTCCAGGCGATTTTTCCACGGTACTAATTCATCTGCGATCGGAGTGTGGCTCCACTGCGTGACGACGGAAGTTACATCCAGTTTGCGAATTTTCCCGGCTGTGTTTCGAAGGTACACATGAAGCACTGGTCTCGGCACAATTACATTGATGGCGTATTGCAGCCGAAGCGCGCTGGCACGCTCCACGGTAAAGCCGTCAAGGGTTAGCACTTCATCACCGGGCTTCATTCCCTGCCGGTCAGCATCGCTACCGCTTTTCACATACGTAACAAAGGAGCGGTTGCCGATTGCCTGAAAAGTCCAGCCATAATCCACCGAGCTGACTTGCTGAGGCGGTACGAAAAATGTATGCGAGTCCTGTAACCTCTCCAGCAACGCTCCGATTTCTGCATTGGCGGTTTCGAGGTTGGGAGCGGCATCAATCTGCGCCCTCGTCTGGCTTACCAGGGCGTTCCAGTCGAGGCCGCGCATCTTTGGGTCGTAGTAGTTCTTGCGCACGTCATCCGCAATGTCAGAGAGCATGTTTCGTGCCAAGGTCCGCTGTTCGGACGAAAGGCGCTGAGGCGCTTGCGCGTGGAGAGATACGTGGGCGCCAGCATAGCTGAGTGCCATGAATAGTCCAACCACGTAAATGAATCCACCGCAGAACGCGCCGATACGACATGCAGATTTGCAACAAAGCATAGTTCTTGGGTTCCTAAGAATGTAGCCGTTCCTTTGAGCTCGCGACCTAGTATATAAGCGCCGTTCCGCTCAAACAATTCAACTATAGGGGAATGTCCGGGATGAACCAGGGGTGCCTTTCGACAGCCATTGGTTGGCTTCTAGCGATGCTTCTAGTGGGTTTGGAGGAAAGCAATTTGGTCGTTTCGCCTACGGCTTCACTCCGGCCTTCGGCAGAGAGGTAGCGCCTGCGGCGCGGTTGGTTTCCCAGGGCTTCGGCCTGGGCTGGTATGTGTCGCGCTTTCAGCGCTGGGTTGAGGTGGGTTGGTGGAGTTGTGGGTGTCCTATGCGCTCGTGGCGGCCCGTTCATGCGCCAAGTGCGAGCCATGAATGGAGCACCCGGCATGTAGTCTGGTGGAGCGAACCCTTACGCAAGAAGGACTATCACCATGGAAGTTCATCCTCCTGAACACGGCATCCATAGCTGGCGCGATTTTTTTGTACACATGGGCACGATTTGCCTTGGGTTGTTGATCGCAATCGGGCTGGAGCAAAGTGCCGAGGCGC
>Ga0302314_10022627_pt1 | contig 10302 bp, 5 predicted proteins | sample III_Palsa_N2_3_FD_200533 | JGI IMG/M metagenome (GOLD analysis project Ga0302314, IMG submission 200533) | Peat permafrost microbial communities from Stordalen Mire near Abisko, Sweden - III_Palsa_N2_3 | ecosystem: Environmental > Terrestrial > Soil > Palsa > Peat permafrost | place: Sweden... | reverse complement strand
TTGTCGCTGCTGACGTTGTAGCAGACCTTGGTCGTGCTTGAGGCACCTTCAGCATTCATCGTCGTGCTTGCAATGCACATCTTCTTGTAGTTGAAGTCGAGTGTCTCGACCGGGTTTACATTCGGCGCACCGCTTACCGTGTAGAGATTGATCAGGGCATCGGTGAGCGTGATGACGATAAGCGGGATCGGCTTGGCATCGCCCTTCGCCGCGCTGTACTGAGTCAGGGTGAGCGTCGGGATCGCCGTCGTCGAACCCATGAGGAATGCTTTGATCAGCTTCTCGCTGCAGCTGTCAAAGGTCTTCGTGATGACCAGGTCACGCAGGGCTGGAGCCGAGACACCGGCGCCTCCACCGGTCCCAGTGAAGCTACCGGCTACGGTTCCGCCGATCGTCCAGTTTTTGGCCGTAAATCCCGTCTCGCCGTCCGTGGTGCAGCTGATGGTGCTTCCGGGATTGACGATAACGTTGCCGTCCTGCCCGTGCGCGGACGCACACAGCAGGACGAGGGCTAGAACCGAGAGCAAAAGCTTCATCGGATATCTCCTGAGACAGCATGAATTGTGTTGGGCCCGGGTCGCACTGAGCCTAACACGATCCTGCAAAGCTGGCCGTCCGGAGTGGTGAATTTATGGCCTTGTCGGCAGTCCGTTGAAACGCTCCTGCCAAGCTCAGCAAACCGTATCGATCACTTCTGCGGTACAGCCGAAGTCGTCTGATCCGCCCCGGCCAGCCCCCGCCCCCGCATCCACTTCAGCAGCAGCTCCGGCCACCCGCTCAGCAGCGGATTTCCCGCAGCCAGCCCGACCCCATGGCTCCCATGCTGGAACAGGTGCATCTCCACCGGCACGCCCGCCTTCACCAGCGCCGAATAAAATGCCACACTATTGGCCACCGGAACCACCGGATCGTCCGTCGTTGCGAACAGAAACGTCGGCGGCGTATCCTTCGTCACCTGCGTCTCATCCGACAGATTCTCCAGCAACTCCTGCGTCGGCGAATCCCCCAACAGCATCTTTCTGGACGACCCATGCGCATTCGGCGTTATCAACGTAATCACCGGATATGCCAAGATCAAGAAGTCCGGTCTTGACCCCTGCTTCTCGATCTCATCGGTCGAAGCCCCATTGCCCGCGTCAAAGTGCGTCCCCGCTGTCGCTGCCAGGTGCCCACCCGCCGAGAATCCCCACATCCCCAGCCGATCCGGCGCAATCCCATACTCCGCCGTATGGGCCCGCACCAGCCGGATCGCCCGCTGCGCATCCCCCAGCTCCACCGGATGGTGATACACCGGTCCCAGCCGATACTTCAGCACAAACGCCGCTACTCCATGCGCGTTCAACCACCGCGCCACATCTACACCCTCATGCTGCATCGACAGATGCTGGTACCCACCCCCCGGCGCGATAATCACCCCAGTCCGCGTCGAGTTCTTCTCCGGCAGAAAGATCGTCACCGTCGGCGTATCCTCAGGAGCCTTCCCCGCCGCCTTCGGAGCCCCGGCAGGCCACAGGAGCAGCGTCTTGCCCTCCGGAGCCTTCTCAACCGTCGCCGCCGCCTGTGCTGCCGTCTGCACCTTCTCCTGCGAAGCCGGTTTCGGTGCCGTCTGTGTCTGTGAATTGGTCTGCGGATTCGTCTGCGTCGAAGCCCCCTGGCTCGTGGCCGCCTGCCCCGCAGCCTGTCCCATCAACTCTCCCGCTCCACCCGCCACCGCAACCAGCAAAACCGCCCCAAGCCAAGCCCTCACGTATCTCTCCTGATCTGATCTCAATCCAATCCCGCTCCCACGATATCGCCTGAAGCCGCAACGCGTCTTGTGCTTCAGACGCTCTTCTTGCTCGCCAAGCCGTATCCCGGCGAATCGCATCTGCCACTTCCTGCCGCCTCGGGGCAGTCGACTGCCTCGCCCGCGCATCTATCCATAGGAAGGCCCATTCGCATCAAGCCATTCCATTCACCCGCAACCAATCAGCGAGGCGCATTGAACTACACACTTCTCCCCGGCAAGCCGTACCCGCTTGGCGCCAAGGCCACTCTCCAGGGCACCAACTTCGCCCTGTACTCCGAGCACGCCACCGCCGTCCAGGTCTGCCTCTTCGACGACGCCGGAAATCAGACCGACTGCATCGATCTCCGCGAGCGCACCGCCTACGTCTGGCATGGCCTCGTCCGCGATATCCGCCCCGGCCAGCGCTACGGCTACCGCGTCGACGGCCCCTGGGAGCCCGAGCGCGGCTTCCGCTTCAACAAGGCCAAGCTCCTCGTCGACCCCTACGCCAAGGCCATCTCCGGCAAGGTCGACTGGCAAGCCCCCATATTCGCCTATCAGGTCGAAAGCACCAACGACCTGCTCAAGTGCGACCTCGACAACGCCCCCGCCATTCCCAAGTCCATCGTCATCGACCGCAAGTTCGACTGGGGGGACGACTGTCCGCCCGAGACCCCGCTCGCCGACTCCGTCATCTACGAGATGCACGTCCGCGGCTTCTCGATGTGCAACCCCAATGTTCCTGGAAATCTACGCGGAACCTACGCCGGTCTGGCCCATCCCGCCAGCATCGACTACCTCAAGAAGCTCGGCATCACCGCCGTCGAACTCCTCCCCGTCCATCACTTCATCGACTCCGGCCATCTCGTCGAGATCGGCCTCGGCAACTACTGGGGCTACAACACCCTCGGCTTCTTCGCCCCCATGGCCCGCTACAGCTCGTCGGGCGACTGCGGGGGGCAAGTCACCGAGTTCAAGCAGATGGTCAAAGCCCTCCACGCCGCCGGCATCGAAGTCATCCTCGACGTCGTCTACAACCACACCTGCGAAGGCAACGAGCGCGGCCCATCCCTCTCCATGAAGGGCGTCGACAACACAACCTATTACCGCCTCGTCGCCGACAACCCCCGCTACTACATGGACTACACCGGCACCGGCAACACGCTCAACGTCTACCAGCCGCAGGTCCTCAAGCTTCTCATGGACTCCCTCCGCTACTGGGTCACCGAGATGCACGTCGACGGCTTCCGCTTCGATCTCGCCGCCACCCTCGCCCGCGGCCTCCACGAGGTCAGCAAGCTCTCGAGCTTCTTCGACACTATTCACCAGGACCCCACCCTCGCCGACGTCAAGCTCATCGCCGAGCCTTGGGACGTCGGTGAAGGCGGCTATCAGGTCGGCAACTTCCCCGTCCTCTGGGCCGAATGGAACGGCAAGTACCGCGACACCGTCCGCAAGTTCTGGAGGGGGGATGCAGGCCAGCTGTCGGACCTCGCCTACCGCCTCACCGGCTCCAGCGACCTCTATCAATACGATGGCCGCAAGCCTTACGCCAGCATCAACTTCGTCACCGCCCACGACGGCTTCACCCTTTGCGACCTCGTCAGTTACAACGAAAAACATAACGAGGCCAACGGCGAAAACAATCAGGACGGAGCCAACGACAACGACAGCTGGAACATGGGAGTAGAAGGCCCCACCGACGATCCCGCCATCAACGAGATGCGCGAGCGCCAGATGCGCAACTTCCTCACCACCCTCATGCTCTCGCAAGGCGTCCCCATGCTCACCGGCGGCGACGAGTTCGCCCGCTCCCAGCGCGGCAACAACAACGCCTACTGCCAGGACAACGAACTCACCTGGTTCGACTGGAAGCTAGACGAGCCCCGCGTCCGTCTCCTCGAGTTCACCGCCAAGCTCATCCACCTGCGTCGCGAGCACCCCAACCTGCACCGCCGCAAATTCTTCCAGGACCGCCTCATCCACGACAACCCCGACCCCAGCATCATCGACCACGAGCTCCACGACATCGCCTGGTACTCCACCAACGGCCATCATCTCTCCGCCGAGGCCTGGAGCACCGAGTGGAACCGCTCCCTCGCCCTCATGCTCAACGGCAAGACCCTTGGCACCAGCGACGAGTTGGGCAAGCCCGTTGAAGACGACAGCTTCCTCATCCTCGTCAACGCCGCCCACGAGGGCGTCGAGTTCACCCTCCCCCCCGAACCCAACGGCACCGCCTGGCGTCACCTCATCGACACTGAGAACATCGAGGACCCCTTCTCCCCCACCGAAGTCGGCGACAAGGTCATCCTCGGCGGCCGCTCCATGATGGTCCTCACCGACGCCCCCCAACCCGAAGCTCCACCGCAACCGCCAAAGCCTCCCACCAAGGGCGGATCGAAAGCGAAGTCCACCAAAGCACCCTCATCAGCCCAGTCGTAATAAACCCCGGATCGCAAACGAAATGGGAAGCCGAATGTCCGGCTTCCCATTTCGTTTGTCGCTCTCTTTCGACAACTCACCCATGCCCCTTCGTAGCCTCCCCAAAGATCCTGCAATAGTTCCCCCACCCACCTTCGCAATCTCCTCCACCGCAAACCCCTGCCGCAGCATCTCTCCCACCACCGCCGGGAAGAACCCTCCCCGCATCGCCGGATACGCCGTATTCGTCCCGCCGCCATCCCTGGCCGAGAGCAGATCGGTATCCGTCCCAATCCCCACATGGTCGATCCCGATCGCATCCACCATCGCCTTGATGCTCTCCACAAACTTCGCCAGCGTATCGGCCATATGCGTCCACACGCCCACCACGCCGCCCGTATCCGCCACCACCTTCGCATGTTCCTTGCTGATCAGGTGCGCCTGCATCATCTCCCACATCCTCTGGTTCCCGCCCGTAAAGCTGTCTAGGCTCGTATGCGACACCAGCACCGGCTTGGTCGCCACCGTCAACGCGCCCTTTACTGTCTCGGCACTGGCATGCGCCAGGTCCACCAGGATCCCCAGCCGGTTGCACTCCTTCACCACCTCCGCGCCAAACGTCGTCAGTCCGCCCAGGTGCGCCGGGGCCGTCGTCACATCCCCCAGCGGCTTCACCATGTCGTCCTTCATATGCAGCAGTTGCAGATGCCGCAATCCATGCCGATACACCTCCTCCACCCCTTCCAGCCGCCCTTCGATAAACTGTGCACCCTCCACCGTCTGCACAATCGTCGGCCTGCCCTGCGCATGCGCTTCTTCAAGATCCTTCAACGTCAGCGCCCGTCGCATCTGCCCCTGCGCGTCCATCGCCGTCAACCAGCCAAGATAGTTCCCCATCGCATCGCCCGGCTTGTCGTTCTGCGCGAAGTCCATCACATAGCTCGCGCACACCGCCGTCAACCCGGTCGCTCTGATCTCTCCCGCCAACGAATACTCCGGCCCCTGTGCCTGCTGATCCTGTTGCGGTCCCCCACCATGCTGCGGATGCGGCTCCGTCCCCGCCGGATAAACATGGTTATGCATATCGATGCCGATCGTCTTAGCCAACACCTCCGCAACACGCGCATACATCGGCGCAACTGCCTCACCTACCGCCCGTAGCCATGTCGGCGCCATCGCCACCGCGCCGGCACCTGCCGAGGTTGAAAGAAAACCCCGCCGCGAAACAAAAGAAGAGATCGTATTGGACATATTGCCCATCGTAGATGAATGGGAGCGATCTCCTCTAGCGGTTGCCACAAACTCTCATGTCGACCAACGGGAAGGCCTACGCGAAGCGATCACATGTCACGAAGTGACCTCCCCGCGCGCAGCGGGCCCGTCCGGCAGGATACTTTCTCGCTATACTTGTCCCCATTCGCGGTATCTTTGTTAAAAGTTCGTTTTGATCGCAACCCATCAAAACGATCACTTCCAAATCCACACACAACCGGGGACCCAGAATGGCCGTTGGAATCGCAGGCGAAGCGCCCTCAGTAGCAGTCGACCAGAAGACGAACTACTTCGTCCCCTTGACCCTCATGGTCTCGCTCTACTTCGGCATCGGCTTCATCACCGCCATGAACGACGTCCTCGTCCCCCACTTCAAGGACCTCTTCCACCTCACCAACTTCCTCGCCCTGCTCGTCCAGTTCTGCTTCTTCGGCGCGTACTTCGTCATGAGCCTCCCCTCCGGCTGGATCGTCGGCAAGGTCGGCTCGAAGACCGGCATCGTCCTCGCCCTCGCGACGATGGGCTGCGGCCTCGCTCTCTTCCTGCCGGCGTCAATCCTCATCTTCTACCCGCTCTTCCTGCTGGCCCTCTTTGTCGTTGGCTGCGGTTTGGCTCTCTTGCAAGTCGCCATCAACCCCTACGTCGGAGCCCTCGGCAAGCCCGAAACCGCTGCCTCCCGCCTCAATCTCGCCGGCTTCTTCAACTCCGCCGCGACCACCTCCGCCCAGCAGGTCGGCAAGATCTTCATCTTCGTCGCCGCCGGAGCCTCCGCCGCAGAGCTCGCCCACTCCGTTCGCGCCCCGTACATGGTCCTCGCGGGCCTCGCCTTCCTGCTCTCGCTCGTCACCCTCTTCATCCCGCTGCCGGTCCTGATCGAAAAGAGCCCCGCCCGCGTCACCGGCGGAGGCTCCGCCTGGCATTTCCGCCATCTCCGCCTCGCCGCCGTCGCCATCTTCACCTACGTCGGCGCGGAAGTCGCCATCGGCAGCATCATGATCGCCTACCTCGGCCAGCCTTCGATGGGGTCCATGTCCCACGCCCAGGCCGCCAACTACGTCTCGCTCTACTGGTTCTGCGCCATGATCGCTCGCGGCATCGGCTTCTTTGCCCTGCAGCGCGTCCGCGCTCAGCATGCACTCGCGCTGGTCTCCGTCCTCGGCGTGGCCTTCATTGCCGCCGCCGTCTTCGGCCACGGCCCCATCGCTCTCTGGGCGCTGGTCGCCTGCGGCCTCTGCAACTCGGTCATGTGGCCCTGCATCTTTCCGCTCGGCGTGGCGGGTCTTGGCAGCTTCACGAGCCAGGGTTCGGGAATTCTCGTCACGATGGTCGTCGGCGGAGCCATCATCCCCGAAATCCAGGGTCTCGCCGCCGATCGCTTTGGTTATCAACCGAGCTTCCTCGTCGTCCTGCTCTGCTACGCCTACCTCGTCTATTTCGCGCTTAGCGGCTACCGCAACCGGGGCTCCAGTCATCCAGGCGCCCTCGAAGCGCCGATCCCACCCGTCGTCTAGAAGACTAAGCGCCCTGCGCGGGCGGCGGTCACTTTGTGACATGCGATCGCTTCGTGTGGCCCTCCGTTGGTCGGCACAAACTTTTAGTTGCGACCATCGGGAGCACCACCGCGAAGCGGGCACACACACCACGAAGTGGTCGCCGCCCGCGCAGGGCGTTTTCATCTTTTTTCTGTCGACTAGCTGACAAAACCGCCAATTCCCGCATCGTAGGGCTCAAGCCTACTGGTCTACGGAGCAAACTCCGTACCAACGCCCATCCCGGGCGTCCTCCAGCGCTCAGTCTGGAGTCGACATGCAAACAACAGCTCGTTCGATTCCGCACTCGAAGAGCCTAATGGTTGCCGAAGACTTCAAACGCGCGCAGGAACGAGCCACAGCGGGCCAGCTTGCCCTCGAGCTGATGCACGAGATCAAGAACCCCCTAGAAGCCCTCGGGCACCTCGTCTACCTCACTAAAGAAGAAGCGCCCGACGTCGACGTCGTCCGTCGCTACATGGTTCAGGCCGAGGAGCAGCTCGCTCTCATCCAACAGATCGCCGCCCAGACCCTTGGCCTCGCCCGCCCCTCCACCATCCCCACACCCATCGACCTCGTTACTCTCGCCGAAGCCGCCCTGCGCATCCACCAGCGCACGATCGCCGCCAAGCAGATCCGCCTCGTCAAGGATCTCCCCACCGAGCTTCCCGTCAAAGTCCTCACCAGCGAGATGCTCCAGGTTATCTCGAACTTAATCGTCAACGCCCTCGACGCCCTCCCCGCCGATGGCACGCTGCATCTCCGCATGCGTCGTTGCGATGGCCGTGTCCACCTCACCATCGCCGACAACGGCTGCGGCATTCCTGACGAGCACGTCAACACCATCTTCCAGCCCTTCTTCACCACCAAGAGCGAGGGCAACGGCCTCGGCCTCGCGTTGTCGAGGGACATCGTCCATCGCCATCAGGGCAGCATACGCATGCGCTCCAGCGTCCGTCCCGGCCGCACCGGTACCGCTTTCCGCGTCAGCATCCCCGCCTGACTCGCCAGTCTCTAGCCGCAACAACCTAGAAGACGACTCCCAGGAATCTGTGCGCAATCCGTCTTCAGGGTTTCGCCGTTCTTCAATACGAGACCCGTAAACCGCAAACTGTCGACCGGGATAGTTCCGACTCGTCATGTCCGCTCCTCGCAAGCGACCATAGGTCGGACTCGACTCGGCCGTAGCATGCGACTTAATCAGCAGGTTCTGCCTGTCGCTATGGTCCTTGCAAGTGGAGTGAATGGCAATGTCGAAAGGTTCGTTCGGTAGCCGGTGATCTGAAACGTTGCACACCCTAGCCTTAGCGAAAGACTATCCCGCACGACAGGTCATTGCCTTCGATATCTCGTACATCGCGGTGCAAGCCGAAGAGACTCTGGCCACCTTGCGCCTGCGACCCCGCAAGTCCTTCCCAGGCGGCATTTATGTGTCATTAATTGTTTCCCGTAAGACCGCCGAAGTTTGTGGACACTTAGCTTGTAGCAGACAGCATATTTGGGCTGGATGGTATGGATAACGCAAAGGTGGGATGGCAATTTTTGATCGATGCCGATACTTTACTGTTGCGATAGACCAAAAGAAGATTGAAAGTAAGGCATGCTGAGCAAAGCACAAGGCACGTCTTAAATATTAGTGGCTGGATTTCGAGACATCACGTCGCACCACCGAGAGGAACAGGTGGGTCCAAGAAAAAGGCTAATCGTCGGAGCAGTGGTGCTGCAGTGTCTGCAGCTGCTTGCATTCGTCTTCTTGAAAGACGCGAAGATCGCCTCGAACGCGATTCAGGTCGGAATCGGGTTAACGACCCTTATGGTGTGTTTGCACCGCTGGCGTTCCGATCTTCCTTCCTTCGCGCTCCTCTGGCTTCAACTCTCAGGCGCTGTTCTTCTGTGGACCGCCGCCCAAATCGCATTTCTGACCTCGCTCTTTAACCCATTCGGTTTGTGGGAATCGGCTTACAACATCCTCTGGCTGCTCTTTCCATTCCCCCTGATCCTCGTCGCCTCGAGATTCCCTGACTCGACTGAGCAGGACGTAACCAGTTGGCTGGACCTGGCTCAGGAATGCCTCTTCTTTGTCACTCTGTTCGCCTTGATCTTTTCGCGCCCCGCCATTCTGAGTATCGCGCAAGCGTATGAGGTGCAAGGCGTCGCGCTAGGATTGGCGTTCGCGCTTCGCTTCTCGATGATCAAGGGGTATCGCGAAAGAGCCTTCTTCTGGGATATCACCTTGTTCGCTCTGTTGTACGCGGTCTTCTCGACGATCGGAACAATTGCGGAACAGCATGGCTTTCCTTCCGGTTCGGTCGTCGATATTTGCTGGGTAATTCCGTTCACTACTTTTTCCTGCATGGCCATGCGCAAGAGCCGGCCAAAGGCCGAACTCCGGCACACACCGTGGATTGCCAATCCTGTCCATCTTCATGGAATCAGCGCCTTGGGATTAGCTGTCATGTCCGTTGCCGCTTCCAGCCTGCTCATCCTGCATGGACACGTATATGGTGCCGCAGTTTTATTGCTTGCTCTCGTGCTCTTCGCCGTGCGCATCAACCTGCGCGAATGGCGATCGCATCATTTTCGCTTGCAGCTCGAACATGCGGTAGTCCATGACTCCCTGACCCGGATCGGCAATCGGGCCATGCTGCAATCTGCTTTGAGCCGAAGTCTCGGGGAAGGTCAAGAGAAAGAACATCTCCAAACGGCTGTTCTATTCATCGACGTAGATCGATTTAAGGCAATCAACCAGGAGTTTGGGCACTCCGTCGGCGACAAGCTGCTTGTCGAGGTTGCCCGGGTTCTTCGCTCGGTCGTTCGTTCGAACGACACCGTGGCGCGGCACGGTGGAGATAAATTCGTCATCCTGCTGCATCGAGTGAGTCTTGAGACCGCGCAAGCTCTCTCCCACAAAGTCCTGACGAACTTGCGCAGCACGATTCTCCTCGATCAACGCATGGTCGCCATCACGGCAAGCATCGGGATTGCGATGGGCCGAATTGGAGATGATGCCGACGCGCTTCTGCAAAAGGCTGATTGCGCTATGTATGCCGCCAAGCAGGCGGGTAAAGATCAGATCCAGCTCTTTACTGCGGATATGATGACGAACATTCGCCTGAAGAGCGCCTTGGTCAGCGATCTGCAGGAAGCTCTCAGGCAGGGAAGCCTGCATGTTCAATATCAACCCGTGTATAGCGTAGGACAGATGCAGCTCGTGGGATTTGAGGCGCTCGCACGCTGGACTCATCCGGTTCGGGGTGCGATCAGCCCGGCAGAGTTTATTCCCATTGCGGAAGAGACCGGGCTGATCAA
>Ga0302314_10022626_pt1 | contig 10302 bp, 3 predicted proteins | sample III_Palsa_N2_3_FD_200533 | JGI IMG/M metagenome (GOLD analysis project Ga0302314, IMG submission 200533) | Peat permafrost microbial communities from Stordalen Mire near Abisko, Sweden - III_Palsa_N2_3 | ecosystem: Environmental > Terrestrial > Soil > Palsa > Peat permafrost | place: Sweden... | reverse complement strand
TCGGAGATCCTGGCCTCGGCCACGTACATGCTCCACCTGGCCCTGCACATGGCCGACGGTGAGTCCACCTACCGCATTGACGACCAGGACCACTTTGCCAACCGGCGTATCCGCTCGGTGGGTGAGTTGATCCAGAACCAGGTCCGCGTCGGCCTCTCCCGCATGGAGCGGGTGGTGCGCGAGCGCATGACCACCCAGGACGTCGAGGCCATCACCCCGCAGACCCTGATCAACATCCGCCCCGTCGTGGCGGCGGTCAAGGAATTCTTCGGGACCAGCCAGCTCAGCCAGTTCATGGACCAGAACAACCCGCTGTCGGGTCTGGCCCACAAGCGCCGTTTGTCGGCGCTTGGACCTGGTGGTCTGTCCCGTGAGCGGGCCGGGTTCGAAGTGCGAGACGTGCACACGTCCCACTACGGCCGCATGTGCCCGATCGAGACGCCGGAAGGACCGAACATCGGTCTGATCGGCGCCCTGGCCACCTACGCCCGGGTCAACGAGTACGGCTTCATTGAGACGCCGTACCGCACCGTGGTTGACGGCAAGGTGACGTCTGAGGTCAGCTACCTGGCCGCCGACGAAGAGGAAGAGCACGTCATTGCCCAGGCCAACGCGGCCGTCGGCGAGGACGGCCGACTGACCGAAGAGCGCGTGCTCGTTCGTCGAGGCCCCCAAGGCACCGGTGTGCGCATGGGCGCGGTCAACACCTCGTATGGGACCACGTCGGAGATCGACTACGTCCCACCGTCAGAGGTGGACCTCATGGACGTCTCCCCGAAGCAGATCGTGTCGGTCTCGACCGCACTGATCCCCTTCGTCGAGCATGACGACGCCAACCGGGCCCTCATGGGCGCCAACATGCAGAAGCAGGCGGTGCCCTTGGTGGTGCCAGAAGCTCCCTACATCGGCACCGGTGTCGAAGGTCGCGCTGCTCGTGACGCCGGCGACGTGCTGGTGGCCGAGGGTAACGGCACGGTGCTCGAGGTCAGTGGTGACTCGGTCACCATCGACTACGCGCCCGGCCAGAAGGACCGCCTGGGTACGCCGTTGGCCAAGAAGGTCTACCGGCTCTCCAAGTTCCGCCGCTCCAACCAGAACACCTGCATCAACCACCGCACCCTGGTGGCTGAGGGCCAGAAGCTGTCGACCGGCGATCTCATCGCCGACGGCCCCTCGACCCACAACGGTGAACTGGCACTGGGCAAGAACCTCATGGTCGCCTTCATGCCGTGGGAGGGCTACAACTACGAAGACGCCATCATCCTCTCCGAGCGTCTCGTGCGCGACGACGTGCTCACCTCCATCCACATTGAGGAGCACGAGGTCGACGCCCGTGACACCAAACTCGGAGCCGAGGAGATCACCCGGGACATCCCGAACCTCTCCGAGGAGATCCTGGCCGACCTGGACGACCGCGGCATCATCCGAGTGGGGGCCGAAGTGTCCCCGGGCGATGTGCTGGTGGGCAAGGTCACTCCCAAGGGTGAGACCGAGCAGACTCCGGAAGAGCGCCTCCTGCGTGCCATCTTCGGTGAGAAGGCCCGCGAGGTGCGTGACACCAGCCTCAAGGTGCCGCACGGCGAGTACGGCAAGGTCATTGACGTCCGCGTCTTCTCCCGTGAGGAATCGCACGAACTGCCCCCCGGGGTCAACCAGTTGGTGCGGGTCTACGTGGCCCAGAAGCGCAAGATCTCGGAGGGCGACAAGCTCGCCGGCCGTCACGGCAACAAGGGCGTCATCTCCAAGATCCTGCCGGTCGAGGACATGCCGTACCTGGCCGACGGCACCCCGGTCGACATCATCTTGAACCCCCTCGGCGTGCCGAGCCGGATGAACGTCGGTCAGGTGCTCGAGTCGCACTTGGGTTACGCCGCCCGCCACGGGTGGGAAGGGATCACGGTCAACGACGAAGTCGGCACCAGCGCCAAGGGTGACGGAGCGGCTCGCAAGACCCGCCCGCGCACGCAGCCGGCCGCCTGGGTGGCCACTCCGGTGTTCGACGGAGCCCACTGGGACGAGGAGGAGGACGCCGGGAAGCACCCGACGATCCAGCACATCTTCGGCACCCTGAATTCCGACTCGGCCAATGGCAACGTGCAGATGCAGACCGACGGCAAGACCACGCTCTACAACGGTCGGACCGGCGAGGCCTACGACAACCCGATTTCGGTCGGCTTTGTCTACATCCTGAAACTGGCCCACCTGGTCGACGACAAGATCCACGCCCGCTCCACTGGCCCGTACTCCATGATCACCCAGCAGCCGCTCGGTGGTAAGGCTCAGTTCGGTGGACAGCGATTCGGTGAGATGGAGGTGTGGGCACTCGAAGCATTCGGCGCCGCCTACGCCCTCCAGGAGCTGTTGACGATCAAGTCGGACGACGTGCTCGGCCGCGTGAAGGTCTACGAGGCCATCGTAAAGGGCGAGAACATCCCCGAGCCCGGCATCCCCGAGAGCTTCAAGGTGCTCATCAAGGAGATGCAGTCGCTCTGCCTCGATGTTGAGGTCCTGGCCATTGATGGCCGTGAAATTGAAATGCACGAACTCGATGAGGACGTGTTCCGCACCGCGGAAGAGCTGGGCATTGACATCAGCCGCAACGAGCGCGGGTCGGACGAAGAAGATGAGCGGCGTGCCGCAGAGAGGAGCTTCAACTAATGGCTCTCGACGTGAACACCTTTGATCAGCTGCGCATCGGACTGGCCACCGGGGATTCCATCCGCGGCTGGTCGAACGGTGAGGTGAAGAAGCCCGAAACCATCAACTACCGCACCCTGCGGCCGGAGAAGGACGGCTTGTTCTGCGAGAAGATCTTCGGTCCCACCAAGGACTGGGAGTGCTACTGCGGCAAGTACAAGCGGGTGCGCTTCAAGGGCATCATCTGCGAGCGCTGCGGCGTGGAAGTCACCCGTAGCAAGGTCCGCCGCGACCGCATGGGGCACATTGAGCTGGCCGCCCCGGTCGTGCACATTTGGTACCTGCGCGGCACCCGTAGCTGGCTGGCCTATCTGCTGATGGGCACCGAGCCCCGCGAGGAGCTCAAGGCCAAGCAGCTGGAAAAGGTCATCTATTTCGCCGCCAACCTGGTCACCTGGGTCGACGACGACAAGCGCCACCAGGACCTGCCCTCCCTTGAGGTCGAGATGGCCGAAGAGATCGCCGACATTGAGAAGAAGCGCGACCTCGACATCGACCGCCGTTTCAAGGCACTCGAGGAGGACCTCAAGCAGCTCGAGGCCGATGGGGCCAAAGATGCTGAGATCAAGGCTCGCCAGCGCGCCGTGGAGAAGGAGATCGGCTCCGTCCGCGACCGGGCTCAGGAAGACGCCGAAATCGCCCAGCGCAGCCTGGACGAATTCCGCAACCTGCATGGTCGCAAGATCATCGAAGACGAAATGCTGTGGCGTGAGCTTCGTCTCCGCTACGACGAGTACTTCGAAGGTGGCATGGGTGCGGAGTACATCCTCAAGCTGATTGACCGCATCGATCTCGATGCCGAGGAGATCAAGCTCCGCGACATGATCGACGCCAAGGATGGCCGTCGTCCCCTGTCGGCCCAGCGTCGCCAGAAGACCATCAAGCGTCTGAAGATCGTCACCGCCTTCAACCGGCGCGACGACCACGGTCGCCGGATCAATGACCCCCGGGCCATGATCCTCGAGGCCGTCCCGGTCATCCCGCCCGACCTGCGCCCCATGGTGCAGCTCGATGGTGGCCGTTTCGCCACCTCGGACCTCAACGACCTCTACCGCCGCGTCATCAACCGGAACAACCGGCTGAAGCGACTGTTGGACCTCGGCGCACCCGAGATCATCATCAACAACGAAAAGCGGATGCTCCAGGAAGCCGTGGACGCCCTCTTCGACAATGGTCGTCGTGGCCGTCCCGTGACCGGTCCGGGTAACCGCCCGCTCAAGTCGCTGTCCGACATGTTGAAGGGCAAGCAGGGCCGGTTCCGTCAGAATCTGCTCGGCAAGCGCGTCGACTACTCCGGTCGTTCCGTCATCGTCATCGGCCCGAACCTCAAGCTGCACCAGTGCGGCCTGCCCAAGCTGATGGCACTCGAGCTCTTCAAGCCCTTCGTCATGAAGCGGCTGGTCGATGCCGAGCTGGCCCAGAACATCAAGTCGGCCAAGCGCATGGTCGAGCGCCGTCGTCCCCAGGTGTGGGACGTGCTCGAGGGAGTGATCCGGGAGCACCCGGTCTTCCTCAACCGTGCCCCCACCTTGCACCGTCTGGGTATCCAGGCCTTCGAGCCTGTCCTGGTCGAGGGCAAGGCGATCCAGGTGCACCCCTTGGTCTGCACCGCCTTCAACGCCGACTTCGACGGTGACCAGATGGCCGTCCACCTGCCGCTGTCCGCCGAGGCTCAGGCCGAGGCGCGCGTGCTGATGCTGTCGGCCAACAACATCCTGTCCCCGGCCACTGGCCGCCCGATCACCGTGCCCACCCAGGACATGGTCTTCGGCGCCTACTACCTCACCCTGAGGGTTGAGGAGGGCAACGGAGCCGGACGGGCCTTCCGCCACATCCACGAGATCGAAGCGGCGTTCGAAGAGGGCAGCCTGGGACTCCAGGTGCCGATTGTCGTACGTCCCTCGGTCGACTCGCCATTGGCCAAGCGTTTGGCCGGCGCCGGTGTGCTGGCCAACGAGGACGGTGAGCTGCGGTTCGACACCACGGCGGGCCGCGTCTTCTTCAACGAGGCGTTGCCCGAGGGCTTTGCCTTCGTCAACGAGGTCGTGGGCAAGAAGCACGTCCCGATCGGCACCATCGTCGAGGACCTGGCGGCCAACTACCCCAAGTACGTGGTGGCCAACAGCCTGGACCGCATCAAGGCACTCGGTTTCCGCTTCGCGGCCCAGTCGGGTCTGACGATCTCCATCAACGACGTCCAGACCCCGCCGGACAAGCAGGCCATTCTGGACCGTTATGAGAAGGAAGCCGAAAAGGCCGAGACCCAGTTCAAGCGGGGCATCATCACCGACGACGAGCGGCGCCAGAAGGAAATTGAAATCTGGACGTCGGCCAACTCCGAGGTGGGACGGGCCATGGAAACCCAGCTGGCCACCATCGCCTTCAACCCGTTGGACATGATGGTGGACTCCGGCGCTCGAGGTAACTCGCAGCAGATCCGTCAGATCGCCGGTATGAAGGGATTGGTCTCCAACCCCCGTGGTGAGATGATTCCCCGCCCGATCAAGTCCTCCTTCCGTGAAGGACTGTCGGTCTTGGAGTACTTCATCTCCACCCACGGTGCCCGCAAGGGACTGGCTGACACCGCCCTGCGCACCGCCGACTCCGGGTACCTGACCCGTCGTTTGGTCGACGTGGCCCAGGAGCTCATCATCCGGATTGACGACTGTGGCTCCACCCGTGGTATCTGGATCGAGGGCGTCTCGCCCGATGGTCCGGGTCACCGTAACTACCTGGAGACCCGCGCCTTCGGTCGTTTGCTGACCGAGCCGGTGACCCTGGCTGACGGCACCTTCTACGACGTGGGGACACTGCTGGACGACGTCAACATCGCCACCATTCGTGACGACGAGACCGTCGACCGCATCCGTACCCGCTCGGTGCTGACTTGTGAGTCGCCGCACGGTGTGTGCGCGGCCTGTTACGGCCTGTCCCTGGCCACGGGCATCATGATCGAACTGGGCGAAGCGGTCGGCGTGATCGCCGCCCAGTCCATCGGTGAGCCCGGTACCCAGCTGACCATGCGTACCTTCCACACCGGTGGTGTGGTCGGTGAGGACATCACCCACGGCCTGCCTCGAGTCGTCGAGCTGTTCGAAGCCCGTACCCCGAAGGGTGCCGCCGTTCTGGCCCATCACTCCGGTGTCGTGCGGATCGATGACGACGAGATCGGACGCCATGCAGTCGTGGTGGCCGATGATGGTGAAGAGGTGTCCACGCTGTTGGCTCCTCGCGCCCACCTTGAAGTGGTGGACGGCCAAGAGGTCGAAGCCGGTGACGCGCTGGTGGAAGGTCCCAAGGACCCCAAGGAACTCCTCGAGGTCAAGGGCATCCGCGAGACCCAGCAGTACCTCGTCGAAGAGGTCCAGAAGGTGTACCGCGACCAGGGTGTGTCGATTCACGACAAGCACATCGAGCTCATCGTCCGCCAGATGTTGCGGCGGGTGTTGGTGGCCGAGCCCGGCGATGCCCCCTTCCTGCCCGGCGAGCGCGTTGACAATCAGATTTACGCTGAGGTCAACCGCGGGCTGGTGGAAGAGGGCAAGACCCCGGCCGAAGGCCGTCCCGAGCTGATGGGTATCACCAAGGCCTCGCTGGCCACCGAGAGCTGGCTCTCCGCTGCCTCCTTCCAGGAGACGACGCGAGTGCTGACCGAGGCGGCCATTGAGGGCAAGAGCGACCAGCTCTTCGGCCTCAAGGAGAACATCATCATCGGCAAGCTCATCCCGGCCGGTTCGGGCATGGAGCATTACCGCCACATTCGGTTGGAGATGCCGGACGCCGAGGCCATGCCGTTCTGGGCCCTCGGATCCGGCGACTCGGACACGGAGGACCTGGCCGCCTGGCTGCGGGACATGAGCGGAGAGAGCGTCGGCGACGATCCCTTCGACTCGTCCATTGACGCCAGCTGGCTCGGTGCGGCGCCGACGGCCGAAGACGCATTCGGCAATGCGATTGAGGCCGAACCCACTGATGGAGCAGCGGAGGCCGGGGCATAACGCTCCGGCTTCTGCCGCCCGGGCTGGTCAGTGCACGAGCCCACTCCCGGCGGCTCCGGGCGATCTCGTCCGGGGCCGTGGCGGGACAGAGCGTGACTTCGCGTGCCCCAGGGTATGGACTATCCCAATGAGTGCGTCGCGCCCGTCGGTTGGTGACGTGAGCCACCAGGACGAAGTGCACCACGGGAACTACCAGCTCTCCCATCTGCGGGCCTTGGAAGCGCAGGCCATACATATCTTCCGGGAGGTGGTGGCTGAATTCGAGCGCCCCGTGGTGCTGTTCTCCGGTGGCAAGGACTCCATCGTGATGCTTCACCTGGCCCAGAAGGCCTTCTGGCCCGGCCCCATACCGTTTCCCGTGCTGCACGTGGACACCGGGCGCAATTTCCCCGAGGTGCTCGAATTCCGGGACCGCCACGTGGATCAGCTCGGGGTCAAGTTGGTCGTGGCCAGCGTCCAGGACGAGATCGATGCCGGACGCACCGTGGAGGGGACCGAGCCGCACGCCACTCGCAACCGGTTGCAGACCCCGGTGCTGCTCCGGGCCATCAACAAGGGGGGCTTCGACGCCGTCTTCGGCGGGGGCCGTCGGGACGAGGCGCAGGCCCGGTCCAAGGAGCGGATCTTCAGCTTCCGGGACCAGTTCGGCCAGTGGGACCCCACGCATCAGAGACCGGAACTGTGGAACCTCTACAACGGGCGCCACAACAAGGGGGAGCACATCAGGGTCTTCCCCCTCTCCAACTGGACCGAGCAGGATGTGTGGCAGTACATCGGCGACGAAACGATCGACGTCCCCTCGATCTACTTCGCGCACACCCGGGCGGTGTTCCAGCGTGACGGGATGCTGATGGCGGTGGGCCCGCACCTGGCGCCCGGACCGGCCGATGAGGTCTTCGAGAGCCGGGTCCGGTTCCGGACCATCGGTGATGCCGATTGCACGGGGTGTATCGAATCGGTGGCCATAGACGTCGACGGCATCATCACCGAGGTGACAGCCACCCGATTCACCGAGCGGGGAGCTACCCGCGCCGACGACCGCTTCTCCGAGGCGGGCATGGAAGACCGCAAGCGCGAGGGGTACTTCTAATGCCCGAACTGTTGCGCCTGGCCACTGCCGGTTCCGTCGACGACGGAAAGTCGACCCTGATCGGTCGCCTGCTGTACGACGCCAAGGGCATTTACGAAGACCAGCTCGAGTCCATCCGCCGGATCAGTGAGTCCCGGGGCGATGCGGGCACCGACCTGGCGCTCCTCACCGACGGGCTGCGGGCCGAGCGCGAGCAGGGCATCACCATCGATGTGGCCTACCGCTACTTCGCCACGCCGAAGCGCCGTTTCATGATCGCCGACACCCCGGGTCACGTTGAATACACCCGCAACATGGTGACGGGTGCCTCGAGCGCACACCTGGCGCTGCTCCTCATCGATGCCCGCAAGGGCGTCATTGAGCAGACCCGTCGGCACGCGTTCCTGGCCTCCATGTTGGGGCTGCCCCACATGGTGATCTGCGTCAACAAGATGGATCTCGTCGACTGGAGCCAGCGCGAGTTCGAGCGCATCAAGGGCGAATTCATGGAGTTCGCCGCCCGACTCAACGTCCACGACATGACCTTCATTCCGGTGTCCGCCCTCAAGGGTGACAACGTGGTGCACCGTTCGGAAAACCTCTGGTGGTACGAGGGATCACCGTTGCTGTCGCACCTCGAGTCGGTCTACATCGGCAGCGATGAGAATCTGATTGACCCGCGCTTCCCGGTCCAGTGCGTGGTGCGCGGTCAGACCGCCGACAATTCTGACTTCCGGGGCTATGCCGGCACCGTGGCCAGCGGTGTGCTCCGGCCGGGCGACGAGGTGCTGGTGCTGCCATCGGCCACCACGACCCGCATCGCCACCATCGCGACGGCTGATGGTGAGGTGGCCGAGGCCTTTCCGCCCATGGCTGTCGTGATCACCCTCGAAGACAACGTGGCGGTCTCCCGCGGCGACGTGCTGTGCCGTCCCAACAACCGACCGTCAGTGGTGACCGAGTTCGAGGCCACCGTGTGCTGGATGGATGAGCGCTCGAGTCTGGCCGAGGGTAAGTCGTTCTTCCTCAAGCAGGGGACCCGCATGGTGCGGTCATTCGTGAAGTCCCTGCCGTACCGGCTGGACATCAACGGCTTGCACCGCGACGACGGGGCGAGCGCCCTCGTGCTCAACGAGGTCGGCCGGGTCACCTTCCGCACCACCGAGCCCCTCATGGTCGACGACTACTCCACCAACCGGGCCACCGGCTGCTTCATCATCATCGATCCGATCACCAACTACACCGTGGGGGCCGGGGTCATCCGGGTCATCAACACCAGCCACGCCAGTCCCAATGTGGTCCTCCAGGGCGGCCAGCTCACTCGGCAACGACGGTACGCCTCGCTCGGCACGTCCGGCGCCACCGTGCTGTTCACCGGCCTCTCCGGTGCCGGGAAGTCCACCATTGCCGCCGCCGTGGAGGAGACGTTCGTCTCCGTCGGTCGACCTGCCTTCATGCTCGACGGCGACAAACTTCGTCACGGCATCAGTGGTGACCTGGGCTTTTCCGAGAAAGACCGCCAGGAGAACGTTCGGCGGGCCGGCGAAGTGGCGAAGATGTTCAACGAGTGCGGCACCGTGGCCCTCGTCTCCCTCATCAGCCCGTGTGCCGGTGACCGCCAGTTGATCCGCGCTCTGCACGAGGAAGCCGGGCTGCCGTTCTTCGAAGTGTTCGTCGACACGCCGCTCGAGGAATGCGAGCGGCGGGACGTGAAGGGTCTCTATGCCCGGGCCCGGGCGGGGCAGCTGCCGGGCTTCACCGGCATCGACTCCGAGTACGAGGCGCCGACCCACGCCGAGCTGGTCCTCCAGCCCTGCGACATCGATGAAGAGGTCGCCAAGGTGATCTCCATGATCGACGGCGTGTCTTACTGATCTCTGGCGTGCCCAACCTCACCGAACGGCAGCAGCGTCGACTGGCCCAGAGCCGCGCCGATCGTCAGAAGAAGGACCAGGGCCGTCGCCCGCCACTGACCCGTCGGATGCGGCGCCGGTTGATCGGGGCCGGCGCGCTGGTCATTGTTCTGGCTGTCGTCGTGATCGTGGTGGCGACATCGAAATCCGGTCCGACTGCGCCGGCCGGTCCACCGACTCTGCATGCCCAGACGGTGCTCAAGGTGCCGGCCGCCTCGGCGGTGCTCCAGGTGGGTGGCCGTGGCTTCGTCACCGACGACGTGAATGATCGCCTCCTGCGGTTCGACTCCCAGGGGCACACCACAGGCTCGTTGCATCTGAACGGGCGCCCGGTGGCCATGGTGGCCTTCGGCGACGATCTGTGGGTGGCCAACATGGTGAGTAACTCGGTCCAGGAGATCGGCCAATCCACCCTGAAGGTGGTGCGGAGCATCTCGGTACCCAAGGGGCCCTCCAGCCTGGTCGTGTTGGACGGGCGCATCTTCATGACCAGCATCACCGCCAGCTCGGTCAGCTCCATCAATCCCCGCAACGGATCCTTGAGTGCGCCGGTGTCGTTGTCGGCCGGAGCCGTTCGGATGGCCGCCGGGTTCGGTTCGCTCTGGGTGACCGGCACCAGCAACCA
>Ga0302314_10022625_pt1 | contig 10302 bp, 10 predicted proteins | sample III_Palsa_N2_3_FD_200533 | JGI IMG/M metagenome (GOLD analysis project Ga0302314, IMG submission 200533) | Peat permafrost microbial communities from Stordalen Mire near Abisko, Sweden - III_Palsa_N2_3 | ecosystem: Environmental > Terrestrial > Soil > Palsa > Peat permafrost | place: Sweden... | reverse complement strand
GCGGTCGCGGTCGCGCTGCGCTCGATGACGTTCGCGTTCGGCCGCCGCTTCATCATCGTCGACGGCGTCGAGCGGTGGAAGGAGAAGGAGCTGCCCGCGCTCGTCCACGCGCTCGCAGATCTGCCGCCCGACACGACCGTCGCCTTCTTCGGTCGCGAGGACAGCCGCCTCAAGGTCCCGGCCGGACTCCACGACGCCGTCCGCAAGGCCGGCGGCGACGTCAGCGCCGAGGAGCGGCTGAAGCCGTGGGAACTGCCGCCCTGGGCGGTCGCGCAGGCGCGCGAGCTCGGGCTCGAGCTGGCGCCCGATGCCGCCCGCGCGCTGGTCGCGCACGTCGGGGAGCGCCAGCAGCGGCTGCTCCGCGAGCTCGAGAAACTGGCGCTCGACCTAGGCCCAGGCAGCCACGTCGACGTCGATCTGGTCGAGCAGCTGACGGCCGGCTCGGCCGAGCGGCGGGCCTGGTCGCTGGCGGACGCGCTCGTCGGCGACGATCTCGTAGCGGCCGTTCGCGTCCTGCTCCAGATCCGAGCCCAGGGCGAGCGGCTGCCGGGACTGATCTGGTGGATGAGCTCGCGCCTGCGAGACGCGCATCGGATCGCCCGGGCGCTGGACGAGGGCGCCTCGCCCGGCCAGCTGAAGCGGGGCCTGAGGATGCCGTCAAAGGCGGCCGATCAGCTGATCGCCGACGCCGGACGGCTCGGCTCGGAGCGGCTCGCGCTGGCGATCGAGGAGATCGCCGACCTCGAGCTGGGGTCGCGCGGCGGCGGTCGCGGCGGCGCCGGCGAGGACACGCGAGCACTGCTCGCGATCCGCCGGATCGCCGCCTGAAAGACGGCTACTCGGCGGCGCCGCGACGGACCCGCGCGGCGCGTGACTTCTTGCGGGCGCCGTTGTTGCGGTGTAGCGCGCCGCGTTTGACGGCCTTGTCGATCGCCTGCACGAGCGTCCGGTGCTCGGCGTCGGCGGCCGTATCGTCGCCCTCGGCGACGGCGCGCTCGAGCCGGCGGAAGTAGGTCTTGATCCGCGACGTGTAGCGCCGGTTCTCAGTGCGCTCGCGCAGAGCGCGCTCGATGCGCTTTTTCTGTGAATGGATGTTGGCCATGTCGATCGGGACGCACGCCATCGGCGACGTTCCGCCGCAGCGCGTCCGTACTATAGCCACCCTTGCCGAACCTCGACGAGCGACCCCGCCGCCGGCTCGCGATCAGCACCGCGATCTTCACGATCGCGACCGCCTTCAGTCGCGTCGCCGGGCTGATCCGCGAGATCGTCGCCGCCGACTACTTCGGCACGAGCAAGTACGCGTCGGCGTTCACGATCGCCTCGCAGATCCCGAACCTGATGTCGAATCTGTTCGCGCAGGCGGCGCTCAGCGCGGCGTTCGTGCCGGTGTTCACCGACCTGCTCCAACAGGGCCGCAAGCGCGAGGCGTTCCGGCTCGCCTCGACGCTGTTCTGGATCATCCTGCTCGCGCTCGGCGCGATCACGGCGCTTGGGATCGTGATCGCCGGGATCGCCCTGCCCGCCCTGGGCGGCAAGAACTTCGACGGTGCCGTCGCCGGCACGCTGACGCAGATCATGTTCCCGGTCGTGCTGCTGCTCGGGCTGACCGGGCTGCTCGTCGGGATCCTGCAGTCCTACGACGAGTTCACGATCCCGGCGCTCGCGCCGGTCGCGTGGAACGCCGTGATCCTCGTCCTGCTGGTCGCGCTGCACCACCGCTTCAGCGACGGCAAGTCGATCTACGCGTACGCAATCGCGTGGCTGATCGCGACCGCCGTGCAGATGGCGCTGATCGCCTCGGCGCTGCGGCGGATCGACTTCCGCCTCGCGTTCCACGTCGACTGGCGCGACCCGAGGATTGCGCAGGTGTTCACGCTGATGCTGCCCGTCACGATCGGCTTGGGGATCGTCAACCTCGATGCGCTGATCAACTCGACCTTCGGCGCGCTGGTTCACACCAACCCGCCCGCGCAGGGACCGCGCGCGATTCAGACCGCGTTCCTGCTCTACATGCTCCCCCAAGGGATCTTCAGCGTCGCCGTCTCGACCGTCCTGTTTCCGACGCTCAGTCGCCAGGCTGCCCGCCGCGACGCCGGGGCGATGCGGCACACGCTCGGCAACGGCATGCGGCAGATCAACCTGCTGCTGATTCCCGCCGCCGCCGGGCTGATGGTGCTCGCGCACCCGATCGTGCAGCTCGTCTTCCAGCGCGGGCAATTCGATGCGACCTCGACGCACCTGACGGCGCTGGCGTTGTTCTGGTTCGCCTGGAGCCTTCCGTTCGCCGGCATCAACCTGCTGCTGACGCGCACCTTCTTCGCGTTGCAGCAGCCGTGGATCCCGACCCGTCTGGCGGCGATCAACATGGCGGTGGACATCATCCTCAGCGTCGGCCTCTACAAGCCACTCGGGATCCAGGGCCTCGTGATCGGGACCGCCGCCGCCAACATCGTCATGACCTACCTGCAGATCAACCGCCTGCGGCACGGCTTCAACGGCCGGCTCGAGGGGGGCCAGACGCTGATGATCACCGCCCGGATCCTCGTCGCCTCAATCCTCACCGGGGGGATTGCGCGCGGCGTTTGGGTGCTACTGAACGCCGAGGTCGGAAGCTCGCTACTGATCGGGAGGCTGTTCGCGATCGGCGTCGCGGTCGCAGTCGCCGGGGCCTTCTACGGCTACGCGGCGCTCAGCATGCAGATCCCGGAGGCGCGTCAGATCGAGCGGCTGCTGCGGGAACGGCTGCTCGCTTGAGCGCACCGTCCATACACTGACTGCCATCACCGATCAGGCCCACATCCGCAACTTCTCGATCATCGCCCACATCGACCATGGCAAGTCGACGCTGGCCGATCGCATCCTCGAGCTGACCCACACGGTCGACCCCCGGGCGATGCGCGCCCAGCTGCTCGACTCGATGGACCTCGAGCGCGAGCGCGGGATCACGATCAAGGCGCAGGCGGTGCGGGTCTTCTACACCTCACAGCGTGACGGCGAGACCTATCAGCTGCAGCTGATCGACACGCCGGGGCATGTCGACTTCACCTACGAGGTCTCCCGCTCCCTCGCCGCCTGCGAGGGAGCCCTGCTCGTCGTCGACGCCTCGCAGGGAGTCGAGGCCCAGACGGTCGCCAACACCTACCTGGCGATCGAGTCCGGGCTAGAGCTGATCCCCTGCCTCAACAAGGTCGACCTGCCGGGCGCCGAGCCTGAGCGCGTCGCCGAGGAGATCTCCGAGCTGATCGGCGAGCCGGCCGACGACGTCCTGCGGATCAGCGCCAAGACCGGCGTAGGCGTGACGGCGGTGCTCGACGAGCTGATCGCGCGGGTGCCGCCGCCCCACGGCGATCCGGACGCGCCCGCCCGGGCGCTGATCTTCGACTCGGAGTTCGACCAGTACCGCGGCGTCATCGCCTACATCCGCGTCGTCGACGGCACCTTCAGCAAGGGCCGGGCGATCCATGCCATGCAGGCTAACCTGGAGGCCGAGATCGACGACATCGGGTTCTTCACGCCCGAGATGATCTCGACCGAGCAGCTGACCGCCGGCGAGGTCGGCTTCCTGATCACGGGAATCAAGGACGTCACCAAGCTGCGCGTCGGCGACACGTTGACAACGAAGGCGAACCCGGCGAGCGAGCCGCTGCCCGGCTACCGCGAGGTCAAGCCGATGGTCTTCTGCGGGCTGTTCCCGATCGACACCGACGCCTACCCCGAGCTGCGCGATGCCCTCGAGAAGCTGACGCTCAACGACGCCGCCCTGTCGTGGGAGCCGGAGACCAGCGACGCGCTCGGGTTCGGGTTCCGCTGTGGGTTCCTCGGGCTGCTGCACATGGACATCGTCCGCGAGCGACTCGAGCGCGAGTACGACCTGGAGCTGCTGGCGACGATGCCGAGCGTCGAATACGAGGTGACGCTCACCGACGGCTCCGTCGTCCCCATCCACTCGCCCAACGATATGCCGGAACCGACCAAGGTCACGGAGGTTCGCGAGCCGTACATCCGCGCCTCGATCCTCACCCCGAAGGAGTTCGTCGGGCAGATCATGGAGCTCTGCCAGGAGCGGCGTGGCGACCATGCCGGCATGCACTACCTGAGCGCCGAGCGCCTGCAGATCACCTACGACCTGCCGCTCGCCGAGATCGTCCTCGACTTCTTCGACCAGCTCAAGTCCCGCACGCGCGGCTACGCCTCGCTGGACTACGAGCTGATCGGCCTGCGGGAGTCCGATCTCGTCAAGCTCGACATCCTGCTGGCCGGCGACCCGGTTGACGCCCTGTCGATGCTCGTGCACCGCTCCAAGGCCGAGCCGGTCGGACGCATGCTTGCCGAGAAGCTGCGAAAGAAGATCCCGCGCCAGCAGTACGACGTCCCGATCCAGGCGGCGATCGGCTCCCGGATCGTCGCGCGCGAGACGATCAAGGCATACCGCAAGGACGTGATCGCCAAGTGCTACGGCGGCGACATCAGCCGCAAGCGCAAGCTGCTCGAGCAGCAGAAGCGCGGCAAGAAGCGGATGAAGCAGGTGGGCCGGATCGAGGTGCCCCAGGAGGCGTTCCTCGCCGTGCTCGAGCTCGGCGAGAAAACCTGACCCGCCGGCACATATATGTGCCGGGGCGTGTGCCCTTACTTGTCGGTCAGCGTCGCGTGGTCTGAGAACAGCCAAGCAAGGCCGGCGCACAGCAACACCAGCCCGAGCAGCCCAACGGCCGGCGCGAGCAGGCTGAACGACTCGCGCACCAGCAAGAACGCGCCGTTGTGGGGGCCTCCTGCCGCCTGCGCGACCCGGTGGAAGGCGAACGCGGGCGCGTAGGCCGCCGCCAGCGCGGCGAGCATCAGCGCGACCGTGAGCAGCGTCACGGCCCGCAGCGTCAGGCTCGCCCCCCGCCGGGGGCGGCGTGCCGGCGGCGCGGCGTGGGCGGGCAGATCGGTCAGCAGCCGGTCGAGCTCGCCATATGTCCGCGCGGCGAGGGCGTGGCCGAGGCGCTCGTCGAGCTCGTCGCTGTCGAGGCGGCCCTCGAGCGCGGCGTTGCGCAGGCGCAGCGCCACCTGCTCACGGTCCTGATCGGAGGCTCTGAGCACGGACCGTCGCTGCACTGCACTCACCGCCAGGCGTCTGGATTCGCTTGCGGTCGCCGGCCGCCATGGGCGGGCGCTCCGCCGTAGCGTCCGCGATTCAGCGGCGGGCCGTAGGGACGGCGTCCGTAGCCGCCGCGGCCAGGTGGACCCAGATGCTGGCCGCGATGGGCGAACACGATCCGCGCGAGCACCAGCCACAGACCTGCCAGCAAGAACACGAAGACTGCTACGACGATCACCACCAGGGCCGCGGCCGCGAGCACCGCTACTCCCGCGATCGGGTGCGCGACGAGCAACTGCCGTGAGCGCGATCTCGATGTCGGCTTCGTAGGCCGCGCTCCCGGAAGGTCGGCGACCACGTCATCGAGGTCTCCGTAGGTGCGCGCGCGCAGCGCGGTGGCGAGCCGCTCCTCGAGCTCATTCGCCAGGATCCGGCCTTCGGTCGCGGCCTGCTTGAGCCGCTCGGCGACCCAATCCCGGTCGGCGTCCGATGCTCTCAGTGAGGATCGCCTCGCCATGACATCAGAGTACCGCCTGCGGTTCCTGTGGTCGAGCATATGTCGGCGAGGGTGCGGTGGCGTGAGCTTGCAGCCCGCTCGGCATCCTGCCTCGCCTTATGGGCTGCGCTCACGTCGTCCGGGTGGCCCGCAAGCCACCCCCACCGGGGAAACCGCTCTAGCTCGTCGGCTGCGGGACGATCCGGATGTAGGGCTTCGGCTCCTCCCACTCGCCGAAGAGCTCCTTCGCCTGCTCGTTGTTGACCGAGCCGGCGATGATCACCTTGTCGCCCTGCTGCCAGTTGGCGGGCGTTGCGACCTTGTGCTTGGCCGTCAGCTGCAGCGAGTCGATCACCCGCAGGACCTCGTCGAAGTTGCGGCCGGTCGTCATCGGGTAGACGAGGATCAGCTTGACCTTCTTGTCCGGGCCGATCACGAACACGTTGCGGACGGTCTGGTTGTCGGCCGGCGTGCGCGCCAGCGGGTCGCCGCTCGTCTCCGCCGGCAGCATTCCGTACAGCTTCGAGATGTGGAAGTCGGCGTCGCTGATGATCGGGTAGTTCGGCGCTGTGCCCTGCGTCTCCTCGATGTCCTTGGCCCATTCGGCGTGCCGGCCGAGCGGGTCGACGGACAGGCCGATGATCTTGACGCCGCGGCGGGCGAACTCGGGCTCGATCCGGGCCATGGCGCCGAGCTCGGTCGTGCACACCGGCGTGAAGTCCTTGGGGTGCGAGAACAGCACCGCCCAGGAGTCGCCGAGCCACTCGTGGAAGTGGATGTGGCCCTCGGTGGTGTCGGCCTCGAAGTCGGGAGCGGTGTCTCCCAGCGAAAGGGTCATGGGGTGTCTCTCCTTTGTCCAGTGAGCCAGTGAAGTTTAGCCGCGGGTGGGCCAGGGGCGGTGGGTGCGAGTCCCCATGGGACAATCCGCATCGATCATGGAGCTCGGATTACACGGGCGGGCGTGCGTCGTGACCGGCGCCTCCGGCGGGATCGGCGGGGCGACCGCGCGGGCGCTCGCGACCGAGCGGGCGAGCCTGCTGCTCGTCGGCCGCCGCATCGAGGCGCTCGGGGAGGTCGCGGCGCAGGCGTCGCGGCTCGGATCGCCGCAGGTGGAGACCGTGGCGGTTGACCTGACCACGCCGGGCGCCGCAGTGACGGTCGTCGACACCTGCCTGGATGTGTTCAGCCGGATCGACGTGCTGGTCAACAACGCCGGGGGCACCACCGTGCGGCGCTGGGACGATCTCACCGACGCCGAATGGCAGGAGCAGTGGGAGCTGAACGTGATGGCTCCGATGCGGCTGATGCGCGCTGCCGCCCCGGAGATGGCGCGGCGCGGCTGGGGACGGATCGTCAACGTTTCCTCCTCGGCTGCCAAACGACCGTCCGGGATGAACATGGCGTACGCCGCGACGAAGGCGGCGATGCTGTCGCTGTCGCGGTCGTTCGCCGATCTGTTCGCCTCCGACGGGGTGCTCGTCAACGCCGTCACCCCCGGCCCGATCGCCGGTGACGCATGGCTGTCGGACGGGGGACTCGCGGACCAGCGGGCGGCGGCCGCCGGCGTCTCCCGCGACGAGCTCCTCGCCCGGGTCGCGTCGCGGACACCGCGCGGCCGCCTCGGCACCAACGAGGAGATCGCGGCCGTGATCGCGTTTCTCTGCTCGCAGGCCGCCGCGAATGTCGCCGGCGCGGCCTGGTCGGCCGACGGCGGCGCGTTCGCGGCGATCATCTGAGCTGCCCGTGCCGCTCGCGGTCGACAAGGTCGGCAAGACGTACCCGGCGCTCAGCTATGCGGTCGGCCGCGAGAAGATCCGCGAGTATGCGGAGGCGGTGGGCGAGACCAACTCGCTGTACCTCGACCTCGATGCGGCGCGCGCGGCCGGCTACGAGGATCTCGTGGCGCCGCCGATGTTCGCCGTCGTCTACGCCGGGCGGGCGGTGTGGCCGGCGTTGTTCGATCCCGAGCTGGAGCTGAACTTCGCGATGCTGGTCCACGGCGCTCAGGAGTTTCACTGGGAGCGGCTCGTGATCGCCGGCGACGAGATCGCGACGGAGGTGTCGGTCGCGAGGATCGAGGAGCGGCGCGGGTTGGGGATCTACGTGTTCGAATCGCGATCCTCCAACCAGCGCGGCGAGCCGGTCTGCATCGGAACCTGGACGAACATCGTCAGGGGCGTGGAAGCGTGAAGCCCACAGGCGCGATCGAGCTGCGGGTCACGCCCGACCGGTACGTGACGATCCGCTACGCGGGGGCGAGCGGCGACTTCAACCCGATCCACCTCGACGATGAGTTCGCCCGGGAGGTCGGCCTCCCGGGGCGGATCCTGCACGGTCTGTGGACGATGGCGCAGGTGGCGCGGGCGGCCACGGACGCCGCCGGCGGCCGGCCGGAGCAGCTGCGCTCGCTGTCGGTCGAGTTCCGCGGCGCCGGCATGATCGGCGAGGAGATCGTCGTCAGCGGGACCCTCGCCGATCGCGACGACGGTCTGATCGCGAATCTCGTCGCCGTTCAGGGTGGCAAGCGCATCGTCCGCAACGGCGTCGCGCGGCTGCGCCCGCGACTTGGGCGCCAGTCGTGACCTCCCCGGGCACTTTCTGCGCCCAAGTGCCCCGACTCGCGCCGTCGTCGGGCCGCGGGGCCCCGAAACTACACTTGTCAACCGATGTTGAGCGAACGGCAGGAACTGGTTCTGCGACGAGTCGTAGAGGAATATCTGAGCGCCGGCGCGCCGGTCGGCTCAAGGGTGCTGAGCGCGAGCTTCGAATGGGGTCCCTCGACGATCCGCCACGAGCTCGCGATGCTCGAGGAGCGCGGCCTGCTCGCCCACCCGCACACGTCCGCGGGCCGGGTTCCGACTGAGGCGGGGTATCGCTACTTCGTCGACCGCCTGCTGCCGCGCGAGGACAAGGCGCACAAGCCGTCGCTGGCGCTGTCGCTGGTGCGACGCGAGGTCGACGAGGCGATGCGGGCCACGACCGAAGCACTGTCACAAGTGACGAACATGCTCGCGATCGTGACCGCGCCACCCCTCGAGACCTCGACGATCCGGCACATCGAGGTGCTCACCCTGCAACCCCAGGTCCTGATGGTGGTCATCATCACATCGACCGGTGGCGTCACCAAGCGCCTGTTCACGTTCGAGCGCCCGGTCGACCCAGGTCTCGCCGACTGGGCCGGCAGCTACCTGAACGAGCGCCTGGTCGGTACCGGCCTGGGGGCGCGGATGCTGCATTCGCGGCTGCGCGACGAGTCGCTGTCGCAGACCGAAGCGGACTTCCTGCAAGCCCTCGTGCCGGCGTTCACCGATCTCGCCGAGCTCGCGGGCGAGACCCTGTACGTCGACGGCACCTCGCGGCTGCTGAGCTACGAGCAGCCGGGCGACGTCGGCCAGCTGAACGCGCTGATGGACATGCTCGAGCGCCGCGTGTCGATGCTCGGCGTGCTCAGGCGCGCGCTCGCCGAGCGCGACGTGGTCGTCCGGATCGGGACCGAGAACGACCAGCCGGCGCTCCGCTCGCTTGCGCTCGTCGCCGCCGGCTACGGCCTGCCGCAGCGCAACCTCGGCGCCGTCTCGGTGATCGGGCCGCTGCGGATGGACTACGCGCGCGTGATCAGCGCCGTGCGTGAGGCGGCCGCACAGCTGTCGAGCTTCGTCGTCGACCTCTATGACGAGCGGTGAGCCGGTGAGCGCGTCCGCGTCCCGCGACTACTACGAGGTGCTCGGAGTTTCGCGCAGCGCCGACGAGGCCGAGATCAAGCGCGCCTTCCGCCGCCTCGCGCGCGAGCTGCACCCCGACGTCAACCGCGACGACCCGCAGGCAGAGGAGAAATTCAAGGAGGCCGCCGAGGCCTACGAGGTGCTGTCGGACTCCCAGCGGCGCGCGACCTATGACCGGTATGGCCACGAGGGCTTGCGCAGCGGCGGCTACGCGCCGAACTTCGAGGGGTTCGGGTCGGTCGCGGACATCTTCGAGGCGTTCTTCGGCAGCGCGTTCGGCGGCGCCGGCGGGATCCGGTCGGCAGGCCCGACCCAGGGCGCGGACGTCTCGCTGGCTGCCGAGATCGAGCTCGCCGCCGCGGCGCGCGGCACCCAGGTGGAGTTGAGCTATGAGGTGGTCGCGGTCTGCGAGCACTGTCGCGGAAACGGCGCCGAGCCGGGCACGGCGATCGAGACGTGCCCGCGCTGCGGCGGCTCCGGCCAGCTCCGCGCGGTCAGCCGCACGCCGTTCGGCCAGGTCGTGCGCGCCGCGACCTGCGACCAGTGCGGCGGCGATGGGCGCGTCCCGAAGGTGCCGTGCAAGGTCTGCGATGGCCGCGGCCGCCGGGTCGACCACGCGAACGTGACCGTCGATGTGCCTGCCGGAATCGCCGCCGGCCAGCGGATCCGCGTCGCCGGCCGCGGGCACGCGGGCGAGCGCGGTGGCCCGCCGGGCGACCTGTATGTGCTGATCCGGGTGCGCGATGACTCGCGCTTCATGCGCGACGGCGACGACCTGCTGACCGCCGTCGACGTGGCGGCGCCGCTCGCGGCGCTCGGAACGACGATCGAGGTGCCGACGATCGACGGCCCGGTCGAGCTCGAGATCCCCGCTGGGACACAGCCGCACGAGGTGCTGGTGCTGCGCGGCAAGGGCATGCCGTCGCTGCGCGGCCGCCGTCACGGCGATCTGCGGGTCGTCGTCAACGTCGTCATTCCCCGTCACCTGAAGCGCGAGCAGC
>Ga0302314_10022622_pt1 | contig 10303 bp, 10 predicted proteins | sample III_Palsa_N2_3_FD_200533 | JGI IMG/M metagenome (GOLD analysis project Ga0302314, IMG submission 200533) | Peat permafrost microbial communities from Stordalen Mire near Abisko, Sweden - III_Palsa_N2_3 | ecosystem: Environmental > Terrestrial > Soil > Palsa > Peat permafrost | place: Sweden... | reverse complement strand
CTACCCCGCCTGCGCGATGCCTCGCACCTCCGCGCCTGGATCCTCACCGTCGCCCAGCGCAAGGCGATCGACCACATCCGGGCGCGCAACCGCCGCGCCATCCCGCTCGCCGAGCTGCCCGAGATCCCGGTGGCGGCGATTCAGCACGACGGCGCTCCCGAGCTTTGGATTCACGTCCGCGCGCTGCCTCCCAAGCAGCGCACCGCGGTCGCGCTGCGCACGGTGGCCGACCTCGCCTACGCCGACATCGCGCGGGTCATGGGCACGAGCGAAGAGGCGGCGCGGCGAAACGTCCATGAAGCACTCAAGCGACTCCGAACCGAGGTTCCCAATGACTGATGCGATTGAAAACGCGCTGCGCCGAGCGGCGGCCGCGCTCGATGCCGACTCCCCGCCGGACCTCGACACCGAAGCCGCCGAGGCGGCCTCGCTGGTCGACGTCGCCTACGCGCGGCACGACACGCCCGTCGGGGCTCTCATCCTCGCCGCCACGCCCCGCGGGCTGGTGCGCCTGGCCTTCGCGGACGACGACGACAGCGTCGAGGCGACGCTCACGCAGCTCGCCCGCCGCGTCTCGCCCCGCGTCCTCGCGGCTCCCCGCCGTCTCGACAACGCCCGCCGCGAGCTCGACGAGTATTTCGCCGGGACACGGGAGCGCTTCGAGTTGGCGATCGACTGGCGGCTCACCCAGGGCTTTGGGCGCCGCATCCTGCGCTCCACCGCCCGGATCCCCTACGGCTCGGTCTCGAGCTACGCCCAGGTCGCCGCCGCCGCCGGCAGCCCGCGCGGCTTCCGCGCCGCGGGCAACGCCCTCGGCCACAATCCGCTGCCGATCGTCGTGCCCTGCCACCGCGTGCTGCACGCCGGCGGCGGGCTCGGCGGCTACACGGGCGGTGTCGAACGCAAGCTCACGCTCCTCGCAATCGAGCGCGGGTCTAGCCCTGATGCCGGGCCCACTCGGGCAGGACCTTGATGATCACGCGGCGCTCGTCGGGCTGGCGGTAGGGGTAGCTGTCCTCCCCCAGGTACTTCTTGGCGAGGAAGTCGATGTGCTCGTCGGCGCCGTCGCGCGTGATCGTGCTCACCAGCCCGCGGATCTCGACGAACTCCTGGGGGTTCTCCAGGTTCTGCACGTTCATCGCCACCCGCGGGTCACGCTTGAGATTGGCCGGCCAGGCCCTCCCCTCGGCCGAGTTCAGCCACACCATTCCGTCCCTCAGGTCGACCCACACCGGCGTCACGTGGGGGCTTCCGTCGCGGCGGATGGTGGCGACCTGGGCGTAGTTGGGGGCCTCCAGCAGCTCCTGGCTGCGGGCATCGAGCGGTTCGGTCACGGCTGTCCTCCTTGGTCTGATGCTGGATCTAAGTGGTGCGAAACGGGCCACTAAGGCCGGATTATCGGTCAGCGACCATGGCAGAGCCACCGAGCCGAGCCAACTCCGGCGCGGCACAACACATCAAAACGCGCGGAGCGTGAGAATGCCCGTGCCAGCCCATGTCCGAATCCAGCCTGCCCACAATCGACGACCTCGTCAAGATCGGCGCCGCCGCCTCCGCGCTCGGCGTCAGCATCGACACCCTGAGGCGCTGGGAGAGGTCCGGCAAGATCACGTTCGAGCGACGCGGCAACCAGCGCTATGTCCACTCCCAGGAGCTGGCCGACCGGCTCCGCGAGCGCGTCGCCACCGGCCAGACGAGCGCTCGCAACCGCCTTCAGGGAACGGTCCTCGCGGTCAAGAAGGACGCAGTCATGGCCCAGATCGACATGGCCTGCGGGCCCTACCGGATCGTCTCCCTGATGTCGCGCGAGGCCGCCGACGAGCTCGGCCTGAAGCCAGGCTCCCAGGCCACCGCGGTCGTCAAGTCGACCACGGTCATCGTCGAGAGCCGCTGACCAGGCCTGGCCCGCGGCTCCCGATCGGGCCGGCCCGAGGTCGGCTCCTGCTCACCACCCCCACGGAGGCGCCAACAGGCTCCCGCCGACAACGAGGTTGGTCATCATGTCCACGTAGCGGCCACCCATGACGTCGCCGTCGGTGATCAGACGCGGCATCGGGAGCGGTACGCCGTCCTCCACCAGCGAGATCAGTAGCGGCCGCCTACCGACCCACGCCTCGGCCGGGGTCGCGGTCGCGACGTAGTCATCTGAACCCACCGCCGCGACCCAGGTGTTGAAGGTCGGGCGGATGCGGGCGGCGAGAAGCACTTCGTCCAGGGTCGGCCCGGTCTCGGTGTGCGTCTGCTCGCCGCTTTCGCTTTCGAAGGTCACGGTCAGGGTCTTCTGTGGCAGCGACGCCAGTTCGGCGGGGCTGAGGACGGTGCTGTAGCCGCCGTCCTGGACGGTCAGCGCCCCGCCCTCCGGGGGCGTCGTGGTGTCGGGGTTCTCGACCCCGACCTCGATCTCGCCGACGTCCGGCACCGTGCGCGCGCCGTTGCGGTCCCCGGGCACGATGAGCGTCGGCTCGCGCAGCGGGTGGCCGCCCGCATCGAGCGTGAGATACGCGGGATGGTTGCCAAAGCCGGGATCGAGCTCTCCGAGGGCAAAGGTACGCTCCTGGCGCCGCCCGCCGGCCACCGTTATCACCACGCGAAGAGACGCGTTCTTGTCCGAGGGCAGGATCGGATCGGAATCGTTGACGATGGTCTCGAGCGACACGCCCTCGTCCGTCTGCGTGACCGACCCCCGCCACGTACGCCGGGTGACCGTGAACGTCGTCTGGGGCAGTGCCTCGAGCGCGCTCAATGAATATGTCGCCGGGGTGGCGACCGCGCCGGCCACGCTCACACTCGCCTGGTGCGGGGTCGCCGAGGCCACCGCGCCGGTCGCGCCCAGCCCGACCAACCCGGCACTCGCGGCGAGCGCCACAAACCATTTACGCATCAAGGCAGACCTCCCATTTGTCTGTGGACCTGAGAAGACGAACCGGGGAGCCCCTCGCAGCCCGAGCACACGGGCGCCCCTGCGGCCGGCGACTATACACGCCTATACAGTGCCTAGGCAAAAAGAATGGTAGGCCGGCGACTTATTCAGGCTGCCCCGCGGCGATCACCACCTCGCGCCTTCGGTGAGGCGCGCCTCAGTCGCCAGCGGCCAGCGGGAAGCTGATCGTTACCGCGAGCCCACCTTCTGGCCGTGGCCGAGCGGTGATCTCCGCGTCGTGGGCGACGGCGATCGCGCGGACAATCGAGAGACCGAGGCCGTGACGGTTCTCGCCGGCACCGGTGCGCTCGGCGCCGATTTGCTGGAAGGGCTCGAACAGCCGGTCGATGTCCTCGGGAGCGATCAGAGGCCCGGTGTTTGCCACCGACAGGATCGAGCGCCCGGCGTCCGTCGTGGTACTGAGCTCGACGCGTCCGCCGGGGACGTTGTAGCGGACGGCATTGTCGATCAGGTTCGCCACCAGGCGCTCGAGCAATGACGGATCGCCGAAGATCGGCGCCGACGCGAGGTTGGTCTCGACCTGCAGGCCGAGTCGCTCGGTATCGGGCCGCGGGGTGAGCAGGACGAGCTCGGTGACCGCCGACAGATTCGAGCGCTCGCGGTGGTCGATGCCGCGCTCGCTGCTGGCGAGGGTGAGAAGCGCTTCGAGCAGGCGCTCGTGCTCCATGCCCGAGGCCAGTAGCTCCTCGCACGTAGAGCGCAGGTCGTCCACGGTGGCGTTTGGATCGGCGAGCGCGACCTGGAGCAGGGTCCGCTCGAGGGTCAGCGGGGTGCGCAACTCGTGCGATGCGTTGGCGACGAACCTGCGCTGCGCCTCGAACGACGCCTCGAGGCGCCCCAGCAGATCGTCGAGCGTGTCGCCGAGCTGCTTGAACTCGTCATCCGGTCCGGCGAGCGCGAGCCGCTGGTGAAGATTGCCGGCCGAGATCGTGCGGGCGGTCATGGTGATCGTCCGCAGCGGGCGCAGCACCCGCCCCGCGGCGATCCACCCGAACAGCGCCGAGGCCACCGTCGTCACGGCCAGCGCGAGCCAAGAAACCTCGAGCAGATCGCTCAGGTCGGCCGCATGCTGATCGGAGACCAGCTCGCGCACCTGCCGCCCCGCCGGCGGAGCGACGGGGGCTCCGGGCACCGGCGGCACTACCTTCACGCTGTGCGGCAGGCTGGAGTCGCGGACCGCGCCGGGCGGCCTCGTCGCGACCACGATCGTCGCGGAGGAGCGCGCATCCGCCAGGTAGACGATCGCGAGCACGCACGTCCCCGAGAGCAGGAACAGGCCCGCGTACAGGAGGCTCAGACGCATCCGAGCGGTGCGCTGGGGTAGCCGCAGCCAGGCGGCCGGCGCGAGTGATCTGATCGAGGGTCGCACCCAGCGGTCGCTCACGCCGGCGTATCTGTGTCGGTGGCCACTGGTGACTCAGATGCAGTAGCCGCTCTCGCGGATGTTCTCGATCAATGGCGGATCACCGAGCTTCGCCCTCAGCCTGCTGATCGTGGTCTTGACCGTGGTGGTGAACGGGTCGGCCTCCTCGTCCCACACCCGCGCGAGCAGCTCCTCGGCCGACACCGCCCTGCCGTCGGCGCCGAGCAGGTACTCGAGCACCGCGAACTCCTTCGGGGTGAGCGCCAGCTTGCGTTCGCCGCGGACCGCCACCCGGCGGAAGGGGTCGAGGCTCACATCGCCGTGCGTGAGGATGGGCGGCAGCGCCGCGTTCGCGCGACGCGCCAGCGCCCGGATGCGCGCCACCAACTCGGCGAAGTCGAACGGCTTCGGAAGGTAGTCGTCGGCGCCCAGCCCGAGACCGTCGACTCGGTCCGCGATCGTGCTCGCCGCGGTCAGCATCAGGACCCGGCTCTCACTCCCGCCGGCCACCAGCGCCCGGCAGACCTCGTCGCCGTGCTCGCCGGGCAGGTCCCGGTCGAGGACAATGACGTCATAACGGTTGATCGCCGCGTGGGCGAGGGCGTCGCGGCCGTCGAACGCCAGGTCGACGGCTATCCCCTCGCGGCGCAATCCGTCCGCCACCGCTCTGGCCAGTCGCTTGTGATCTTCCACGATCAGCACCCTCATCGCCCCGTCAAGGATGCCCGATCCCCGGTGACAGCCCGGTCACGCGGCGCGTCCTGTGACCGGGCTGTCACCACCGATTACTTACAACCCGCCTCGATCACCGCCCCCGAGGAGGACTTCATGTGCCGGCTCACCCAGCTCCGAATACCGCTCATCTTGGCAATCGTCAGCACCGCGCTGCTCGCCGCCGGCTGCGGTGGCAAGGCGTCACCCGGATCGGCTTCGACAAACGGCGGCGCTGTGCCGCGGACCATCGTGAGCGCCGCCTACAAGTACTCGAGCTGCATGCGCAAGAACGGCGTTGAGAGCTTCCCCGACCCGACGGTGGTCAACCAACCAGGCCAGCACGGACTGACGATACATCTCTCGCCCGGGGTCGCCGGCTCGCCCAGCTTCGACGCTGCGCGCAAAGCGTGCGGCCACATCCTGCCCAGCCCCGCAAACGGGAACGGAGGCGAGTCGCCGCAGCAGCTGGCCGCACACCTGAAGGGCGTCGTCGCTTTCGCCAGCTGCATGCGCAGTCACGGCTTCTCCACCTTCCCCGATCCCACCACCCAGGGGCAGCTGACCCCCGAAATGCTCAGCGCCGCGGGCATCAACCTGCATGCGCCGGCCGTTCAGAGCGTGGGCAAGGCCTGCGTTCCGGCCTCCGAGGGCCAGATCACCGACGCGGACGTTGAAGCGGCGACGGCCGGGTGAGGGTGGCGGGCGGCGGATGTGGCCGAGAACGACGACATCGGCGTGGCGGAGCGGAGCGATTGCCCGCCCCCCGATCGCAGTAAATCGTCCCCCGCGGCGCGGCCGACCCGCCGCTTTGCGCCCGACCCCCTATCGTGAACTTACACATGGCCTCCCGCGCGGACATCCGCAACCTCGCAATCGTCGCCCACGTCGACCACGGCAAGACGACGCTGGTCGACGCGCTTCTTTGGCAGTCGGGGGCGTTTCGCGCTAACCAGGACGTCGCCGACCGGGTGCTCGACTCGATGGACCTCGAGCGCGAGAAGGGGATAACCATCCTGGCCAAGAACACCTCGGTCCACTATCGCGGCGTGAAGCTGAACATCGTCGACACGCCCGGACACGCCGACTTCGGCGGCGAGGTGGAGCGGGGGCTGACGATGGTCGATGGCGTGCTCCTGCTCGTCGACGCGAGCGAGGGGCCGCTGCCGCAGACGCGCTTCGTCCTGCGCAAGGCGCTCGAGGCCCGGCTGCCGGTGATCCTCGTGATCAATAAGGTCGACCGTCCCGACGCCCGCATCGACCAGGTCGTCGATGAGGTGTACGAGCTGTTCCTCGACCTCGACGCCGACGAGGAGCAGATCGAGTTCCCGATCGTCTACACGAACGCGAAGGCCGGCTGGGCGTCGCTCGAGCAGGGGGTCGAGGGACAGGACCTGCAACCGCTGCTCGAGCTGCTGCTCGAGCATGTGCCCGCCCCCGAGTACGACCCCGACGCTCCGCTGCAGGCCCACGTCACCAACCTCGACGCTTCTCCGTATGTCGGCCGGATCGCCATCTGCCGCGTACGCAACGGCGTGATCCGGCGCGGCGAGACCATCGCCTGGTGCCGCGCGGACGGCGAGGTCCAGCGCGTCAAGGTGACCGAGCTCTACGTGACCGAGGCGCTCGACCGGGTCGACGCCCAGGAGGCGGCGGCCGGCGACATCATCGCGGTCGCGGGCATCCCCGAGATCACCATCGGCGAGACCCTCGCCGACGCCGATGACCCGCGTCCGCTGCCCGTGATCACCGTCGACGAGCCGTCGCTATCGGTGACCATCGGGACCAACACCGCCCCGCTCGCCGGCCAGGACGGCGACCGCCTGACCGCCAGTCAGGTCAAGGTGCGTCTCGAGCGGGAGCTGGTCGGGAACGTCTCCTTGCGCGTGTACCCCACCGAGCGACCCGACGTATGGGAGGTCCAGGGGCGCGGCGAGCTGGCGCTCGCGATCCTCGTCGAGTTGATGCGCCGCGAGGGCTTCGAGCTGACGGTCGGAAAGCCTCAGGTGGTCACCCGCGAGATCGACGGCAAGCTCTCCGAGCCAATCGAGTTGATGAGTGTCGACGCTCCCGAGGAGTACGTGGGCGTGATCACGCAGCTGCTCGCCCTCCGGAAGGGCCGCCTCGAGCAGATGGTCAACCACGGCACCGGGTGGGTGCGGATGGAGTACCTCGTGCCAGCGCGTGCCCTGATCGGGTTCCGAACCGAGTTCCTGACCGAGACCCGTGGCACCGGCCTACTGCACCACGTGTTCGACCGCTGGGAGCCGTGGCACGGCGAGCTTCGTACCCGTCCTACCGGCTCGCTCGTCGCCGACCGGCGTGGCACCGTCGCAGCGTTCGCGCTCTTCAATCTGCAGGAGCGCGGGACCCTGTTCGTCAAGCCGGGCGATGAGGTCTACGAGGGGATGATCGTCGGGGAGAACTCCCGCGCGGATGATCTAGACGTCAACGCCACCAAGGAGAAGCACCTCACCAATATCCGCTCCTCCACCGCCGACGAGCTCGTCCGCCTGGTGCCCCACCGCGAGCTCTCGCTCGATCAGGCGCTCGAGTTCCTGCGCGCTGACGAATGCGTCGAGGTCACGCCCCACGCCGTCCGCCTGCGCAAGGTCGAGCTCGACGGCACAGCGCGGGTGAAGCTCGCGCGCAGTCGGGCACGCGAGCTCCTGCCGCAGCGCTGACTTAGGCCGCCTTGACGGCGGAGATGTCGAGCTGAAGCTTGACCTTGTCGGACACGGCCACGTTGCCGCTGCCGAGGGCCTGGTTGAACTTCATCTCGAAGTCACCGCGGGAGATCTGGCCGACGACCTCGAGCCCGGCGCGCAGGTTGCCCTGCGGATCGGTCTCGGTTCCGTCGGTGATCGCCTCGAGGGTGATCTCCTTGGTCACGCCGTGCATCGTCAGATTGCCGATGATGCGGAACGTTTCGCCGTCGATCGGCTCGATGCGGGTCGACTCGAAGGTGATCTCCGGAGAATGCTCGGCGTCGAAGAAGTCCGGCGAGCGCAGGTGCTCGTCGCGCTGGGGAAACGAGGTGTCGACCGAGGCCGCCTTGACGGAGCCGTGGGCCTTGGTGCTGGCGAGGTCCTCGCCGACCTCGAGCGTCCCCTCGAACTCACCGAACGTGCCCCGCACGTTGGCGATGCCCATGTGCTTGACCGAGAAACCGACCTGCGAATGAATTGGATCAACATTCCAGGTGCCGGTGGGGATCGGGGTGGTGGTTGCTTCACTGGTGGCCATTGCTGCCTCCCTAACTTTTCGCGGCGCTCGCGCCGCACGGTGGTTGTTGATTACACAAGCGTTGAGGACGCAAGCATATCAGCTTCTGCCGGACCTGACCCACGGGAGATCTGCGACCTGGCGGAGATCTGCCACCTACGGGAGATCTGCCGCCTAGGGCAGATCGACTACCGGCAGCGCGTCGGCCTCCGCGAGCGGCTCACACGCCGCCGCCGGCGAGGACGACTGGTTGAGCGTGCGCCGCAGCGCAGCGAACGCGAACGCTCCCAGCACCGCGGGAACCCCGAGCTGGAACGCCCGGTAAGCGAGCACGGCGGCCACCGCCTGGGACAACGGGCTGCCGTAGAGCACCAGCGCTCCGATCAGGCCGCCGTCGGTGCCGCCGATCCCGCCCGGGAGCGGGATCAGCCCCCCGAGCTGCCCGATCACGTAGCCGAACACGAGCGGCGCCAGCGGGAGCCCGCCACCGAACGCCGCGAATCCCGCGATCAATGCGGCGATGTCGAAGCCGAGGTAACCGGCGGCACCGATGATCGCCGGCCACCGGCCGGTGCGCAGAACCATCCAGGTGTCCCGAAGCCCGTTTTCCAGCACCACCGCCCACGAGCGCAGCCTGCCCCGGACCTTGCCGGACGGCTTGGACGGATCGATCCGGCCCAGCACTCGCGGCAGGGCGGCGATCACCGCGACCGCCGCCCAGGTCAGAGCCGAGAAGGCCACCGTCAACGCGACCGGCACATGACCGGAGAAGACACCGACCGCGAGCAGCGGCCCGAGCACGGCCGCGCAGGCGAAGTTCGGGAGGCTGGTGAGCACGAAGAAGGCAATGCTGCGCCGGCCGATGTGCCCCGTCGACATCCCTCCCTGGCGCAGCGCCCACGCTCCGAGGGCAAGTCCGCCCGCCCCGCCGGTCGGGAGCAATACGTTGGTGGCCTGCTCCGCCATACCCAGCTGATAGCTGAAGCGCCAGCTCATCCGTCTACAGAACACTTCGCGGAACGCCACTATGTTCGACAGGCAGGAAGCCAGCTTCAGCGCCCCGATCAGGACCAGGAACCAAGCATCTGCGTTCGCGAAGCGACTCCGCAGGGTCCCGAGCCCGGGCAACGAGCTCACGGCCACGGCGATAATCGCGAGCAGCACCGCCAATCCGAGCAGCCTGCGCGCGAGATGCCGCGGGCTGAACTCCTCAGGCATTTGCACCGGAACGGCGCCGCCGCCGTGATTAGGCGTGGTAGCAGTCATCGACCCGGAAAGCACTCTAGGCCACGGCATCGGGATGAGACCGTTGCGGTCGATTCAGAACAGCGTGTCGAGGCGCTCGCGCCGCGTCAGCTCGACCGGCCAAGAGCACAGGCTTCCCTCGCCGGGACAGCCGCGGCAGAGCGCGCGATGGGGCGAGGGGGTGACCGTGAACTCGCGTCGGAGTACCCCATCGGCCAGGTCAGCCAGCTGGCGCTCGAGCGCGTCGGCATCGGCGCGGACGTACGTGGCGCTGACCGGACGGTCGGGAAGCTCGAGGAACGCGTGCACCACCTCGACCTCCTCCGCGCCCGCCTTCAGTGCTGCCAGCGAGTAGACGAGGCGCTGGATCGTGTACTGGTCTGCCACCACGCCGGCCGGGTCGGCACCGTCGAGGCGGTCGCTCTTGTAGTCGACGACGATCGTCCGCCGGTCCTCGCGGGCGAGGACATCGAGAACCCCTTCGACCACGATTCCGCTGGGCTCGAGCACGAAGCCGAAGCGCTCCTCGCGGTGGACGTCCAACGCGGCGGCCAGCCGCCGGTACAGCTCGCTGTCGAGGAACCGCCCCACCAGCGATACGACCTCCTCGAGCTCGGTCTCGCCCGGGCGCAACCCGACGCGTGCCGCGGCTGCCAGTGCGGCCGCCTTCGACGGGGCCGCCCCGCGACGGAAATCGAGCGTCTCGAGCAGCACGTGGACGAGCACGCCGCGCTCGGCGGGGGACATGCCGGCCACGGCGGCCCCGGACGGCCCCGGCGATCCCGCCTGCTCGACTCCGGGCAGCCCGAGCACCCGCT
>Ga0302314_10022618_pt1 | contig 10306 bp, 8 predicted proteins | sample III_Palsa_N2_3_FD_200533 | JGI IMG/M metagenome (GOLD analysis project Ga0302314, IMG submission 200533) | Peat permafrost microbial communities from Stordalen Mire near Abisko, Sweden - III_Palsa_N2_3 | ecosystem: Environmental > Terrestrial > Soil > Palsa > Peat permafrost | place: Sweden... | reverse complement strand
CTGCCGCTCCTTGACGGCGTCGGCCTGCCGGTCGACCTCAAGGGCGGCCTGTATCCGCGGGGCGAGACCGAGACGCTGGGATCGGCCAGCCATCCGTCGGTGCTGATCGCGGACAACGGCGGCTCCAGCCTGCTCTACCTGCCCGGTCCCGGCGCCAAGGCCCTGGCCCCCCGGGTCGTCGCCGCCATGCTGAAGCAGGACTATGTGGCCGGGGTCTTCGTCGACGACACCCTCGGCAAGATTCCGGGAACCCTGCCGACCAGCGCGATCGGCCTGATCGGCTCGGCGGTGACGCCGAGGCCCCAGATCGTGGTCTCCTACAAGAGCTTCGTGATGAACCCCTGCGCCCGCACCGATCCAGAGCTCTGCGCCGTCGAGATCAGCGAAAGCGCCTATACCGAAGGCCAGGGCATCCACGGCTCGTTCAGCCGCGCCAACACCCACAACTTCATGGCCGCCGTCGGCCCCGATTTCAAAGCCGGCTTCGTCGATCCGGCGCCGGTGTCCAACGCCGACTGGGCCCCGACGGTCGCCAGGATCCTGGGGATTTCGATGCCGGCCAACGGCAAGCTCACCGGCCGGGTGATGGCCGAGGCCCTCCCGGGCGGGGCCACGCCTGTCTTCAGCGCCGCCACCATCCGATCCGCCAAGGCGGCGGGCGGCTTCGAGACCGTGCTCGACACCCAGACGGTCGGCGAGGAGGTCTATCTCGACGCCGCCGGCATGCCCGGCCGGGTGGTGGGCCTGAGGCCCTAATCCGCGCCCGGATTCGCCTTCGCGGCGTCCCAACTGGCGGAACTGCGCCGGGCGGGCAAGTATTGCCCCAGCGCAAAGGACGGACATCGCGGGCGACGTAAGCTCGCGGCGCATCGTTCCTCCGCCCGGGAGTGCTTGAGTGACATTGACGCGTCGAAGCCTGGCCGCGGGGGCCCTTGCGGCGCCTGCGCTCGCCGCCTTCGCCGCTCGCGGACAGGCTCCGGCCCTCCCGCCGCGGGACCAGGGTCTGCGGGTCCGCCGCAGCCTGACCAGCATGGCCCCGAACGATCCGGACCTCGAGGCGCTGCGCTACGCCATCGGGGTGATGCGCGCCGACGACGGGCCGTTGTCTTGGGACACGCAGCGGCGGGTGCACGCTTCGCCCTGGGGCCACCACAACTCCTGGCGCTTCCTGCCGTGGCACCGGTTCCAGCTCCACTATCTCGAGCGGATCATCGCCAAGATCTCCGAAAAGCCCGACTTCGCCATGCCCTACTGGGACTGGAGCTCGGACCATGCGCCGGCGGTGTATTTCCAGCGCCGCAGCCCACTCTACGACGAGACGCGCACCATCACCCCGGCGAGCCGGATGTCGCGCTATCTGGGCTTCGAGTGGGGCGACGGCGCCAGCGACGACTTCTGGGCCCGCACCGACAACGACTTCGGCGATTTCTTCGGCAGCCAGAACCCGACCGGTGAAATGGGGTCGGGCTACGCCGGGTCCGCGGAACAGTACGGGCACAACCTGGTCCACCTGTTCGTCGGCGGCCGGATGCGCGATCTGTTGATCAGTCCGCTGGACCCCCTGTTCTGGGCGCACCACTCCAATGTCGACCGGCAGTGGGCGCTCTGGACCGAGATCCACGGCGCCGGGAATTATCCGCGGGCTTTCGGGGCCGAGCCTTGCACCGGCTATGTGGACGCCGACGGCTATCTCGCGCCGGCGCGCTCGGCGGCCGAGTGCGTCGATACCCGCCGACTCGGCTACACATTCGACGACCTCGCCGTGGCCGGCCGGGCGCTCCAATCCGAGCAGTGGCCCGGCCAGCGCGATCCGCGCGCACCGTCGGTGGCGCAGCAGACCCTGCAGATGCAGCGTGTAGGCGTCGGCGCCGTCCGCGTCTTCGTCCCGCCCCAGCTGCTGTCGAACCTCGCTGGCGCGAACGGGCCCCTGCTCGACGTCAAGGGCTTCCTGCAGGTCGCGGGCATGGACGGCTATGTGGTGCGCCTGTCGAGCCGTTCGATCGACGGCGGGTTCGTGTTCGGCCAGGACGCCATCTTCTCCGTGCCCATGGGCGGCGGGGGCATGGGCATGACGCCGATGGGCCACCGGGTGCAGCTGCGCCGGATGGTCCCGCGCGACCCCAGGGCGCTGGCCGAGGGCTTCTGGATCGAGGCCCAGGCGGACCTCCTGCGCGGCGAACAGGAGGGGATGGCGCCCAACGTGGCCAACTTCACCCTCGATTTCCGCTCGCAGGTGATTTGAGTCTCCCCTCGGGGCGCCGTTGACGCCCCGCTCCGTCGGTGGAACCGTGCCGATCCCGAGGAGGCCCCGCATGCGCACGCAAGGCATCAACCATCTGGCGCTGGTCTGCCGCGACATGGCCGAGACCCAGCGCGTCTATGAAGGCGTGCTTGGCATGCCGCTGGTCAAGACGTTGGCTTTGCCCGATGGCGGCCAGCATTTCTTCTTCGACACCCGCCACACCGCCGCCACCCAGGTCAGGGAAACGGCCTGACCGAGGAGCCAGCCAGCATGCATCGTCCGCTGCAGGGCGTCCGCATCGTCGCGGTGGAGCAGTACGCGGCCGGACCGTACGGCACCCAGCTCCTGGCCGAACTCGGGGCGGAGGTGATCAAGATCGAAGCGCCCTCGATCGGCGGCGACGTCTCCCGCTCACTGGGTCCCTACTTCCTCGGCGAGGGGGATTCGGAATTCCTGCAGACCTTCAATCGTTCCAAGAAGTCGGTGACGCTGGAGCTCAAGACGCCCGAGGGCCGCGCCGCGTTCGAACGGCTGGCGGCCGACGCCGATGCGGTGGTCAACAACCTGCGCGGCGACCAGCCCGAAAAGCTGCGCCTCACCTATGATCACCTGAAGGCCATCAAGCCGGCTATCGTCTGCGCCCACCTGTCCGCCTACGGACGGAACAATTCGCGCGGGGACTGGCCCGGTTACGACTATCTGATGCAGGCCGAGGCCGGCTTCATGACGCTGACCGGCGAGCCCGAGGCGCCGCCGACGCGTTTCGGCCTGTCGATGGTCGACTTCATGACCGGCTCGGTATTCGCGGTCGGCATCATCTCGGCCATCCTCGGCGCACGGACCACGGGGCAGGGCTGCGACGTGGACGTGTCGCTGTATGACGTCGCCGTGCACCAGACGTCCTATCCCGCGACCTGGACGATGAACGAGGGCCACGTCACCGGCCGCCTGCCGCGCGGCGCCCACCCCTCGATCACGCCCTCGCAGCTGGTGAAGTGCGCCGACGGCTGGGCCTTCCTGATGTGCCAGACGCCCAAGTTCTGGGCCCGGTTCTGCGAGATGGTCGAGCGGCCAGACCTGGCCACGGACGCCCGCTTTGTCGACATGCCGGCACGCCGCGCCAACCTGGCCGCCCTGACCGAGGCGCTCGACGCCGTGTTCGCCGCCGACACCCGCGCCGGCTGGTTCGCCCACCTACAGGGCAGGGTTCCGTTCGCACCCGTGGACGATCTGGCCGAGGCGCTCGAGAACCCCTTCCTCTACGAGGTGGGCATGCGCAGCCGCTTCGAGCACCCGGCCAGGCCCGAAGGCTTGCACGGCCTGAACTCGCCGATCCGGATCGACGGGGAGCGCGCGCCGGCGGTGCGCGCGCCCCGCATGGGCGAACACAACGAGGAACTGCTCGGCGGATCTAAGCCGCCGCGCTCCACTCCGCATCGCTGAAGAAGCGGCTCTCCATCCGCGCCAGGTAGGGTCGCAGGTTGGCGTGGCTGTCGACGAAGGCGACCAGCGGCGAGTCGAAGAACCGCGCCCCGCACGAGGTCAGTCCGCCGTACGCCATCGCATCGGCGGCGGACGGCGCGTCGCCGAACAGGAAGGCCTTGTCGCCGAGGACCTGGGCGACCGCCGCCACATCCCGGGCCGCGAGTTGCAGCCGCTCGCCGCGCGAGTGGCGGCCGATCCCGTGGCCCTGCATCGAGCCCCGAACCCGGGCGCGCACCTCATCCACCACCTGCTGCCGCGCCGGCTCGGGTATGTCGGCGAAGAACTGGATCGGTCCCTTGACGAAGTTGGCGTCCTCCAGCCAGCGCTCGCACACCATGATCAGGTTCAGCCGGTCCTCGAGCATGCGCTCCAGCGCCCAGGCCTGGCCGCGCTGTTCGATGGTGAGGCCGGCGTCGAGGTCGCGGCCCAGTTTGTTCTCGAAATGCCAGCGGATGAAGGTGGAGTCCTCGATGATCTCGCCGTCGTCCTCGACATAGGGCGCCTTGTGCTTCTTCACCGTCTCCAGGTCGGCGGTCTTGCGGTCGAAGGTCACGCCCAGCATCTGCAGCTGGACATCGGTCTTCAGCACGAAGGGGCTCGAACTTTGTTCGCCGAACATCGGCCCCCATCCGTAAAGCTTGGTCATCGCCGCCTCTCCTCTCCGTGAAGGCTTGACGTTGGGCCAGGTCTGCTGACAGCTTGGTGTCAGTAGAGTGGCAGCAGCGGACGACACGATGCGGCGGACGGAACGGCTGTTCCAGATCATCCAGATCCTGCGCCGCAAGCGGCGGATGGTGACCGGCGCGGAGTTGGCCGAAGAGCTGGAGGTGTCGCTGCGCACCCTCTATCGCGACATGGCCGAGCTGGTCGCCCAGCGGGTGCCGATCCGCGGCGAGGCCGGCGCCGGCTATCTGCTCGGCAGCGATTTCGACATGCCGCCGCTGATGCTGACCGCCGACGAACTGGAGGCCGCGGTGCTGGGCGCCGCCTGGGTCGCCCAACGCGGCGACGCCGCCCTGGCCCGGGGCGCACAGGACCTGATCGCCAAGCTTACCGAGGTGGCGCCCGAGCACCTGAGGCCCGTCCTGCTCGATGCGTCGTTGCGGCCGATGTCCTTCCGCCGCCCGCCGGCCGACGCTTTCGACGGCGCGCAGGTGCGCGCCGCCATCCGCGACCGGCGCAAGCTGTGCATCGCCTATACCGACATGGAAAGCCGGGCGAGCGAGCGGACCATCTGGCCGATCATGATCGGCTATACCGACGAAACCCGCATGATCGCCGCCTGGTGCGAACTTCGCCAGGATTTCCGACACTTCCGCACCGACCGGATCGCTACGCTGACCGTGCACGACGATCGGTTCGCCACGCCGGTCGCTACCCTGAGGCGGCGCTGGGAAGCGAGGATGCGTGAGCAGGCCGCCGTCCGGCGCGCCCACCTGGCGGCGAAGGCTAAGCCGGAATGATCACCGGCAGGGTCTCGTAGCCCTTGACGAAGCTGGACAGCACCCGGCGCGGCTCGCCCACCACCTCGATGGTCGGGAACCGCTTCAGGATCTCCTCCCAGATGATCTTCAGCTGCAACTCGGCCAGCCGGTTGCCGACGCAGCGGTGGATGCCGAAGCCGAACGACAGGTGCCGGCGAACGTTGGGCCGGTCGATCCAATAGTCGTTCGGGCGCTCGATCACCTCTTCGTCCCGGTTGCCCGAGACGTACCACATGATCACCTTCTCGCCCTTGCGGATGGTCTTGCCGCCGATCTCCACGTCGCGGGTGGCGTTGCGGCGCATATGGGCCAGCGGGGTCTGCCAGCGGATGGTCTCCGACACCATCGACGGGATCATCGCTGCCGGATCGGCCTTCAGCTTGCGGTATTCGTCCGGGAACTGATTGAGCGCCAGCACACTGCCGCTGATCGAATTGCGCGTGGTGTCGTTGCCGCCGACGATCAGCAGGATCAGGTTCCCCAGATACTCCATCCGGTCCATGTTGCGGGTGGATTCGCCGTGCGCCAGCATGGAGATCAGGTCGCCCTTCGGCGGCGCGTTCACCCGCTCGTTCCACAGCCGCATGAAATAGTCGACGCACTCGAAGAGCTCGGCGCGGCGTTCGTCCTCGGCGGTCTCGGGGCTGGTGAAGATGCCGGTGTTCGGTCCCGACGTGGCCACGTCCGACCAGCGGGTCAGCTTGCGCCGGTCCTCCCACGGGAAGTCGAACAGGGTGGCCAGGGTCATGGTGGTCAGCTCGATCGACACCTTGTCGACCCAGTCGAACTCTTCGCCGATCGGCAACTCGTCGAGGATCTTGCCGGCCCGCTCGCGGATGATCGGCTCCAGCGCCTGCAGGTTCGGGCCGGCCACGATCGGGCTCACCGTCTTGCGCTGCGCATCGTGCTTGGGCGGGTCCATGGCGATGAACATCGGCAGTTTGAAGTCTTCCTTCGGGTCCGCGATGGTGATCGACGGCTCGGACGAGAAGGAGGCGTGGTCGGAGTCGACCGCCACGATGTCGTTGTACTTGGTGACCGACCAATAGGGGCCGAACTCGTGCTCGGCCTGATAGTGGATCGGCGCCTCCTTCCGGAGCCGCTCGAAATAGGGCCAGATCACGTCGTCGCGGAACAGTTCGGGCGTCGCAGGATCGATCTGTTCGAGCGGAATCGAATAGGCCTGCGCCCGCGCAGCGGCCTGTTTGTCGATGTGGCCGTCGTCCATCGTCGCCTCCTGCGCGGCTTGCCCTGCTCGTTCAAACCCGAATTAGGCGCGCCCCTCACGCCAAAGGCAAGCTTGAAGGTGACGGCGGCGTCATTCTTTGTCGCCGCAACCTCTACCAGACTTTCACCCGGTCCTGCGGCGCCAGGTAGAGCTTCTCGCCGGGCTTGACGTTGAACGCCGGATACCAGGCGTCGAGGTTGCGCAGGGTCACGGCCCGGAATTGCGCCGGGGCGTGGCCGTCGGTCAGCACCTGCTGGCGCAGCGCCTGTTCGCGGGTCTTGGTGCGCCAGGACTGGGCGAAGGCGATGAAGAACTGCTGGTCGCCGCCGAAGCCCTGCCGCTCCGGGCCCGCCTTGCCGCCGGACGCCATCCGATAGGCGTCGTAGGCCGCCGAGAGGCCGGCCACGTCGGCGATGTTCTCGCCCAGGGTCTGCTGGCCGTTCACGGCCACGTCCGGGAACGGATGATAGGTGTCGAACTCACGCGCCAGCGCGTCGCCCGAGGCCTTGAAGTGGGCGAAGTCGGCCGGCGTCCACCAGTTGCGCATGCGGCCGTGACTATCGAACTGCGAGCCTTCGTTGTCGAAGCTGTGGCTGACCTCGTGGCCGATGGTGGCGCCGGTCGAGCCGTAGTTCACCGCGTCCGGCGACTGCGGATTGAAATAGGGCGGCTGCAGGATGGCGGCCGGGAAGTTCAGCGCGTTCAGCACCGGCAGGTTCACCGCATTGACCAGCTGCGGGTTCATCACCCATTCGCCGCGGTCGACTGGCCGGCCCAGCTTGTCGATCTTCTGGTGGGTGTCGAATAGGGAGGCGCGCCAGGCGTTGCCCAGGGCGTCGCCCTTGATCACCTTCAGGGCCGAATAGTCGCGCCAGTGATCCGGGTAGCCGACCCCGACCTTGAGCGTCGCCAGCTTGGCGTGCGCCTCCTTCTTGGTCGCCGGACTCATCCAAGCCAGCGCGTCAATCCGCTTGTCGAAGGCGTGCAGCAGGTTCTTCACCATGGCCTGCACCGCCGCCTTGTCGGCCGGCGGGAAGTACTTGGCGACATAGAGCTTGCCCACGGCCTCGCCGAGGGCGTTGTTGACCGCCGAGACGCCTCGCTTCCATCGCGCCGTCAGCTGCGGCGTGCCGGACAGGGTTTTGCCATAGAACGCGAACCGCTCGTCGACGAAGGCCTTGGGCAGGACCCCGGCGTTGCGGTCGATCAGATGGAAGCTCAGATAGTCCTTCCATGCCTCCAGGGACTCGGAGCCGACCAGCGCGGCTTCGCCCGCCAGCGCCTGCGGCTGCCAGGCTACGAACCGCGTCTGCGATCCCAGGCCCGCGGCGCCGAAATAGGCGCCCCAGTCGATGCCCTTGGCCTTGGCGTCGAAATCGGCGCGGCTCCAGGGATTGTAGCCCTTCTCGGGATCCTCGGCGTCGGTCAGCGAGCCGTGGGTGTGGGCGATCCTGTCCTCCAGCGCGAACACCCGCTCCGCCTTCGCCTGGGCCTCGGCCGGCGAGGATCCCGCCAGCTCGAACACCTTGGCGGCATGGGCCTTGAAGCCGTCGCGTATCGCCTGCATGCGCGGCGTCGTGGCGAGGTAGTACTCCCGGTTCGGCAGGCTGAGCCCGCCCTGCAGCAGGTACGGCGAATACCGGGTCGGGGTCTTGAGGTCGGCGGCGACCCACAGGCCGAACAGATTGTCGGTCCGGAGGTTGGTGGAATTCAGCACGTCCACGTCGGCGCGAAGGGTCGAGCCCAGGTAGGCCGACAGGGCCTTGCGATCGCCGATGGCGGCGATCTTCGCCAGGGTCGGCTTCAGCGGCGACAGTCCCTTCGCCTCGATCCCGGCCTCGTCCATATAGCTGGCGTAGTAGTCGGCGATCTTCTTCGCCTCCACGCCCTTGGCCGCCCCGGCGGTCTGGATCAGGTCCGAAACCCGCTTATCAGTGAGTTCGCTGAGCGCCTGCCCGGTTCCCCAGCTCGCGCGATCGGCGGGGATTTCGGTGGTCTTCTCCCAGGTTCCGTTGGCGTAGGCGAAGAAGTCGTCGCCGGGGACAGCCGACTTGTCCATGCCGCCGAGGTCGATGCCCGGCGCATAGGCGGCGAGCAGGAAGACCGAGGCGAGCGCCGCGGCGGACGAAGCGAGGACGTGAGCTTTCATGACGTTTCCCAGAGCGACTGTTGAGCGACGCTTCCGCGTCGACCGTAGCGCCCGGCTGTGGGCAGCGCCAGTCCGGCGGCCGAAGCGAAGGCGTGCAGGCATCGACGGGGTGCTGCACAAACCCAGATGGGCGCCCATATCGGCGGCATGACACCATCTCTCTCCGTCCTCGACCTGTCGCCGATCACCCAGGGCTCCGACGCCGGCCAGGCTTTGCGCAACTCGCTCGATCTCGCGCGCCATGTGGAGCGGCTGGACTACCGGCGGTTCTGGATGGCCGAGCACCACAACATGCCGAGCGTCGCCTCGGCGGCGACGGCGGTGGCGCTGGCGCATGTGGCGGGCGGGACCGAGCGGATCCGGATCGGCGCCGGCGGGATCATGCTGCCCAACCATGCGCCGCTGGTGATCGCCGAACAGTTCGGGACCCTGGCGGCCCTGCATCCCGGCCGCGTCGACCTCGGCGTCGGACGGGCGCCCGGCACGGACCAGCTGACCGCGCAGGCGCTCCGCCGCACCCTGAACGGCGACATCGATCGCTTCCCACAGGACGTGCTCGAGCTGATCCGCTGGTTCCAGCCCAGCCAGCCCGGCCAGGCCATCCGCGCGGTTCCAGGCGAGGGGCTGGAGGTGCCGGTGTGGATCCTGGGCTCGAGCCTCTATGGCGCCCAGCTCGCCTCGGCGCTGGGCCTGCCCTACGCCTTCGCCTCCCACTTCGCACCGGCCGATCTCGACCGGGCCACGGCCCTCTATCGCACCGAGTTCCGGCCGGGCCCATCAGGCGCGCCGCCCTACTTCATGCCGGCGCTGACGGTGGTGGCCGCCGACACCGACGCGGAGGCGCGCTTCCTCGCCACCTCCCTGTTCCAGGCCTTCGTCAACCTGCGCTCAGGCCGCGCCGGGCCGATGCCGCCGCCGGTCGATGGTTACTACGAGCGGCTGGATCCCGGCGCGCGCGCCATGCTCGACCACGCCCTCGCCTGTGCCGTGATCGGTGGACCCGAGACGGTAAGGACGGGTCTCGCCGCCTTCGCGGAGCGGACCAGTGGGGACGAACTGATGATCACCAGCCAGGTGTTCGACCACGCCGCCCGCAAGCACGGCTTCGACATCATCGCCGAGGTGTGGCGCGAGAAAGCAGCGGCCTGACGGGCGGCCAAACCGGGCCCACTTTGGCCTGACGTGCTCTTGGCCGGCGGCTCAGGCCGCCGCCGGCGTGGGCCTTTCCATGCGCTTCCGCTCGTCGTCCGGTTCGCCGAGCACGGACGGGATCACCGGACCGCCGCGGGCTTCGGCGATCAGTTCGGCGGTGCGGGTCTCGACCGCCGCTTCGAGGCGGGCCATGAACTCGTCCTTGTCGAGGCCGGGCGGGATCGGGTCCAGGAACTCCAGCACCGCTGTCCCGGGCGTCTTGGCCCAGGCCTCCTGCGACCAGAACAGGGCGAGGTTGGAGGCGGCCGGAACCACCGGCATGCCGAAGTCGCGCGCCATGTAGTAGACGCCGGTGCGATAGCGGAAATGCACCCCCACCGGCGCCAGATGCCCTTCCGGGTAGATCAGGATCCGCCGCCCCTCGGCGTGGGCTTCCCCGGCGCTGCGGCTCAGCGCCTTGCGCGCTTCCGGGCCGCCGCAGTTGTCGACCACGATGGCCCCCAGCTTCTTCAGCACCGTCTTGAACAGGGGGAAGCGCTCCAGATGGTCGCCGGTGACGAAGGCCA
>Ga0302314_10022617_pt1 | contig 10307 bp, 12 predicted proteins | sample III_Palsa_N2_3_FD_200533 | JGI IMG/M metagenome (GOLD analysis project Ga0302314, IMG submission 200533) | Peat permafrost microbial communities from Stordalen Mire near Abisko, Sweden - III_Palsa_N2_3 | ecosystem: Environmental > Terrestrial > Soil > Palsa > Peat permafrost | place: Sweden... | reverse complement strand
GGCCGCGGGTGGTGGTGCTGTCGACCGGCAGCGAGCTGGTCCAGCCGGGTGCGAAGCCGGGTCCCGGGCAGATCTCCGACTCCAACAGCTTCGCGCTGACCGCTGCCGCGCGGGAGGCCGGGGCCATCGCCTACCGGGTCGGCGGCGTGCCCGACGACGCCGAGCGGCTGCGCGAGGTGATCGAGGACCAGCTGATCCGCGCCGACATCATCGTCACCAGCGGCGGCGTCAGCGTCGGCGCCTACGACGTGGTCAAGGAGGCGCTGGCCCCGCAGGACGGTTCGGCGCCGCTGGGGGAGATCTCCTTCCGCAAGCTGCGGATGCAGCCGGGCAAGCCGCAGGGGTTCGGGCTGCTCGACGGGCGGGTGCCGCTGTTCGCGCTGCCCGGCAACCCGGTCAGCGCCTACCTGTCCTTCGAGTTGTTCGTCCGCCCCGCCATCCGTTCGATGATGGGCGTGGAACCGGTCCACCGGACGGTGGTGCGGGCCAGGTTGACCCAGGCGCTGACCTCCCCGGCCGGACGCCGGCAGTTCGCCCGCGCCCGCTACCTGGCAGGTCATACCGGTGAGGCCGGCAGCGTCAGCCCGGTCGGCGGCGCCGGATCGCACCTGGTCGGACCGCTCGCCCAGGCCAACGCGCTGGTCGTGGTGCCCGAGGACGACACCGCCCTGCCGGAGGGCACGCTGGTCGACGTCATGCTGCTGGACCGGCTCCCGGAGGACGGGACGATCTGACGCGCCGCCCGGGCAGCGATAACCTGTGCCCGCACCGGCACCGGCCACAGGAGACGACACGTTGAGTACCGCAGAGGGTGACCGGCTCACCCACGTCGACGCGACGGGGGCGGCCAGGATGGTCGACGTCTCCGAGAAGGCGACCACCGTCCGCACGGCCCGGGCCAGCGGACGGGTCCTGGTCTCAGCGCGCGTGGTGGAACTGCTGCGGGGGGAGGGCGTGCCCAAGGGCGACGCCCTCTCGGTCGCCCGCATCGCCGGGATCATGGGCGCCAAGCGGACGCCCGACCTGATCCCGCTCTGTCACCCGATCGGCATCTCCGGGGTGACCGTCGACCTGGTGGTCGGCGACGAGGCGGTGGAGATCAGCGCGACCGTCCGCACCGCCGACCGCACCGGGGTCGAGATGGAGGCGCTGACCGCCGTCGCCGTGGCCGGGCTCACCGTCATCGACATGGTCAAGGCGGTCGACAAGGGCGCGCGGATCGACGCCGTCCAGGTCGAGTCCAAGACCGGTGGCAAGAGCGGCGACTGGCTGCGCGGGGACCAGGCGTGACCGCCGCCGGGCAGCGCCGGGGGTTCGTGCTCACCGTCTCCAACCGCGCCTCCGCCGGGGTCTACGCCGACCGCGGCGGACCACTGCTGGCCGAGGGCCTGCGGGCGCTGGGCTTCGACGTCGACGGACCGGTGGTCGTCCCGGACGGGGAACCGGTCGCGGAGGCGCTGCACGCCGCCGTCGCCGAGGGCTACGACGTGGTGCTGACCACCGGGGGGACCGGGCTCACCCCGATGGACCTCACGCCGGAGATGACCGCCCGGGTGATCGACCGGCCGGCGCCCGGCATCGCCGAGGCGATCCGGTCCGAGGGCCGGGCGGGCGGGGTGCCCACCGCCGCGCTCTCCCGAGGGCTGTCCGGCCTGGCCGGGCGCACCCTGATCGTCAATCTGCCCGGCTCCACCGGTGGCGTCAGGGACGGCCTGGCCGTGCTCGCCCCGTTGCTGGGCCACGCCGTCGACCAGGTCCACGGTGGCGACCACGCTCGCCCCGGGCCGGGTGCCGAACCGTCAGGAGGAGCGCACTGAACGCCTTCTGGCCGGTCGCGCTGAGTGAGGGGCAGGTCGGCCTCCGTCCGATCAGGGTCCGCGACCGGGGCGAGTGGCAGCAGGTCAGCGCCCGCAACCGGGACTGGTTGCGGCGCTGGGAGGCCACCGTGCCCCCGGCCGCGCCGGGCCGTCCGTCCGGTCCGCGTCCGACCTACCGGCAGATGGTCCGCTTCCTGCGGTCGGAGGCGCGCGGCGGACGGATGCTGCCCTTCGTCGTCACCTACAACGGCCAACTGGTGGGCCAGCTCACCGTCGGCGGCATCACCTGGGGGTCGATGTGCTCGGCCAACATCGGCTACTGGGTGGACGAAGCGGTGGCCGGGCGCGGCATCATCCCGACCGCGATGGCGCTGGCGGTCGACCACTGCTTCCGTGAACTGGGGCTGCACCGGATCGAGGTGTGCATCCGTCCGGAGAACGGTCCGAGCCGCCGGGTCGTCGAGAAGCTCGGCTTCCGCGAGGAGGGTCTGCGTCCCCGGTACCTCCACATCGACGGGGGCTGGCGGGACCATCTGGTCTATGCGCTGACGGTGGACGAGGTGCCGGAGGGAATGCTGGGCCGCTGGCGCGGCATCAGGCAGCATCTGGGGCAGTGAATTCACAAAGTTGTTCGAATAGGTCGGGAAGCTGTCGTTCAAAGCGACAAAAATAGGGTGAGATGAGCATGATCGTGCGACACACCGGCCGGAATTGCCGCGAGGCGTTCCCTGACGCCCGTACGGTGTGAAGCGTGAGCAGTAGTGGCCTCATCTACGCGGTCATCGTGGGGGCCTGGGCTGCCTACCTGGTGCCGATGTGGCTCCGCAGGCAGGACGAGCTCAACGAGGCCCGCCCCACGGAGCGATTCAGCACGGCCATCCGGCTGTTGTCCGGGAGGGCCGCGCTGGAGCGGCGTGCCTCGCGCAGCCTGGAGGGCGAGCAGCCGTCCGAGGCCGGGCCGGCGCCGGAGCCCGCTTCCGAGCCGGGGTCCGATTCGGGGTCCGATTCGGGGCCGGACTTCGCCCCCTGGGCCGGTACCGGTCCTGGAACCGAGCCCGAGGCCGGGCTCGAACCCGAACCCGCGCCTGCTCCCGCACCGGTTCCGTTCGCGGTTCCGGGCCACCCGGTCGGCCCGGTCGGCCCCTCGGCGGACTCCCGGCGACGCGCGGCCCTGCTGGCGCGCCGCCGACGCATGGTCATCCTGCTGTTCGCGGTCTTCACGCTGGGCATGATCGCCGCCGCCGTCGGCGGGGTCTCGCTGCTCTGGCTCCCGGCCGTCCCGGCCGTCCTCTTCTCGCTCTACATCTCCCATCTGCGCCGCCAGGAGCGCCGCCGGTTCGAGGTGAAGCTCGACCGCCGCCGCGCCGCCGAGGCCGCCCAGCGGGTCCGCGAGCGGGAGCGGCAGCGCCGTCAGGCCGCCGTCGACCAGGAGACGCAGCCGGTCGCGCCCCGCCCTGCCGACCTGGCCTACCCGGCGGCCCGTACCGCGGCCGGGGCCGGGGCGCTGATCGAGGCGGCGGACACCGAGGAGTGGTCGGAGAGCCCGCACGGCCGCTCGCCCGAACCCGGCGCCGGCTCCTGGGACCCGGTCCCGGTTCCGCTGCCGACCTATGTCACCGCCCCGGTGGCCCCGCGCCGCACCAGCGGCCTGGACCTGGGCGGCTCCGACACCTGGAGCGCCGGCCGGGCCGTGGTCCCGCCGCCGCACGCTGCTCCGCGACCCCCGTCCACCCAGCTCTTCGACCAGTACGCCGAGGACGGGGACCGCCCGCGCGCGGTGAACGAGTAGCAGGCCCTGGACCTGCGGAGAATGCGTGCACGACCACCCCCGCGAACCTGATAGAGTTTCTTCTCGTTGGGGCTGTGGCGCAGTCCGGTAGCGCACCTCGTTCGCATCGAGGGGGTCAGGGGTTCGAATCCCCTCAGCTCCACCAACGAAGACCCTGTCTGACCGGCGGAAACGCTGGTCAGACAGGGTCTTTTCGTGCTTCAAGTGGGCACGGAGTGGGCATCGCTCCCCCTTTACGGTCTTAGACATGGCGTACATCGAAGACCGAGAGCACAAAGACGGGACCTGGTCCTACGTCGTCCGCTGGCGTGCCGGGGGTGCCCGGGCCGGCAAGCGAGCGTCGGGGGCGGACACCTCTCCCCGCCCCCGGCTACCCTCCGAGGAGACCCCCGTGCCCCTGCGGACTGGAGTCACGGACGAAGCCATCCCGGTAGTGCTTGAAGGGCTTGCTCACGTGACGGGTTGAGCCCGCTGTACTTCCAGCCCGACGACGCCGTGGTCCGCCAGGTACACGAGGGGCTCCAGGTTCTCGCGGCAGTACGCAAGGGGGAAGTCGGACCGGTTCGCGCCCGTGGCGCCGGCCCGCAGGGCCTTTCCGCCAATGCCCTGTCGATCATCAACGACCTCGTGGCAGAGAAGCAGCGAGACCCAAGCAGCGAGGAGTGGGCTGGGGACAGGGCGGGACATCCCTGATGCCCCTTCGACACCACCCCAGCCAGGCCTTCTTCGCGCCAATGGCGATGGCGTCCCCTGCTCTGGTGTAGTTGATCACGGCTAGGGAGTGCGCGAGGGGCGTGAGAGTGTGGCTTACGCCCCCGGTCACCGCACGGGCGTGGCGCCCGACTGTCAGGCCGAGGCGTCATCGCGGGGAGCGCACCGTACGGACCTTCGTCGCAACGTGCCCTTGCGGGCCGCGAATCGATCCGGGAAGCCATCAAGACCCCGATGACGATGCCAAGGCCGCAACAAGCGCACGGTGCCTGTCGGTACCGTGCCATCCATGTCTCTAATCCTCAGCTATTCGACAGTCCGTGTCCGAGGAGTCATCGCACAGGCGAAGTTCTGGGCCGCCATCACCGGCGGTCATGTGATGGCGGCGCACGGGGGTGGCTCGGTCGTTCTCTCTGTCGGTGATGTGGAGATCCATCTCCTGGAGGATGCCAGTGCGCGTCCGGAGGACACGGGTCTGGTCTTCTCCCACGGGAGTGATTCGCTGCCGGCCGAGATCAGTCGGCTGACGGGTCTGGGCGCGCGGGTCGTCAAGAAGGTCAACCGGGGTTGGGGGATCGGCGAGGTGGTCCTTGCCGACCCTGAGGGGAACAGCTTCATCGTCAGTTCCTCAGATGCCGAGGTCCGTGCCTTCGAGGAGAGCGACGAGGCCGCCCCGCTCGACCCGTTCTGGGCCGATGCGGAGCAGCCGGAGTTGACCAGTGGCACTGGCACTACGGTCGCCGCGGAGGGCTAGTCGCACCAGGCGGTGTCTGCGCTAGTGCCGGCGGACATCCATACATACGCGCCGAACGGGCCCGGCTTGTAGACCTCGATCGTGGCGGTCAAGTGGCACTCGGTGCGGGCGACCGGGGTGAAGTGCGACTTCCCCCAAGAGGAACTCCTTGCGCAGTTCGGGCGCATTCTCTGACGATCCTGGAGACCAGCGGCCCAGCCGTCTCTGGATTTCTCCGTGTCGCCCACACGCTGACCCACGAGAGAGGTCGGGGACGACGAGGGATGACGTTGGGTGAGCTGACTGTCGCGGTTGACACCTCTGCGTTGCGTCCGCGTGGCTCGCGGAGGGTGACGGTTCCGTCGACGAGCAAGTCGGACGCAGCAGCGGAAAGCGACCAGAGCGCCTTCGCTGTCAGGAGTCCATGCCTGCAGAAACATCACTTCTCGTGCAACCAGGTGAACTCGGGGCGCCCCACGCCGGATATCCGGTGCAGATACGTTTCATCTTTTTGCCCTGAACTAAGGTGATTTCGCATCGAACGTTCAAGCCCGTGCGAGAAGGGAACAGAGTGAACAGTCTCAAGCCTTTGGGCGTGGTCCTGGGGGCTACGCTGCTAGCTGTCGGCATGAGTGGTGGCCAGGCCTCGGCGGCCTTCGCTGTGGGCCGGGCGAACACGGCGGCCAGAGTGGCGACAGCCAAGTACACGGTCATCGACAACTACACCGGCCACCCCCGCAGCGGTACTGTCAAGGGGATTCCCCCGAACGGCCCCCTGCCGATGCCGGAGTCCTCCCTCAGCTGCGCGGACAAGTACCTGAAGGATGCACTGTTCACGATTTCGTGTACCGGCAAAAGCCGCTTCTACGTCGTGGTCGACTGTGACAACGGCTATCGGTACCCTTTGGAGCTGCGCGGCAGCCTCCGCGTCCGACTGACCTGCCCCACCGGCAGCCGTGCGCTGAGCGGTGGCGCGTACGGGAGCTGATGCCACAACGGCTGGGGCGTTCACCGGAAGCGTGTGCCGGGGGCGCCGAAGATGACCAGGCGTCGGTGGAGCTCACACATCGGGAGCCGGGGCGAGACCGGATCTTCGGGAGCCCACCGCAGTTGCGGGGGCGCTTCTATAGCGTCTTCGTCGCAGTAGCTGCAGAGGCCCAGTTCAGAACTGTCGGGGCGGTCATACTCCGAGGATCGCAGCCCCAGAGGCCTGGTGACAGCCTTTTGCTGGCTGACAGCTGAGGACCGCCGGAACCGGCCCCCGGCACCCACACGAGCGCCCCACAATCACCTGCCGCAAGAGCCGCTACGGTGGCTCCAGAAGGTGTGCCCACGTGTGGGCACACCTTCTCGGACGGAGTCGGATCGAGCGGGATCTGACACGATGGAATGAGGGTCGTTTGTCCGGTTTTTAGGCAAGCCTGCAGCTCAGAACGGTAACGGTTGTGGGATCGAATCCCCTCAGCTCCACCCAACAACCGATCCCGGTCCAGGCCGGGAACGGTTGCCGAGATCCCGCCCGATCCAAGTGATCGGGCGGGGTCTCGTGGTTTCGGGGGGGCGTCAGCAGTCCGTCACCACCAGTACAACGGGTAGGTCTGCTTGGCGAGGCGGTTCCCGGCGATGCCCACCAGGACGAGGGTCACTGTCGCGAGGGCCAGCAGCGCGAGGAACTTCCCGGTGGCTGGGTTGGTGAGCACGACGATGACGGCGGTGCCGGCGGCGGGCGAATGGCTGACGCGCAGCAGCAACATGGCCCCCAGGGCGAGTCCGCCTGCCACCGCAGCGGTCCACGGACCCTGTCCGCCCAGGTGGAGCGTCAGGAAGCCGGTGGCGGCCGCCACCAGTTGACCGCCGATCACATTGCGCGGCTGGCCGAGCGGGGTGGCGCTCGCGCCGGAGATCAGCGCCATGCTTGCGGCCAGGGAGGGGATCAGCACGGTCTCGTGCATCCAGGAGCCCAGGGCGACCAGGAGCACCAACCCGAGCACACTGGTCGTCGTGGTGATCAGCAGCGGGCGCGGGGGGACGCGGGCCGGGGCCTTGCTGGCCAGCCGCTCCCGACGCAGCTGGGGGGCGGCCCGTTCGAGGGTGGTCGCTGTCGTCCGGGTCATGGGCAGGCCTTCCGATATCGCCGGCAGTGGGGGTATGCGCCCTTCAACTGCTGGGATGTGTGTTCGGTCATGGGCATGCACCTGAAGGAGCGACAGGACGGCGGGCTCAGCTCCGCCGCACGGTGAGGGCGTCGACCAGGGCGCCGTCCTCGGTGAGCGAGCGGACCTCCATCCGGGCCGCTCGGCCGGGCGCCGCCGGGGTGACCTCGACCGCCAGCAGGCAGTAGCCGGTGTACCGGACCCGGGACCAGGCGGTTTCGACGGTCTCCTCCTGGCCGTCCGGTCGGCAGATCACCATCGGCAGCGGCTCGTCGTTCGGGCTCTCGTGGCCGAGGTGGGAGTCGGTCGCGGCGAAGGCGTAGATCTCGTCGCCGCCCCCGCCCGCGACGATGTAGGTGGTGCCGTCGCGCACGGGATCGACGGTGTCCCCGGACGGGGCCGGGCGGGTGGCCAGGCCCGCGCGGATCGGGTCGGTGCGCTCGTAGACGTGGTTGTGCCCGCTGAGGACCAGGTCCACCTGGTACCGGTCGAACAGCGGGGCCCAGTGCTCCTGGGCGCCGAGCTCGGCCCCGTTGCCGGGGCAGGTGGAGTAGGTGCACTGGTGGAGGTAGACGACGACGAAGTCGATGGTCGGGTCCGCCCGGAAGCCGGACAGGCGGCGTTCGAGCCAGCGGTGCTGCCGGCCCTCGGTGTGGTCGAGGTTGGCCGGGGTGTTGTAGCAGACGTCGTTGCCGTCGAGGCAGATCAGGCCGACGTTCTGGTAGCGCCAGGAGTAGATGCCGGTCGACCCGGGCCAGGCGTTGTCCGGCATGGTGAAGCGGGCGCGGACACCCCCGTAGCCGTGCTCCCCGTGCCAGGGCTCCAGCTCGTGGTTGCCGACCGCGGGCATCCACGGGATCCGGGCGGCGATCGACTCGTTCTGGACGAAGAAGATGTCCCAGATGCGGGGGTCGTAGGCGTCGCTGGTCTCCCCGCTGCCGATGCTGTTGGCGTACGACAGGTCGCCCAGATGGAGGTGGAAGGCCGGGTCGAGCGCTGCGGCCAGGTTGGCCGTGGCCACGGCGTTGTGGCCGATGCCCTGGTCGCCGAAGGCGGTGAAGGAGAAGGCGCCGCCGCGCTCCGGGACCGGGGCCGTCCGGAAGGAGGCGAACTCGCCGGGCAGTCGCCCCGCCCCGGCCGGGTCGTGGCCCCGGTGGCCGACCACGTAGTAGTAGGTGGTGTCCGGCAGGAGCTGGTCCAGCACGGTGTGGAGGTAGTACTGCGTGGTGGTCCTCGGGCTGACCGGATCGTCGTCCGCACCCGGTTGCCGCCAGGCCGAACGGCTGACCAGCGGGCGCATCTCGGCAGGGATGCGGGCACCGAACTCGCCCGGCCGGGTGCCGATGCGGACGAAGGGGTCGGCCACCGCGTCCGGGACCTGCCAGGAGACCACCACCTGGCGCGAGGGGTCCGCGCCGTAGCCGAGGTGGCGGCCGAAGGGGCGGAGCAGCGACCTGGCCGGGACGCCGGCCTGGCGGGGGAGGCCGAGGGGACCGACGGGCAGGGTGAGGAGCGGTACGTACGACGGCGGTTCGGACATGCGGTGTAGTTAATTAGCCTTACCAGTCCCTGGTCAAGGGAGCCGGCTCCTGGTCAAGGGAGCTTGAGCAGGGCCTCCAAGCCCTCCCGGGTGACGACGCCGAGCGCGGTGCCGTCGTCGTCGACCACCGGCCAGACCTCGATCCCGCGTGCGCGCATCTCCTCGGCCGCTTCGGCGGCGGACAGGTCCGGTCGGGCGAACGGCCCCCGGGTGTAGGCGATGTCCCGGATCCGGACGTCCTGGCTGAACCAGGCCGGTGAGCGGTACTGCTCCAACTGGGCCAGGGTCACCACGCCCGCGCACAGCCCCTCGTCCGAACGGACGAGCAGCAGGTCGACATGGGCGCCGATGATGACGTCGAGCGCCCGGTCGACCGCGGTGTGGTCGCTGACCTGCAGTTCCGGCAGGGTCATGGCGTCGGCCGCGGTGGGCGGCCGGGCAGGCTGCGCGGGCTCGGCGGGTTCGCCGGTGGTGGCAGCGGTCATGGCGACCTCCCTGGTCGGGTCCGGTGGCGAGGGGCGCTGGGGCCGAGCGCTCCTCGACGGTCTGCTGGGCACCGGGTACGGCTCCATTCTCGGACCGTTCCGGCCACTCCGCCACGGCCGCGCCCCGCCCCGCCCTGTCCCCCGCCCCGCGCCGTCCCCTGCCTGACCCGCCCCGGGGGCGGGTCAGGCAGTACGGAGGTAGGGGGTGGTGGTGCCGAGGGCGGTGAAGCCCAGCCGCTGCAGGATCGGGCGGCTCTGGTCGGAGGCGTCCACCTGGAGGTACCGGTAGCCCCGGGCGGCGGCGATCCGGGCACGATGGGCGATCAGCGCGCGGTAGATGCCGCGCCCGCGCCACTCCGGCACGGTCCCCCCGCCCCAGAGGCCGGCGAAGTCGGTGCCCGGGACGAACTCCAGCCGCGCGGAACTGACCGGCCGGTCGCCGGCCATGGCGACGACCGCGACCACGCTGTCCGGGTCCGCCGCGAGCTGGGAGAGCATCCGTTCGCTGATTCGTGCGCCGTCGCTGCCGAAGGCCTGCCGGTGGACGTCGGCCATCAGCTCCGCCCCCTCCCGGTCGGCGGCATCCGACACCGGGCGCAGGGTGACCCCCTCGGGGAGGTCGCCGGCCTGGGCCGGCCCCTCGACCGGGGCGACCATCAGCGTCTCCGGATCACCGGCCGCGAACCCGGCCGCGAGCAGGCGGTCCGGGAGGTCCGCCGGTTGGTCGTGGGAGTAGAGCTTCCACTCGCAGTCGACCCCGAGCGCGGCGAAGTGCTGGGCCTGGGCGGTGATCGCCGCGTCGGCGGCGGCGCCCGCGAGCGCCTGGTCCCACCAGAGGATGCCGTTCCAGGCGTTGACCGGACCCACCTGGCGCACGACCCCGCCGCTGTGCTCGATGCGGGTCCCGGGGCCGTCCGGCCGGGCGTTCTGTCGGATCTGCTGGTCGAAGAGGGCGCGTACCGCTGTGGAGTCCATAGGGCCGAATCAAACCCCGCCCGGTGTGACCAGGCAATTCGATTTCCGTCCGCCGGTTCGTCCGCCGGTTCGCCCCCCCTGGTTCGCGTCGGCGGGCCGGACGG
>Ga0302314_10022616_pt1 | contig 10307 bp, 8 predicted proteins | sample III_Palsa_N2_3_FD_200533 | JGI IMG/M metagenome (GOLD analysis project Ga0302314, IMG submission 200533) | Peat permafrost microbial communities from Stordalen Mire near Abisko, Sweden - III_Palsa_N2_3 | ecosystem: Environmental > Terrestrial > Soil > Palsa > Peat permafrost | place: Sweden... | reverse complement strand
TCGGAGACGAGCCGTACGTGACGGAGGCGATCAGCAAGGTGATGGCGCTGCTCGCCCCGGACGTGGTGCCGCTGATGCCGGCGCCGGCGCGGGGGTTCGTGCTGGGCGACGGCGCGAAGGACGCGCCCGACGCGTTCATGCGGATCGTGGAGTGGTTCGCGCGCACCGTGACGGAGCATCGCGTCGCGCTGGAGGGGGTGGCGCGGGAGCATCGCGAGGTCGAGCTGACGGCGGGCGGCGTGCTCGATCGCTTGCTCTGGTTCGACTCCGAAGGGCACCGACACTTTCCTGCGATCCCATAGCCGCTCGCGATGGGGAGCATCGCTTCGCGCGTGTCCGGCTTGCTCGCGTCCAACCCTCTTTCCCTTCACCCGACGAGCGATGCTCACCCGACGAGCGATGTCACGGGAAGCGCGCCTTCACGAAGCTCGTGATGAGGCCGTAGAGCGCGCGCTGCGAGGGGATCGGCGTGAAGGTGTGGTCGGCGCCCTCGACGATCTCGAGGTTGAACTTGCCGTTGCGGCGCATCCTTCGGCCGCCCATCCCGAGGTGCTTCTCGATCATGTCGAGGCCGCCGTCGTTGAAGCTGAAGACCAGCAGCGATTCGGTGCCGCGCCGGCCGAGACCACGGAAGGCCTGCTCCACTTCCGACTGCGGCGCGGCGTTTCCCCGCAGCCGCGCGGCCCACGCCTTCGCGTCGGCCGAGGCGCGCGCGCGGAGCCGGTCGAGCAGCACGCCCGTGATCCCGCGGACGTTGATGTCGCCCTTCGCGAGGCGCATCCACACCTGCGTGTCGCGCAAGCCGCGCAGGTAGAAGCGCGTCGACAGAAAGCTCTTGCGCGTCGACAGCTCGAGGGAGTCGCCTTCCTTCCACTCGAACGTCTGCGGGTTGATGAGGATCTGCCCGCGCACGCGAGGATCTTCGATCGCCGTGTGAAAGGCGAGGTACGCCCCCGAGCAGAGGCCGATCAGAACGAACCGATCGACGGCGCGCTCCGCCGATATGAACGACATCGCGCTGACGACATCGCCGACGGAATCCTTGGAATAGAGACGGTTCTCGGGAGCGCCGGGGGCGATCAAGCTGTCGCCGAGACCGCCCACGTCGAAGCGCAGGCACCGGTATCCTTGGGCGGCCAGGCGCCGCGCGAGGACGACGTACATGCGGTTCGGTCCGACGTGATGGTTCGCGCCGACGTTCAGGAAGAGGATCGCGGGCCGGTCGGCGCGCACCGGCCGCTCGCACGGCTCCGTGACGATACCAAAGAGGCGCTGGCCCTCGCCGAAATGGACGGCGACCTCCTGCACGCGAACGTCGGAGGACCGCGCGAACGTCGTCAGGGCGTGCGTAGCCGGCTCGGGCCTCACGCTCTTCGGCGCCGTCGCGGGCGCCTCGAGGCGCGCGAACGCTGGCCGGGACGACGCGACGGGCCCGGCGTCGCTCTGCGGGTCTTGCAGCCACTTCACCATCACGTCGAGCGTGGGAAAGGGCACGATCGTGTCCTGCGGGTCGCGCATCATCTGCGCGTAGCCCGGCTTCGCGACGACACGCACCAGCGGGCCCGCCGCCTCGAGATGCCTCGCGAGCTTGCCCTCGCGGCCCGGCAGGTCGTCGCGTTCGACGATGAGGATCCGGTCGGCGATGCGGGTCCGAATCGAGAACAGGTCGACCGCGCCGAGCTCGGCCAGGGTCTCGCGGTCGAAGGCGTATCCCGCGATCTCTTCGCCGTCGCGCGTGCTGTCGGGCGACGCGGACGGCGCATCCTTGATCATGCGAAACGCGCGCAGCTCGCGGACGTAGCTGTGGCCCGTGGCGCTCGGCGCCCACAGGACGAGGGCGTCGACGTTCTTGCTTTCGGACGCGGCGAGCGCGGCGAGCGTCGCGGCGAATCGGACGCCGAAGAGCGCCACCGACCGCACGCCCGTCCGGGCACGGAGCTCGCCGATCGCCATGTGGATGCTGTCGAGCCATGCGCGGACGCGACCCGGGTCGTCCAGGTCACCGGCGGAGTCGCCGGTGCCGTCGTAGTCGAAGCGCAGCGCCGCCATGCCCGCGGCGGCCAGCCGTTCGGCCATGTGCCGGTACGTGCGGTGCGCGCACATCCATTCGTAGCCGAGCGGGTTGCACAGCACGACGCCGAGGTGCGCGCGCTCCACGCCCTCTGGGCCATGGAGAAGGCCGAAGAGCGGGCGCTCGGGCGATCCGAACACGATGGGTGCCGCCCCGCTAGGGGTGGGCTGGTGTTGACGAGTCGCGGTGCTCACGAGGAGACCTCGCCGTGGACGCAAAGGAACGGATTCACGTGGCCAACACGATTCGGGTCGCGGACGCCGCGTTGACCGGAAGAACACGACCCGAGGGGTTGCCTGTCGCCGAGACGTCTCCGCCGCGCCGCCGAAGTAGCACGGTCCTCTCGTGTCCAGGCGCTAAGTGAAAGAAGTCGTCGACCGGAGTGTACCCTCGCACGTCGAAGGCCACCGAGCGAGCGACCTTTCGGGTGCGAAGCGTGATGACTAAATCGCCCGTGTCCGAGCGACGGGCGGAAGCCTCGAGGCCGAGATCGGGCGACCGATGCAGGCCGCTGCTCGTCGGAAAGTGGAAGGCCTGGGCGATGGGCGCGCCGCTTGCGCCCTCGAGCGTGGCCACGGCCACGTCGTGGCGCGGAGGCCCGAATCGGTAGGCATACGCGGTATCGGAGAAGCGCCCGAGGAGGGTATCCGCGGAGACCTCGACCGTGGCACGGGCCGGGACGCGGACGGGGGACTCGCCTTCGGCGACGGGCGTCTGGCCATCGAGGTACAGGACCAGCCGAATTCGACCCTCGAGCGCGTTCGCCGTCTCGTTGACCGCGTGAAACGACAGGCCGTTGAGCCCCTCGTCGGTGACCATCAGGTTGGTCGGCTGAAAGGCCCGTTTCAGGAAGTAGTACGCGGCCTTGGGTCGGCCGTGGGCGTCGAGCACGCCCCAGCCGGCGCCGAGCCAGAGATCACGCAAGAACCAGACGAGCGCGCCGTGGCAGCTCGAGCCGGCCCGACGCCATTCCGCGATGGCCGCCGCCATCGCCTCGCCCGAGGCCAGGCGCCCAAGCTCGAGGTAGCGAGGTACGTCCGCGAATCGGAGGGCCGTCGGATCGACGCCGAAGAGGGACTGCAGGTAGTGGTCGCGCACGTCGTCGAAGTCCCAGCCGACGCCCTTGTCGCGCGGAACGCGCGCCTTCCAGCGCGGGTGGTTGGGGGGGGCGGCGCCGTCCAGCAGCTCTTCGATGGCCTCGTCCGACGGGAGGTTGGCGAAGGCGAGGCACTCGGGGGTGAAGCGAACGTTCGCCCGGCGGGCGTCTTCGAAGGGGCGCCGGTAGGCCCCGACGCCGTAGTAGTGGCTCAGGCCGACGTCGGTCCGGAAGGGCAGGGGCCCGCCGCTCGGCGTGCTGGGGGCGTATGCGACATCAGGGCGGACGGCCTTCACGATCGCCGGTAACCATGCGGCAAAGAGCGCGTTTCGCCAGTCGGCCGCGGGGAGGCCGAGCATCGCCGCCTGCTGCTCGACCTCGCTGTTGCCGCAGGTGACGGCGAGGCTGGGGGAGAGCTGGATGCGGGACATCCGCTGCTCGGCCTCGGCGCGTACGCTCTCGCGGAACGGCTCATCCGAAACGGGGTAGTCCATGTTGGCGAACATGAAATCCTGCCAGACGAGAATGCCGCGCGCGTCGCAGCCGTCGTGGAAGGCCGTCGAGCCGTAGAGCATCGTGCCGTTCAGCCGCAGCATGTTCATGCCGGCGGCGCACACGGCGTCGAGCGTCTCGCCGAGCGCCGCGGGCGGCTCGGTGAGGCCGACGACGTCGAGCGGCGTCCAGCACGCGCCTCGACAGAAGACCTCGACGCCGTTGACGCGCAGGCGGAAAGCCCCCGCCGTCTCGTCGACGTCGATCGTGCGGAAACCAGTGCGTCCGAGGTCGACGCGCAGCGAGCGTCCGGCCACCTGCACGTGGGCGACCACGTCGTGGAGGGCGGGGGCGCCGTGGGTGAAGGGCCACCAGAGCGCCGGGTCCGGCACGCGCACCGATCCGCGCGCGGTGACGGCTCCGTCGTCGCCGATGACGCACGCCAGGGCTGCGTGCGCGCCCGCCACATCGAGCGAGACCCCTTCGACCTTGCCCTCGATGGCCGCGAGACGGAGCTCGACGTCGCAAATACCGGCGCCCCCCTCCAGCCGGCTTCGCGCGTCGGCCGAGAGGACGCGCAAAAGCGTCTGGGATTCGAGCACCACCGGTGCGTAGGGCCCGACGGGGGCGGCCGGCGGAGCCCACGCAGGGATCCGCCCGAGCAGAGTCGTCCGGATCCACCGGAGCTGTTGTTGCGCGACGGTCTGCGCGCGCCAGCGCGGCCGAGGGCGACGTTTCTTCAGCTCTTCGGCGATCGATCCGAAACGGATGGCGATCTCGCTCCCTTGCGCGAGTCGCGCGACCGGGTCGATGGCGTGCTCGAGAAACATGTTGGATGCGCGGAGCACAAGCTGACCGTCGATCCAGACGTCGGCGAGCGTCGCCAGACCGCCCAAGCGCAGGACGGTTCGCGCTCCGGCGGGAGGCGCGGTCGCGAGCTTGCACACGAACCACCAGTCCTTGTCGTCGAAGTCGTGGGCAAGGTCGAGGTTCCATGCGCCGGCCGCGGCGAGCGCCGACGCCGCCGTCCCCGGCACCGTCGCCTCGAACCAGGCGAGGTCGGCCGCGGCGAGCCCGGACGGGTCGGCGATGCGCCCCGGCGCGGCGGCCGCGCAGCGCCACCCGCTGGCGAGCACCTGCGCGAGGTTGCCCTCGACGGACCGGACGAGGGCCATCTCAGGGGCCGTAGCGGCGCGCCAGCGCGTCGACGCCGCGCTGCCACCGGGCCTCGATGTCGCCGAGCATCGGGCCGAGGTCGACGTCCTTCTTCGCCCCGACGGCGCGCGCCGTCTTCAAGATGAGCGACTTGCTGACGTCGGAGATCCCTGCAAACGCTTCGGTGGCCTCGTCGAGCTGCGTCTCGCCGCCGCGCGCGAGCCACCGCAGGTACAGGGCCGCGAGCTCGAACGCGGACCCGAGCTGGCGGATCGTCGCGAACGCGTACGCGTGGTACGCGGCGAGGCCCTGCACCTTCAAGCCCTCGACGTCGGCCCGGAACTGGCGGGCGAACCGCGCGATGGGGTTGTCGTCCGGCCGCCGGGCGAGGTGCTTGCGGAGCAGCGACGTCGATCGCGAGACCAGTTCGGGCGTCGGCAGACGATGGACGCGCGACGTCCGGACGAACTCGGCGAAGAACGGCATGAACGCCGGATCCGGCGGCGCGTCGAGGCGAAAGAGGCCGACGAAGTCGGCGCCCTGCAGGCTGTGGTAGCTCGAGTTGTGAAAGTACCCGAGCGTCCGGTTCTCGCGGTCGATCTCCTGGATGCCGATCGTCGTCTTGGTGTGCTGCGTGCGGTAATCCGTACCGGCGGTGTCCGGGAGAAAGAAGGCGTCCGCCTCGGCGAGCACCAGCTTGCCGCCGCGGAGCTGCTCGCACGCGTTGTCGATGAGCGGCCGGTAGACGTTGAGCTCCTGGATGTCGATCCCGTAGAGCGTGGTCAAGTCTTCGTGCGGCGGCTTGAAGAACGTGAACTGATCGCCTTCCCAGTCGACGCCGAAGACGAACGAGAGGCAGGCGTGAGGATCGCAGCCGAGCGCGTGCAGCACTTCGATCCAGACGTCGATGTAACAGTTGGACTCGCCCCAGGCGCGCGACGCGCCGTGCAGCTCGTGCGGGACGTACCCCGCCGCATCGATGACGCCGAGCGCCGCGACCTTCACGGCCAGAGCTTCTCCCGCACGGCCGCGGGCCACTTTCCCGGGTCGAAGCCGTGGTGCTTGAAGAGCGCCATGCAGACCCGCTCGAGGCCGAAGCCGAGGCACGCCGTGTTGGCGAGCTGACCGTCCTCGGTCTTGATCTCGAAGATCTTGCCGAAGTGATCCTGGTGCCAGTTGAACGAGCAGCACGCGGTGGGCTTCTCGTCCGAGATGACCGGAATGGTCACCTCGAACTTGAGCTGCTGCTCGCGCTGCGTCGCCGCGAGCATGCGGCCTCCACGGCCGAAGAACGGGTCGTTCGCGACCTCGCCCTTGGCCGGCAGGCCGAGCGATTCCATGATCTTGAGTCCGCGATCGAGCCACATGTTGCGCCACTCGACGACGACGGCGGGGCTGCCCACGCGGACGAACTCGCGCACGCGGAACGCCTGCATGCGCGTCGGCTCGGGCGAGGGCTCGTGCCGGAAGACCCAGTTTTGCATGTCGACGAGGCGGCCCTTCTCGGGCACCGTCCCGGTGAAGCTCGGATAGACGGGGTAGCAAGCGGCCGGCGTGAGCACGACGTCCGTCAGCTCCATGAACTGGCCCCACGGCTCGTGGCCGTGGAGCGCCGTGCGCAGCTCGGCGTGTTGCTTCTCGTTCCCCTTGAAGCTGAAGACGGAGCCCGCGAGCTGGGGGAACGAGTCGAGGAACTCGCTCTTCTCGAGGACCTTGCGGTCGAGCGTCGGCGGGAACAGCATCTTCTCCGCGCCGTCGTCCTTGGCCACGCGCGAGACGTAGTCGTCGAACCCGCGGAGCACGGACTCGAACACGGCGTTTCGCCCGAAGATCCCTTGCACACCGACGGGGATGATCAGGCCACTCGCGACCAGCCCCTCGTAGAGTTTCGCGCCCGAGTCGTTCGCTGGCACGGCAATCCTCCCTCAGTCGTCTTTCAACACCAGAAGAAGCGACGCGTTCGTCGCGTAGATGCGATCGTTGCCGACCATCAGCGCCGCCGAGTGCGCGTCGCGCAGGTGGCGCCCGACGGCGACCTTGGAGTCGTTCTTGTAGCCCATGATCCCGCAGATCAGCAGGGTCTGATGCACGATCTGCACGACGAGCTGCGACGACGACACCTTCAGGTTGTTCATCTTGAGGGCGAAGGCGATGGACGACAGCGCGGCCGTGCCGTTCTTCTCGTCGCGCATCAACGCGTCGCACTCGCTCGCCACGTCGTGCACGTTCGTGCGCATCGTCTGCAGCAGGCTCGAGACCTCGGCGAGGCGAAGCGCCGTCGGGGGCGTCGTCCCCGGCTTGGCCCGCGCCTGCTGGCGAACGAACGCCCGCGCGCGGCTCACCGCCGCGGTGGCGATGCCCAGCCACACGTTCGACCAGAGGATGTGGCTGAACGGAACCTGCGTCTCGCTCGTCACGTCGGCGAACGGCGTCTCGAAGATCTGGCCCACTTCGCCTTGGGAATTGAGCATGAAGGGCGGGCTGCACGTGCCGCGCATGCCGAGCGTGTCCCACGCGCCCTTCTGGGTGAGCGTGAACTCGTTCTTGCGGACGAGCACGAAGATCTGGTCGTTCGACGGCGCCTGCGCGTCGCGGCGCGCCTGGAAGAGGATGTCGTCGGCCTGGGCGCCGTAGGAGATCGTCGAGCAGTCCTTGTCGAGCTTGAACCGCCCGTGGGCGTCGCGCTCGACGGCGCAGATGCTCGTGCGCATCTCGCCGCCGATGCCGACCTCGGACGTGGCCGACGCGATGAGGTACTGCTTCTCCGCGAGCTCGGCGATGTACTTCGCGTAGTACGGCTGCGTGATCGCGTGGCGAAGGATGCTCGCCACCTGGATGTGGTGCATCGCGAACACCATCGCCGACGACGCGCAGTGCTGGCCGAGGATCTCGCACATCGCCGCGAGCTCCTCCATCCCGCACCCCGCGCCGCCGCGATCGCGCGGGACGAGGGCGCTCATCAGCCGCGCTTTGCGCAGGGCCTCGATCGACTCGTGCGGAAATCGGGCCTGGCGGTCGACCTCGTCGGCGAAAGGCGCCGCGACTTCGCGCGCGATCCGAGCGACCGTGTCCACGGGCGTGCTGCCTGTCTGCTCGGCTTGCAAGAGGGTTCGCCTTTCTTCCCGGTCTGGCGTGCTCGCGGCGCGCGCGCGTCAGCGCCCCTTCGACAGCTCGTCGATCGCGTTGCGAATCTCCGAGATGCTCTCGAATACGTCCCTTCGTAGCATGCGGTCCGGGAACTCGAGATCGAACGTTCCCTCGAGCGCCAGCATGACGTTCACGCTCGCGTGGGACGTCATGCCTGCCTGGTAGAGGTCGCTATCGTCGGCGAGGGTCGCGACGTCGACGGCGAGCCGGCCGTGTTCCTTGAGTATCGCCCGAATCTGATCGCTCATGACTGGTGGACTCGTAGCGCGCCGGCGATGCGTCGAGAAGAGGGCCGGCGGCGCCATAGACGACTTTGGGATGCCCCCCGCTGGGCGACGACGACCGCCGTCGCCAGCGCGCCCTGATGGCTGAGACTCACCGCGAAGGACGTCGCGCCGGCGCGCTGGGCGGCCGCCAGGGCCTCACCCGTGAGCCGCAAGCTGCAGGCGCCGTCGGGCGCGCGCTCGACTTCGATCGAGCGAGGGTCGATCCCCTGCAGGCCCGCGCGGAGGGCCTTGATGGTCGCCTCTTTGGCCGCGAAGCGAGCGCCCAGGCGCCGGGCCGTTTCGGCCGGTGCCGACAGCGCGTAGGCGATCTCGCCTGGCGCGTAGATCCGGGCAAGGTACCGCTCGCCGAAACGGGCGAGCGATTCCTTCACCTCGCCGATGTCCACGATGTCGACTCCAACGAGAAGGTGTCCCACCGTGAAACCCCGCGCCTCCGACGCGGACGATACCCGAAACGAGCGCTCCCGCGAAGGACGTCACTCGTGCCAGCTGTGATTTGATTCACGATTTATTCGCGGTTTGCGGTTCGTCCGCGTCTCATGGCGGCTCGTCGTCCGTGGACCCCGGCTCGTCCTCGAAGCGGGTCGACCCTGACCCCCTTTCAGACGTCGTTCGCGCCGACCGCCGGGGGCAATCACGGGCAGGCGGATGCGCCGTTGAGCTGGCACGTGCCCGCGGTGCCGCCGTCGGCCGCGATGATGCAGCGGGCGTCGCCGGTGCACGTAGGCCCGCTCGCGGTGTCGCACGCCGCTCCGGGCAGCGCGTACGCCTGGCACGCGCCCCGGACGCAGAGGCCGGCGATGCACGAAGCCGACTGCGCGCCCACGATGCCGCACGCCTGGCCCGCGACGCCCAGCGTGGCGGTGGCGCATTGACCCGTTTGCACGTTGCACGTGAGGCCCTGGTAGAAGTTGCACCCCGCGCCGGTGAACGAGCACGCCGAGTTGGCCGTCGCGACGCCCTCCTCGCAGACGCCCGTCGTGGCGCCCGCCGCGACGACGCACGTCAGGCCGTCGCTGCAAGGCTGCGACACGCTGCAGCTCGCGCCCTCTTGCGCGAACGCGACGCAGGTCTGCGTGGCGGCGACGCACGTGAGCGTCGGCGGGCATACGAGCGCGGCGCACGAGGCGCCCGTCGGCGGCACCGCCTCGCACGTTCCGCACGCGCCGTGAAGGGGAAGCGCGCAATAGCCGCTCCGACATTGCTGGGCCAGGCCGCACGGCGAGCCGGCGGGCAGCGATCCGAGGGCCGTCTGGCACGCAGGAGGGATGTTCTCGTTGTAGAGATAGTCGTCGCACACCCACCCGGGGAGCGCGGTCTCGCAGTTGCTCAGCGTCCCTGCGGTGGTGCCGGTCGACGGCGCCCCCAGGGAGTTCTCGCAGAGGCCCTGGAAGATCGTCTGGCACTGCGCGGTCGAGCCATAGCGATTGAGCACGGCGGTGGGGGAGCAATTCTGCAAATACGAGCACCGCGCGTACGCGTACGTGATGCACGTCGACGACGTCCCGGTGGAGCCCCCGCCGTCGCTCGGGGGCCTGGCGTCGGCGGCCGCCGCGTCCGGTCCCGGCGGCGCGTCGACGACCGCGGGGCTGCAGCCGACGACGCACGCGGCCAAGGCGGCGATCCGCGCGACCCAGCGTGCCATCACAGGAACGACCCGCTGTAGTCCGGCAGCATCGGCTGCCGGGGTGGCGTTCGCGCGTCGAAGCGAAGGACCGGGAACACGCCGTCGGGCACGAGGTACAGGTACTGCCCATCGAACACGGCGCCGACGTACTGCGCGGGGCCCGCGTCGCCCAGGTCGAGCTGCGACAGGTCGATCGTGGACCACGCGCAGTCGGCGTTGAAGGGGCTGCGCGTGTCGTAGCGCGTGAGCGACACGAACCCGGCGCCCGCGGGGACGTAGTACACGAAGCGTCCGTCGAACGCGGCGCCCGCGTACTGCGGCGCGGCGGCGTCCGCGGCGAAGAGGCGAGTCGTGTCGTAGGTGGACCACGCCGCGGTCGACGTGAACCCCCCCGTGGTATCGAAGCGGGGCGCGATGCCGTTGGCGCGCGGC
>Ga0302314_10022613_pt1 | contig 10307 bp, 7 predicted proteins | sample III_Palsa_N2_3_FD_200533 | JGI IMG/M metagenome (GOLD analysis project Ga0302314, IMG submission 200533) | Peat permafrost microbial communities from Stordalen Mire near Abisko, Sweden - III_Palsa_N2_3 | ecosystem: Environmental > Terrestrial > Soil > Palsa > Peat permafrost | place: Sweden... | reverse complement strand
GCTTGCCTGAACCAATCGACCTGTTCGAGCTGCTGGATTTGGCCGCCTTGCTGGACTGGTTCGCCAAGGACGAGGAGGTCGTCGCGGGTGCGGGCTTCAGTTGTGCACCGGCAACCCAGGACGGCGCGGCCCACTGCAGGCCGTAGAACACGATGTTCGGATTGCGCTCCTGGGCCTGCTCCATCAGCCACCACTCGTAGCCGGAGTCGCAGTCGATGGATCCCTGCGCGTGCTCGATGCTCGGCTCGGAGCCGTCGGTCGAGTTGGTGTCCCCGCCGATCTCCACCTTGAGTACTTGCAGGTCAGCGCCGTAGTCAGGGCTGAAGAGGTAGTTCAGGATGTCTGTGCGCTCGGGCTCCGGGTAGTCCTTGAGATACACCGAGTTCCCGCCGCCGCCGGAGATCGCGCCCACGCCGTAGAACGTCGGTCCCTGCGCTGCTCCGTCCACCGTGACCGTGGTCGTCGGCAGATCCGCGAGCGCGGGGGTCGCGGGGAGAAGCGTGATGCCCGCCACGGCCGCGATCGCCAAAGCGGCCAGCCGGCGCATCGTTCTCGCGGAGCGCATGGCCACGTGCTTCTACCGGTTCTCTCTTCAGACGTTTGGGATGGAGGGGGGTTACATGATTCTAACTTGCGTGCCTTCTCCCAAGGTGTCTAATGACGGTTGCCAAGGTGTGTGGCTAGGAAACAATTGGGTCGCAGGTGTGTCTCAGGACGGAACGAGCGTGGTCACGATGTCCGTGGGGCCCGGTCGGTAGCCGAGTCGGGTGCGAGCAGCAGTGAGGTCGAGGGTGCGCTCGTACGCAAGATGCCGGACCGCGTACATGGTCAGCCGGGGCGGCCGGTTCAGGCCGAAGGTTCGGGTGGATGTGGCGAGGAACTGCGCGGCGCCGGCCAGCGGCAGAGCGAGAGCGCGCGGCAGATAAACGGGAGGCGCCGTGATGCCTCGTGACTCCAGCACCTGGCGGAGGGCGGCGTCGAGCACCACAGGCTCGTCATCGGCGATGTTGAAGGTGCCGGAGGCTGAACTGGTGACGGCCAGGAGGCAGGCTGCGGTGAGGTTGTCGATGCTGGTCAGGCTTAGCCGCTGACGTCCGTTGCCGACGGCGAAGAGACGCGGGCCACGGGGGGTGGGGCGGACCGCTCGCAGGAGCCGTGGCAGCAGCGTGGTGTCGCCGGGGCCGTAGACAGCGTGTGGCCGCAGGATCACCGCGTCGGGGCGGGCTCGGCGTACGCAGTCCTCCGCCAGGGCTTTGGAGCGGCCGTAGGCGTCCGGATGGCGGACGACCGTCTCAGCTTCGTCCTCCGTGGCCAGGACGGTTGGCTTACGCGGGTCGTAGACGCTCGCGGTGGACAGGTGCACGAAGCGTGGTGTGTCGGGGAAGGCGGACAGGATGGTCGTGGTCGTCACGACGTTGCCGTGGTGGAACTCCTCGAGACGGGCCCAGTCGGTCGCCAGGCCCGCGCAGTGCACGACTGCGTCGGGGTGAATGAACTGGCCAGGGATATGAGGGGGAGTTGTGCGTTCGGCCAGGTCCCAGGGTAGATAGGGCGCGCCGCCGACGTGGGCTGGGTCCACGGTGGCGCGTCGGCCGAGGGCAAGCACCTCGTACCCGGCTGCGAGCGCCGCGCGGCAGAGCGCGCCGCCGACGAAGCCGCTGGCTCCGGTGACCACGAGAGTCCGAGTCATCGTGCCGGGCCGCGTAGTGCGGCGATCTGCGTACGGAGCAGCTCGCGGTCGGGCTTGTCGGTGCGGCCGCGCCGGGGGACCGATGGGAGGCATACGATCTGGTCCGGCTGTGCCGCGTGATCGATCAGGGCGGGCAGCTCGCGCCGCAGTCGTCGCAGCAGTTCGGGTTCGCCGGCCGATCCGTCCGGCACCACTGCCAGGACCACGGCCTCGTCGGCGGTCTGCGGATCGGGAACGCCGACGAAGGCGGCCTCCGCGATTCCCGGCAGCGCGGCCACGGTCGGCTCGTAAAGGCCGGGGTAGAGGTTGAATGAGCCTCTGATCAGCATGTCCTTTGTCCGGCCGAGGAGGACGATCCGGCCGTCCGGGGCGATCCGGGCGGCGTCGCCGGTGTTGAGCTCGCCGATCGGACCGTCGCCGAGGTAGCTGATGGCCAGGTGGGGGCCTTGGACGAGGAGTTCGTCGTGGGCGTTTAGCCGGGCCGAGACGCCGGGGAGCGGGTGGCCCGCGAGGTCGCCGCCGTCTGCGTGGTTGAGTTTCTCGCGAGCGTCGACGACCGCGATCGGCAACATCTCCGTCGCGCCATAGACGACCTTGATCTGCGCGTGGGGGAGTGCGGTGTGTAGTCGGCGGAGTATCGGTGGCGGGACGGGCGCGGCGCCGAGCAGCACTGTTTTCAGAGTGTCCGGCAGTGCGTCAGTGTCGAGCAGCTGCGCTATGGCGGCTGGAGTGCCGAATGTGTGGGTGGCGCTTCGGCGGCGCAGATCTTGGGCGAAGCGCTGCGGTCGGACCGGTAGTGGTGCCGCCGACCAGGTCGCGCCGGCGGTGAGGAAAGCGAAGGCGATCATCAGTTGTTCGGAGTGGGCGATGACTGGTCCGGCCTGCATGGCCGCGGGCAGTTCCAGTGCCTCGGCGAGCAGATCGGCTCCGGTCAGGAGGGTCGACTGGCTGTGTACGACCGCGCGAGGACGGGCAGTGGTGCCGGAGGTAAAGACGATCAGGGCGGGGCGGGTGTCGTCGGCCGCAGCGTGCGCAGCGGAGGCGGGGGAGTTAGTCGTCAGGGAGCTGAAACGCACGGCACTCGGCGGGAGCCACGGCAGGCGGGGCCCCGTATACATGTGATGTAGGCCGAGGTCGGAAAGCGCGGGTAGGTGAAGGCCGTGCCGACGCAGTAGTCTGCGTCCGATTCGGTTGGCGGCGAGCGAGTAGAGCAGCGACTCGGCGGCCAGCCAGGACGGCGGCGCGAGTTGTGCGGCGACGAGCTGCCCGCGAGCCGCGTCGAGTTCCGGACCGGCGCCGGGGTCGGCGACTATCACCGTGGCACCGACGGCCATGACGGCTAGGCCGAGTACCAGCGCATCTCGGCCCGGGCGGACGGCGAACAGCACCGTGTCGCCTGCGGTCAAGCCGGCTTCGTGCAGTCCACTGGCCGTGGTGGCGATCCGATCGGCCAGTTCGGCATACGTCAGGGTGCCTCGGTCGTCGAGTACGGCGATAGCGTCCGGTGTGGCGTAAGCGTGTTGGGTGATTCGTCCAGTCAAGCCGGTCGGCTTCATCGGGCTGCCACCTCAAGCCGTGAGTAGGTCGGGATCAGGACCCGATGTGCGGCGCGGCGGCGCACGATCCGATCGGCCCCGGCCGTCAGCACGGTGTCGAGCAGGAGACGGATCTCGGCGAGGGCGAGCGGCGCACCGATGCAATAGTGCGGTCCGGCGCCGAACCACAGGCGCCGGGGGTCGTGGGCCGGGCAGTGCCCGAGTGCCGCTTCCTGGTCGAACGGTCCGGCGGCCAGGTCGCACAGGGCGGTGGCGATCACTATGCGGTCTCCGGTGCGCACGTCGGTCGAGCCGAATCGGGTGGGCCGCGCGGCCCGGCGCAGCATCGCCGGGGTCGGGGTGATCACGCGCATGGCTTCGTCGATTGCCGCGTCGAGTCGGCCGGGGGCGTCTGCCGAGTCCGCTCGCAATGTGGGCAGCAGGCCGGAGTCGTGCCAGAGGGCGAAGATCCGAGGCGCAGTTGTGGCGATGGTCTCCGTGCCGGTCAAGAGAAACGCGGCCGCGAGGCCGAGCGCCTGCGTACGGTCGAGGCCGTATTCGCGCAGCCGCCCCATCATCGACTCCGGGTCCGCGCGGTCGTAGGAGTCCCCGGCTGCGGAAACCAGGTCGGCCAGGACCTCTTTCGCGCGGGCGATCTGGGCCGGTTTCAGCTCCCTGGTATGCAGTCGGATCATCCGCACGATGCGCTCGCCACGCTCGAAGACGTCGGCACCGGCCGCGTCGGCCAAGCCGAGCAACTCGCCGATCACCGTGCCGGCTGCGGCCCGGGTAAGCGCGACCAAGTCGACTGCCCGGCCAGCGGCGAGTCGGTCGGATGCCTCGTCGAGCAGCGGGCCGAGCACTCGTGCGCACAGGTCTGCGGCCTGCGCCCGAGTGAACAGGCCGGCCAGCGTGGCACGCAGGTTCCGGTGCTCCTCGCCCTCCATGTTCAGCAGCACGTTCGGCCCGAGCACCGGGGTCCACAGCGCGCCAGAGGAGCCTGGGCCGTCCTTGCGGAAGCCTTCGGTATCGAGCAGGATCTGCCGGGCCAGCTCCGGCTCGCTGACCACGGTGCCGACTCCGGGTACACGTACGGCGGGGCCGCGCCGGGCAACCGTGACCACCAGCGGGTAGGCGAGCGGATGGGCGGCCAGCTGCAGCCGCCGCTCCCAGTGTCCTGCTACGGATCGGTTCATCTGATGTCGACGACCTCGGGCTGGTAGCGGTGATCGGCGTACCAGGCGAGCGTGTTGCGCAGCCCGTAGGCGCGCAGTCGCCGGACAGAGCCGTAGACCCGCATGTCGGGGACGTACCCGTAGGCGGTGGTTAGTTTGCGCACTCGGTTCACTAGCGTGCGGTCCTCGTGCTCCTCTTCGATGGCGGTGCGTGGGAAGCCGCCGCAGCGTTGGTACAGGTCGGCGGTGATCGCCAGGTTGCAGCCGGGGCACATCATGTAGGGGCCCAGATACTCGGGGTCCCGGTTGCCTGGCCGTAGTCGGCCGAATGCGGCGGCGATCGACACCACTGCCGGCAGCAAATGGCTCTCCCAGAGCCGGAGCCGGAACTCGTCAGTGCGCGGACGCAGCTGTCCGGCGGCCAGTTCGAAGCCGCCGAGAAGTGCCTTGCGCGCAGTCTCGGTCCAGGCGGGCACCGGCAGGCAGTCGGCGTCGGTGCGGGCGAGCAGGGTCGCTCCGGCGGCGATCGCGTAACGCATCCCGGTGTCCGCCGCCGCGCCGGTGCCCTTGTGCGACTCAGTGGTCAGATGCAGCCGGAAATCCGGATTCTCGGCGGCGAACCGCCGGACGAGTGCGGCGGTGTCGTCGGTGGAGGCGTTGTCCACGACGACGCATTCGAAGTCGCGATCCCGTTGCCTGGTCAGGGCCTCCAGGGTCGCCGGGAGCGAAGCCTGCTCGTTGTAGGCGGGAACGACCACCCAGAGGTCTGTCATCGGATCGTGCTCACAGCCGCGCGAAGACGATGCCGAGGGAGACCCCGCCGGCCAGGCCGATCAGCGCGATCCGGTCGCCGGGTCCGCACCGTCCCTGCTCCAGGGCCTGTGCGAGTTGGAACGGCAGGGCGGCTGAGGCGAGGTTGCCGTGCTCGGGCAGTACCGGGACCAATTGCGCGGCGGGCAGGCCGGTTCGCTGCACGAATGCTTCGAGTAAGGGCACAGTCACCTGATGCACGGCGAAGACCGCGAAGTCCGACCAGGTCAGATCGTGCTCGGCCAGGGACTGATACAGCAGCCCGGGGCCCAGCGCCTCGAAGGCGGCGTGCAGCCGGGCGCCGTCCATCCGGAAGTAGGTCGCCTCCGGGTCCCGGGGATGCGCCGTCCCGCCGCCCGGCAGAGTGCCGACCTCCCAGGCGGAGGAGTCGGCGGAGAAGATGCGGTGGAAGATCCCGGGCTGTTCGTCGGAAGTCGACAGCTGGTCCGCGTCGGTCGCCGCGAGCAGTATCGCCGCGCCGCTGTCGGAGAGGGTGTAACCGGGGAAGGACTCGGCGAACTGGGTTCGGTCGCGGACCGACCAGCGGATCGCCCGCGAGGGCAGCTCGCCGGTGCATATGAGTACTCGCCGATACTGTCCGCAGGTGATCAGCGCCTCGGCCACCTGGACCGCGTTCAGCACGCTGTTGCAGGCGTTCTTGACGTCGAACACCGGGCAGCCGGTGCCGAGCTTCGCGCTGAGGATGTGCGCCGTGGCGGGCTCGACCATGTCCTGGGAAGCGCTGGCGAAGATCAGCAGGTCGATGTCGCCGACCGCGAGTCCGGCCTCGGCCATCAGTTTCACCGCAGCGGCCGCGGCGAGATCAGAGGCCTGCCAGTCGGCCGGCGCGACATGGCGGGAGGCTATCCCGGTGATCGACTCGATCAGGCCGGGGCGCGGCCGGTACGGGCCGCTCTCGGCGATCAGCTGCTCCACCTCGCGGGAGCTGCGGGTGTCGACGGGCAGATGGACCGCCACCGCCGCTATCGCGGCGCGGACGTTCTGGCCACCGGCGCCGCGAGCGCCGGGTCTTTCCTGGTCGGGCGACATTCCCCCTGGACTCCCCTTCGATCACCGCGGCCGGCGCTGTGCGATTGTGCCGACTGCCGCGCCCACCTCGATAGCCTGGTTCACCCGAGCATGCCATAGTCGGGTCTTGGACGGTGCCTCCGTCCGGCCGGACACTGGAGAACGGCGACGGGAGCAGGCTATGGGCAGCGCGGCGCGGCGACACGAAAGCAGGCTGCTGTGGGCCAGCCAACCGGGTCTGTGGGCACTGACCCGCACGGCCGGGTCACGGCTGTTCGGACCGATCCGGCGGGTGCCGCGACTGGGCTGGGTGGTTACCGATCCCGCCCTGGCCCGAGCCGTGCTCAACGACCACGAGCACTTCACGCTGCTCGGCGAGGGCGGCGTGGGCCACCTGTGGGAGCAGATCCTCGGGCCGTACGTCACCCGGCTCTTCGACGGCGAGGGCCACGCGGCGCTACGTCGGCGGGCCCGCGACCTGTTCACCGAGGACAACTCGGCCGCCCTGGTCGAGCGGGCGGCCGGGCCGGTCTACGAGCGCCTCACCGGCCGACTGGCCGCGGGGGAGAGTGTGGACGTGGCCGAGGCGGCCCGGCTCGTAGTCGGACGGATGATGGCCGACCTGCTGGGCTTGCGCTTCCCGGCGGACGCGCCGGACTCGGCGTATCTCGACGTCTTCGACACCGGTGAACGGCTGGCGGCGCTCGCGCTCGGCTCCACGGCCTCGACGGTGATGCCGCCGGAGCGCATCGCCGCCGCCCGCGCCATTATCGCGACCCTGACTCGGGGTGTGCCAGAGGCCTTCGCCACTGCGGACGCGGACACACTCCTAGGCCGGTGCCGCGAGGCCGGGCTCGAACTGGAGGAGGCGACTGGGCTCGCTTCACTGATGCTGGTCGCCGGTACCGAGACCGCGGCCAGCGCCATGGCCCGGACGGTCGCCCTGATCCACGACACCGGGCAGCTGCCCCTGCTGCGCTCGGACCCGGCGCTGATCCCGGACGCCGTCCGCGAGGGGCTGCGGGTAAGCACCCCGGCGCCCGTGATCGGCCGACACGTGAGCGCCGACGTGACCGTCGCGGGCCGCCGACTGCGCGCCGACGATCGCATACTGCTGCTGACCTATACCGCCGACAACGCGGCGGGCGGGTTCGACGTCACCCGTCCCTACGATCCGCGGTCCCGGCAGCTCTGGTTCGGCGCGGGACGGCATCTGTGCCTCGGCGCGCCGGTCGCCCGAGCCGAGAGCGCGCGGATGCTCACCGCGGTCCTCGGCGCGGGCGCGCCCTACCGGATCATCTCCCGGGCCTACGCCCGCAAGGTGATGATCCCGTCCTACGCCTCGCTGGTGATCGCCCTGGTTCCGTGAACACACGGAAACCTGGAAACATGAACGCACGGCGGAAGAATCTCATGATGCAGTGATCGCGGCTCAGGCCTGCGCGGTGGCCGTGAAGGTGACTGGCAGGGACTCCAGACCGCGCATGATCGTGCTCTGCCGATGGCGCAGGTCCTCCACCGGGACCGCCAGGGCCAGGTCAGGCAGGCGGCGCAGCAGGGTCCCGAACGCGATCTCGGCCTCCAGCCGGGCCAGCGACGCGCCGAGGCAGAAGTGGATCCCGTGGCCGAAGGCCAGATGGCCGCGCGGGGCCCGGGTCACGTCGAGCACGTCCGGGTCCGCGAAGGCGGCCTCGTCCCGATCGGCCGAGTTGAGCGCCACCATCACGACGCTGCCGGCCGGGATGAGCGTTCCGGAGATCTCCACGTCCTGCGCGGCGAAACGATGGGTGGCCCGCTCCACCGGACCGTCGTAGCGCAGGAACTCCTCGACCGCGCCGGGGATCAGGTCGGGGCGCGAGCGCAGCAGCTCCAGCTGATCGGGGTGTTCGAGCAGGGCCAGCATCCCGTTGCCGATCAGGTTCACCGTGGTCTCGTGCCCGGCGACCAGCAGCAGGACGGTCGCGCCGAGCAGTTCCGCGTCGCTGAGCCGCTCTTCTTCCCGGCTCGCGACCAGGGCGCTGATCAGGTCCTCTTCGGGCTTCTCCCGCTTGGCCTGGATCTGCCCGGCCAGGTAGCGGTTGAGGGCGAGCAGGCCCTCGCGCTGAGCCGGGTCCTGCGCGGGCCGCATGGAGAGCTGGGCCAGGTGCTGGAACTCCTCCCGGTCCTCGACCGGGATGCCGAGCAGCTCGGCGATCACCAGCGCGGGCAGCGGGGCGGCGAAGGAGCCCATCAGGTCCGCGCGCCCGGCTCGGGCCGCGGCGTCGACGAGGGCGTCGACCAGGGAGTCGGCCAGCTCCTGGATCCACGGACGCAGCGCGGCGATCCGGCGCGGAGTGAACTCGGCGGACACCAGCTTGCGCTGCCGGGTGTGGCTCGGCGGGTCCGCGGTGAGCATGTTGAAGGACAGGCCCTCGCCGGCGTTGAGATAGACGTTGGCCAGCCCGGCGGCCTCCAGTGCGGCCCGGGCCGTCTCCGGGTTCTTTGCCAGCCGGGGGTCGACCAGCGCGGCTTTGGCGTCCTCGTAGCGGGTGACCAGGAAGGGCTCCAGGCCGACCTCCCGGCGCACCTGCGGCACCGGATTCTCCTTGCGCATCCTCGCGTATTCCGGATAGGGGCAGACCTGTGCGTCTTCTTTGAAGTCCGGCTCCACGGCCCGTTGCGGCGTCGACATGGCACGTCCTCTCTACGATGTCTCTGCCCTGATTGTCACAGAACACCTGAAGTCTATGCTGCCACGCGAAGGAGATCCCTGACTTATCGCAACGTGCCCCGACATCAATGGTCTTGGAGTTCGCGGCGGGTCGTGCCGCGAACTCCAAGACCACGTGATGGTTAGCCCAGGGTCCAGTTCTCGCTGACACTACCGTTGCAGGTGTAGATGTCCGCGATGGAGCCGGGTGTGGTTGTGCCGCCGGTAACGCTCAGGCAGAGGCCTGAGTTGTTGCCGACGATGGTGCCGTTGGACTCGACCGTCCAGTACTCGCTCACGCTGCCGTTGCACGTGTAGAGGTCGGTTGTGGCCTTGGGCGTGGTCGACGCGCCGGTGACGCTCAGGCACAGGCCCGACGCGCCGTCGACGATCGTGCCGCTGGAGTTGACGGTCCAATTCTCGCTGCTGTCACCGTCGCAGGTGTTGATGTCCGCGGTGGTCTTGAGCGCGGTGGAGTTGCCGCTGACGCTCAGGCACAGGCCCGAGGTGTTCCCGACGATCGTGGTGCTGCCACCGGAGGACGTGGGAATCGGGGAGACCCAGGACTGGTTCGAGCCTCCGGTGCAGGTCCCGATCTCCGTCTGGGTGCCCAGGGTGGTGGAGGAACCGGGGTCCTCCAGGCAGAGTCCTGACTGGGGGTTGAGGAGTGCGCCGTCGGACTGGGGGTCCCAGACCTGGGCTCCGGTTCCGTTGCAGGTGTAGAGGTCCACGAGGGAGCCGTTGGCGGTACCGCCGCTGACCACGTCGAGGCAGTCGCCGTCAGCCTGGACGGTGCTGTTGGAGTACTCGCTCCACTGCTGGCCGTCGGTGCCGTTGCAGGTGTAGACGTCGACCTTCGTGCCAGGGGTGTTGTTGTCGCTGGCAACGTCCAGGCAGAGCCCTGAATAGCCGATCAGCGGGGAGGCGATCGGGGATCCGGAGGGTTCGACGGTCCAGACGAACGTGCCGGAGGAGAGTGCTCCGTTGCCGTCCTTCGCCGTGACCGTCACGGTGCTGGTCCCGGCCGTGGTCGGGGTACCGGTGATGGTGCCTGCGCTGGAGATCGAGGTACCCGCGGGCAGTCCGGTCGCGGTGAACGACAGGGTCTGGCCGCTGGTCGAGTCGCTCGCGCTGACCGGCACCGAGACGGCCGTCCCGACGAGTCCCTCCTGCGCGCCGGGGTTGGTGAGGGTGACCGGCTGGCCGAGTTCGGCCGACGTGACCGCGAGGGTTCCGGTCAGCGGTGTGTTGGCGTCGGAGTCTCCGACGTCGATGCCGTAGCTGCCGGTGCTGGTGGCCCAGGCGTTGCTGGAGGTGTTCCAGTACTGCAGGTTCTGCTGGGAGAGTTCGAAGGTGACGGTGGTGCTGGCGCCGGCGGC
>Ga0302314_10022609_pt1 | contig 10309 bp, 10 predicted proteins | sample III_Palsa_N2_3_FD_200533 | JGI IMG/M metagenome (GOLD analysis project Ga0302314, IMG submission 200533) | Peat permafrost microbial communities from Stordalen Mire near Abisko, Sweden - III_Palsa_N2_3 | ecosystem: Environmental > Terrestrial > Soil > Palsa > Peat permafrost | place: Sweden... | reverse complement strand
TATCCTTCCACTGACCGACAAAGATAATGACGCCGATTCCGGCCGTAAACCCCACGATGACAGGCGCGGGAATATATTTAATGACGACGCCCAAACGTGCGGCGCCAAAGCCGACCAGAATAAATCCCGCCATGAGGGTCGCAATCTGCAAGCCCGCGATACCGTGTTGCGCAGTGATGATTGAGAGCACTGCAATGAACGCCCCCGTGGGGCCGGCGATCTGCAAGCGGGTTCCCCCAAATAGGGAAGTTAACAGCGACGCGATGATCGCGGTGTAAATACCCTGTTCCGGGCGGGCGCCGGAGGCAATGGCAAATGCCATGGCGAGCGGCAATGCCACGATGCCGACCACGAGGCCTGCCAGGACATTGTTCGCGATGTGCTGGCGCGACCAAAGGCCCGCAGCTTTGGCTTCGAGCAGCGCGATCATCGATGCCGGCCGGGCGGAATGGCGGAGACTTCAGGAACCATTCATTACAATAAGCCTTAAAACATGTGTTATCAATGTTTAATGTTGTATAATGATGCTTAATACATGATTACTGCCTCTCAACTTCGCGCTGCGCGCGCTTTACTGGGCATAGACCAGATGGTCCTTGCACAACGAGCCAAACTGTCCCTGCCGACCATTCAGCGAATGGAAACCAGCGGCGGACTGATCCGCGGGAATGTCGATTCGCTCGTCAAAGTGGTGCAGGCACTGGAAGACATGGGTATCGAGCTCATCGGGGAAGGGAGCGCGAGTACCGTGGGCGGCCGCGGCGTTCGATTACGCGAACGAGAAAAACGCACCACCATCCGTGAGCAAAAATTGGGAACTCGTCAATCCGCGACTCGCTGAATCAGCTTTTCTCAATAAACGGTTTCAAGAATAAGGGAATCCTTAGCGCGGCTCACGCGGCGAGTGCTCGCATTTCAGACCGATTATCGTCACTTCGAAGCTTCTATATTCGGACTCATCGTCTCTATCCTACTAACAAGAAGGACAAGTCCAGAACCCCGCGTTTCGAGAAGTAATCGTTGCATCGTGGACAACGGAATTGCTGCACTAGCAATCAACAGGGCACCCGACGCACCGACCAACTCCGTGCATTCAAAGGCTGCGAGATTTTGGAGTGCGCCCTCTCAGAGCGATTTGGCATCGCGTCGCCCCCCTGCCCCATGCGGGCAGCCTCATCTTTGACATACTGACATACCTCCTGTATGATCTGACATATGAGAACCACGGTTCGACTGGAAGAGAGCCTCTTACAGCGTGCGCGTCAGGAGGCCGAGCGGCGCGGCGTGACGCTTACATCTCTCCTTGAGCAGGGACTTCAGCTCGCTTTGCGGCGCCCCCTGAGGCGCTCGGAGCGCTCGATCGTAACGCTCCCTGAGTGCCGCGCCGGAGGTGGCATTACGCCGGGAGTGGACCTCAATGACAGCGCCAGCCTTCTCGACCGCTTAGAGGACCGCGATTGATCCTCTGCGACGTCAACGTCCTGATTTACGCCTTTCGCTCCGACGCCGACAACCACCTTCAGTACAAATCGTGGTTGGAATCGACGATCAATGGTCCCTCGGCCTACGGCATTGCGCCACAGGTGCTGGCCAGCGTAATTCGCATTTGCACACACCCGCGCATATTCAAAATTCCAAGCTCATTGGATGATGTCTTCGCATTCTGCCGTGTGCTGATGGAGCAACCCAATGCAACGGTCATCGTGCCCGGTGATCGGCATTGGGAAATATTTGAATCCCTTTGTCAGCAATCCCAATCCACCGGCAATATCGCTCAGGATGCGTGGTTCGCGGCACTCGCGATTGAATTCGGATGCGAATGGATCACCACGGACAGGGATTACGCCCGCTTCGACGGGCTGACTTGGCGGACCCCGTTCTGAAGGTTCGTGCGTCAAAGCGCGAGGCTTGGTCTTTAGCCATCGTCTTGGCGTCATGCGTCATGCACAGCTGGGCTGCATCGTAGGCACTGCGCGTGCGTGTGCTTTGACATAGTTCTCTCATGCTGCAACGCAGCATCGAAAACGATGACGGAGTAATCTCAACTTCTCAAGATGTGGGCCGACATCTGATGATGTTAGCCATGCCTTGGAAGCCGGCGGTCGTCGTCGCGATAACCCAATGAAACGATTGTCACTTAAACATTTGGCTCACATCGGGTTTGGTGTCACTGCGATCGCGATCGTGGTCTTGGCCGCGGTACTCTACAACGTAACACTTCAGGTCCGCGACTCGGCGCGCCGTGTGGCCCATACACTTGAGGTGTTGGCTGCCTTTGACGGCGCTGGCGAAGCCGCCGCTCGCGCCGAATCGGCACATCGTGGTTACCTACTCACCGCCGACAACGACTTTCTACGTCAGCGCGACGAGGACGTCACCGATGCCAAAGGCAATATAGCGATACTAAAAGGCCTCGCAGCGGCAAGCGAGACTGACACAAAAAAAGCCTTACAACTTGCCCAACTGCTTTCGGACCGCCTAGCTATCATGCACGCCGACGAGGAACTGCTGCGGCATGACGGCCTGGATCATGTTCGGCAGATCGTCGAATCGGGAGTCGGGCGTGCAACCACGGCGCGCATTTACGCATTGACTAAGAGCCTGAGGACCGAGGAGCAGCGCGCTCTCGAGCGTGAACGCGTTGAGGAACAGCGCCACAATGACGGTACCCAAGAAACTCTAATCGCCGCGGTGTTAATTTGCTTGTTTGTTCTTACTCCCGGCTATGCCGGATTTATCCTCCAATCCCGCGCGCGAGACCGCGCGGAGCGCAAGCTCACCGACCTGGCCGAGAACCTCCCGGGTGCGGCCTTTCGTGTGCGCTCCCCGCCGATCGGCGCCGGTGCCTCTCACTTCGAATTCGTGAGTGCTTCGGTCGAGCAAGTTCTCGGCATATCGCATCAGTCGACCTTACGCAATATGCAGTCATTCCACGATTGCATCCTGCCCGAGGATGCACCGGGTTTCCACGCCGCCGCCGACCAAGCGAAGCGCGAACTGAACCCCTTTCGCTACATTTTCCGCATCCGTAGTCCTCGCGGCGAGATCCGCTGGATACGCTCGTTGGCGTCCGTGCGCAAGGCTTCTGATGACGGCTTCGTCGTCAATGGCTATTGGGCGGACATTACTGATCATCACCTCGTGGGATTGGCGATACAAGAGGCCAAGGATGCCGCCGAAACCGCGAATCGTGCCAAGAGCGTCTTCGTCGCTACGATGAGCCACGAGATCCGCACCCCCATGAACGGCATTCTTGGGATGCTGGAGCTGTTGAGTCTCACGCCATTGGACACCGGTCAGCGCACCACGGTCGAGATCATCCGGGAATCGGGTAAGTCTTTACAGCGTATCATTGATGACATCCTAGACTTCTCAAAGATCGAGGCAGGAAAACTCGATCTGCACCCCACTGTTGTCTCCATCGAGTCGATCGTCAATGCGGTGCGAAACATTTTCTCCGGCACCGCCAGTAGCAAATGTTTGGAACTCTCATGTCGCATCGATCCGCAACTAAGCCCGGCTGTGGTCGTTGATGGTATGCGGCTTCGACAGATTCTCGGCAACTTCGTCAGCAATAGCCTGAAATTCACCACTGCAGGTCACGTCGAGATCAAAGTGGATCTTCTGGAGCGAACTCAAGGCGAAGATCGGGTTAGATTCTCCGTAGTCGATACCGGCATCGGCATCTCTGCGGAGGACCAGCTGCGACTATTTCAACCGTTCGTGCAAGCGGCATCAGAAACAACGTCCCGCGTGGGCGGCACCGGCCTTGGGCTCACGATCAGCCAACGCCTTGCGAAAGCCATGGGCGGCTCGATCCACATGGTAAGCGAACTTGGCGTGGGAACCACGATGATATTGGATGTGTCGCTGCCGACCGCCGATCCTTCGCGCTTGATCACCGAAGATGCCTCTACTCTCACCGCCTCTCTGCGTATTATCGAAATGCGGCGCCCTGCCCCGACCATCTCACGCGCACGATTCGAGGGGACTTTGGTGCTCTTGGTCGATGACCATCCCACCAATCGGTCGCTGATCGTGCGCCAGCTCAATATTTTGGGTTATGCAGCCGAGAGCGCCGAAAACGGAATCGAAGCGCTGACGAAATGGCGCTCCGGGCAGTACGGCGGCATCATCACGGATTGCAACATGCCCGAAATGAACGGCTACGAATTGGCAAGAACAATTCGGGAAACCGAGTCGAGCACGGGTGCCATGCGAATTCCCATTATCGCCTGCACGGCCAACGCTCTGGACGGCGCGGCGGAGACCTGCTTTGCCGCCGGTATAGACGATTATCTGAGCAAACCGATGGATTTGCATGAACTCGCAAGAAAACTTGAGCGATGGCTACCGATTCCTCTGGAAGCGTCGCCGCTCGAGCACTCGGTGCTGGCGACGCTCACGGACGGCGATCGCGACTCGGAGCGCGAAATCCTCGAGGATTTCCGTCGCGCCACACTTGTCGATTCCAGCCTGCTCGAGCGTGCTGTCAACGGCGCTCAATGCGAGCACGTGGTGACAGCATCGCATCGCATTAAAGGCGCGAGCAAGATGATCGGCGCCAGTGGCCTGGCCGAGGTCTGTGAGCGGCTGGAGCGTGCCGGCCGCGCCGGCGATCTTCGAGCGGTCCGGGCGGACATGGAGGCATTCCAAACAGAGCTGGAGCGCCTCAATCACTACTGCGAGGCAGAATCATGGGCCTAGCGGATCTGAAGCTCCTCGCCGTTGAAGATCACGAGTTTCAACGCGGGATGTTACTCCGGATGCTGGCGCGACTAGGGGCCTCAGAAGTGTCAACCGCCTCCGATGGCGCAGAAGCGCTCGAGATCATCAAGGCACGCAATCCTGCAATCGACATCGTCATCAGCGACCTCGACATGCCTGGCATGGACGGACTTGAATTCATGCGGCATCTAGGCGCGGCGCAGTCTAGCGTCGCGATTATTCTCGCGAGCGCAGTCGAGAGCGTGCTTCTCGATTCGGCCGAGACGATGAGCCGCGCCTATGGAGTCAAGATTTTGGGGGTGATTCAAAAGCCGATCACCATTGGAAAACTCGAAGCGCTTCTCCGGCTCCACGGCGCGGCGCCGGTGGCTGCTGTGGGTGCGCGCAGCGGCGAGACAATCTGTTGTACCCCCGCGGAGATTCAGGACGGGCTGCGGCGCGACGAATTCGAGCTTTTTTATCAGCCCAAGGTGCAACTTCTGACAGGCGAAGTCACCGGCGCGGAGGCGCTGGCACGCTGGCGTCATCCACGGCACGGGATCCTCACACCGGCTACCTTTGTGGGTCACCTAGAGTCGGGAGAGCTGATCGATACCTTCACTGAAATGATACTTAGGAAAGCAGCGCGGTTCTGCAATGACTGGCGCGCGCGCAGCGGCCTGAATGTCACTGTCGCCGTGAATCTCTCGAGTCGCTCCCTGGCCGACGTTCGGTTCGCGGACCGGGTCGTACAAGTGGTGCGGGCGGAGAATACGGCTCCACAGCACATCGTGCTGGAGGTGACTGAGTCCGCAACGATGATGGAGGTCGGACATGCGCTGGAAAACCTATCGCGTCTCCGCATGAAGGGGTTCGGCTTGTCTATTGACGACTACGGAACGGGTTATTCGTCCATGCAGCGGCTGGCGCAGGTCGCATTCAACGAGATCAAGATTGATCGCTCGTTCGTCACGAATGCCACCGCCCAGCATTCCGCTCGCGTGATCCTGGAGTCGAGTCTGGACATGGCGCGAAAGCTCAAGGTCACCTCCGTCGCCGAGGGCATCGAAACGCGTCAAGATTGGGATCTGCTGCTTCGGCTGGGTTGCGATCTCGGCCAGGGTTACTTCATTGCGAAGCCCATGGATGCCCGAGCATTTCTCGCGTGGATCTGGGGAGGCGTAGCCCCCCGATAGCCCGCCCCCGCACGCCTAGCTCACCGTAGCCGCGCGTGGATCGTCCCGTCCTGGAGGTCGCGGATATCTCGTCCGCGCTCACGGGCCGACGTGGCGGGAGCACGAGCACGGTCACTTGAGCCTCGGCCAGCTGAAGGTCATGTCGGCCATCGAGCAGTGCCGCAGCGTCGCCCTCGGCGGCCATGCGCTGCGCTGCTCGTCGTGCGCCGAGCCGCAGATCGCCTACACCAACAAGGAGATCCTATATTGACTACCGTTCGACGTCGCCGCCGAGACCTTGCGCACGATCGCCGATCCGAAGCACTTGGGTGCGCCGACGGCACCACCCTGATGCTGCACACGTGGGCTCGGCGCTGACTCATCGCCCGCACGTGCACGGCATCATGCCCGGCGGAGGCATCGCACCCGATGTGCGGCGCTGGGTGCCGTGCAAGCCAGGGTTCTTCCCCTCGGTCCGAGTGCTGTCCCGGTTCTTTCGGCGCACCAGCCGCCACTTGAACCTACGAGTGTTCCCGAGACCCCAAAATCATGCCTGAGCAAAAGAAAGAGATCGTCGAAGCCGTGTCATCCGGCCGCAAGACGCCTGCCGAAATCGCCCGTCTGCTCAAAACTCATCGCGGAACCGCGTCGCGTATCGTTTCTCAGGCACGGGCAGGGGTCTGAAGTAGCCTCAAGTCTTTAGCGTAGGATTTTGGTAGGATTCCACAATGGACCCCATTGCAACTATTAGCCCCGACGCAGGTCATCGTAGTCAAACTCGCGCGCTGGCTAGCGATCTAACGAAATCGGCGATGGCGAGACCAATTTCATGCGGCACGTCTTCCTGCATGTAATGTCGCGCTTTGACCGTGATTTCTCTCTGGTTCGGCCATGTCCGCGCGAAATCACGCCCGCGACCGGTGAGGACGCCGCCCTCCGCGAGGATCAACAGTTTGGGTATCTTCGATTGTACAAGCCACGCGCCGTAGGCATCGACAATCGCTGAAACATCCGCTGGCTCGCCATCGACGGGAATTTCGCGGGGCAAGACCAATGTGGGAAGGCGGTCCTCACGTGTCTTAAATGGCGCGCGGTAGGTGGCCATTTCCTCGGGGCTCAGTGTTCGAAGCACCCCCGCCGGCAATCTCTGCTCGACGAAGTAGTTGTCGTCGAGAACCATCTGCTCGCCTTTCTCTGTCCGCAGCGCTCGGAAAATATCGGCAGCGGGTCCGAAATCGGCCCAGTTTCGAACCATCGCGATCACCTCCATATGGACAATCGCCCTGACCTGAGATGGAAAGCGCGTTGCTCGGTGGAATCCCAACGCGGACCCCCAATCATGGAGGACCAGGGTGACATCGCGCGTCAGATTCAAACCATCGAACCAAGCGTCCAGATAGCGAACATGATCGGTGAACTTGTACGCGTGGCCGGGAGACTTCGACGACGCACCAAAGCCGACGAGGTCCGGCGCAAGAACCCTACCTAGACCGCTCAAATGCGGAATGACATTGCGCCAGAGATAGGACGATGTCGGGTTCCCGTGCAGCAGGACGATGGGATTTCCACCGCCGATGTCCACATAACTGATCTCGGAATCGAGCACCTTCGCACGGCTTCGCCGATGGGGATCGGCCGCATTAATGATTGCATCGGACATAGCGTTCACCATGTTGTAGCTAGTGATACAACATGGCACCATCCACCGGGGTCGCATGCTCGAATCGCAGCCTGTGCGTCCTGCGGGGTGGCAGCTTCGGCAACTACGTTGAAATCTCGCTGGTTCTCCAGGATGCGTCGCACCCCGAGGCGGGCGATGGGATGGTCATCGACAACCAACACTCTTCGCGGATTCGGCTTCGGCGGCAGTTTTCGCGATCGTCCTAGCGTTCCCTCGACCACCTTCGCCTCCTACGAAATTCCATAGCCCTTCCTCCGGTTGCTTTGCTTCGCCGTGCGAGGATAATAGGAGCTGCAACTGTGGTTGACGAATGATCTTTTGCCTTCCTCGCATGAGTTTTTATACGCTACCGTCGGCACGAGGTAGAGTGTCACAGCAAGGGAGATGATCCATCGCCCTCGCCCGGGTCTGTTCAGCACCTACCCCTGCTTATTCTTCCGACGTCTTGACGATCACGCCGCCTTTCATCACGAATGTAACGTGCTCCAGCTGCGTAATGTCCACGAGCGGATCGCCGTCAACCGCTACGATATCAGCGTATCGACCAGTTTGGATGGAGCCAATATCGGCCGAATCACCAATGAGATCGGCTCCATTGCGTGTACCGGCCAGTATCGCCTCCATTGGCGACATGCCAGCGGCTACCAGCAGCCGGAATTCTCGAACGTTTTTGCCATGCGCAAATGTGCCCGCATCAGTGCCAACGGCTATCTTAACTCCCGCCTTGTAGGCCCCCGCAGCGCTTTTGGTCATGATCGGCAGGCTTTCCAAGAACTTCTTAACGGCCGACGGATTCAGCTGCTCCGGGTGATGTATAGCGATCTGCAGCGGAATGTCCCCCGCCGTAAGCGTCGGACACAGGTACGTGCCGTGTGCCTTCATCAAGCGGTACGTTTCCGCATCGGCGTATGTACCGTGTTCGATAGAATCAATCCCCAATTCAATGGCATGATCCATGGCCTGCTTGCCATGGGCGTGTGCGGCGACTTTCATGCCTAGTGCGTGCGCCGTGTCGATGGCCGCCTTGATCTCCGCATCCGACAACAGCTGAGCCTTAGGATCATCCCCATTGCTCGCGAGGCCCCCGCTGGGCATGATTTTGATCAAATCGACACCCTCACGATGGAAGAGTCGCACACGCTTGACCACCTCTTCCGGGCTGTCCACTAGACCGTCGTCCCATGAAGGATCCGATACCTCGAAACTGAACCCTGTATGTGTATCACCGTGCCCCCCAGTTGGGCTCAAGGGGCTGCCGGATACCCACATCCTCGGCCCCACCACCGTTCCGGCCGCTATGGCCCGCTTCAGCGCTACGATCGCCGGCGTAAAATCGCCCACGTCGCGGACCGACGTAAAGCCTGCTCGAAGCGTGGTTAACGCATAAGTCGTACCGAGAAGCAGCGACTCATAATTGTTCCGCGTCGCGCGCAGGAACATCGGTTGCATTTTCTCCGGCTCGAAGAGCATATGAACATGTGCGTCGATTAAGCCCGGCAACACCGTTTTCGTCGACAGGTCTACGACCGCGGCTCCGTCCGGCGTGATAAACCCGGGCTGCACGGAGACAATTCTGTCGTCCTTTATCACAATTGACACGTTCGCGCGCGCGGTCGAACCAACCCCATCGATTAGATGGCCGGCGTGAACCACAATGTCTTTCGCGGTCGCCGTCATACAGACGCTAAGGGATGCCGCTCCAAGCAGCGCGCAAATGATTTTATTAATATTACCTAATGACATTACTCTCTCCACGATTGAGAAACCACAAGCGCGCTCTGCGCTAGTCATAGAACGCCGGCTCTTTTCGTAGCCGTCTAAAGAGTTCCAGATCATGAGCAATCCAGATCTGCGCATTATGAGCACGCGCGAAGGCCTCGATGCGTTCGCGCGATTGGGGCGCCGACGTTTTTGATTCCGCGACACTCATTCGGCGCAACGTCCTTTCCTCCGGATAGTGGTATAGATCTCCCACGAGCAGGACGCCCCCGGTATTCTTGAGATTCACGAACAGCACACTGCTACCGGGTGAGTGACCAAACGCCTGCTTGATGATGACGGTACCATCTCCGAACACGTCGTAGTCTTCGCCGATGAACACGGTTCGCGCATTCGTTAGAGCCTGGAAATCACGCACTCCCATAGGATGCGCTCCAGGCGGAGGGTCGAACATCGCTTGCCATTCGAGCTTGGATACTAGCCACGTCGAGTTGGCAAACATATTGGCGTTGCCGGAGTGATCAAAATGGCCGTGCGAGAGCGCGAGGTACGTAATGTCGGAGGGGTCGTATCCAATGTCTGCTAATTGACCTCTGACAGTGTTGAACTTGATCAAGGCGTAATGCCCCAGGACCATGTTCTCATAGAGGGGACGTCCGAGGAGGCGATCCGCCAAACCGGTATCCCACATGAGTGTGCCTTTAGGATTCACGATGAGGTAACACATGTCGGACATCAGCGTCGTGCGAACGTCCTCTCGGGTGAGCTGATAGTCCTCGGGCCGATCATTCGCCAACGATCCACAGTCAAGAACGTAAATCCGCGTCTCCGCCACCACGGGCGCGGGCGTTAGTCCGAACTCATCTGCGCTTGCCGATAGCGGACCTGCCCGCATGAGTACCACACACGCCACCAAGATAGCGCGCGACAGGCCCGACAGCCCGCTGTTCCAGATTACTCGCATCATTTTTCTGTAGCCCTTCGATCTAGCCACACAGCACAGAGGTACGTCGCTAAAACTTATACG
>Ga0302314_10022608_pt1 | contig 10309 bp, 5 predicted proteins | sample III_Palsa_N2_3_FD_200533 | JGI IMG/M metagenome (GOLD analysis project Ga0302314, IMG submission 200533) | Peat permafrost microbial communities from Stordalen Mire near Abisko, Sweden - III_Palsa_N2_3 | ecosystem: Environmental > Terrestrial > Soil > Palsa > Peat permafrost | place: Sweden... | reverse complement strand
GGGCGACGCCTTCGCCTCCGGCGGCTCGGCCGGCTACGACCACAAGGGCATGGGCATCACCGCCAAGGGCGCCTGGGAGTCCGTCAAGCGGCACTTCCGCGAGCTCGGCCACGACACCCAGACGGAGGACTTCACCGTCGTCGGCGTCGGCGACATGTCCGGTGACGTCTTCGGCAACGGGATGCTGCTCAGCGAGCACATCCGGCTGGTCGCGGCCTTCGACCACCGCGACATCTTCATCGACCCCAACCCGGACGCGGCGGTCTCCTTCGCCGAGCGCAGGCGGATGTTCGACCTTCCGCGCAGCTCCTGGGAGGACTACGACAAGTCGCTGATCTCGGCCGGCGGCGGGGTGTTCCCGCGCAGCGCCAAGTCGATCAACATCACGCCGCAGATGCGGGCCGTGCTCGGCATCGAGGACGGGATCGCCCGCCTCACCCCGGCCGAGCTGATGAAGTCGATCCTGCTGGCGCCGGTCGACCTGCTGTGGAACGGCGGCATCGGCACCTACGTCAAGGCGACGAGCGAGAACAACACCGAGGTCGGCGACAAGGCCAACGACGCCATCCGCGTCAACGGCGCCGAACTGCGGGTCAAGGTCCTCGGCGAGGGCGGCAACCTGGGTGCGACCCAGCTCGGCCGGATCGAGTTCGCCACCAGCGGCGGACCGGGCAACGAGGGCGGCGCGGTGAACACCGACGCCATCGACAACTCCGCCGGTGTCGACACCTCCGACCACGAGGTCAACATCAAGATCCTGCTCAACCGGGTCGTCGGCGACGGCGACATGACGGTCAAGCAGCGCAACGCCCTGCTCGCGGAGATGACCGAGGACATCGGCGAGCACGTCCTGCGCAACAACTACGCGCAGAACGTGGCCCTGGCCAACGCCGTGGCGCAGGCCCCCAGCATGCTCAACGTCCACTCCCGGATGATGCGCAGGCTGGTCGCCGACGGGCACCTCAACCGGGCGCTGGAGTTCCTGCCCAACGGCGCGCAGATCCGCGAGCGCGCCGCGGCCGGCAAGGGCCTGACCCAGCCCGAGATCTCGGTGCTGCTCGCCTACACCAAGATCACCCTGGCGGACGAGGTCCTCGCCTCCGACCTGCCGGACGACCCGTACCTGCGCGGCAAGCTGCACCGCTACTTCCCGCCGCAGCTGCAGGAGCGCTTCGGCGAGCAGATCGACGCGCACGCGCTGAACCGCGAGATCATCACCACGGTGCTGGTCAACGAGACCATCAACCGGGGCGGCTGCACCTTCGCCTTCCGGCTGAAGGAGGAGACCGGGGCGACGTACGAGGAGATCGTGCGCTCGCACACCGCCGCCCGGTCGATCTTCGACCTCAAGGGCATGTGGGCCGAGATCGAGGGCCTGGACAACAAGGTCCCCGCCGAGATCCAGACCCGGATGCGGCTGCACAGCCGCCGCCTGGTCGAGCGCGCCACCCGCTGGCTGCTCAACAACCGCCGCCAGCCGCTGGACATCGCCGAGACCATCGAGGTGTTCCGCGGACGCTGCAACGAGGTCTGGGCCCTGTTCCCCGACCTGCTGCGCGGCTCCGACCGCGAGTGGTTCGACGGCGTCTACGCCGAACTGGCCTCGGCCGGTGTCCCGGTGGCGCTGGCGGTGCGGATGGCCGGGCTGTCGTCCGCCTTCCCGACGCTGGACATCGTGGAGGTCGCCGACCGCACCGAGCAGGACGTCCGCACCGTCGCCGAGATCTACTACGACCTCGCCGACCGGCTGCAGATCAGCGAGCTGCTGGACCGGATCATCGAGCTGCCCCGCGGCGACCGCTGGCAGTCGATGGCCCGTGCCGCCATCCGCGAGGACCTCTTCGCGGCGCACGCGGTGCTGACGATGGACCTGCTCAGCCACGGCGAGAGCGGGGACAACCCGATGCAGCGCTTCGAAGCCTGGGAGTCGGCCAACTCCACCCTGGTGGCCAGGGCGCGGGCCACGCTCGACGACATAAGGGGTGCGGAGACGTTCGACCTGGCGAACCTCAGCGTCGCCATGCGGGTCATCCGTACGCTGCTGCGCACGGGCTCGATGCGCTGACGCGCTGACGAGGAGCCTGTCCGGGATTCCCGGACAGGCTCCTCGTCGCGTCAGGGCAGGCGCCGCCCCGTCGCGGCGTCGAAGAGGTGGACCCGGTCGACGGCCGCGCCGAGGACGAAGGACTCGCCGAGCAGCGGGACCGGTCCGGAGGTCCGCCGGATCACCAGGTCGGCGGTCCCGCCGGGGACCTCGATCCTGGCGTGCACCAGGTACTCCCGGCCCTGGTCCCTGACCAGGACCGCGGTCGCCCTGATGCCGCCGGGACCGTCGGCCGCCCCGATCAGCAGGTCGTCCGGCCGCATCCCGACCACGATCCGGTCGCTGGTGAGCGCGGCGCGCTGGGCCGGGCCCACCGGGACCGGAAGGTCCCCGACCCTGGCCGTGTCCCCGGCGACGAGCGCCGGGACCAGGTTCATCGGCGGTGAGCCGACGAACTCGGCCACGGCCACCGAGCCCGGCTCCTCGAACACCTGGCGCGGGGTGCCGACCTGGTGGACCACGCCCCGGTCCATCACCGCGACCCGGTCGGCGACCGCGAGGGCGTCGGTGGAGCTGCAGGTGGCGTAGAGCAGGGTGGTCCCGCACACCCGCTGCAGGGTGGCGATCGGGGTGCGGTCGCGGAGCGTCGCGGTGGCGCCGGCGCCGGCCATCGGCTCGTCCAGGCAGATCACCCCGGGCCTGGCGGCCATCGCCCTGGCCATGATCGCGCGCTGCCGCAGCTCGGCGGAGAGGGATTCGGGGCGGGCGGCCAGGTGCTGCTCCAGGCCGCAGAGCCGGGCCAGCCGGTCGACCCGGGCGGCGACGGTCCTGGCGGAGGTCCGGCGCATGCTGAGCGGGAAGGCGATGTTCTCCGCGACCGTCAGCTGCGGGAACAGCGCGAACCCCTGGGCGAGCAGGGCGACCCCGCGCCGGTGGGGGGCGGTCCCTGCGGTGTCCTGGCCGCCGATCAGGATGCTGCCCCGGTCCAGCGGCTCGAGCCCGGCCAGCATCCGCAGCAGCGTGGTCTTGCCGCTGCCGGACGGCCCGGTCAGCACCATCAGCTCGCCGTCGCGGACGTCGAGGCCGACGCCCGCGACGGCGGGCTTCCAGCTTCCGCGGAACACGCGGGTGGCATCGACGAACCGAACCGCGGCCACCTGCGTGCTCCTCCTTCAGCCCTTCATGGACCCGGCCATCAGGCCCTGGACGAAATAGCGCTGGAAGGAGAAGAAGACGATCAGCGGAATCACCAGGGAGAGAAAGGCGCCGGGTGCGAGGATGTCGATATTGCTGCCGAACTGGCGCATCTGCCCCTGGAGCTCGACGGTGAGCGGTTGGGTGTTGGTGTCCGAGAACACCAGGGCGACCAGCATGTCGTTCCACACCCAGAGGAACTGGAAGATCGTCAGCGAGGCGATCGCCGGCATTCCCAGCGGGACGATCACCTTGCGGAAGATGACCCATTCGGAGCCGCCCTCCATTCTTGCGGCCTCCAGCAGTTCGCGCGGGATTCCGGCGAAGAAGTTCCGCAGCAGGAAGATGGCGAAGGGCAGGCCGAAGCCGATGTGGAACAGCACCACGCCGGTGATCGAGCCGAACAGATGGGTGTACTTGTACATCTTCGCCACCGGGATCAGCGCGACCTGGACCGGGACCACCAGCAGCCCGATCACCGCGACGAACAGCCAGTCCCGGCCGGGGAAGTCGATCCAGGCGAACGCGTAGGCCGCGAGCGAGGCGAGCACCACCACGCCGAGCGTGGCCGGCACGGTGATCAGCACCGTGTTCACCAGCGACTGCATCATGCCCTGGTCGTGGAACAGGTTGATGTAGTCGCTCAGGGTGATCTGGGAGGGATGGGTGAACACCGTCCACCAGCCGCTGTCGCTGATGTCGACGGGGGTGCGCAGCGAGGAGACGAACAGCCCGAGGGTGGGGATCAGCCAGAGCACGCCGACCAGCAGCAGGACCGCCTGCAGGATCCCGCTGGAGAGCCAGCCGACGATCCGCGCCGCCGGGGCGGGTTTCCGGGTCATGATTCACGCCGTTCTCTGCGGATCCGACGGATGTTGACGTACATGGCCGGCAGGACCAGCAGGTACAGGAACACCCCGATGGCGCTGCCGAGGCCCTGGTTCTGGGCGCCGCCGAAGGAGACGCTCCACATCTGCACGGCGAGCACGTTCGCCACCGAGAGGGTGGACCCGGGGGAGATGATGTAGACCAGGTCGAAGATCTTCAGGACGTTGATGGCGAGGGTCACCAGCACCACCAGCAGCACCGGGGCCAGCAGCGGAACGGTGATCTTCCGGAAGATCTGGAAGTCCGAGGCGCCGTCCACCTTGGCGGCCTCCTGCAGTTCCCTGGGGATGCCGCTCAGCCCGGCCGCGATCAGCACCATCGCGAATCCGGCCCAGATCCACAGGTAGGCGACGATGATCGCCGGGGTGACCAGGTCGGGTCCGAGCCAGGAGACCCCGGCGTAGGGCTGGGCGAAGTCCGAGGCGGGCAGCGCCAGCCGGTACCGGGTGCCGGGGCTGAGCCCGTGCAGGGCGAAGGTGCCGTCGGACCCCGCGGTCGCGCGGGCGGCGACCTTCGTCCCCGACAGCGCCTCCACGGTGATGCCTGGGGTGCCCTTCTTCCCGGGGTCGATGTGCCCGGGGGTCCCGCCGCCGCCGTAGACCAGGTCCAGCCACACGGTGCCGGTGATCTCGCCGGGGACCGCCGCGGCGGGCGCCGCCTGGACCGCCGACTTGGGCAGGTCCAGCACGGAGTACCCGGTCAGCGGGACGGTCGCGACCGATCCGGGGGTGTACTCGGTGGGGCTGGTGTACCCGGCCTTCGACTGGCTGTAGTCGAGCGTGGAACGCGGCTCCGCGGCCGGGTACTTGGACGAGGGCGCGAAGGTGTCGTGGATCTCGACCATGACCGCGTTGGCGACCCCGATGCTGGGGTCGGCCTGGTACACCAGCTCGAAGATCACCCCGGCGGCCAGGAAGGAGATGGCCATCGGCATGAAGATCACGACCTTGAACGCGGTCGCCCACCTGATCCGCTCGGAGAGCACCGCGAAGATCAGGCCCAGGGCGCAGGCCAGGGTCGGGGCGGTGGCGAGCCAGATCAGGTTGTTCTTCAGCGCGGTCAGGGTCGCCGGATCGGTGAAGATCGAGACGTAGTTGTGCAGGCCGACCCAGCTGCTGCCGTCGGCGTTGTGCAGGCTCAGCCAGACCGAGAACAGGATCGGCCAGCCGATGATCGCCAGCAGGACCAGCACGGACGGCGCGAGGAACCCGAAGCGGACGCGGACGGGGATGTGCAGGGCGCTCCGCCGGCGACGTCCGGTCGGTCTGTCGGCGGGCGGCAACCGCCCGGGGGCCGGCGGGTCGGCTGACTCGCCGGCCCCCGCGGCGGCCGCCGCCGGGGTGTCCAGGGGATCGGTCATGGCTCAGGGCCTCCGGTTGCGGTGGTGCGCCGTCAGGACCAGGTGACCTTCGAGGCGTCCGCCTCCAGTTGTTTCGCGGTGCCCTGGACGTTGGCGGGGTCCTTCAGGAAGTCCTGCATGTCCTTCCAGTAGCCGGCGCCCACGGTGCCGCCGAACGCCGCCGGGGAGAGGTCGTCGAGGCTGAAGTCGACATTGGTCCCGGCGTTGATCAGCATCTGGGCCTCCTGCTGGGTGGTGGCGTCGGGGTAGTCCGAGACCGGAACCAGCTTGTTCGGCGTCAGGTAGCCGCCCAGGCGCGCCCAGATCGCGTCGGCCGTCGGCGAGGCGAGGTACTGGATCAGCTCCATCGTGGCGGCGTTGCTGTTGAGCGCGGTCGCCATGTCCCCCGCGACCTGGACGAAGCCCGCACCGCTGCTCGCGGTCGGCCCGGGGAAGGGGAAGAACTTGGCGTCGGTGCCGATCACGGCCTTGGTGGTGCTGGTGATCTGGGTAGCCGAGAAGTCCCCCTCGAACACCATCGCGGCCTTGGGCGGGGTGGTGAAGGTCTGGGTCACCGAGTTGTTGTAGGAGGTCTGCAGCGCCCCCGCGTCGCCGCCCGCGATGAACTTCTGGTTGCCGAGCAGCTGCCCGAAGGTGGTCAGCGCCTTGATCACCGAGGGGTCGGTCCAGGGGATCTGATGGTGGGCCAGCTTGTTGTACATCGCCGGACCGGCTTCGCTCAGGTAGATGTTCTGGAACCAGTCGGCGAGGGTCCAGCCGTCCGAGCCGCCGATGGAGACGGGGGTGATCCCGGCGTCGGAGAGGGTCTGGCAGTCCGCCAGGAACTGCGTCCAGTCGGTCGGCGGGACCACCCCGGCCTGGGCGAACTCAGCGGTGTTGTACCAGAAGGTGGTCTTGTTGGAGGCCTTGTAGACGACCGAGTAGAGCTTGCCGCCGACCGTGCCCATCGAGGCCCAGCCGGGGCCGTAGTCCGCGGTCACCTCCTGCTGGATCGCCGCGTCCAGGGGCTTGATCTCGCCCTCCTGGGCAAGGGTGTTGACCAGGCCCGGCGCGGGGATCAGGGCGACGTCCGGCGGCGCCCCACCGGCGATCTTGGTCTGCAGCACGGTGCCGGTGTTGGATCCGCCGGACTGGTAGGAGACGGTGGCGCCGGTCAGCTGCTCGAACTGCTTCAGCACGGCCTGGAAGTCGGTCTGCTCGGCACCCGACCACTCCGCCAGGACGGTCAGGTTCTGGCCCTTGAGGGAGGGCAGCGATCCCGCCGCCGCACTGCCGCCGCCGGCCGAGGTGCTGCTCGGGGCCGGTTTCGCGGAACTGGAGCAGGCGGTCAGGGCGAGGGCCGCCGCCGCTGCTACGGCAATTCCGCTGATCTTGGAACTCTTGTTCAACGTCACGACAGAACCCTTCGGTGGGCGCACTGTGCCATTGGTTGGAAAGTTAACGACGGTCAAATGGGTCGTCAATAACGCTGGCATTTCGAAGGGAACGAACAAATTATTCCGAACCAATCCCGTATCAGCACGGACTATTTGTTCGCTGCTTGACTAATGCTGGAGCCGCCTCGATTCTCAGCAGTATGGCCACGTTCCCGAGGGACTCCCGCTCCGAACGCACCAGGCAGACCGTGGTACGGCTGCTGCGCGAACGCGGAACGCTCAGCCGCGCCGACATCGCCCGCGCCACCGGGATGTCGCGCTCCACCGTCTCCGGACTCATCAGCGAGCTGGTCGCGGACGCCATCGTGATGGAGCCCGGCACCAGGCTCCCGCCGGTCGGTGGCCGGGCCGGACGCCCCGCCGCGGCGGTGATGCTCAACCCGGAGACGGGGGAGGCGATCGGCGTGGACTTCGGCCACCGGCACGTCCATGTGATCATCGCGGATGTCGCGCACGAGGTGCGGATCGCCCGGTCGGCCGAGCTGCCCCCGCGCTACGAGGCGGCCCGGGGCCTGGACGCGGCCGCCGACCTGGTGCAGGCCGCGATGGCGGAGGCCGGCACCCGGCGCTCACGCATCCTGGGCGTCGGCGTGAGCCTGCCGTGCACCGTGGACCGGGACACCGGCTTACCCGTCGCCCGGCACTGGTCCACCTGGTCCGGCATACCCGTCGCCGCCGAGCTGCGCGCCCGGCTGCGGCTGCCGGTGCTGGTCGACAACGACGCCAACCTCGGCGCGCTGGCCGAGCGCCAGTGGGGCGCCGGTCGCGACCACCAGGACCTGATCTACCTCAAACTGCACGCCGGGGTGAGCGCCGCGTTCATCAGCAACGGGCAGCTGATCCGGGGCGCGGCCGGTCGGGCGGGCGAGGTCGGCCACCTGGTGATGGACCCCGGCGGGCAGCTGTGCCGCTGCGGTCGGCGCGGCTGCCTGGAGTCCTATGTCGGCCTGCCGGCCGTGCTGCGCGGCCTGGAGCCCGGATACGGCGACCGGGTGAGCCTGCGGAACATCATCACCATGGCCTGGCAGGGCGACCGGGGCTGCCAGCGGGCACTGGCCGAGGCCGGGACGATGGCGGGACGGGCCACCGGGATGCTCTGCGGCCTGCTCGACCCGGCATGCGTGATCGTCGGCGGGGCGCTGGCCGCCGCGGGCGAACTGGTGCTCGGACCGCTGCGCGAGTCGGTCGCGGCGGCGGACCCGGGAACGGGGGCGGGGCGGGCGACGACCGTCACCGCCGCCGCACTCGGCCCCCAGGGCTGCGCGCTGGGCGCCGTCGCCCTGGTGCTCGGCCGCCCCGGCGAAACACTGCCCGCCGGGGCGCGGTAGCCGGCGCCGACGGCCCGCCCCCGGGCTACAGCAGCGGCGCGGTCGCCGGTGCGGCCAGGGTCTCGGCCGCGCGCTGCAGCGCACTGGCGAGCAGGGCCAGGTCGGTGGGGCCGTTGCCGAGCTCACGGACCGGCCGCGGGGCCGGCGGGTCGCCCATGGCAGCCCAGTCCAGCGGGGCGACGGTCGGCCGCAGGGTCGCGGTGCGGGGGATGCGGCTGCTGACCCGGCCGGTCTGGAACGCCGTCACCCTGCCGTCCGCGTAGCGGACATAGCCCCGGCCGGGATGCTCCTCGGTGACGGTGGCGGCGTCCTCGACATGGATCAGCAGCGCGGACAGCCGGGGGTCGTCCACCCGCAGCGCGACCCGCAGCTGCGCCGCCTCGTCCAGGTCGCTGCCGCTGCTGCGGTCGGGGTGGGCGGTGGCCACCGCGAGGTGCACGCCCAGGAGCGCGCCGCGCAGCGCGACCGCGTCCAGTGCGGCGGCGAGCGCGGCCCGTTCGCGGCCGGGGAGCAGCAGTTCGTCGTGGTCGTCCACCACCACCAGCAGCCGGGCCGGGAGCGCGGTGTCGACGGCGGTGCGGCCGCCGCCGGGCTGCTGCGGGTAGTCGTCGGCGGGGCGGCGCGGGGGCGTGAGCCTGGCCAGCGCCCGCTCGGCGTGCCAGGAGGCGAACGAGCGCCCCTGGAGCAGCAGTTCGCGCCGCTCCAGCTCGTCCAGCAGGGACTGTGCGGCATGGGCCAGCCGGGGCGCGTCCGACCCGTCGACATGGCCGGTGACCTGGGGGAGTTCCAGACAGGGGCGCAGGCCCCTGGCCGGGTCCTGCGGGGGGCGGCCCTCGATCAGCAGGATGCCGAGCCGGTCGGGGCGCTCGGCGACGGAGAGCGAGGCGAGCAGCGAGCGCAGCAGCTCGGTGCGCCCCGATCCCGGTGCGCCGCCCACGAGCAGATGGTCCGTCAGGTCGAAACCGCAGGGCCCGTCGCGGTCCGCGCCGACGAGCGCGGCCGGCAGGGCGCCGGAGGCGACCTGGAGTTCGGCCCAGCGGTTGGAGATCTGGGCGGGGGTGACCACGTCCAGGCCGAGCAGGTCGAGCAGCCGGGGCGCGTCGGGCAGGGCGCCGCGGCCGCTGCGGTGGCCGGTGTCGGCCTCACGGAGCGGGGCGAGCGCGCGGGCGAGGCCCTCGGCCCAGGCGGGGGAGACGGCGTCCAGGGCGATCCCCTCGACCAGTTCGCGGGCGGGGTGCGCCCGGTGGTGGCCGCCGGGCGCGGCGGGGTGCGCGGGGGCGACCGGGCGTTCGAGGGTGAGCAGGGTGCCGACCTCGCCGGTGACGGCGGCGGTCGCGCCGCAGCCGTGCGGCAGCAGGTCGGGGTGCTCGGCCAGGACGATGGCGTGGACGCCCAGTGCCGGGCCCTCGGCCAGCACCCGCGCCAGTGCCGCGCGGGCCGCGGGGGCGCCGGGGTCGCCGTCGACGACGACCACCGTCGCGCCGCCGGGGCGCGGGGACTGGCCGGCCACGCGCGGGTCCGCCGGGCGCAGCTCGGTGAGCCGGGCCAGGGCCTGCTCGGGGTCGAGGCCGGTGAGCAGGCGGCAGGGCTGGCCGCGCCCCGGGCGCAGCTGCGGCAGCCAGTACAGCCAGGACCAGTCGGCGGCGCGCTCCTCGGCCGGGCGGGCGGGGTCGGCGGAGACCAGGACCAGCTCCAGGGTGCTGGGGCCGTGCAGCACCGCGAGTTGGGCGATCAGCGCGCGGGCCAGGCCCGCGAGCCGGGGCCGGGGGCCGGTCAGCCCGAGGCTGCCGACAGCGCGCAGGTCCAGCGCGACCGGCTCGGCCGAGCGTTCGGTGCCGCCCAGGCGCAGGGTCAGGGCGTCGGGGTGGTCGAGGCCGCGTTCCCACAGTCTCGGGCCCGGGCCCAGCGCGGTGAGCAGCAGTTCGGCCGGGTCGGGCCAGCGGGTGGAGTGCGCGGCGGCGGAGCGGGCGGCCGGCAGCCGCACGCCCGCGGTCGGGGTGTCGGTGTCCTTGTGGGGCGCGGGGGACTGGTCGGCGCCGGGCGCGGCCGCGCCGGCCGG
>Ga0302314_10022606_pt1 | contig 10309 bp, 10 predicted proteins | sample III_Palsa_N2_3_FD_200533 | JGI IMG/M metagenome (GOLD analysis project Ga0302314, IMG submission 200533) | Peat permafrost microbial communities from Stordalen Mire near Abisko, Sweden - III_Palsa_N2_3 | ecosystem: Environmental > Terrestrial > Soil > Palsa > Peat permafrost | place: Sweden... | reverse complement strand
CGCGCGCTCATCATGCCAGGCGCCAAGGGCCAGATCGACCAGTTCCTGGGCGCTTCAGCGAGAAGGTGGCTAGCTGATGAACCCACCGCTTTCGCTCCCGCTTCGGGCTATCGGCGGCACTGGCCGATGGCGGTGGGCTAGCTGACTGGCGGCTGATGGGTGGTCTTTGCCGTTCGTGTCGCCGTGCACCGAGAGATCAGGCGGTGTCCCGTCGTCAGAGGAGTTGTGAGGTTGCATCGGCGAGAGAGGAGCATTTCAATGCCGAGCCCGGTGGTTCATTTCGAGATCAGGTCACCAGATCCGGACGCGACGCGGTCGTTCTTCGGGAAGCTGTTCGGCTGGACGTTCCCTGACGGGGGGATTCCCGGTTACAGCTACGTAGACACCGGAGTCGAGGGCGCGATACCCGGTGGCATCAGCCCGCTGCAAGGCGGCGCGCCCCTGGTCACGTTTTTCGTCGGGGTTCTGGATGTCGCCGCTACCCTGGACGCCGCGGTGGCGGAAGGCGGAAAGATCATCCAGCCGGCGACATCGGTGCCGGGGGTCACCTTCGGGCTGCTGGCTGACCCGCAGGGCCAAGTGATTGGACTAGCCTCGGCAGACAGCTGAGGCATCCGGCGGCAGGTCCGCGCCGGGCGGGACACTGACAGCGGGGGAGGCTCCGATGCCTGATTCTACTGACATTGCCCTGCTCGCGCGGGCCACCGCCGGCGACCATGCGGCATTCGCGGAGCTAGTGGAGCCTTTCCGGGGGCCGGTGTTCCGGCACTGCTACCGGATGCTCGGCTCCGGCGCAGACGCCGAGGACGCCACCCAGGACACCCTGGAACGCGCCTGGCGCAAGCTGGCGACCTATGACGGTTCGGGACCGTTCGGCGGCTGGCTGCAGCGCATCGCGACCAACATCTGCCTCGACGGTCTGCGAGCCAGGCGGACCCGGATCGGCCCGGTGGGCTACGGGCCGCCGGCCGCGCCTGGCGCTGTGCCCGGGCCGCTTGACCCGGAGCTGGCCTGGGTCGAGCCGGTGAGCGACTCTGACCTGCGCGTGTCGCAGGACCCGCAGGATGAGGTGGTCCGCCGTGAGGAGATCAGCCTGGCCTTCGTGGCCGCCCTGCAGATCCTGGCTCCCCGTCAGCGCGCCGCGCTGCTGCTGCACGATGTGCTGGGATTCACCCACGCTGAGGTCGCCGAAGTGCTCGAGGTCAGCACCACCGCGGTCAACAGCCTGCTCTCACGGGCCCGCGAGTCTGTCCGGGCCCGCACTGGCCAGCCGCAGCCCGAGCTCACCGAGCCCCGGGTGCAGCAGCTCCTGCAGCGCTATGTCCGGGCATGGCAGCTCGCGGACATCGATGCATTCGTCCGGCTCGTCACCGAAGACGTCCGCTTCATCATGCCCCCGCTCACCGCGTGGTTCGACGGCCGGGACGCCGTGGCGGCGTTCGTGGAGAACGCCATCTTCGCGCCCGCCGGCCCGCACGGGGTGCCGTTGAGGGCCGGCTCCTGCAACGGACAGCCCGCGTTCGCTACCTATGAGCCAGACGGTGAAGGCCACCTTGTCGTCAGCGGCCTCCAGGTCCTGCAGCTCGGCGAGGTGGATGGCCAGCCGCTCATCACCACGCTGGTGTCCTATCGCGACCCCGCCCTCGCGATCCGCTGCGGATTGCCGTCCTCGCTTCCCTAGGCTCACCCGCGTCGCCGGCAGTTCGGCAATCCCAGGTCCGACCCAGCGACGGCCCGCCAGCCTGCATAACTATGCATCGCCAACCAGCGCCGAGAATGCGTGCATCTGCCGCCGCATATCGTGCGCGAGTCGCAGCATGTCTGACCGCGGCTGGATCGAAGGTCGGCGTTGAGGTGATGCCGATCGCCAGTGACGCTGAGTGACAGGCGCGGTCTGGGAGAACGCGCGCCGACCCTGCCGATATGCACGGTTGTCGCCTCGAATCCGACTGTGGAGTGGAGCGTCCAGATCAGGGTGATCTGCATGCTGCCGCGGGTGGCTCGGTATTGGCGGGGTGACACTTCCGGACCAGCGTAGGGCAACCTCGCCTCGGCCTCTGACGCGGTGCTTTCTGGATCTTTGTCCGTGTACCCGCGCGCAGCCATCGCCGGCTGCCGGACCGTCAACGTCGGCCAGCCGCACCGGGGATCAGGTCGAGCGGGCCAGTCATAAGCGAGCTGCCCCGCGTTCCGGACAGGTAATTCGCGGCTCATCGCACGGCGATTGCCAGCCGTCACGGCAGGCAACCCGCGAGGGCGCCACCGCCGCGGTGACCATGAGCCCGCCGTCGCGGCCGGGCAGGACGGCTCCGCTCAGCTTCGGCCGTGTGCTGGTGACCGCGACCGGCCGGCGGAAGCTCGCCGCCCGGGGCGGCTGAGGGCGGGTACCGGGATGCCCGGCCACCCGCGCCCGGTACTGGCCGCCGCGGTGGCCGCCCGCCGGAACGCCTCTCCCGCCACGCGGCAATCAGGCTCAGCACGCAGCCGAGCAAGACGAGCAGGTAAATGGGGTTACTGAAGACGAACAGCGCGCTCCTCGCAGGCGAGGGATCGTTCTGGGTACCCGCGGGCCAAGGTGAAAGGAACACGAATGCCTGTATGCCTGCGTAAAGCGCGGTTGCCGCCGCCATCACCCGGCCGGGCCGCGGAACTGGCTGCCCGCCCCGGGCCCGGGCGGACCTTGGCGGCTGGGCCGCGGCCGGCTCGGCGGGAAGCCCGGCGGTGACTGCGGCCAGCTCCGCGTAGGTCCGCGACGCGAAGGCCTGGCTGACTCGCAGGTCGAATTCGTCCTTGGCCAGCATGCCGTGCACGAACGCGGCCTTGACAGTGCCGATCACCTGCTCGCGCTCAGCATCCGACACCCGCAGGTATCCGCGGCCCGCCGCGGACGCTGCCAGCTCGTCTCCCGGCCCTGTCACCATCGCAGCCCCCCATCCCAATGAAGGGAAGCGTAGCGCGGTGCCTGTCCTGGCGTCATCCTCGCAGCTGCCATGATCGGGGAGAGCGGGCGGATGCCAGCCGGCGAAGCCATCACGGCACGCCGCAGGAAGCCTCACCGCACCGGGCCGGCCGGACAACACGACGGCGGGGAAGGCGACACAGCCCAGCTCCGGGCAGCGAGGCGCGGAAGCGTCCGTGATCCCACGCTCGTGCGGGCAGCGGCCCGGCGTGCGGCGGGCGGGCCTCCCAGGGCCGGAGGCCGGCGCGGACTCCGGGCCAGCCCCGCCGCTGTCCGCCGGCGCCGTGATTCTCATCCGCTGCCGGATCCGGCAGCGGGGCCCGCACCTGAGGTCTTTTGAATGCCTTTTGAGAAGCAAGCGGCCTGTCCAGATGCAAGCAGACATCTTGCAGGCCACTTCCGTATGCTGCCTCAAGCAGTAGATGACCGGACCACACCGAAGCTCCTGCGAGAAACCGGCACGCCCGAACGGGACAATCTGTGCCCGTATGTACCGCCACGGACCGCTGTCAGCTTGCGCGCCGAGTCGGCGCTATGGGCTGTTATCGGGCGACGTGCAAGGCTCTGGCTTCGTGCACCTCTTGACATGACGTGACAACCACGTAATTTCCGGTTGACCTTTCGTCTGCCGGGTCCGGAGCGGATCCAGCCTGCCCACGGCCCCTAGACAGCGAGTCTGGGATTCTGGTAGAGACCTGATGGTGCGGAGTGCTGAGGCTTCGTGCGAGAGGGAGGCTTTAGTGCCAGGGCAAGTTCCGGCCGGTGACATCCATCACCTGCGGCTCACCGTGACCGACGTGCAGCGTAGCCGCGAGTTCTACACCAGCCTGCTCGGCTTCCAGGTCGCGGTGGACTCCCCGCCGTCCGGCGACCCGTCCGAGGCCGAGGCGTTCAGCGTCTTGTTCGGCGGCGTGGTCATGATCCGCGGCAGCTTGATCCTGGGGCTGCGGCCGGTGGCGCCCGAAGGTGATCGTTTCGACCCGGACCGGGTGGGCCTTGACCATCTCAGCTTCGGCGTCGCCAGCCGTGAGGACCTGGAGCAGGCGGCCCGGCTGTTCGATGAGCACGGCGTGACTCACGGCGAGATCACCCGCCTGCCCTCATTCGGCATCGACGTGCTCTCGTTCGAAGACCCCGACGGAATCCAGCTGGAGCTGACGGCACCGGCAGCCCAGTCTGCCGCCGATGGCTGATGCCCGCCCTTTCGACCGCCGCGGCCGTTCAAACCGTTTGCTAACGCGGCTGCTCCGGGCCAGGCTGTTACCGCCTGATCGGGCTAGGCTCGTGGCTGGGAACGTGCCGCGCTTGCCGGTCGCGGCGTTTGAGTGTCGCCCACGGCCGCGGGAGGTCAGCGATGGAATCGTACGAATCGGTGATCGCCACCCTGGAAGCCGAGCTGGCCGCAGTTGCGGCCGTGTTCCGCGGCCTAGAGCAGGATCAGTGGCGGCGTCCGACGCTCCTGATGCCGGTCGACCCCGACCTGCCTAGGTGGACCGTGTTCGAGCTGGCTGGCCACTTCGACATCGCCATCGGGCTGACCCGGATGCTGATCGCGGGCCGGGAAAACGTCCAGTCTGCCCGGGACCGGACCAGCTTCTTCATCAACCCGCGCTCGGAGACCGGCCCGGTGGTGTACTCCTACGCCTACACCATGGTCGAGGGAAAGACCCCGGCTGACATGCCGGACGTGCTGGCTGAGACCTTCACCAAGACCATCGCCGATGCCCGCGCCGTCCCGGCCAGCCTGGTCGGACCCGGCTACTTCGCGCCCATGCGGGTGGATGAGTTCGTCGCCAGCCGCATAGCCGAGGCCGTCGTCCACGGCATCGACCTGGCCCAGGCGCTGGGGTCGCCGTATTTCGCGACACAGGGTGGCATCGCCATCACTGCCGCGATCCTGGATGACCTGCTGGCGCGGCGGACAACGGGCTGCAGGCCAGCCGACCTGCCGGACGACATGGACTGGATCCTGGCGGCTTCCGGCCGCGCCGAGTCGGGCGACAACAGGCTGCCGTTGATCGGCTGACCTTCGGCCAGGGCTTGACGCGAGAACTGCCGATCTGCATCCGGAAGTGCTTGATGTTGGTCCAGATCGGGATGGTGCCGATCTGGTTGTTCTGGGTGCCTCCTCGGCTGGGGACCGCTCGCCTTCGGCCTGGCCGGTCCGGCGGGGCGCCAGGCTGACGTGTTCCGGCTACCGCTGACCTACCCCGGGAATCCCCTGGCCCGGCCGAGGGGACGGATGAATCGGTACCCTGCGCTGGATGAGAGGTAGCACGCGGCGAGCGGGCGGGGGGAGAGGCGGCCAGTCCACCGGATCGACGGGGACGCCGAAGTCCCACAGCTGCGCTGTCACTGTGGTCGTCGCCACCACGCTGACGACACCCCGTTTCGCCTTCTTTGGTGTCACTGCCTGGATCTGCCGGACATGTTCGTCGTCTGCCCAGACCGTGAACACGGCCGTGGTGCCGCTGACGGCCCGGATGCGCACTAACCTGAGCCAGGTCGGGAGGACGACCCCGGCAAGTCGGCGAGGCGCCGCCCAGGGCCAGTGCTGGTGTGGTTGCTGCTGATGTTGTCAGGTGTCGGGCATGATGCGGTCGTAGGCGCGGCGGGCGCGGGCGCTGCGGGCGCTGGCGCCGTGGCGGCGGAGCATCTGCGGGGAGGCCCGGCCGTTGAGTTCCATCAGGTCGCCCTCGGGGCCGCCGCGGTCCAGCCAGGTGTGGCTGAAGTGGTGCCGGAACCGGTGCGGGTGGACGTCGACTCCGCACTGGCGTCCGCGGCGGGTGCTCAGCTGGTAGATCCCGGGTGTATGCCTCTGTTTAAGCTGGACGGCAGGCATGCGGGTTATCCGCTACCTAAGGTCGGGTAATGATCTCCAGCAGGTGGCCATCGGGGTCCTCGAAGTACAGGCCGCGACCGCCGTCACGGTGATTGACGGCGCCGCGCTGGGTCTTGCCGGGGTCGGCCCAGTACGGCAGTTCCTGGTGCTGGATCCGGCCGAAGGAGGCGTCGAACTCTTCCTCGCTCACGAGGAACGCATAATGCTGGAACGCGATGTCCCGGCCGGTCTCCGCGAAATCCAGGGAGACGCCATTGTCGGCCTCCACTACCAGGAAGTGCCCGAAGCGGCTGGCCGGTGGCAGCCCGAGAATCCCGGTGAGGAACGCCGCCGACCGCTGCTGGTCGCGGCACGAGACGATGGTGTGGTTCAGTTGCACGCTCACCCCACCGATTCTGCCGGGCTTCCTGCCTGCCGAACAGCCTGCGGCCCGGCTTCGGCTCCAGGAGATATACGTCGTCCGCTTCTGCTGCGTTGGACACGTGTGCGGTAGGGCGCGGTCTCTTCCGGTCCGGGTTGGCTACGCCGCGTGCCGTGGCCGGTAGAAAGATGCGGTGGCCCAGTTGCCGGGATCAGCGCGAAGTGCTCGGCTCGCAGCAGCGGCGCACCGCCCGATACCGGTCCCGCTATCAAGCCGGCCAGCCACAACGCGTACACCACGCCGAGCAGGTCCCCGAGGATGGCCGGGCTGGCGCGGTACAGCGCGGTGAGCACTATCGTGCACCCCCCGAGGCCGGTGCCGGCCATGGCCCCAGCTGCCATCTCGGCGCCGCGGCTGCCCGTCATCGAGCGCCGCAGCAGCGTTAGCTTCAGCCTTACCAGGGTCAGGGCGACAGCCACGACAGTCCCTGGGCGTCGCTCACCTCAGCGCCGGCCAGCCGCATGAACGTTTCCTCCAGGCTGCGGCCATCGCGTACCTCGTCGAGCGGGCCAGCGGCGGCAACGACGCCGAGGGCCATTATGGCCACGGTGTCGCACAGTTGCTCGACCAGCGCCATCACATGGCTGGACAGCACCACGGACCCGCCGTTTGCGACGAACCCCGTCAGAATCGCCCGGAGGGTTGCCGCCCATACCGCGTCAACGGCCTCGAACGGCTCGTCGAGCACGAGCAGCCGCGGGGCGTGCAGCAGGGCGGTGGCAAGGCTGATCTTCTTGCGCATCCCGGCGGAGTAGTTCACGATCAACGTCCGCTCAGCCCCGGCCAGGCCCATGACTTCAAGCAGATCCCGGGTCCGCTGGGCGATGACGTCCGGATCCAGGCCGCGCATCTCGCCGATGAGGGTAAGCAGTTCCCTCCCGGTGAGCCGTCCCGGCATCGCCAGACCGTCAGGAAGGACGCCCATCAGCTGTCTGGCGCGCATCGGGTCTGCCTGCACATCGACGCCGAGAACTTCCGAACGCCCGGCGTCTGGACGCAGCAGTCCAACCGCCATCAAAAGCGCGGTGGTCTTACCGGCTCCGTTCGGCCCGACGAGGCCGAAAAATGAGCCAGACGGCACGGTCAGGTCGACATGATCAACCGCAACCGTCTCGCGGAAGGCTTTATGCAAGCCGATCATCCGCAGCGCAGGTACCTGCTCTTTCATGCCTGCCAACTGGACACCCGCCATTTCGTCCGCGCCAGCTGTCACACCCCGGGCGGCCGCATGGTCACGGACGGCCTTGCGGGCTCGCCGCGCCTCGGCGGCTAGGTGGTCTCGTGCCGCCGCCCGCCGCCGGTCGTCTTGCAGGGCCTTCATGAGCTGGTATTGGAGGTCCATGGCCAGTTCCCTTCGTGGTCTACGGGCGGTCGGTGATACATACACCGCGGCGCCGGGAAACTGGCCGTCCGCGAGCCGCCCAGTTCGCCCCCCGGGCGGTGTATATACCGGATGGAAGCGCCACGTGGTGCGGGAGGAAGGTGCGCAGGATGGTGACAGCCGATCTGCTCTCACGGGCACGGGCCGGGGATGGCGAGGCGTTCCGGGAGCTGACCGACCCGCACCGGCGGGAGCTGCAGGTGCACTGCTACCGGATGCTCGGCTCCTTCCAGGACGCCGAGGACACCCTGCAGGACACGCTGCTGGCCGCCTGGCAAGGCATCGGCGGGTTCATCGAGGGACGCGCCTCACTGCGCACCTGGCTGTACAAGATCGCCACCAACCGGTGCCTCAACGCGCGCCGCGCAGCGAGCCGGCGCCCGGCCAGGGACTGGGACGTGTCTCGGTTCGAACCGCTCGTGCCGACCCCGCGCGACGAGGCCGTCTGGCTGCAGCCGTTTCCTGACGCCCTCCTCGAGGGTGCCGTCGACGTGCCGCCCGGGCCGGAGGCCCGCTACGAGCAGACCGAAGCCATCTCGCTGGCCTTCGTGACCGCCCTGCAGCTGCTGCCGCCACGCCAGGTCGCCGTCCTCATCTTGCGCGACGTCCTTGGATTCCACGCCAGCGAGGTGGCCGGCATGCTGGAAGTGACTGTCGAATCGGTTAACAGCGCCCTCAAACGAGCCCGCGCCAGCCTCCAGCGCCGGCAGCAGCCGGCCGCCGGCCACCAACCGCCGCCGGCCGCTGGCTCACCCGCCGAGGATGCGATCGTGGCGAAGTTCGCCCGCGCGTGGGAGTCCGCCGATCTCGACACGCTGGTGGCCCTGCTGACCGACGACGTCTTCATCGCGATGCCGCCGGTGCCCTTCGGATACGAGGGCCGAGACGCCGTGACCCGCTACTGCGCCAGCCTGTTCGCCGCGGGCCGCAGGTTCGACCTCGTCCCGGTGGGAGCCAACGGCCAGCCGGCGTTCGGAGCCTACCTGCGCGGCCCGGCCGGCGTCCGCCACGCGACCGCCTTCTACGTGCTCACCCTGGCCGGCGACCAGATCTGCGCCCTGACCCGCTTTGACAACAGCGTGCTCCCCTGGTTCGGGCTACCCCGATCGCTCCCCAGCCGATAGCCAGCGCGGCCGGCCGCTACGTCGGGCCGGCACCCTGGCGTTCACCACCGGGTTCCTGCTCGGCCTCCTCACCGGCGCGACCCGCGCTCGGCGCCGGCTCGGGCGCCCGCCTGTTCGCCGTGCTCGCCGCCGCCTGCGCAGCCGCCGCAGTGAGCAGCCGCCCTGCGCATGGGTCAGCACCTGCTCGCCGCCGCCAACCACATCCCCGGGCCGAGGCCCTCCCGCTGCCACGGAGTGGCGAAGGCGTCCGGGAACTTGATCTGTCCTGACAGGGCTTGCTCAATGAGATGCCGGACCTCGCCTTTTGTCCGGTTCGGCTGGACTCGGTCGATGCCCAGGCAGGCCGATCGCGTCCTCGGGCAGCCGTACTGACCTCATGCTGAGTCGGCCCTGAGGTGGCATTGCCCATGGTGGGCGCGGAGGCCGATAGTTTTCTATAATTCCAGCAGGAAAACTTGACTAGCAATCGACCGGATGTGATGCTCCGGGCTATGGTCAGCTTCCGTGGTACTCGCCGCCGAGCAGTCCACCGGCCAGCGCCGCATGGTCGTCCTGCACCGCGGCCGCCGCGACAGGTTGCGGATCTACCGCAACCTGTGAGCCGGATCGGTCTGCTCCGGGGTGGCGCCGGGAACCGCCCTGATCGGCAGCCACGACGAGGTCGCCGACCGCATCGCCAATACCACGCCCTCGGCATCGACGAGTTCATCCTGTCCGGCGGCCGCACGACGAACAAGCGACCGTCGTCGGCCGGCCCCTCGTCCCCGCACTCCGTCGGCACGGCCTGTTAACCCCTCTTCCCAAAACTAGCGAGGAGCTGATCGCCCTGAGCGGCATCTACCTGACCGGAAGCATCAACCAGCCCACCGTCGAGGAGGCGTTCGGATACGTCGGACGGCGGCTGCAGCCCGGCGTGACCCGGGTCCCCGACGGCGAACCCGGCGGCCGGGCCAACTGGGTCCTAACCCAGGAACCGGTCTTCTCCAGCAACACCGGGCTGGCCACCGTGCCCGGCCCGGACGGGCGCGAGCGCTACGTGCTCGCCGAGGGCGCCACACCGGCGACCCTGCGGTTCGGCCGCTTCGACTATGCCGACCACGCCCGGTCCTACTACGCGCTGTTCACCCAGGCCCGCGACGGCGGTGTCCTGGCGCCAGACAGCCGCTTCCTGGTGTCCATCCCGACCCCGTTCAACGCCGTGTCGTTCTACGCGCCGCTGGAGTCGCAGCTAGAGCTGCTTCCGGCCTACGAGGAGGCCGCGCGGGCCAGCGTCGCGGAGATCCAGGACGCGATCCCGCACACCGACCTGGCGATCCAGTGGGACCTGCCGACCGAGTTGGCCACCGTCGAGGGCTGGTTCGCCAACCCGTTCCCCGATCACGAGCCGATCTTCGCGGCCACCGCGCGTGCCGCCGGCTGGGTCGCCCCGGACGTCGAGCTGACCTTCCACCTGTGCTTCGGCGACTCCAGGTTCGGCGCATCGCCGTTCATGGGCGAGCCGCCCACCGAGGAGGCCGCCGCTCGGGGCGGCCGGCATATCCTGCCCCGCGACGCCCGCTCGGTCGTCGAGCTGGCCAACGGC
>Ga0302314_10022604_pt1 | contig 10309 bp, 8 predicted proteins | sample III_Palsa_N2_3_FD_200533 | JGI IMG/M metagenome (GOLD analysis project Ga0302314, IMG submission 200533) | Peat permafrost microbial communities from Stordalen Mire near Abisko, Sweden - III_Palsa_N2_3 | ecosystem: Environmental > Terrestrial > Soil > Palsa > Peat permafrost | place: Sweden... | reverse complement strand
CGCGCACCGGCCCCCAGGACCGACCTAGCCCCGGTGGACCCGAGCCGCGTTAATGTCAGCGGCCGAACGACCCGCGCACCTGCCCCTCGGACCGACCTAGCCCGCAGGTCGGACCCGGGCCGCGGCAGCGTCAGCGGCCGACGGCCTGCCCGGTGACCACGGTGGCCCCCCAGTCCTCGTCGGTCCGGATGGCGGGGGACAGGCCCGCGGCGGCCATCGCGGCCGCCATCTCCGGTGCCTGCCGGTCGCTCGTCTCCACCAGCAGCACGCCGCCCGGCGCGAGCCAGCCCGGCGCGTCCGCCGCCGCCCGGCGCAGGATCGCGAGCCCGTCGAGGCCGCCGTCGAGCGCCACCAGCGGCTCGTGGTCGCGCGCCTCGGCGGGCAGGAACGCGACGTCTGCCGTCGGCACGTACGGCGCGTTGCAGATCAGGATGTCCGCCCGCCCGCGCAGCCCGCCCGGCAGCGCCCCGAACAAGTCGCCGACGTACCCGCGGCCCCTTACTCCGGTCATGGGGGGCTCCCGCCCCCCATCCCCCCCGCCGGACGGCTCCAGGTTCCGCCGTGCGCAGGCGACGGCGGCCGGGTCGAGGTCGGCCGCGTGCAGTTCGGCCCGGCCCGCCAGTCCGTTCGCGACCGCGAGCCCGAGGGCGCCGGTACCGCAGCACAGGTCGATGATCACGGGGATCTCGGGGCCGCCGTCCAGGCGCGAGCGCGCGAGCCCGATGGCCGCCGACACCAGGAACTCGCTCCGCCGCCGGGGCACGAAAACACCGGGGTCGATTAGGATCCGCAGGCCCGCGAACTCGGCCCAGCCGAGCACCTGCTCAAGTGGTTCCCCGGCCGCCCGCCGCCCGACCAGAGCGTCGAGTTCCTGCCGGGTCGGCGCGGCCGACAGCAGCAGCGCCGCCTCGTCCTCGGCGAAGACGCAGCCGGCGCTCCGCAGCCGGGCGACCACGGCCGCATCGTCAATGACCGCATCGTCGCGCATGGCATCACACCCTACTATTGAAGGCGTGTCAGAAGCGACATATACACGCTGGGCGGCCGCCCAGCTCAATGTCAAGGACCCGTCCGTTAAGCGGGCGCGCAGCGGCGACAACAGCACGGTATTTGAAATCAGAGCCGGGGATGCGCGCTGGTTCCTCAAAATCGGCGACCGGCTGGCACGTGAATGCGCCGGCCTGCGCTGGCTGCAAGGCAGGCTGCCGGTCCCTCGAGTCGTCGCGTTTGACCAGCTGGAAGGCGCGGACGCGCTGCTCATGGCGGCCGTTCCCGGTACCGACCTAGCCGCCCGGGCGAAATCCGGGCGGCCGGCCAGCATCGTGGAAATGCTCGCGTCCGCGCTCCGGTCCTTCCATTCGGCCAGCGCCAAAGATTGCCCATTCGAGGCATATGTCCCGGGCGAATCACTCGTGCACGGCGACGCCTGCCTGCCGAATATCATTGTCGGCGACGACGGGTCGAATGGATATATCGACCTGGGCGACATGGGCGTCGGCGATGTCGAGGTCGACCTGTCGGCCGCGGTCTGGAGCCTGCAGTACAACCTCGGCCCGGGGTTCGGCCGCGCGTTCCTGACCGCCTACGGGCGCCCGGACGCGACCGACCGGGACGTCGACCGGCTTCGGGCGATGTACGCGACCCGAGGGCGGATAGCCCCCGGCCTCCACGGTGCAGCCGCCGCCCGGACTGGGGAGTCCACGGATTCGCCAAGCGGACCACTCGGGCGAGGCTTTCTCCGATAGCTGCTCGCAGCCGAAGGAGCCTCCCATGCAGCCCGAACATCAGCCCGCCCTGCCCGCCGAGCCGGTCACCGGGTGCCACGCCATCGCGAGGTGCGACGGGCAGGCGTGCTTCCAGGTTCGGGTCGAGGCGTCACTGGGCCGGCGGCCGGTCCTGCACTGGGCCAACGCCTGCGCGGCGCATATCGGCGACCTAGTGGAAGGAGTCAAGGCCTGGGCGCATGACGGCAACCTGACCGGAGCCACGCTGACCGTTCTGGTCATCGACCCGGCGGCTGAGTCGCGCCGGGCCGCCGGGGGTGAGCCCGGCCCGCTCTGGCCCGGTTTCGCCTTCAGCGTGCTTCCCCTTGTGCAGCCCGCCCGGCAGTGACGGCCATCCGCCTACTGCCTGCGGATTCACCGGCCCCGGCCGGGCTGGCGGCGTCGACCGGCCCGGCCGGGGCCCGTCTCCTTCAGGCGACGGCGCCCCGCGCCCACCGGGAGGCAGCCAAACCGCGCTACCGTAATGTCGAAGATGGGTCGTCTCGTGATGGAGATGCCTGGATGACGCAGACGGCGCAGCTGGTCGGCCGCAACCCGGAATGCTCGGCCGTGGACGAGTTGCTGCGGCAGGTCACCGACGGGGCGAGCGGCGCCCTCGTCGTTCGCGGCGAGCCCGGCATCGGAAAGTCAGCGATCCTGGACTACGCGGCCAAGACCGCGGGCGGCTTCCTCGTGCTCGCGGTGACCGGCATCGAGTCGGAGATGGAGGTCGTCTTCTCCGGCCTCCAGCAGGCGTGCGCGCCGCTGGCCGGGCGCCTCGGGCAGCTCCCGGCGCCGCAGGCCGACGCGCTCCGGGTCGCCTTCGGCCTGACCGCCGCCACCGCCCCGCCTGAGCGCTTCCTGGTCGGGCTTGGGGTGCTCGGCCTGCTGGCGGAGGCGGCAGCGGCCCGGCCAGTGCTCTGCCTGGTGGATGACGCGCAGTGGATCGACCAGGCCTCGCTGCGCGCACTCGGGTTCGCCGCGCGACGGCTGCAGCGCGAGTCGGTCGCGATGATCTTCGGCGCTCGGGCGGGCTTCGAGGTCCCCGAGCTCGCCGGGCTGACCGAGTTGACGCTGGGCGGGCTGACCGAGGCCGACGCCCGCGCGCTGCTGACCGCCGCCGTCCCCGGACGGCTGGACGAGCAGGTCCAGGACCGGATCGTGGCCGAGGCAGCGGGCAATCCGCTCGCTCTGCTTGAGTTCTCTCACGAAATCACGGAGTCCGGCGATCTGGCGGGCGGGTTCGGTGTCTCACCGTGGGTGACGCGCCCGCTCGCCGACCGGGTCGCCGAACGGTTCCTGGCCCGGGTCGCGGCGCTGCCTGCCGCCACCCGACGGCTGCTGTTGCTGGCCGCGGCGGAGCCGCTCGGGGATCCAGGGCTGCTGCGCCGGGCGGGTCTCACGTTCGGAACGAACATCTCGGACCTCGCGCCGGCTGAGCTGGCGGGGCTCGTGCGGCTCGGGGCTCAGGTCACCTTCAGGCACCCGCTGGTGCGATCCGCCATCTACCGGTCGGCGCCCGCCGTCGACCGGCAGGCCGCGCACGCCGCGCTGGCCGAGGCGACCGTCGCCGAACACGACCAGGACCGGCGTGCGTGGCACCGCGCGCACGCTACCCTCGGCCCCGACGAGGCGGCGGCGGCTGACCTGGAGCGGTCGGCCAACCGCGCGCTGACCCGCGGCGGCCCGGCCGCCGCGGCGGCCTTCCTGGAGCGCGCCGCCGCGCTCAGCCCCGATCCGGGCGAACGCGCCCGGCGGAACCTCGCCGCCGCCCAGTCCAAGTACGACGCCGGATCGCCGGGTGCGGCCGGCAGCCTGATCTCCGCCGCGGTGGCGGGCCCGATTGACGAGCTCCAGCGGGCGCGGGCGGACCAGCTGGCAGCGCGAATTGCCACCGTGATCAGGACCGGTGGTGACCCGCCCGGGCTGCTGCTGCAGGCGGCCCGCCGGTTCGGGCCGCTCGACGCCGCCCTCGCGAGGCGGACCTACCTCGACGCGATCATGTCGGCCATGATCTTGGGTGACCCCCGGGGAACCCGCTGGCTGCAGGTGGCGGGCGCGGCCCGGGGCGCCCCGCCGGCTCCCGCATCGGCCCGGCCGCGCTCCGATGACCTGCTCCTCGATGGCCTGGCGGCGCTGGCCAACGACGGCTATCAAGCGGCCCTGCCGGGGCTTCGCGATGCGCTGCGCGCGTTCCGGACGGAAGATCCGGAAGGGGCCAGAAGCACCGGCGCCGTCGGTGTGCTGTGGCTGGCCTGCCAGACGGCGATGAACCTCTGGGACGACGCCTCCTGGATTGACCTCTCCGGCCGCCTGCTCGCCCTCGCCCGGGGCAATGGCGCCCTGATCGACTACGGCGGCGCGCTCAACATCGCCGCGTTGGTGGCCGTGCTGAGCGGCGACTTCACGGCGGCGGCGGCGTGCAACGACGAATCCGACGTCATCGCGGTCACCACCCAGACCTACGCCCCGGTCCACGGCCGGCTGGCGCTCGCCGCCTGGCAGGGACGCGAGGGCGCCGTCGCGGTCCCGGGGTCCGGCGACCGCGGGACCAACCGCACCGTCCGGCAGTACACCGCGGCGCTGCTCGGCAACAGCCTCGGTCGTTATGAGGAGGCGCTGGCGGCCGCCGAGCCGTGTTGCGAGAACGCCGATCACCTCGGCTACCCGCTGTGGGCGCTCCCCGAGCTGGCCGAGGCGGCCGCTCGCTGCGGCCGCGCCGACCTAGCCGAGCACGCCGTCGCGCGGCTGGCCGAGACGACGGCAGCGTCCGGGACGGACTGGGGCCTGGGAATGCTCGCGCGCTCCCGGGCCCTGGTCAGCGCCGGGGAGTCGGCCGAGACCGGTTACCTGGAAGCGATCGACCGGCTCGGCCGGACCCGAATCAAGGCGCACCTGGCCCGCGCCCACCTGCTGTACGGCGAATGGCTCCGTCGGGCGAAGCGCCGCAGCGACGCGCGAGCCCAACTGCGGATCGCCAGCGAGATGTTCACCGCGATGGGCGCCGGGGCGTTCGCCGCCCGGACCGACCGCGAGCTGGCCGCGACCGGCGAGCGGGTCCGCAGGCGGGACATTCAGCCGGTGGTCGAGCTGACCCCGCAGGAGACGCAGATCGCCCGGCTCGCCAGCGAGGGCCGGTCCAATCCCGAGATCGCCGCGCAGCTCTACCTCAGCCCGCGCACCGTCGAGTACCACCTGAGCAAGATCTTCGCCAAGCTGGATATCGCCTCGCGCGGCCACCTCGCTCGCGCGCTGGCCGCCCGCTTACCGCGTCACCGGGCAGCCTAGGGAGTACACGGATGCAAAGGGCTTCCCGCTCGGCGAGACTGAGGTCGTCAGCGCTTCGCGCATCGCGGTCGCCCTCCCGACAGAATCGAGACGACAATGCCAGAGCAAAGCCGCTTCCTGCAGGGCTCCTTCGCGCCTGTCACCGACGAGGTCACCGCGTTCGACCTGCCGGTCACCGGCACCATCCCGGCCGAGCTCAGCGGGCGCTACCTGCGCAACGGGCCTAACCCGCTGGGGCTCGACGACCCCGGCTACCACTGGTTCATCGGAGCGGGCATGGTGCACGGAGTCCGGCTGCGCGACGGCCGGGCCGAGTGGTACCGCAACCGCTGGGTCCGCTCCCGGCGAGTGGCCGAGGCGCTCGGCGAGAGCTGGGCCCAGGGCCCGGTCCACGCCGGCATGGATTTCGCGGCCAACACCCACATCATCAGGCACGCGGGCCGGACGCTCGCGACCGTGGAGGCCGGCCCGCTGCCGTACGAGCTGGACGCCGACCTGGACACCCTGGGCCCGTACGACTTCGGCGGGAAGCTGCCGGGCGGTTTCGCCGCGCACACCAAAGTCGATCCGCTGACCGGCGAACTGCACGCCATCGCGTACTTCTGGGGCTGGGACTACATCCAGCACATCGTCATCACCCCCGACGGCGACGTGATCGCGGCCGACAACATCCCCGTCCCCGACGGGCCGATGATCCACGACTTCGCCCTGACCGAGAAATACGTGGTTCTGTTCGACCTGCCGGTGACCTTCAGCATGGACGCGGCGGCGGCCGGGGTGCAGCTGCCCTACACCTGGAACGCGAACCACCAGGCCCGAGTCGGCCTGCTCAGCCGCGACGGCAGCTCGTCCGTGGTGCGCTGGTTCGAGGCGGAGCCGTGCTGGATCTTCCACACCCTCAACGCGTACGACGACGGCGGCACGGTCGTGGTGGACGTCGTCCAGTACGCGGGGGCGTATGACGTCTCCCTGCTGAGCGGGGGCGGCCCGCTGACGCTGGACCGCTGGACCATCGACCTGGCGGCGGGAAAGGTCCTGCGCCGCCGGCTCGACGACCGGCCCCAGGAATTCCCGCGGGTAGACGAGCGGCTGCTCTCCCGCCCGCACCGATACGGCTACAGCGCTGCCATCGGCGAGGTCAACCGGGCCGTCATCTCGATGAACGGCGACTTCGGCGACCAGGCGTTCGGCAACGCGCTGCTCAAGCGGGACCTGGCCAGGGACTCGGTCGAGGCGCACGAGTTCGGGCGCGACGCCACCGCCGGCGAGGCCGTGTTCGTCCCCGCCTCGCCGATCGCGGCCGAGGACGACGGCTACGTGATGGCCTTCGTCCACGCTCCTGACCGAGGCGCGGCCGATCTGGTCATCCTCGCCGCGCAGGACTTCAGCGGCGAACCGGTCGCCCGAATCCACCTGCCCGCCCGCATCCCGCTCGGCTTCCACGGCAGCTGGATCCCCGACCTCTAGCCGGACCAGCCGGCTTTCACTATCGACGGTGCACCGCACCAGTTAGGTTGGGGTTGCCGCATGCGGGACCGGACCCTGGTGCCGGTCCTCGGCCTGTGCGTGCTGGTGGCGACGACCGCCTACCTGATGGTGTTCACGCTGCTCGGCCAGATCGGCGCGACGCTGGGCGCGTCGCGGACGGCGCTGGACTGGATCACGATCGCGACCGTGATCGTCGGCACCGTCAGCAGCGCGCTGATGCCGGCCCTGGGGGCGGTCCTGGGCGAGCGCCGGCTGATGGTGATCTCCATGGGCGCGCTGGCGGCCGGGTCGCTCGCCAGCGCCTGCGCGCCGGACGTAGCGCTACTGCTCGTCGGCCGGGTCGTCGCCGCCCTCGGCCTCGCCGCCGCCGCGGTCAGCATCGCGATTGTGCGCGAGCGCCGTTCAGGACCGGGCCTGGCCCGCGCGCTCGGCGTCATCGCGGCGTTCGAGGGGGCCGCCGCCGGCACCGGATTCGCCCTCGGCGGCGTCGTCGAGGAGGCCGCCCGGGCCGACTGGCGCGCGGTCTTCCTCGCCATGGCCGCGATCAGCGCGGTCGCCGCGGCTGCCGCGGCCGTGACCATTACCGACAAACCAGCCGGGGATGAAGCCCCGGCCCCGGGTAGCGCCGGCGCGCCCGGTGTCGACCGGCGACCCCGTGCGGTCTCGGTCCACCGCCGCCTCGGCCGACCGGGTGAGGTCGCGGTCCATCGCCACCTCGACCTCGGCGGGGCGGTGCTGCTGGCGGGCGGCCTGGCGGCCGGGCTGCTCGCGATCACCGAGGGCGCCGCCTGGGGCTGGACGTCGGCCCGGATAGCCGGGCTGATCGCGGCGGCGGTGACGCTGCTCGCGGTCTGGGCCGTCGGCGCGCTGCGGGCCGCCGACCCCTTGGTGCGGCTGCGGGTCCTGGCGCGCCCGGGGGTGGCCGTCGGCGCGGCATTCATCCTGGTCACCGCGTGCACCGTCGGCATCGTCAACCTCACCGTGCCGTCGTTCCTCGAAGCACCGCCGACGGCCGGCTACGGAGACGGCGCGTCGGTCCTCACCGCCGGTCTGGACATGCTGCCGTTCGCGGTCGCCATCACGCTGGCGGGGTATCTGGCCGGCCGGCTAGCGCAGCTCCTGGGACTAAGGCGCATCGGGGCGTCGGGCCTGTGCGCGGAGGCGCTCGGGCTCGGGCTGCTGGCCGGCTTCCCGCATTCCGTCGGCCAGGTCGCGGCCTTCGTCGCCATCATCGGGGTCGGGCACGGCTGCCTGATCACGGCCGCCTACGTCGCGATAACGCGGGACGTCCCGCAGCGCGAGGCGGGCGCGGCGGCCGGATTCGGCAGCGCCGTCAGCGGGGTCAGCGGCGCCGTCGCCAGCGCCGTGATCACCCCCGTGCTGGCCAGCCGGCTGCTGCTGGCGGGCCCGTCGCTGCTGCCCGCGGCGTCCGGCTACACCCGTTCCTGGCTGTACGGCGCCGCGTTCGCGGCCGGGGCGGCGCTGATCGTCATCGCGGCGAGGATGACGAGGGCCGGGCGGAAGCCGGCCCCCGTCCGGGACGATGCGGCCGAGATCCCCGTCGGCTAAGGGCCATCCTCAGTCCCGCCGGCCGGGCAGCCGTCCGAGCACGGGTTCGTCACCCGTCCCGTGCTCACCAGCTGGGTAGCGATCCCGACCGCGATGTTCGACGAGATCGCGAACCCGATTCCCGGTGCCGCCGCGCCCGCGTGACTGGCCGCCGCCAAGGTGGGAATCCCGACGACGTCGCCATCGAGGGTCGCCAGGGCGCCGCCGCTGTTGCCCGGGTTGATCGCGGCCGAGGTCTGGATGGTGTCAGGCAGCGTGGCCCCGGGTGCTGCGCGGGTTGCGGGCTCGGAGACGGTCCGCCCCACCGCCGACACGATGCCCTCGGTGACGCTGCTGCTCAGCCCGAGCGGGTTGCCGATCGCGAGCACGACGTCCCCGGCCACCAGCTTGGCGGAATCGCCGAAGGTCGCGGGGCGTAGCCCCGGCACGCCGCTGACCCTGATGACGGCGAGGTCGTCCGGCCGGTAGATGCCGACCAGCGAGGCCGGGACGGGCGCGGCCGACGCCGACAGGAGTACCTCCAACCCGGCCCCGTCACCGACGACGTGCGCGTTGGTCACGATGTCTCCGGCCGCGTTGAGCACCACCCCCGATCCGAGCCCGGTCCTGGTGCGGATCTCGACCACCGAGGGAAGCACCCGGGCGATGGCGCTGACGAACGCGCCTTCTTCGACCGTGATAGCCGACGGCTCGGACGCGGTGCCCGTCCCGGCTCCGTCAGGTCCCGAGCCGGATCCCGAGCCGGATCCCGAGCCGGCGCATCCGGAGAGCGCGACGGCCAGCACGACCGCCGCCGTCAGCGCGCCGCCGCGGACCCCGGTCAGCATCTGCGGCCGGGCCGGGCCGGCCGGGGGGACGGGCAACGCGGCATTGCCGCGGTTCGCGGGCATCGGGTCTCCTTCTGACGTGACTGACGTGACTGACGTGACTGAAGTGACTGATCTGACTGAGGTGTCTGACGCGACTGACGCGACTGGCCTGCGGAGCACTTGCCGCCGGGGCGGCCAGGGAATGCCGCGCGCCGGACCCAGGGATTGCCCGGCCTCCTGCAACCCGGGCTCACCGCGGCACCTCGACCAGGAGGGCGGCGTACCCGGTCATGAGCCGCCGGTCCCCTCGGCGACCGCCCTGGTGGTCAGGATCGTCGCCGTCTTGCGGGCGCAGGCGTGGGCGGTGTAGCCGACGTAGAGGGCCGCGGTGTTCTCCGGCGGGAAGATCTTCAGCCAGTGCACGGTGACCGGGTCGCAGTTGGCGGCCGGCAGCGCCGCTGCGTCCACCACGCGGAGCGCGAAACTGCCGCGCTGACCCGGCGCCAGCGTGACCACCTTGGGCGCAACCGCGCGGTCGCGGGCGGCGTCCTTCCCGATCTGGGAACCGCCGGTGCCGGAGACGAAGGAAACGCCGGGGTAGCCGTACAGCGCGCAGGTTTTACCCGAGACATTGGCCAGGACGATCACCTGGTACGCGCTGCCCGCGGTGCCCTGCGCGGCGCCCAGGGTGGCCCGCAGGGCCGAGGTCAGGCAGCCGGCCGGGCCGACCGAACCCGGCTGCGCGGGCGACGCGGGCGAGGCGGGCAGCCCGGGCGCGACGGTTGACACCGGCAAGGCAGACGATGTCGGCGCGGCAGGCGACGGGGATGGCGCCGGCGAACGAGTCGGCCCGGATGGGACGGGCTGCGACGCGACGCCGCTAGTGGAAGCCGTGACGGTCACGGTCCCAGCCGGCTGCGCCGGGTCGGGGGAACTCGCGGCCCCGCAGGCGGTGAGGGACGCCCCGGCGATGACGGTTACTGCTACTGCGGCGGTCAGCGGCGTGACCTGCCGCGCGGATCGAGACATGCGTCGTCCTTACACGGGCTCTGGTAACCCGGCTCTTGACGATGAGCAGGGTCGCTGTCCCGATCAGGCTCGCAGTCACGATGCCGCCGCCGAATCCGTGAACTCCCCAGTCAGGGGAATGCGGATCCTGGGCGGAGCAACGGTCCGTTCGATAGGACCATGATTTTGATCGTGATTGCTTTAGAGCTGGCCGACGTCGGTGACGTGAATGACGGCGGCGCCTTCCTCGTCCGAGGCGGCGAGGTCGACCGTGGCGGAGATGCCCCAGTCGTGGTCGCCGGCCGGGTCGTCGAAGATCTGGCGGACCGTCCAGGCGGTCTTGCCCTCCTCGATGACCAGCATCGCCGGGCCGCGCGCGTCGGG
>Ga0302314_10022603_pt1 | contig 10310 bp, 5 predicted proteins | sample III_Palsa_N2_3_FD_200533 | JGI IMG/M metagenome (GOLD analysis project Ga0302314, IMG submission 200533) | Peat permafrost microbial communities from Stordalen Mire near Abisko, Sweden - III_Palsa_N2_3 | ecosystem: Environmental > Terrestrial > Soil > Palsa > Peat permafrost | place: Sweden... | reverse complement strand
ATACAGTATTCTGGCCCTATGGCACAAAGCCCGTCTTCTGAAGCTGCTACCTCCGCTTCCCCGCAGTTCGAGAGCTGGGGCCGCTATCCGACCTACGACGGCAAGATCCTCCCGCTCAACTGGCAGGGAGACTTCCCCCGCATCACCGAGGGCATCCACAACGGCGCCCTCCCCGTCGGCATGGGCCGCAGCTACGGCGATGTCTGCCTCCTCAGCGGCGGCAACCTCCTCGTCACCACCGGCATGAACCGTCTGCTCGACTTCGATCCCGAGACCGGCCTCCTCACCGCCGAAGCCGGCATGACCCTCGCCCAGATCCTCGACTTCGCCGTTCCTCGCGGCTTCTTTCTTCCGGTAACGCCCGGAACGAAATACGTCACCCTCGGCGGCGCCATCGCCAACGACATCCACGGCAAGAACCACCACGTCGCCGGAACCTTCGGCTCGCACGTCACCCAATTCGGCCTCGTCCGCTCCGACGGCACCAGCATGGTGTGCTCCCCCACCGAAAACCCCGACTTCTACGCCGCCACCATCGGCGGTCTCGGCCTCACTGGCCTCATCCCCTGGGCCCAGGTCCGCCTCCGCCCCATCGTTTCCCGCAAAATCGACTATCGCGGCATCCAGTTCCACGGCGTCGACGAGTTCCTCGATCTCACCCGCCAGTCCCAGCACATCGAGTACACCGTCAGCTGGGTCGACTGCGCCTCCACCGGCAAGAACTTCGCTCGCGGCGTCTTCATGGAAGGCGACCACTCGAAGATTCCCGACGCCCTCACCCCATCGCCTGAGCCCAAGCTCATCTTCCCCTTCGACGCCCCCGGCTTCGCCCTCAACCACCTCACCGTCAGCATGTTCAACACGGTCTTCTTCCACAAACAGATGAAGAAAGAAGTCCGCGCGCTGCAGGACTACGAGCCCTTCTTCTACCCGCTCGACAAGGTCCTGCACTGGAACCGCATGTACGGTAAGAGCGGCCTGCTGCAGTTCCAGTACGCCATCCCCTGGGAGCACGCCCGCGAGGGCACCATCGCCATCCTCCGCGAGGTCGCCAAGAGTGGCCTGGCTTCCTTCCTCGCGGTCCTCAAGGCCTTCGGCGACGTCCCGTCCCCCGGCATGATGAGCTTCCCCCAGCCCGGCATCACGCTCGCGCTGGACTTTCCCATCAAGCCCAACGTCAGCTTTCCCCTCTTCGAACGCCTCGCGGACATGACCCGCGAATTCGGCGGCCGTCTCTACCCCGCCAAGGACGCGGCCATGACCGCCGCGCAGTTCCAGGCCTTCTACCCGCAGTGGGAGCAGTTCGCCCGCTTCCGCGACCCCATGCTTACCTCCAGCTTCTGGGAGCGCGTCACCGGAGACCGCCCTACAGTTTAGTCCTGCCGGAGGGGCACGCTACGCGCGGGGCGACCACTTCGTGGTGTGTGATCGCTTCGCGTAGTGCTCCCGATGGTTGCAACTGAAGATTGTGCCGACCAACGGGAGGACTACCGCGAAGCGGGTATACACACCACGAAGTGGTCGCCGCCCGCGCAGGGCGCTTTTTATCAGTAGGTAGTTCAACCCAGCCAGAAAAGAGCCCACAATGAGCACGCAGTCCACCTACTCGCCCGCCGCCATCACCAAGGGCCTCGCCGCCACCTTCAAAGGCCCGTCCTCGAAGATCCTCGTCCTCGGCGCGACCTCCGGCATCGCCGAGGCCACCTGCCGCATCTGGGCCGCGCAAGGCGCAAGCCTCTTCCTCGTCGCCCGCAATGCCGAAAAGCTCGCCTCCGTCGCCGCCGACCTCCGTGTCCGTGGCGCCCGCTTCGTCGACACCGCGGTAGCCGACCTCGACGACACCGAGTCCCACCCGACCCTCCTCGCTCACGCCGTCAACGCCCTCGGCGGCATGGACGTCGCCTACCTCGCCCACGGCATCCTCGGCGACCAGACCCGCGCCGAGCAGGACTTCAACCACTCCGCCCAGATCTTCCACACCAACCTCATCGCCCCCGTCTCACTTCTCACCTGGCTCTCGAACTACTGCGTCCAGCGTCACGCGGGTGTCCTCGCCGTCATCTCGTCGGTCGCCGGAGATCGTGGCCGTAAGTCGAACTACGCCTACGGAGCCTCGAAGGCTGGCCTCTCCGCTTTCCTCGGCGGCCTGCGCAACCGCGTCGACCGCGAGGGCGTCACGGTCCTCACTATCAAGCCCGGCCCCACCCGCACCGCGATGACCAGCCAGATGCCCGGCAGCCAGAAGTTCGCCGACGTCAACGCCGTCGCCAAGACCATCGTCGCTGCCGTTGCCGCCCGCAAGGACAACCTCTACGTGCCCTTCCAATGGCAGCCCATCATGTTCATCATCCGCAACATCCCCGACCGCATCTTCAAGAAGCTCAATCTCTGAAAAGCACCCTACGCGGGCAGCGGTCACTTCGTGACATGTGAAAGCTTCGCGCAGCCCTCCCGTTGGTCGGCACAGAATCTTATGCCGACCAACGGGAGGAAGACGCGAAGCGGATCACGCGTCACGAAGTGACCGCCGCCCGCGAAGGGCGCCCGTCCGGCAGGACAAAGTCTTTTAGAATTTGAAGAAGCATGCCGATCATCCCCACCCTCCGCCCCTGCACCCCCGAAGACGCCTCCACCCTCGCCGTAATCGGCTCCGCGACCCTCCTTGAGGCCTTCGCAGGCTTCATTCCCGGTCAGGCCCTCCTGGGCCATTGCAAGAACTACCACCACACCGCTGCCTACACCGCGATGCTGGCCCAGCCCCAAACCCGCGCCTGGCTCGCCGAGGTCGAACCCGAAGCCGCCCCCGTCGGCTACGCCATCCTTACCGCCCCCGACTTCCCCGAAGACCTCACCCGGCGCGGCGATCTCGAACTCCGCCGCATCTATCTCTTCTCCCGCTTCCACGGCGGCGGCACCTCCGCTCGCCTGATGGATCTCGCCATCGCCAGTGCCCGCGAGCAGCAGGCGAAGCGCCTCCTCCTCGGCGTCCACCCTCAGAACCACCGCGCGCTGGCCTTCTACACCAAGAACGGCTTCGAGAAGATCGGCGTCCGCACCTTTCAGGTCGGCAATGCCCGCTTCGAAGATCCAGTCTTAGCCCTCACCCTCTAACTAGCCACGCGAAGCGGATCACATGTCCTGAAGGGACCGCCCTCCGCGCAGGAGGCCCGTCCAGCAGGACAAGTCAATCCCACAAACGGGGTCATCCCGATCCCCGACGAAACCGCGTCAATCCCCCAACCTGTCGCCTGTAAACCCCACACACGTCGCCTTCCATAATTAATGTCCCAAAACAGGCCATACCCCAAAAGTGTTAAGGAATCCACATGCGTCCTCAACCCTCTCTTCGGTACAGTTGAACTCATCCGGTGAGTCCGCTCCCGGATCACCCGCGTTTTGTGAAGGATCGCCTCGGCGCTCCCAAATCGACGCACCAACTCAATGTTTTTCGTCCTCGTGATCAGGTCCAACCCGGTGGAAAACCGGGCAGGGAAGTCCTCCGCCTAAACCGCCTTCGCCGCCCAATGCTGCCGCGTGAATTAACACCACGTTTATCCACCTCGATCCACACAAATCACCACAAAATCGGGCCCTTTTCTCACGCTCTGTGGACTAAGCTCAAAAGAATGGCCCCCAAGGGCACATGTGCAGTCTTGCTCAACTCCGCGTCATCAGCGGGCTCTCGCAGACTTCCACAGCATTTCCTCCCAGAATTGTCAGGCGCACGCCAGCAACACCGCAAAATCTGGGGATCTACGAAGCAAACACTACAGGTAGTGCTTTATACTTGACTTACCCCATAGGGGGCGGTACTTTCACGACTGCAAGCAAGCTTCTGTAACCCGGCATTCATCTCGTGCACTACCGGTTCGAGGCCGTCGGCGCTCTCCTCGCGTCGGATTTATATCCAGCTGACCGGTCCGTTTGTACCCGACCCGCTATCTCCCAATTTTTGGTTCACCGTTTCGCTCGTAAGAGCCGCTCGTACAAAAAAGATCGCGCCGCACGTCGCGCCACACTCATCTCGAAGGAGCTCATCCATGGCAACTATCCCCTCTCAGACCGCTTCGGCGTCCAAGGCCCCAGCCAGTTCCGCTAAGAACACGGGTTCGAAGAAGCTCGCCCCCGGCCTCACCTTCTCCCGCCATTTCTCCAAGCCCAACGTCTCCCCCTACGACGAGATCACCTGGGAGCGTCGCGACGCCGTCATTCAGGACTGGAAGGGAAACCTGATCTTCGAGCAGAAGAACGTCGAAGTCCCGACCGAGTGGTCCGTCACCGCGACCAACATCGTCGCCAGCAAGTACCTCCACGGCCTCAACGGCACCACCGAGCGCGAAGACGGCGTCCGTGCCCTCATCACCCGTGTCGCCGAGAGCGTCCGCGACTGGGGCATCCGCGATAGCTACTTTGCCACCGAAGAAGACGCCAATATCTTCTACGCCGAACTCTGCCACCTTCTCCTCAACCAGAAGGTCGCCTTCAACTCGCCCGTCTGGTTCAACGTTGGCTGCGACCGCCTCGAGCCCAACTCCGACGCGCAGAACTGGCACTGGGACGCCGAAAAGCGCCAGGTCATCTACTCCGTTACCGGCTATTCCAAGCCGCAGTGCAGCGCCTGCTTCATCAACTCCGTGCAGGACTCGCTCGACTCCATCCTCACCCTCGCCAAGACCGAGGGCATGCTCTTCAAGTGGGGATCGGGCGCAGGCTCGAACCTCTCGAACATCCGCGGCTCCATGGAGACCCTCAGCGGCGGCGGCACGGCCTCCGGCCCGCTCAGCTTCATGCGTGGCTTCGACGCCTTCGCAGGTGTCATCAAGTCCGGCGGCAAGACCCGCCGTGCCGCCAAGATGGTCGTTCTCAACATCGACCACCCGGACATCGAAGACTTCATCCTCTGCAAGGTGAAGGAAGAGGAGAAGGCGTGGCACCTCGTCCAGGCAGGCTACGACGGATCAGGCCCCGATAGCGAAGCCTACTCCAGCATCTTCTTCCAGAACGCCAACAACTCCGTCCGCGTCACCGACGAGTTCATGCACGCAGTCGAGACCGATGGCGTCTTCGCCACCAAAACCGTGAAGGATAAGCACGTCGTCAAGGAGTACAAGGCCCGCGATCTGATGCACAAGATCGCCGAAGCCACCTGGCAGTGCGGCGACCCCGGCATGCAGTACGACACCACCATCAACCGCTGGCACACCTCCAAAAACACCGCCCGCATCAACGCTTCGAACCCCTGCTCCGAGTACATGTTCCTCGACGACTCGGCCTGCAACCTCGCATCGTTCAATCTCCTGAAGTTCCTCACCCCCGGCGGCCAGTTCGACATCGCCAGCTACCGTCACGCCATCGGCATCGTCACCACCGCGATGGAGATCATCGTCGACTCGGCAGGTTACCCGACCGAGATGATCGGCAAGAACTCGCATGACTACCGCCCGCTCGGCCTCGGATACGCCAACCTCGGCGCGCTCCTCATGGCCTTCGGTCTGCCGTATGACTCCGACGCAGGCCGCGACTTCGCCGGCACCCTCACCGCCATCCTCTGCGGCGATGCCTACTGGCAGTCCTCCCGCATCGCCGAGACCTGCGCTCCGCTCGGCGCAGCCACGCCCATCACGCAACGCGCCGAGATCACCGGCGGCGCCTGCCCCGGCTTCTACGTCAACCGCGAGCCCTTCCTCGACGTTATCCGCATGCACCGGGCTGAAGTAAACAAGATCGGCAAGTCGAAGACCAGCTCCGAGCCCTTCATCGCCCCGCAGCTTGCTGAGCTCATCGAAGCCTCGAAGTCCGCCTGGGACGGAGCCCTCGCCCACGGCGAGAAGTTCGGCTACCGCAACTCGCAGGTCACCGTCCTCGCCCCCACCGGCACCATCGGCTTCATGATGGACTGCGACACCACCGGCGTTGAGCCCGATCTCGCCCTCGTCAAGTACAAGAAGCTCGTTGGCGGCGGCATGATCAAGATCGTCAACAACACCGTCCCCTCGGCTCTCATCAAGCTCGGTTACAACGAGGCCGACGTCAACGCCATCGTCAGCTACATCGACGCCACCGGCACCATCGAAGGCGCGCCCGGCATCAAGCCCGAGCACCTCGCCGTCTTCGACTGCTCCTTCAAGCCCGCCAAGGGCACCCGTTCCATCTCCTACATGGGCCACATCAAGATGATGGGTGCGGCACAGCCCTTCCTCTCCGGCGCCATCTCGAAGACCGTCAACCTCCCACAGGACTGCTCCGTCGACGACATCGCCGAAGCCTACCTCGAGGCCTGGCGTCAGGGCATCAAGGCCGTCGCCATCTACCGCGACAACTCCAAGGGCACCCAGCCCCTCAACGTCTCGGCGCAAACCGACGACAACAAGAAGGGCACCAAGGCGCTCAACAAGATGGATGGCTCGGATGCCAAGGCCGTCTCACCCGCAGCCGCAGGTACCATCGAGATCGAAGAAGCCGTAGCCGCCGCCAAGGCCGCCGCAGCCAACCAGATCTCAACCCTCGAGACCCAGCTCCTCACCCTCACCCAGCAGCTTCAGCAGATCCAGGCCGCCAGCACGCAAAACGCCGACGCCCTCGACTCGCAGGCTCCACCCCGCGCCGTCCGCAACCGTCTCCCCGCAGAGCGTGCCTCCGTCACCCACAAGTTCTCGCTCTCCGGCCACGAAGGCTATATCACCGTCGGCCTCTACCCCAACGGCTCCCCTGGCGAGATCTTCATCCGCATGGCCAAGGAAGGCTCCACCGTCTCCGGCCTCATGGACTCCTTCGCCACGGCAGTCTCCCTCGCCCTCCAGCACGGCGTCCCTCTCCGCGTCCTCTGCGAGAAGTTCGCCCACACCCGCTTCGAGCCCTCCGGCTGGACCGGCAATCCCGAGATCGGCTTTGCCAAGTCCATCATGGATTACATCTTCCGCTGGATCCAGATCCGCTTCCTCTCCGGCACCCAGCTCGATCTCTTCGCCGGTCTCACCCCGTCGATCCCGGTCGCCGGAACGGTCTCGGCCCCATCCAACAGTGTCGCCTTCCACGCTGCTCCGGCCGCAGTGGAACCGTCGCAGCCTCACCTTCACGACCCCTTCGACTACGCCGACCGCACCGCTCCGCAATCGGGCATCGCGCCCGACCTGAGCGCCCGCTCCGGCCTATCCGAAGCATCCGCCAACAGCCTCAACGCGAGCATGGACACCACCATCGAAGACCGCGGCGTCTACCACACCGCCAACGCGATGCGTTCCATGGTCGACATGGGTGACAGCCCCAGCTGCGCCACCTGCGGAGCCATCATGACCCGCAACGGCTCCTGCTACCGCTGCATGGAATGCGGCAGCACTTCCGGCTGCAGCTAGCCTGCGTGCACTGCGAATCGGCTTACATTACACACACCACAAGCCAAGAGCCCCTTCAAAAGAAGGGGCTCTTTTTCGTCGGCCGGAATTGCATCTCCCTCATGCGCCGGCTCACCTCCCCTGTGAGCCGGGCCGAAACCAAAGCACAAGCGGCTGCGTCATGCCAGCAAAAAAGTCTCGGCAAGATGGTGACAATCTCCTGACCGGCACATGACAAAGGCCGCTCGCTCGCTCGCTACTCTCAATTTGATCGGATGGATGCTCGGCAGTGGAAGATTTGCCTCGCGGTGCTATCCGAAAGGTTGAGGTGGTGAATCCTTGTCGATGCTCTTCAAAGAACGATCTCTTCGCAAGGGAGAGAGCCCGACTTCAGCGCTTTTGAATAAGTGGCCGCGCTCCTCAGATCGGATGCGTGGTCCGTGGCAGCCCGAAGAGTCGACGGTCCGCGGCATCCTAAAACTGTCCACACTGAGCCGCCAGCATAAGATCCGTTGTGCCGTCCTGCAGTGCTTCAGCAATCCGTTCCCCGAACAGTTGTCTATGCACCTCCGTGACCTCACCGGACGGGAGTGGCGTAGTCTGCTGCGCTGGCTCGATGTCAGTGGATTGGCGCTGTATCTTCTCGACCAATTGTCTGAGCTTCAGCTGAGTCATATTTTCCCCGCACCCATCCTCACCCGGTTGCAGCAAAACATGCTGGATAACACCCGGCGAACCCGCAGCATGCTCCAGGAATCGACTGCCATTCAACGAGAATTTCAAGAACGCAACCTCTCGTACGCCGTGCTCAAGGGAGCTTCACTCTATCCCGAGTCGGTTCCGCGACTGGAACTACGTCATCAATTCGATCTCGACTTTCTCATCGCTCAGGGAAGCGTCACGGAAGGACGGCAGGTGCTTGAACGGCAAGGCTATCGTCTCTATGCAGTCAGTGGCGCAAGCTGGGAGTTCAAGAAAGATGAGCAGATCGGCGTGTCGATGGAAGACTTCTACAAAGACACCTCCGGTAGGACAGTCGAACTGCACGTTCAGCCCCAAGGTGAAGGAGGCGCTTCCGTACTGAGCCGCGTGGAAACACGGCAACTCTACGGCATCGATATGCCCGTCCTTTCGCCCATCGATCTCTTTCTCGGCCAGGCCATGCATGCATACAAACACATCTGCGGCGAATTCTCGCGTACTGCGCATCTGCTGGAGTTCTATCGCCATGTAGGCATACGTCGCGACGACGATCTCTTCTGGAGCGAACTCCGAGCGAAGGGCGCAGGAGATCCAAAGCTCTCCTTGGGCCTGGGTGTAGTTACCCTTCTGATCTCGACTGTCATGGGAGACTTTGCACCCCACGCATTGACCGAATGGACGGTCGATCGGCTTTCCCCAACTGTGCGTCTCTGGATCAACCTTCACGGTCCCCGCACTGTCTTCGGAGATGTCCCAGGAAACAAGCTCTATCTGCTGTTGCAGCGGGAGATTGAGCCTGCAAACCCCGCGACAAGTCGGCGTCTCATACAGGCGTTACTGCCACGCCGTCTTCCCCCTCTTGTCGTTCGTGCCGCGAATGGTGAGAGCCTATCGACCCGCGCGCGAAGATATCGCGTGCAACTCTTCTATGCACTTCTTCGACTGCGGTTTCACGTCGTGGAAGGGGCTCGATATGGCCTGGAGGCCCACCGCTGGAGCAAGCTGCGGAAGGACTATACCCGATGATGACTCCGTTACGTCCAGCGGCCATAGCGTTCGATGCGATTGCCCCATCCTTCGATTCTCGCTTCGGTGCGTGGCTCAGTGTGGCGGCACAACGTCGCGCAGTTCGAGCCGCCCTGATGCGCGAATTCCCGTCCGGAGGAAGACTGCTTGAAGTGGGTGGTGGCACTGGAGAGGACGCAGTCTTCCTGGCGGCGCGCGGATACGACGTGTTCCTCACCGATCCCTCCCCTGCAATGGTAGAAGTGGCGACGAGCAAGCTTCAGCCGTTCGGCGCACGGGCTGAGATCGCTGCTGGTGAAGATCTCGAGGCGTTTGCAGAGCAATATCTCGCAGCGGGTGGAGGCAGCTTTGACGGAGCCTTCTCCAACTTCGCTCCGCTCAACTGTGTCTCAGATCTTTCCCCCGTAGCGCGCGGCCTGGCGCGTCTACTCAAGCCTGGAGCACCCGCGATGCTTGTCCTATTCGGTACCATGTGTCCGGGCGAGATGGTGACGGAAGTGTTGCGTCGTCGCCCGCATCTGGCCCTGCGTCGCCTCATGCGCGGCCAGTCTCCGGCGCGTTTGGCCAAGCGGGAATTCCACGTCACCTATTACCGCAGGCAGGCGCTCATGCGCGCCTTCGCGCCATGGTTCGTCCTGGAAAAGCGGATCGGCATCGGCGTCGCTGTACCCCCCAGTGCAGCGGAGCCCTGGATCTCGCGACACCCGCATCTACTCGACTTCATGGAGGCATTTGATCGAAAGCTCGCACGCCCGCTGGCGATGCTCGGCGACCATGTGCTCTATCAGTTTCGCCGCACCGGAACTCCTTCAGTAAGGGAGTGACCGCCTTATGACATTCTCGCGACAACTCCGCGAAGTGAGCCAGCTAAGCTCCGTATGAAGCCCGCAAAGGCCCCGTTCAAGCACGACCAAGAGCGACGGCGAGCTTCGGAGATCACCGTGCTGACGAAACTACGACAACTCGCAAATATCAACTTCCCCACACGATGGGCCACCTATCGCCTGCTTGCCTTTGAAGGCACTCACACAGACTCCGAGCGCTCAGAGGTACGGGTAGAGACAGCGCTGGCATTGGTCTTGGGAGACATCGACAGCATGCCCCCGCTCGTTCGAATCCACTCTCAATGTGCAACCGGCGATATCTTCCACTCGCTGCGATGCGACTGTCACGATCAGCTTCAGCTTGCCCTGCGCGCGATCGCCGACGACGGAGCAGGCCTGCTTCTCTATGAACATCAGGAAGGCCGCG
>Ga0302314_10022602_pt1 | contig 10310 bp, 4 predicted proteins | sample III_Palsa_N2_3_FD_200533 | JGI IMG/M metagenome (GOLD analysis project Ga0302314, IMG submission 200533) | Peat permafrost microbial communities from Stordalen Mire near Abisko, Sweden - III_Palsa_N2_3 | ecosystem: Environmental > Terrestrial > Soil > Palsa > Peat permafrost | place: Sweden... | reverse complement strand
GACAACTACCTTATAAGTCCCAGGAACTGCCGTGGCTCCAGGCACGAAAGTTAAATCCGTATAGTACGCGCTGCTCGCCCAGTTAAATAATGCACTCACCCCAGCAGGAACCCCTGAAACCGAAAAGGACACGCCGCCATTGAATCCATTTTGATCGACTACATTAATGGCCGTTGTGGCGCTGGTGCCGCCGGCAAGCAGTGTGAACGCGCTCACAGCCGGTGAAAGGGTGAAACTGGGTGGAGGAATCGTGAGCGCGACCGTGGTGTTCTCGGTGACAGTCCCGGAAGTTGCCTTCACGATCACAGAATATTTCCCCGGAATTGCGTTGCCGCCCACGTTAAAAGTGAGCCCTTGCGTCGTCGCATTCACCTTGGTAAACGCTGTGGTCACATTCGCAGGAACACCAGATACAGCCATGCTCACCGGATCCGCTAGGCCAACCGGATTTGTGACGCTGAAATCTATGGGAAGATTCCACCCATCCTGGCCAACCGTTAGCGTGATTGCGCTGCCGGAAGCGGAAAGGCTGAAGCCTGCCGAAGTGATGATCAGCTCCACGCTCGCTGTATTCTTCGTCGAACCGGAAGTTCCGGCGATTGTCAACGGATAAGCACCTGGGGCAGCCTTACCGTCCGCGGTCGCGGTAAGCGTGACAGAGCTCCCTGCGCTGACCACAGACTCATTCAATGTCGCTGTAACTCCAGCGGGCGCGCCGGAGACAGCTAAGCTCACGCTACCCTTGAAGCTATTCACGGCAGAGACATTCAAGGTGCTGCTGACACTGCCCCCACCTACGACCGCCGTCAGACTGGCGGGTGAAGAGGAAATCGCAAAGCTCGATACCGCATTGGTGCGGATCACCTGAGCTGATGCAACCGCTGAGGGCAAATTAATCGCGGTAGCCGCGAAGATCACTGAAAACCAATACAGCCCCTGAATCAAAATCAAACTCTTACGCCGAAATGCAGTGATCATGGACTTCCTTCTCTTCATTCGATTGAGCAAGGTCTGCATAGACAGCTGCTCTATTTGGGTCTATCGGCGCATATGTCTGAGAACTGAGCCTTCCCATTCCCTAAGTACTGCGCATAGGGAAACTATAGTTACTCGCATGGTTATCTCATCTAGCACTTTTGGGGCAGCGCGGGCCGAGATCGGGCCAGAGGCCGTTCACCATTGCGGCATCCAGTTAAGTGTGCTATGCGAGTTGCACAGTCAATCAGCTCCATCGCAAGAACGCCAAGTGGAAAGCAGCTAGAGGCCGGCTAAGAGCAGTCTTGCGAACACTCGAGATATTCAGAAGGACTCGATTGATAAGCCGCGACTGCCTTCGCCAATTGTCCTCGCCAAAAGGCAGCACACTCCGGTCAACCTTTCTGTTGTCCCACACGCACGAATGCAGTACTCTTGTGGCTCACAGAACAATCGCAGATTTCAGAGCGTGATGCAGACCAGACATCTCAAAGTCGGGCGCACCCTCGATCGCCTTCGCGCGGAACGGCTCACCGCCGAGATCGGCCGGATCCCGCTGTTTCATGCCGCGTGGTTGTTCGCTGCGGGCATCGCGCTGACTCGTTGGATTTGGCTCCGTCCCAGTGCTTTGCTTTTGAGCCTGGCGTTGGCAGCCGTATTATGCGTGCTTGCCGCGCTCCGGGCCCAACGCATCGCGGGGCTGCCGCTCGCGCTGCTGTGGTGCCTGCTGGGAGCATGGTGCGCGCTCATGGAGCCGCAACCAGCGCCAGCGCCTGCGCTCGCCGCATTGTCAGACGGCCTCATCCGCACCGCGGAAGGGACAGTGACGGATGCAGCGCCTCTGCGCGCAGAACACGAAGAGAGCCTCGACGATCCCACATCCAACGCCGATCGTGAACGCCCCTCGCAGCGCATCGATCTGCGCCTCTCCACCGTTGAGGTGGTTACAGACGACCGCGACGCACAGGCCCCGGTGTCAGGCGGAGTCCGGGTCACCGTGCGCTGGCCAATCTCCGTTGCGGCAGAGTCGATGCCGCACACTTTTCATTGCGGCGACCAGGTGCGCGCACAACTCCGTCTGTTGCCTCCGGAGACATTTCATGACCCCGGCGTCTTTAGCCGCCGAAACTATCTTCTGGATCAGGGAATCACCGCAGTCGCAACCGTGAATGCAGATCAACTGCAAATCGTGAGTCAGTCCGCGAGACAGTCCTTGTCATGCCGCCTCAGTATGGGTCAACGCGCAGCCACGGCGCACCTGCTGGCGTTGCCGGAGGCCATGCGCCGCATGCCCGCCGCACTGCGCATCACTCCCGGCGACGCCGCCATGCTGGCCGCCATGGTTGCCGGCGACCGCACCTATCTCACCCAGTCGCTCCGCGTTGGCTTCGAGCGCACCGGCTCTTTCCACATGCTGGTGGTCTCGGGCTTCCACCTTGCCCTTGCTGCAGGATGCGTTTTCTTCATCGCGCGCCGGTTGCGCATTCCGCAGCTTCCCGCTACGCTACTAACCATCGGCGTCTCCTTCGCCTACGCACTGTTCACCGGCTTTGCCACGCCGGTGCAGCGCTCGCTGTGGATGGTCACCCTTTATCTGTTGGCGCGCCTGATTTATCGCGACCGCAGTCCGCTCAACACCATCGGCTTCGCCGCGCTGTGCCTGCTGGTCGCCAGCCCGCGAAGCCTGTTTGACGCCGGATTGCAAATGACGCTGCTGGCTGTGATCGCCATCGCCGGCGTCGCCGCTCCACTACTCCAGAGCACCGTGCATCCTTACATCGCCGCCACGCACGACCTCCGCCAGGTCTCCATCGACGAAGGATTGCCGCCCGAGCTCGCGCAGTTTCGGGTGACGCTGCGCATGATTGCCGAAGCGCTCCGCAACCTCGTGCGCGCATTCTTGATCGCGCCTATTGAGCAAAGCCCCGCTGTGCTGGAACAGGATCTTCACCATGAAGCGGAGCCAATGCCGGAAGCCAACCCGCAAATCGAACTGATCCCTATTCAAACTCCATCGCGCAACTTGACGGCGCCTCTCCCATGCCCCTTCCACGCCATTACTCTTTCCTGGTCCTGGCGGCTCGTTCCATTCTCAGTACGTTGGTCGCTGAGGATTCTTGAACTCGTCACCGTCTCCTGTATTGTGGAGCTGGCCATGACTCTGCCGATGGCGCTCTACTTCCACCGCATTACCATATTTGCGCTGCCCGTCAATTTATTCATCCTGCCGCTGCTCGCCTTGATCATGCCGGCCGCCCTCGTCACTCTTGTTGTTGCGCTCATCTGGCCGGCGGCCGCCGTTGTTCCAGCCATCTTTGTTGCGCTGCCTCTTCACTGCGGAATCTGGCTCGTCCATCTGTTCGGCTCGCTCACCCTGGCCGACTTCCGCATCCCCGCTCCGCTGCTCATCCAGTCGCTCGCCTTCTGCGCGCTGCTCGCCGTTGCCATGGTGTTCGCGCGTGGAGGAGCTATCCAGCGTCGCCTGGCATGCTCCGCACTGCTCCTTGCTGCCATCGCCGCCGTTGCGCCACAACCCATCCAACACCCGCGCACTGCAGTCCTGATGGAAGCCATCGACGTGGGCCAGGGCGACTCCATCCTGCTCATCACTCCCGCGGGAAAGACGCTTCTTATCGATGCCGGCGGCTTTGGCGGAGGCCCACACCAGGCGCCGCAGGATTTTGATATCGGCGAAGAAGTTGTTTCGGAAGTTCTCTGGTCGCGCGGCATTCGCCGCCAGGACGGGCCCTCACCCACGCGCACTCTGACCACATGGGCGGCATGCCCGCGGTGCTGCGTAACTTCCATCCGGCCGAATTATGGCTCGGCAACAATCCGCACTTCGCCGCGTATGATGCACTGCTCGCCGAAGCCGCCAATCTCCACATCGCTGTGCGCTCCCTGCGCGCTGGCGACGCGCTCTCGCTCGGCGCCATGCGCATCGCCGTTCTCGCGCCCTTCCGCGACTACCAGCCAGGACCCGAGCCCACCAACAACGATTCGCTCGTGATGCGCGCGTCCTATGGTGCAACCTCGGTCCTGCTTGAGGGCGATGCCGAGGCTCCCGTGGAGCAGGCCATGCTCGCGGAGCCCGATCTGCAAAGCGCGCTTCTCAAAGTGGGCCACCACGGCAGCATCACTTCCACGCGGCCCGACTTTCTCGCGCGCGTCGCCCCGCAGTGGGCCATCATCTCCTGCGGCCTGCATAACCGCTATCATCATCCGCGCCCTGAAACCCTGCAGGCGCTGGAAGCCGCGAAGGTCCGCGCCTTCTCCACCGACATCAATGGTGCTGTCTGCTTCCAACTCGACGGTAAGGCCGTGATCGCCGACGCCGCGTGCGGCTGGCAGCTGGAGCCTTAATCCGGCGCGCCATTCGCCAGCCCCTCACCCGCCGGCCAATCGCTCGATACGCATGCCGGCCGTCAAACAATTGCATACAACCATCGATCCTGGAATTATCATTGCCCGCAGGCGAATTTCCGCTGCGATTCCGCGCCCAATCGCGCGGCACAATCCTTCGCCTGTGACTCACTTCAAAAGCCATTGCATCAACAAATGCTGCTCACCGGGAAGCTCATGAAGAATCGTCGTCCGTCACAGAAGCACAAGCCGCTGCCCAAGCCGATCCATTTGCCGTTGATATCAGCCATCCTTCTGGCTCTTTCCACTGCTTCCCTGCACGCTCAGACCGTGCCGCAGCAATCGCCCACCGCAGCCGCAGAACAGGCTCCCGGCATCAGCACCAGCACCAACGAGGTTGCCCTCGACCTCGTCGTTCACGATAAAAAACACAACGCCGTCGCGGATCTGAAACCAGAAGACCTGGCCGTCACCGACAACGGCGTCCCCGTCAAACTCACCGGCTTCCGCCTCGTCAGTGGCGATTCCGCCGCCGCTCGCGGCCACCTGATCACGCTGCTCTTCGACCCCTTCCACGGCGCCATCGCCAAGAGCACGCGCATCCTCGCCGACAAGATTCTTGCCGGGCTTCCGCAGACCGGCTACTCGTTTGCCGTTCTCGACTTCAAAGGCCGTCTGCGCCTGCTGCAGGACTTTACGCAGGATCGCGCAGCAGTGGAAGCAGCTGTTAACGTGGAGACCGAAAGCAAGCCCATGGTCCTTACCACCGAGCTCAGCATGGCCTTCACCATCATGGACGACAAGGCAGCCGACGAGGGCAGAGCCAAGGCAGCCGCACAGGCGGAGAAAGACCTCATCGCCATCGCGCAGACCGGCGCCGATGCCTCCGGCCACCATGTCGACGTGCACGAGCGCTCCCAGGCCCAGACCCTCTTTGCCGCGCTCAACGACGCGCAGGCCATCCTGCAGGAGCAGCATGCGCGTCTCTCGCTCTCCGGTCTCCTCGCGCTCGTCAAATCGCAGCAGGCTATCCCCGACCGCAAGGCCATCATCTACTTCACCCAGAACCAGCAACTCGATCTCGCTTCAAAAAAACTGCTCGCTACCATCACCGCCGCCGCAGCTCGAGCCGGCGTCCTCATCTATACAGTCGACATGGAAACCATCAGCAACGGTTCAAAGACAGATGAAGCCAACGCCCTGCTCAATGGGCCGGCTATCACCGGCGTGCAGCAGGCCGCCACGCCCATCGCCGGTCCATCGCCCGTAACCGGGCCGCACGGCCAAACCTCCGGGCCCGTTTGGGGCGTGCAGCAGGACATCCAGGTCATGACCGACTTCATGCGCAGCAGCGGTGAAGATCGCACCGATCCATTCGCCGACATGAAGAGCCCCATGGCCGACTTTTCAAAAGCCACCGGCGGCGCATACATTGACGGCCAGAACTCCACTAAGAAGCCGCTGGAGCGCATGGTTCAGGATCTCTCCACCTACTACCAGGCCTCTTACGTTCCGCCCAACATGGAGTACGACGGAAAATTCCATGCCATCGCCGTCAAGCCGTTGCGTGCCGGCCTCAACATACAAACCAAGTCAGGCTACTTCGCTCTCGCGCCCGGCGCATCCGGCGGCACGCAGCCCTTTGAAGCGCCTCTGCTCAAGGCCATCGCCCAGCCGCACCTGCCCGCGGACATCAAGTTCCGCGCCGCCGTTCTGCGCTTCGGCGATCTGCCCGATGGCAACACCAGCACGCTCGCCGTTGAAGTGCCGCTCTCTCAGCTCACAACCCACATCGACACGCACACCAATCTCTCCGCTGCCCATCTCGCCATCGTCGCGCAGATCAAGGATCAGTCCGGCGTTGTCATCGAACACTACGCCGAAGACATCACCAAGCGCGGCGTTGCCGAGTCGCTGAATCGCGACAGCACGTCGGCCATCTCCTTCGAGCGGCACTTCATCTCCTTGCCCGGCGCATACACCATGGAAGTTGCCGTCCAGGACCTGAACAGCACCAAGACAGGCGCGCAGCGTGCGGACTTCGAGATTCCCAACCAGCCCGCGGCAATTTCGCTCAGCGACATTGTCGTGGTGCGCACCATGGCCGGATCGCATGAAGAAGAAGACGACCCGCTTGAGCCGCTTCGCTATGAACACCAGAAAGTGACGCCCAACCTCAGCGGAGACTTGCCCGCCGACGAAAAGGACCTGTCGCTATTTTTCATCCTTCATCCCGACCCTGACTCCACCGATCCCATGAAGCTTGAGATGGAGCTGATCCACAATGGCAAGCCCGGGAAGCGTACGCCGCTGCTGCAATCCAGCGGCGCGCGCGCAGCCGTTCCATATCTCGCCAGCATCAAGTCCCGCGCCCTGCCGCCCGGCAGCTATGAAGTGAAGGCGTATCTCAGCCAAGGCGCAAAATCATCCCAGCAGTCGCAGACATTCCGCGTAACCGGCACAGGTCCCGCCACTCCCACCAATGCGGACGTCAGTTGGTTTGAAGGCGCCGACCTCGACATGGGCGCCGGCAATGGCGAAACTGAACCCGTGCCGCATCCCGCCAATGAGCTCGCCATCACCCCACCCGCCAAGCCCGCGCCCGCGCCGCCCGTGGACCAGGCGCGCCTTCTGATTGAGCGCGCCAGAAAGCGAGCCCTCAGCTACAACGATTTCCTTCCCAACTTCGTGTGCACGGAACTCACGCAGCGCTCCATTGACCCGCGCGGCGACGGCCGATGGAAACGCCAGGACTCGCTGCTTGAGCTGCTCAGTTATCGCAACCACGTGGAGACGCGCACCACGCTCGAAGTCAACGGCAGAACCAGCGACATGGATCGCCAGGCCCTGAAAGGCACCTTCTCCGCCGGTGAGTTTGGCGGCGTGTTGCAAGCCGTCTTCCGCGATGCATCCAAGGCAGACTTCCAGTGGTTGGAGACCGACTCCCTCAACGGCGCCGCGGTCCAGGTCTATAACTATCGAGTTGACGCGGCTAACTCAACTTTCTCCGTCACCGGATCGAACGGCAAGCAGCTCGTTGTCGGCTTTCACGGCCAGGTCTTCATCGATGCCGACAGCAGCCACACCCGCCGCGTAACCCTCATCGCCGACAGCCTGCCGCCCGACTTCCCCACGCAAGCCACATCCATGGCCGTTGACTACGAATTCGTTGCCATCAACGGCCTCAAGTACCTCATGCCGGCAAGCGCGAAGTTACAGCTCAAGCAGCTGCACCACGAGGCTCTCATCAACACCATGGAGTTCAGCGATTACAAGCGCTTCGATCCCAACGCCGCGGCCGACCGAAACTGATCGATCTGCCACGCCACTCTGCTCAATCTTGGTGCGCAGCTTCAGCCCGTCCAGATATATATAGATCGATGCTTCAATGTTCTGCCCCCCAAACTGCCAGACACGTTTTCCGCTCAATGACTCTGTAAATTGCTTCCACTGGTAACTGCACAACAGATCGAGAATGAGTTTTGAAAATCCAAGAGCATGCTGGTAGAAACAACTATGGAGACTGCCCCCGATCGCGCCCCGTGGAAGACGCTGCTTGCTTTCGCCATCATCTACTTCGTCTGGGGATCCACGTTCCTCGCCATCCGCATCGGCGTCCACGAAGTGCCGCCGCTTCTGCTTGCGTCCATGCGTTTCCTCGCCGCCGGCCTCGCGCTCTTCCTATGGATGATCTCGCGCGGCGAGCGCTTTCCTTCGGCCCGTCAATGGGCCGCCGCATCGCTGCTCGCATTCCTCATCTTCGTCTGCGATTACGGCCTGCTCTTCTGGGCCGAACAGCGCGTGCCATCCGGCATCGCCGCCGTAATGATGGCCACCATCCCGGTTTTCATCGCTCTCTGCGAGATCGTCCTGCTGCGAACCCAGCGCCTCAGCCTGCGCCTCGCCTTCGCCTTGCTGGTCGGCATCGCCGGCGTATGCGTGCTCATGAGCCACTCCTTCTCGCTGGGCGGCGCAGCCATTGACCGCGCCGGCGCAATCGCGCTCATCCTCGGCTCCGTCAGTTGGTCCCTCGCCACCGTGCTTTCCCGCAAGCTCAAACTGCCGCCATCCAAAGTGATGAGTTCCGGCAGCCAGATGCTCTCCGGCGGAATCATGCTGGCCGTCGCTGCCGCCGTAGCCGGAGAGTTTCACAACTTCCACCCCTCGGCCGTCTCCGCAAAAGCATGGCTTGCGCTTCTCTATCTGATCGTCGCCGGCTCCATCATCGGATTCACCGCCTACGTCTGGCTCATCCACCATGAATCGCCCACCAAGGTCGGCACCTATGCGTACGTGAATCCCGTCGTCGCTGTGCTGCTGGGATATTTTATCGGCGGTGAGACGCTAGGCCTGCGAACAATTCTAGGAACCTTATTTGTCCTGGTCAGCGTCATCGTCATCACCACAACGCCAGCGAAGAAGCCAGGGACCAACCGCGCATAGCGCAAAGCCGGCCATGTGCGGCCGCTCTCGGGCCCGCTCCATGTAATGGTCAGAACCGCATCCTCACTCCAACCTGGATCTGCCGTTCCCGATACAAATTTGTCGCATTCACATTCAGCGGTTGGCCGAACGCCGGTTGAGTTTGAATGCCGCTGAGTGGAGGCTGCGTGGTAAAGCTGTTGAGGAAGTTCAGCGTCGGCAGGCTCGACGCCGTGCCTGACTCAATGTAATAGCCCGTCGTCTCCAGTTCCGTTACATTCTGATGGTTGAACAGGTTGAAGCTCTCCACCAGCAGTTCCAACTGCCGCATCCTTCCCAGGTCGAACCGCTTGCCCACACGGAGATCCGCCTTCCACGTAGCCGGATAGCGAAACGTATTGCGCCCCACGCCGTAAACGCGGTTATCGCCGCCTGACCCATTCATCCCGGGTCCCAGCGCCGCAATCGCCGTGCCCGTGCTCGCAATCTCCTCTGCCAGCGCGCCCGCCGTCCGCATCGTGTACGGCAGCCCGCTGCGGAACTGCCCAATGCCTGAAACCATCCACCCGTTCGCAGCCCACCGGGCGATTCCGTGAACCTTCCATGGCGCCTCAAACACCGCCAGCACCGCAGCCGAGTGCCGCACGTCCAGGTCGCTCGTCCCATACTCCTGGCTGAAATCTTCCGGGTCCAGCACATCGCTCCCTGCCACCGTAGTGCTCTCGTTTGGGTTCCAATCCATCGCGTGCGCATAAGTGTAATGCGCGTGCAGGCTAAGGCCCCGACGGCCGTAGCGCTCAATCCGCAACACCGCTGCTTCATAAGTGGAGTTAGCCCGGCTCATAACCTCCGATATCTGCTGATAATTCGGATTCAGCCGCCCGGCGAATCCTGTCGGCGAATTCGCCGCGGGCCACGAAGCATAAAACGGGACCGTAATCGAAGGAGCCTTGATAGGCCCTGTGCCGGTGCAGGTTACCGTGGCATCGGCAAAGACCTCCGGACAGTTCACCACCGCATACGTAATCGTCCCCGGATTTACCGCAGGATCGAAGTTCGTATCGATCGAGATCGGCAACCTCCGTCCCAGGCTCACCAGCCCGCTCGCCGTAACTTCAAGATGACCGGGCAATTCTTCCTCGACGGCGGCCACAGCCTGGTGCACCTCCGCATTGCGGAAGTTTGCAGCCAGCTCAACCGCTCCCGGCTTTACCACGCTCGCCGGCGCGCCACTCAGCACGTAAGGAAATGGCGGCGCGCCGCCCGCATTCAGGTTGTCGGTAGGCCGCATGAAGAAGCTCTGATCGCCATTCGGACTCCCCGTCTGCGTCAGCACCGTCTCCAGCGTCGCATTCTCCGTGCGTCCAAAGTAAAGCCCGTACCCCAGCCGCAGCACCGGCCAATGGCTCTCCAGGCTGCCCAGCGCCAAACTGAAGCGCGGGCCAATGTCATTGCCCAGGCTGGGCAGCTTCTCCGTCAGCGGCAGAGCTGGATTGTTCAGCGCCACAATCGGCGGAGGCAGTTGCTCGCGCTCCCAGCGCAGACCTGCG